>Ga0111539_10007881_pt1 | contig 13596 bp, 7 predicted proteins | sample RhiMethybrSRZTD1_FD_79667 | JGI IMG/M metagenome (GOLD analysis project Ga0111539, IMG submission 79667) | Populus rhizosphere microbial communities from Tennessee, USA - Rhizosphere MetaG P. TD hybrid SRZTD1 (version 2) (version 2) | ecosystem: Host-associated > Plants > Roots > Rhizosphere >...
CAACGGCTCGCCGCGCAGCGTGATGCGCGCCTTTCTCGACACCGATTCCACGGCGCCGGTCGCCAAGGTCGACGGCTTCATCGTCGCCCCGCACGCTCACGGCAATGCGTTCTACCGCGGCCCCGGCGAACGCGAGGTGATGGCGGTGCTCGACTGGATGCTGAAGACGTATCCGATCGATCCGGAGCGCGTCAGCATCAGCGGTGTCAGCATGGGCGGCACCGGCACCGCTCACATGGCGCTGCGCTACGCCGACCGCTTCGCGGCGGCGGCCCCGCTCTGCGGCTATCAGAGCTTTTTCGTGCGCAAGGACACGGCCGAGCGCCCGATCCGGCCCTGGGAGAACGACCAGATGCGCCACTGGTCGCCGGCGAGCTGGGCGGAGAATGGCCGCCAGCTGCCGCTCCATGTGGCGCACGGCACCAAGGATTTTCCTCTCGAAAACTCGAAGGTGCTGATCGAGCGCTATCGCGAGCTCGGCTACTCCGTTGTTCAGGAGTGGCCCGACACCGGGCACGCGGTCTGGGAGCGCGCTTATGCCGACGCTCGGCTCTGGCCCTTTTTGACCCAGAAGCGCATCGACCCTGAACCGCGCGAGCTCAGCCTGAAAACCGATTCGTTGCGCTACGGCCGGCGCCGCTGGCTGACGCTGACCCAGCTCGAACGGCCGGGCCACATGGGAGAGATCCAGGCGCGGGTCAGCGCGCGCGATCTGATCGAGGTCGTGACGCGCGGTGTGCGCGGCTTGAAGCTCGAGCGGCCGGCTCGACACGTGGCCAGCGACGCGCCGCTGCGGCTGACGATCGATCAGAGCAGCTTGACGTTCGCGCCCACCGAACCGCTCGAAGTCTTCCGCGACGGCGCGGCCTGGAAAAAGGGCGCGCCGCCGGCAACGCCATTGAACAAGCATGCCCACCTGGAGGGCGCGATCCGCGACGCGTACCTCGAGCGCGTCGCCTTCGTGTGGGGTTCGCGCGATCCCGCGACCGCCCGCGCCAACCGCGAGGTCGCGGAATGGCTGGCACGGCTGCGTTACGGCGCGGACCTCGCATATCCGGTGCTCCCGGACAGCGACGCCGATGCGCGCCTCGAAAGCGAACGCGCACTTTTGCTGGTGGGCTCGCCGCGGGACCATCGGCTGCTCGCCGAGCTCGAGCAGAAACTGCCGGTGCGCGTGGCGGCGGATGGGCTGACGCTCGGCGCCGCGAGCTTTCGCGGCGACGAGGTCGGTGCGATCTACGTTTATCCGAACCCGAGAAGCCCCGGGCGCTACGTCGTCGCCGTCACCGCAACCACGGCGCGCGGGATCTGGCGCGCGCTGTCGCTGCCGCAGCTCTTGCCCGACTTCGTCGTCTTCGACGCCGGGCTCGCGCCGGCGGCCGGACAGCAGGTTCTAGGAGCGGCCTCGGTTCTCGCCGCAGGGTTCTTCGAAAACGATTGGTCCGTGCCCAAGGAGCTCGCCGACGTAAAGACGTCGCGCGACGACGGCAAGAGCCCGCGCTGAACGCAAACACGTTCCGTTGCGTCGTGGCTCAGGTCAGGGCGCGGGGATCAGAGTTGGCACACAGTGGCACCGGTCGCTCCGCTCGAGGTGTCGCCCATCGCCAAGTGGCACGCTTTCGGGATGGCACACAGCTTGCGGAGCCGCGGCATTTTCCGAGCTCAGGGGACAGCGGGGAAGCACCTTGCAGGCCACGGGGAACCTAGTCAATGCGATGGGGAGGCCGTGGGCGCGTTTGAAACGAAACGCCGTCGCGGCGAAACATCTCGGGCTGCCGGTCGCGCTCGGCGCCGGCGCCTACCTGTTCCTCTCGCAAGTCCACCTCCACTATCCGATCCAGCGCTGGCTCTTCTGGCGTTATGCCGGCTACGTCTTATTGTGCGCTTTCTTTTCAGCGGCATGTCTCGGCGCGGGGCACGTCATTCTTCAGGCTGGGCTGCGCCGGCGAGCGGGCCTGTTCGAGCACCTGGCGATGAGCTTTGCCACCGGCGTGCTCGTCTTCTTCCTCGGAACGTTCGTTGCGGGGCTGCTCGGGCTGTTTGGGCCCTGGTTCGCGGTGATCTGGCCGTCCGTGCTGGCGCTGAGCGGGCTCCCGTCGTTGCTCGCACACCTGCGAAAGTATCGTTTGCTCTGGCGTTCGCGGATTCTGCCACGCCGCCGCTCGGCGCTGTCGCCATTGATCGTGGCGTTCGGGACGGTGTCGCTAGCGATGGTCTACCTGGCCGTCATCACGCCGGCGAACGTGACCTACGATGCGCGCTGGTATCACCTGCCGATCGCCGAGCACTACGCGGCGGCGGGCAGCGTAGTCCCGTTTCGCGAAGGCTGGTACCAAGGGGCGCTCCCTCACCTGACGAGCTTCATCTATCTCTGGGCGTACCTGCTGCCGGGGATGAGCTCGTTCGATCGCGTGATGCTCTCGAGCCACCTCGAGCTGACGCTGGTCGTCGCGACACTGCTCTCCATATCGGCGCTGAGTCGGAAGCTCGTGCCGGGCGCCGGGATAGCGAGCGGATGGGTAGCTTATTTTCTATTTCAGATTCAGCTTCTGCCGTCGAACATCGGCAGCGCCGCGGACAACGCCGCGGCGTTCTGGGCCATCCCGATCTGGTTCAGCTTTCGCCGCGCCTGGCAGAGTTTCGGCGTCCGGGATGCCGCGTTGCTCGGCGCGATGATCGCCGGAGCGGTGTTGACCAAGTATCAGGCGCTCTCGATCGTCGTGTTTCCCGCGCTCGCCATCAGCATGCGTTACGCGTGGAGGGTCGTCTTTCCGACTGCGCTTGCACCGCGGCGCGCCTCGGCGGCGGCGCTGGCAGCCGTCGTGCTTGCCGCTCTCGCATTCAGCTCGCCCCACTGGCTGAAAAACCTGGTCTGGTACGGCGACCCGCTCTACCCGTTGCTCCACGAGTATCTGCCGAGCAGGCCCTGGTCTCGGGACGCGACTTATCTCCACGAGCAAGTATTTTCTCACCACCTGTGGCAGCCCACCGGAACGGCTCCCGAGAAAGCGCTGTCGACGCTCGAGGTCTTGTTCACGTTCTCGTTCAAGCCGCACGACTGGCCGAGCTTCCACGGCGACGTGCCGCTTTTCGGATCTCTGTTCACGCTCGGCTTGCTTGCGCTTCCGTTTCTCGGGCGGCGAAGCGGGCTCTGGGCACTCTACGCAGCGAGCTCGTGCGGTGTTGCCACGTGGTTCTGGCTCAGCCATCAAGACCGGTATCTGATTGCCGTGCTGCCGTGGATGGCGACCGCGGTAGCGGCGATCGCGGCCATCGCATGGCGTCACTCCGCTGCCAGCAAGCTGGCGGTTTCCGGTCTCGTGGGTTCGCAGGCGATCTGGGGATTCGCCGCGCCGCTGTTACCGATACACCCGATGAACAGCGGTCAGAGCATGCAGAAGCTCGGCATCGATCTGCTGAACGCCGGATACAAGAACGAGTACCGCGGACGGACTGCTCACTTCGAGCCATTTCCGGAAATCGGGCGCCACGTGGGAAAGCAGGCAGTCGTACTCGTCCATCAGTTCGAGATGAAAGCCGGCTTGAACTGCCGCACGGTCTCCGATTGGTGGCAGGGTGGCATCAGCTACGGGCGTCTTTCGACTCCGCGCCGGGTTTACGAAAAGCTCCACGGCTTCGGAGTGACGCACTTGCTCTGGCAGACCTGGCAGACCGAGTACGTCGATAGCCTCGCGGGGCATCTGGTCTTTCTCGATTTCGCACTCAATCATGGCGAAGAGCGGCAGTCGTTCGGTTCGTGGAGCCTCTCGCGAATGCCGACCGAGCCGCCCTCGGACGCAAATGAATGGCGCTGGGTTGCCTACGCGGGCTGCGGAAAGAGCTATGGTTCCGGGCTCTATTTCGTGCAAGATCTCACCGTGATCGAGGTGGGGCCACACGTCGGGGCCGACTTTCCGAAACCGCGCGCCCCCTTGGAAGAGAGCGCACGCGTCGACCCGTGGTTCGTTGCCGTGGATCGCAGCTGCAACCAGCCGCTCCCCCTCGTTTCGCAAGGTGACAGGTACGAGCATGCAACGCAGACTGGTTCCGTCGAAATCTGGGTTCACAAGCGCACCGGTTCGCCGCGCTGACGCCGGCGTGGCAACAGCTGGCAGCGCGAGCGCTTTAAAACAGGCGCAGGCGGAATCCCCGCGCTCGGCTGCCGGGGCACCGGGCAGGGCTGCGACGTGGTAGTGGTAGCGCCGCCCGAACCCATGGACCGGACCGAGCCGGTGTCTACCGCACCCCAGATTACTCCGCCGCCGGCGCCGCCCGAGCCGCCGGCAACGGCGCCCGTGGCGGCTCCTTCCGTGGCCACGACAGTGACGCGCCGCGCCCGCGTGCTGCGCGGGCTCCGCGCGTTCGGCGCTTTCATCGTGAGCGACCTCGCGCTCTCGGCAGTCGCGGTCCTGATCGCGAGCCTGCTTTTGGCACGCGCGCAAGCTTTCTTCCTCGCCTCCCCGAGCCCGGTGGCGTTCGACGATGGCTACACGGTGGCGCTCGGCGAGCGCTTGATCGACCATCACTGGCTGCCCTACGTCGACGGCTGCAGCCACCGCGGGCCGCTGCTCTACTGGTCGGTGGCAATCGCACAGAAGCTCAGCGGGCGTTTCAACTGGTTCGGCCCGCGCTGGCTGGAGATCTTCCTCAGCTTCGGCTCGGTGCTGGGAATGGTCGTCGCGAGCGTGGCGACGCGCCGTTACGTCATGGGCGCCATCGCGGCACTCGTCTACGTGTACGTGATGTCGATCTTCGAGGTCGGCCCGGCCTACGGGGTCCTCGGAGAAACGGTGGCCGCGCCGTTCGTGGTGTGGAGCCTCACGTGCGCAGCGCTCGGCATCATCTCGGCGCGCTCGTTTCACGCCCGCGCGGCGTGGCTGATTCTGGCGGGCATAGCCGCGGGCCTCGCCGGACTCGCCAAGCAGACGGCCCTCGCCACGATTGGACCGGTCGCGCTGTGGGCGTTGTTCGCGGCGCTCGCTCAGTCCGATCTTTCGCGAGGCAGGCGTGCCCTGCTTGCGGCCGCGGCCCCAATTGGTTTTCTCGCGGTCGTCGCCGTCACTCTGTTTCGCTACGCCATCAACGGCGCGCTCGGTGCGTTCTGGTACTGGTACTACACGTACAACACCCAGGTTTACATGCACCCGTTCAAGGCCGTGCCATTCCGGCGCGAGTTCGACGGGTTGTTCGGCCGCGAGCACTGGGTTCTGCTCGCGCTGCTCTTGACCACGATCGCGGCAGTCGGCGGTTACTTTTCGCGCGTGGCGCGCGCGGAGAAAAAGCTCGCCTGCGCCGGAGGACCGGCGGGATTCGAGCTTTGCCTCGGCCTTTTGATGTTCGTGATCTTCGCCGGCGCAGCCGCGCCGATGCGTTTCTGGAACCACTATTTCTTGGCAATGTTTCCACTGGGTGCATTGCTGGCCGGAGCAGGCGTCGACCGAGCACTCGAAGGCACTCGCGGCAACCGCGGCCTGCGCTTTCTCGCGCTGCTGACGACGCTCGGCTCGCTGACCGCTTTCACCCTGTACGCCGCCGACCTGCGCAACATCGAGCTGAACCGGCAGCGGCGCGGCGGCTCGTGGAGCGGCGTGAAGCCCGAGCCGATTTGCGACTACATCGACCAGCACAGCACCAAGGACGCTTTCACTTTCATCTGGGGGTTCGATTCGGATCTGTACGTGACCTGCGGCAGAAAGCCGGCGACGCGTTTCCTCTATTTGACCCTGGTGGCGGGAACGGTTCCGGGCGGCTCGTGGCAAGACATTCGTCCCGAACGCGTCGCCCGCGGCTCGCGGCAGCACATCATCGAAGACTTGAACAAGACGCAGCCTCCCGTGATCCTCGACATGCCGGGCAACATGGGCGGCGTGTCGCTCCAGGTGGTTCCCGAGCTCGTTCAGCTCACGAACCGCGACTACTGCAGGCAACCGCCGATCCGCAGCAAGAACGGACGCATGGCGACGCCTTATCTGCGCAAGCAAGCTGCGGTGTGCCCGCCGTGAGCTCCGCGATCCCGATCGCGGCGTCCCGCGTGCTGGTGACGGGAGGCGCCGGTTTCATCGGATCGCATCTGGTTCGCGAGCTGGTGCGCCGCGGCGCCGAGCGAGTGATCGTCGTCGACAGCCTGCGCTACGGAGATCGCGCGAACCTGGGCGCTTTCGGCGAACGCGTCGAGCTGATCAAATACACGCTCGGCCACGATGCGCCCGACACGCTGACGCGCGCGCTCGAGGGCGTGCGCTCGGTGTTCCATCTGGCAGCCGAAAAGCACAATCAGTCCAAGGACGATCCGCCGCGCGTGTTCCGGAGCAACGTCGAAGGCACTCACACGCTGGTCGATCTCGCGCTCCGCGCCGGGGTCGAGAAATTCGTGTTCAGCTCGTCGCTCTACGCGTACGGGCGCATGCACGGGGGCCCGTTCATCGAGGGCGAGCTGCCCCGCCCGCGGACCGTGTACGGCATCAGCAAGCTCGCGGGGGAACACATCGTGGCAGGGCTCGCGGAGCACGCCGGCAAAGGTCACGTGAGCTTGCGCTACCTGTTCGTGTACGGACCGCGCCAGTACGCGGGCATGGGATACAAATCGGTGATCGTGAAGAACTTCGAGCGCATCGTGCGCGGCGAAGCACCGACGATCTACGGCGATGGCCGGCAGGCGCTCGACTACGTCTATGTCGACGACGTCGTGGAGGCGACGATCCGCGCGATGGAGCTTCCGCTCAGCGGCGAAGTGATCAACATCGGGTCCGGCGTCGCGACCAGCGTCGATGCGCTGGTCCAAAAGATGCTGGAAGTGAGTCGCGCAAAACTCGAAAAGCTGTACGAGCCACCCGACTGGACGGCGGGGACACTCCGCGTCGGAGACGTGTCCAAAGCGGAAAGGCTCTTGAGCTGGCGAGCCACGACGAGCCTCGAGGAGGGCCTGAGGCGGACGTTTGCGTGGCTGCGGGAACGGGATGGGGAGAAGGAATGAGCGCAGAACAGCCGCGGGGATTGGAAGGCGTGGGCGAGCGGGAGGCAGAGGAGCCTACCCTCGACGGGGCGAGCGAGCCGCAAAGCGCCGAGCAGCCGGCCGCACCCAAGATCGAACCGGAGCTCGTTTCGACCGGGGTCGCGGAGAGCACGCCGCGCGAGCCGCGCGTGGTCTGGCTGACCGCTGCCAGCCGAGCGGCTGCCTTGTGGTCGGTGGTCGGCGCGGCGCTGATCGTCTTCGTGCAATTCACGTTCAGCGCAAGCTGGGTCACGAAGCTGCTCCGGGACAACGATCTGGCGCCCGGCGCGCGCAGCCGCTTGCTGGTGTCGCTGGTCGGCGGTGCCGCGGCGGGTGCGCTCGCGGCGTTCGCGTTGACCTTTTTTCTGTGGCGACGCCGGCGGCAAGCGCGAGAAGTCGAGCGGATCGCGTGGTTCGCCGCGCCGCTCGGCCTCTCCGCCTTCTTGCCGGTGCTGCTGCGGCAGCAGGCGTGGGATCAAGATCTGGGACTTTTGGCAGCGATCGCGCTGTTCGCCGTGATCGTCGAGGGGACGCTGGTGCGAAGCCTCGGCGTGACACCCGAACGCGTGCTGCAGGCGCTGCGCAGGCTCCGCGACCGGCTACCGAGCCGGCTGCTCGAGCACGCGCCGCTCGTGATCGTCGCGCTCGCCTGCCTCACGTTCGCGATCGTGATCGGCCGCTACTCGATCATCAGGCATCACACCTTGGAGAGCGCCACCTTCGATCTCGGATTGTCCGACAACTTCGTGTACAACGCGATGCTCGGCAAGTTCCGGTGCCCGATGTTCACCGGCAACCGCCCGGACGGGCCCACGTTTCTGTCGAATCACGCGCAGTTCGGCGTGTTTTTGCTGGCGCCGTTCTACGCGATTCGGCCGTCGTCCGAGACGCTGGTGGTGATTCAAGCAGCCCTGGTCGCGCTCGGAGCGCTGCCGCTCTATTTCTTCGCGTGCCGGTACGTATCGCCCTGGGTCAGCGCCTGCATCGCGCTGGTCTACCTCTCGAATCCGGCGCTGCAGGGCGCCGCGATGTACGAGATGACCTACCTGCCGATCGCAGCGGTCTTCGTGCTCGGGGCAGCGTGGGCGGTGGACGCCGGACGCTGGATCCCGCTCGCCCTGTTCGCGGCTTGCGGGATGGCGATGCGCGAGGACATCCCGATCGGCATGTGCCTGATCGGGATCGTATTTTTGATGAGTGGCAAGCGCTTCGCGATGGGCGCCGCGCTGGCCGCGGTCAGCGCCGTCTACTTCGTGGTGGTCCGCTTCTACCTGATGGAGAAAGCGGGCGGATGGCAGTTTCCGAGCATGATGTACGGAGAGCTGCTGCCGGCGGGGGCGAAAGCGTCGTTCGGCTCGGTGATCAAGACCTTGATCACGAATCCCTTCTTCGTGCTGAAGAAGATCCTGATCGAGCAGAAGCTCGTCTACGTGATGCATCTCCTGGTGCCGTTGGCTCTGTTGCCGCTGCGGCGCGCGTGGCTGTTGGCCGCCCTCGTGCCGGGCGCACTGGCCACGCTCACCACCACTAACTACGGCCCCACCGTGTCGCTCGGGTTCCAGTACGTGATGCACTGGATACCGTACATATTTCTCGCCGTGCCGCTCGCGCTGGCCGCGATCCGCGCGGAGCAGGGCGGGGGCCGGGTAAAGATGGCGGCCGCCCTGGTCGCGCTGGTCGCCGCAACCGCTGTCCACGCCTACCACTACGGCGCGATCGGCAGCGCTCTCGGCAGCGACAAGTTCCGGGTCGGATTCGGCACCTTCACTCCCAACATCGGGCGTGTGGAGCGCGAGCGCTATGCCGACTTGTTCGCCCTGATCAAGGATCTCCCACGCGACACTTCGGTCGCAGCCACCAGCCGCGTGGGGCCGCACATCTCGAACCGCAAAGAAGCGTACATCACCGACGATCTCGGTCTTCAGGACGCCGAATACCTCGTTTACTGGAAGACCGAGCTCGGCTCGCTGAACAACCGGCCGCTGATCATCGGCGCGTTGCAGCAGAAAACCTACGGCGTGGTCGAGATCCGAGGCGAGTTTGCCCTGCTCAAGAAGGGTTACGACACGGCTCGCAACGCGGAGCTCGCCAAGGCCTGGAATCTCGATTGAGACGAGGCGTCGATGCGGGCCGAAGACGTGCTCTTGCCAATCCTGGACTGCCCGGGTTGTCTCGAGGGGCGCGGGCTTTTGCCTCAACGGCACGCGGGCCAGAGCTACCTGGCTTGCGTGGCGTGTCGCTTCTTCTACCCCGTCGTCGACGGCGTACTCGTCATGCTTCCGCCCGGAAAAAATCCGCGCGGGCGCGTGGGCGACGTCGGAGCACCGCAGCCGCTCGAACTCGAGCGCGGCGCGGCCCGCCGCGTCGACACGAAAGCGCTGGTCTACAGTTTCTACGCGAGGATGGACGAGTTCGGACGCACGTTCGGCGTGGCCGCCGAACCGGTCGTCGTCGACGTCGGCTGCTCGACCGGTTCCTTGGCCTCCTGGCTCACTGCTGATCAGGCCTACATCGGCTTCGATCTCTCGTTCGAGTCGCTGCGCTTCGCGCGCCGCGCGAGCGGGCAGTTCTTCGTACAGGCCGACGCGCAACGCCTGCCGATCAAGACCGGCAGCGTACCCTTCGTCGTCTCGCGCGAGGTGCTGGAGCACCTCGACGACGCGCTGGCCGGCGCCCGCGAGCTCAAGCGCGTCGCACGGCGCGGCGTGATCGTCGTACCGACGCTCGATTTCCCCTTCTTGTACGACCCTTTGAACTGGTTTTTGGTCCGCCGCGGCCGGCACGCGAAGTTCGGCGCCTACGGTTACGGACATCAGGAGCTCCACCACATCGCGGACTGGCGGCGCTTGCTCGAAACGGCAGGCCTGCGCGTTCGCTCCGAGCGCCCGATCGGCACCGGGCTCGTGCTCAATGCGAGCGACGTCTTCTGGCACACGCTCTATTCGTGGCGTGAGTTCGACGACCTTCCGCGACGCGGCGCACCGATCGCGCTATTGAAACCGCTGGCGACGATCAACCGCCGAGCTCATCACTTCGACTCCAAGCTCTTGCCGCGTGCGTCATTGTCGCGCGCGTTCGAGATCGAGCCCGCCACCCCGGCGCCGTGAAGCGCCTCAGTTTGACGTCGAGATGCGGCGCGGTGCGCTCAGCTGAAAATCGACGCCGAGCTTCGACACCGCGGCCAGGCGCTTACCGGTGCGAATCAGCTCCACGCTGTCGGCGAACTCGACGTCGATCTGCATGTCGTCGCCGAGATAGCTCCGGAAGGTTGCGAGGATCTCCTCGAGCACTGCGTCGGAGTAGCGCCCGCCCTTGACGACGCGAAACCTGATCTGACCGGGTCGCTCCTGGATCACCTGGAAGCGCTGGATCGCGTGATCGAACTCCTTCAGATAGTGCGAGAAGAAGGCGCCGGGCATGTAGCGGCCGTCGGTCCCTTGAATGATCGACTGTACCCGGCCCTCGATGTTGCCCACGAGCGGCAGCCCGCGTCCGCAGGGACACACGAAGCTCGGGTCGACCTGAACCGCCAGATCGCCGATGCGGTAGCGGATGAAGGGCAGGCAGAAGTTGTTGAGGTCGGTGATCACCACCTCCCCTGCCTCGCCCGGTTTCGCCGGCTGACCATCGCGCAGAATTTCCACGATGTAGCCCTCCCCGATCACGTGGTGTCCGCTGTGCGCCTCGCACTCGTAGGCGATGCCGGAGAATTCTCTCGCGCCGTATTTGTCGAAGACGCGGCAACCGAAAGCTTCCTCGATCAGCTTGCGGCTCGCCTCGGGCAGGGTCTGAGCACTCGACATGATCGCTTTCGGGCGCACCGCCATCGTGCCGTGGGTCTTCAGGTAGTGAGCCAGAAAATCCAATGCTTCGGCATAGCCGTCGAGGAGCACCGGCTGCCAGGCCGCGATCTCCTCGACCATCCGTTCGAGCCGCGCGTCGCTCATCTCGAAGACCGGAATGAATTTGCGGCGCGTCAACAGCGCATCCAGAGATTCCATCGCGGTCTGCGTCCTGTTCATACCGATCGTCTGGTGCCAGAGCCGCACGCAGGGGTCGCCGAACTCGTAGCCGGTCCATTCCTGGGAGCGCAGCGTGGCCGCCCAGCGGAACTCGAGCTGCTCGCGGTCGGCGTAACAGACGAACGGCTCGCCGGTCGAGCCGCTCGTCGAGATCTTCAAGATCTCCGATTTCTTGTGCGACTCGCTCAAGATATCGAAGTAAAGATTTTCGCGTACGTCGTTCTTGGTCAAAAACGGCAGCTTGTGGAGATCCTGCTGCCCGCGCACGTCCTCGGGACGGAGCCCGGCTTCGCGCATGCGGTTCCGGTAGAAGGGCACGCTGCGGTAGGCGTGGCGCACGAGCCGCTTCAGCTTCTCGTCCTGGAGCTCGCGTAGATCCGCGGGCGAGAGCCACTGGGTTTTTCTGAGTGACTCGTAGTGGCGCTCGACGTCGCGCGTGATCATCCAGTGGGTCTGATTGAAGAGCGCGAGATAGCCCTTCCAAAGCGCGGCGCGCGCCGGCGAGCGTGGCTTGTTGCGATCGATCACGGGATGCCGGCGCAGGAACTGATCGTTGAAATCCGAGGCCCGGCTCCCAACCCGGTATTCCCAAGCCGCGCGGCCCAGGTCGACGAAGGAGCGGGCGACCGCATGGTACGCGGTCTTCGCGAGGAAGCTTTCTCCCGCACGCCGGCTCTCGAACAGGGTCTCGATCGCCTTGTACGAGTAACCCTTGGCGTGGGCCGCCACCATGATGAACGACTGCCAGTAGTAGTAGCTGCCCTTGTAGCTCAAGAGGTCCTCGAACACCTCCTTGGCGCAGACCACGAACCCGCTCTTGTTGTCATAGAGATCCATCCCGAACGTCGCGTTGAGCAGCGCGTTCAAGCCGCGGCTCATCGTGTAGCGCGGTCCGCGCTCACGGCCGATCGAGCTCCTGAAGCCCTGCACGACGTCGATCGAGTGCTCGAGCAGCTCGCGGTACAGGCGCAACAGGTCTTCCGGCTGGTACTGCAAGTCGGCATCGATCACACCGACGATTGGCGCGCGTGCCGCGGCGACGCCGGTCTTCCAGCCGCGAGCGATGCCGAGGTTGGTCGTGTGATAACGCCCCACGACCTGATCAGGATGCTCTCGAACCAGGTTCTCGATCGCGGCGCGCGTGCGATCACGGCTGCCGTCGTCGACCAGGACCAGCTCGCCGTGCAAACCGCCGCGGCGAAATACGTTGAGCACTCGCCGCGTGAGCTCGGCGACGTTCGCCTCCTCGTTGAAGCAAGGTGCAATCACGGAAAATTCGGGAACAGACATGGGAAACTCCCCCGCCGAAGTGAGTGAAGACGAGTCGAACTATATCTTCTGGTGCTCCACGCGCTTCCCCAAAAGCGGCTATTTTCGTCGAGCTCCCCGGCCTCGATTCTGCCGTGCTCCTCCCGGCTTGCGCGGCGCGGGCTCGCGCGGAAGGTGGCGCCCTCCGGAGGCGCGCTTCGGAGACTTTCGCTCGGAGGAGCGCGCGGGCATGGGCTTGGCCTCCGCTCCGCGCTCGAGCGGCCGGCGCGGTACGACGCGCCCGCCTTGCATCGGCAACGTGTCCGATGGCCGTGGGCGGCGGGGTACGCCGTACGTTCGCTTCAGCGTGGTGAGCTCTTCGGCTCCGAGCTGTCGCCACTGTCCGGGCAAGAGCCCCTCGGTGTCGATGCCCGCCTGCGACAGCCGCGCCAGGCGCATCACCGGAAACCCGGCGGCCTCACCCAGGCGCCGCAGCTGGCGATTTTTGCCTTCGTGCAGCGTGATTCGCAGCCAGGTCTTGTCGCCTTCGCTGCGCAGGCGCACGACCTCGGCCGGCCGCGTCGGTTGGCCGTCAATCACGATGCTGTGCCGGAAGCGCTCGAGCTCGGCGTCGCCGATCTTGCCTCTGACTTTGGCCACGTAGACCTTGGGCGCGGCGTGGCGCGGGTGGCTCAGGACGCTCGCGAAGTCGCCGTCGTTGGTCAGGAGCAGCGCGCCGCTCGTGTGGTAGTCGAGCCGGCCGATCGGCGCGACGCGGGCCCCGAGATCGCGCACCAGATCAGCCACGGTGGGCCGGCCCTCGGGATCGCTCAAGGTACAGACGACGCCGCGCGGCTTGTGCAGGATCAGGTAGACGGGCGGCTCGGCTACCAGCCGCCGGCCGTCGATTTCTATCCGCGCACGACGCGCGTCGGCGCGGGCGCCGAGCTCGCGCACGATGCGACCATCCACACTGACCCGACCGGCCAGGATCAACGCCTCAGCCTTGCGGCGCGAGGTGATTCCGGCCCTGCCAATGATCTTCTGCAGTCGTTCTTCGGCCATGCTATGGGGCGTCAATGCGTCGGGTCGACAAACCCTGGGGCCACGAGCTGATCTGGGCGCATACCGATCGGTACGTGGCAAAGGTGCTGTTCATCAAGCGCGGGCACAAGCTCAGCCGTCAGTACCACCGAGTCAAGGACGAGACGCTGTTCATCGAGACCGGCGAGCTCGATCTCGAGGTCGGACAGGGCGCGGAAGCGCGCACGTTGCGCATGAAGCCGGGGGATATTTTCCACGTCACGCCGGGCACGATCCACCGCATGATCGCGG
>Ga0111539_10007882_pt1 | contig 13591 bp, 9 predicted proteins | sample RhiMethybrSRZTD1_FD_79667 | JGI IMG/M metagenome (GOLD analysis project Ga0111539, IMG submission 79667) | Populus rhizosphere microbial communities from Tennessee, USA - Rhizosphere MetaG P. TD hybrid SRZTD1 (version 2) (version 2) | ecosystem: Host-associated > Plants > Roots > Rhizosphere >...
AGGCAGGATTCGTCAAATTTCTTATTTCCCATGTCCGTAAGAGGAAAGGACCTGTGAAACGCGAATCGTTTTACCAACGGCATGAAGGCTTGATCCTTGGCGGGGGGGCCGTGATCGTGGTCTTCGCTGCCTGGGAGTTCATCTGGCAACAGGGCTGGATCTCTCCGCTCTTTTTCAGCGGCCCGTCTGAAATCCTGAAAGAATTCCGTGTTCAATGGACCGAAGGGACTCTCCGCTCCGACATGCTGTTCAGCGGCAAGAACTTCATCGTCGGAGTGTCTTTAGCCACAGTCACCGCGGTCATCCTCGGCGTGATGATCGGGTGGTATCGAAGGATCCGCCTCATTTTTGATCCCTTCGTCAACGCTCTCTATGCAACACCGCGCATTGCGATGATTCCTCTGATCATCATCGCGGTCGGTATTGACTGGAAGGCCAAAGCCTTCATCGTCTTCATGTCGTCATTCTTTCCGATCCTCGTGAATACAGTTGCAGGAGTCCGATCCCTGGATCCGGATCTTCTGCGAGCTGCAAAAGCGTTCTGCGCCTCCGACTGGCAGATCTTCAAGACCATCGCGATTCCAGGTTCCGTGCCGTTTATCCTGACGGGAATTCGCCAGGGCGTGGCTATCGGCCTCATTGGACTCGTCGTCGGCGAAATGTATGGAGGCAGCGAAGGCGTAGGCTATCAACTGGTCGTTGCCGGACAACAATTCCGGGCCGACATCGCTTTTGTAGGCGTGCTGGTTGTCGCGGCAGCCGGCATGCTCTTAACGTTCCTCACCGAGCGGCTTGAACGCCGGTTCTCACGGTGGCGGCCCGAACGTTAATTACGACTTGTAGGATTCCAACGTCGTCACCACGTATTTCACCGAGTCTTTCGCGAGCAACGAATAGGGCATCGCTTTCGCCAATCGGATGCGCTTCTTTGCGAATGAATCGCAAAACACCACATCCGCTGCCCGCGCGCTGGCATGATCCTCTGCCGCGAGGTAAATCTCCCGCAGTTCGTGACGGGAACCCATCGCAGGCGCGAGGATGCCGCGAGCCACATCCAGGAAGAGTCTGCTGGACGAGATGACAGCAATAACCGAAGGACGCGTCAACGCACGGATGAACCTCAGCTGCTCATCCGCGTGCGAATAGCGCACCGGAACAACAGGCCGCTGCTTTGGAAACAGGCTTTGAACACTTCGAAGCGCGTGATGCGGCGTCACAGCCAGATCGCCGATGGCCAGGCCGGGATTCCCGGCGAGATCGTCGCGCGAACAACTGTTGATATCGCAGTCCAGACTCCCACGTAATTCCTCACAGATCAGGTCACGCAACTCCTGATCCTGCTCCACCACAAGAAGGTGATCCGGCGCCTGAGCCAACAGACGTTCGCGGACCCGTTCGCGAAGCTGCTGCAGGGAATAACCTTTCTCGCGCGCCCGAGTGATGGTTTTATTGATGAGGTCGTCGAGTGTCGCTTCGTTGTCTTCAGTCTCGCGTGCCAGCACGGCGAGACGGCTTCCTCGTTTGCGCTCGAGCCACTTGCGCTGCACGAGATCCTGATAGGCTTCGCTGACCGTGTTGTGATGAACCTTCAGCCGCCGCGCGAGTTCACGAACACTCGGGAGAAGCTCGCCATCCCCAAGACGCTCGGTCGCGATGAGAAAAATAATCTGCTCGGTGAGTTGTCGCCGAATCGGCACGTCGCTCGAACTGTCAATATGCAGGTCCACTGAGGTGCTCATTCTACGCAAGAAGTACGTGACACTCCAAAAACTGTCATGTCACACGCGGACCTCGCGTGTGCGGAAGCTTTATCGTGACAACGATTGTGGGGAAGGAGCAGGATTATGGGCGAACAAGCGATCGACATGACAGCTGAGGAAACACAAAGGCCGTGGCGGCGAGGATTCTGGGGCGTCTGGGCCACGCAATTTCAAGAGTCCTTCAGCGACAACGCCTACCGATGGGTCGTCATTTTCTATATCACCAATATGGCGGTGAACTCCGACTCCACCCGCCAGCTCCTGTTGACGCTCGCCGGCGGCCTTTTCGCAGCGCCATTTATCCTGTTCTCTCCCATTGGCGGCTACCTTGCCGATCGATACAGCAAAAGGACCGTTATCCTTGGGACGAAGTTTGCGGAAATCTTCGTGATGGCGGTTGCTTTCGCCGGCATGGCCCTCGGAAGTCTTTCTATCATGCTGACAGCTCTGTTTCTGCGCGGTATCCAGAGCTCCTGCTATAGCCCGTCAAAGTTCGGCATGCTTCCCGAGATACTCCCCGAAAAACGTCTTTCCTGGGGGAACGGGCTGATTGAACTGGGCTCTTTCGCGGCCATCATTTCCGGAACGGTTGTCGGCGCTGAGCTGTCTTCCAGGTTTTCCGGAAGACTGGGATATGCCGGAGCCATCCTCTTTATCGCAACCTTAGCCGGCGTTATGATATCCATGTTGTTGCCCCGCGTGCCCGCCGCCGGCTCGACGAAAGAATTTCCGGTCAATCCCTTCGCGCGACTGTTTCAAGAGTGGCAGCGCATTCGCAGAGACCGCACTCTGTTTCTTGCCGTACTCGGAAACACGTACTTCTTCGCACTTGCCGCCTTATTGCAATACGCCGCTGTGTTCTATGGCGAGGGCCTCGGGCTGGGGGATGAACAAGTGGGGCGCCTCCAGGCTGCGATCGGTATCGGAATCGGTATTGGAAGCGTTGCCGCGGGTTACCTTTCGGGTGGAAAGATCGAATACGGCCTTATTCCGCTGGGCGCCACCGGAATGACAATCCTTTGCCTGCTGATTTCGCGAGGCGGGCTCTCCTTTTCCGCGATGGTGGTGCATCTCGCCCTGCTCGGTTTCTCCGGAGGTTTCTTTGCCGTGCCGGTGATGGCCATCATTCAGCATCGGCCTGACGCCACGAACAAGGGCGGAGTCATTGCCGCTGCGAACCAGTTGTCTTTTGTCGGTATCTTTTTTTCCAGCATGCTCTGGGGCGTACTGACCGGATGGTTACAAGTCTCCGTATCCGGCATGTTCCTCATTGGCGGATTGATGACATTGGTCGCCACGATTTATGCCATGTGGCTTATGCCGGATTCCGTACTGCGGTTGATCGTATGGATCCTGGTTCATTCCGTTTACCGCATGCGCGTGAAGGGCCGCGACAACATCCCGGCAAAGGGAGGCGCTCTTTTCGTCTGCAATCATCTGTCGCTGGTGGATGCTCTTCTTCTCGCCGGCTCCACAGAACGACACATCCGATTTCTCATGTACAAGGGCTTTTACGATCGGCCTCTCATCGGATGGTTTGCACGTGCGGCTCGAGCCATTCCGATCTCCTCGGAACAACGCCCGCGAGAGATGATTCGTTCCCTTCGAACTGCGAGCGACGCGATTCGTAACGGTGAAGTCGTGTGCATCTTTGCCGAGGGACAAATGACACGCATCGGTCAGCTGCTGCCCTTCCGTCGGGGTTTCGAACGAATCATGAAAGGCGTCGATGCTCCGATTGTGCCGGTGCACCTGGATGGCATCTGGGGAAGCATCTTCAGTTTCGAGCGCGGCCGCTACGTGTGGAAACTCCCCCGGCGGGCGCTGCATCCCATCACAGTCAGTTACGGCAAACCGTTGTCCCCCACGGCAACGGCTTTGGATGTCCGCCAAGCCGTACAGGAACTTCAGACCGACGCGTATCAGGATCACGGGAAACGCCTGAAACCTCTTCCCTACGCTTTCATTGAAACGGCACGACGTCACCCGTTCCGACTCGCGATGGCCGATGCGGAGAAACGTCTTCGATTCGGCGCAGCACTGACGCGTGCGGTGTACCTGGCGAGGCGGCTCGAGCCCGTGTGGAAAGATCAGGACATGGTGGGAATTCTTCTTCCTCCGTCCCTGGCGGGAGCAGTCGTGAACATGGCTGCGCTGCTGTGCGGAAAAGTTCCGGTCAATTTGAACTACACGTTGTCCAGTGAAGGCATCGCCTCCTGCGCGCGGCAATGCTCGATAAAGACGGTCATTACATCGAAACTCTTTCTCGAACGGATGAAGCTTGAAGTACCCGGCAAGGCCATCCTTCTCGAGGAAGCGTCCGCCAACCCTTCGCTCGGAGAGCGAGTGCGCGCGTTACTGGCTTCCAAGCTGCTGCCCGCGTCATCGTTGGTACGTCGCAAGGTCCGCCCAGAGGATTTAGCCACCGTGATTTTTTCGAGCGGCAGCACGGGAGATCCCAAAGGTGTCCTTCTGACGCACGACAACATCGTGTCGAACATTGCTCAGCTGACCCAGTGCTTCGGATTCGAGCGGCGGGATCGGGTGCTCGGGATTCTCCCGTTCTTCCACTCTTTTGGTTTTACGGGAACGCTCATGCTTCCGTTGACGACCGGACTGGGTGTTGTGTTTCATCCCAATCCATTCGACGCACGGACCATCGGCTCCATTGTTGCGCAGCACGCCGTGACATTCCTTCTTGCGACGCCGACATTCCTTCAGGCGTACATTCGCCGATGCGATCCCGGGCAATTCGGCAGTTTGAAACTCGTGCTTGTCGGCGCTGAGAAACTGCAGGAGCGTACCGCGCAGGCGTTTGAAGATAAATTCGGAATTCGTCCGCTCGAAGCGTACGGCTGTACCGAGTGCTCGCCGGCGGTGACGGTCAATACTCGAGACTATCGGGCGCGTGGATTCCGTCAGGTTGGCGCAAAGCGAGGAAAGATTGGGCATGCGCTGCCCGGGGTGAGCATTCGAATTGTGGATCCGGATACTTTGCTGCCTCTGCCGGTGGGTCATCCGGGACTGATGCTGGTCCGTGGCCCCAACGTCATGCAAGGCTATCTGGGTCGTGCTGCAGAAACGGCGAAGGTACTTCGTGACGGGTGGTACATCACCGGCGACATCGCCATGATCGATGAAGACGGATTCGTCGAGATCACCGACCGCCTGAGCCGCTTCAGCAAGATTGGTGGCGAGATGGTGCCGCACATCAAAGTCGAAGAGAAGCTGCACGAACTGGCGGAGTCCCAGGAGCAGGTGTTTGTGGTGACTGCCGCGCCGGATGAGAAGAAAGGCGAACGCCTCCTGGTGCTGCACACCCTCGACGAAGACCGCCTGAAGAATTGCCTCGATCATCTGGACAAGACAGGACTGCCCAATCTTTGGGTACCGCGGCCTCAGGCATTTTTCAAAGTTGATGCGATTCCGTACCTGGGTACGGGGAAGCTGGACCTGAGGAAAGTGCGGGAACTCGCGTTGCAGCTGGCGAAGGCGTAGGGCTGGAACATTGCCCTCCTAAGTTAGGAGGGCAGCGTGATCGAAGATCACGCGAGGGGTGGTTCCGAGGTCAAACCTTACAAAGATGCGGCTTGGGAACCCCCTCTCGCGCGATCGCAAAAAACGCGATCGCGCTGTCCCCCTAACTTAGGGGGACAAGACACTGTGCGCGGTGATAGACCACGCCTACAGCTGGGCGCTACAATCACTACTTGCCGTTTCTTCGATGAAAATCCTGATCGTCGACAACTACGACTCGTTTACCTACAACCTCTATCAACTCGTAGGGACCGTTACAGGCATTGCCCCCACAGTCGTTCGCAACGACCAGCTCACCTGGGACCAGTTCCTCGAACTCGCACCGGACCGCATCATCCTGTCTCCAGGCCCTGGCCATCCCGACAACCAACGCGACTTTGGAATCTGCCGCAGGATTCTCCTGGATGCGGATGTCCCGGTTCTCGGTGTTTGCCTCGGCCTTCAAGGCCTGGCATCCGTGTTTGGCGGCACGGTGATTCACGGTCCGGAACCGCGTCATGGCCGGATCAGCACGGTCCATCACGATGGCAGTGCATTGTTTTCAAACATTCCCGAAAGCTTTCAGGCGGTGCGTTATCACTCGCTCATCGTGGCGCAGCCTGTTCCGGAGTGTTTGCGGATCACAGCCCGCACAGAAGATAACCTCATCATGGGCCTCGAACACCGCGAGAGGCCGCTCTTCGGCGTGCAGTTTCATCCGGAGTCGATCGCGACGGAGCACGGCGATCAACTTATTCGAAACTTCGTTGGTGCTGCGAAATCCTCGGGCGCTATATCGGTCTCGACGATGCGGCCTCCGACACACCGCCAGACTTTTTCGCGCAAGCTCGACATCTTCCCTTCTCCCGAGGACACCTTTGTCGCGTTATTCGGCCGCGAGACTCCCGCATTCTGGCTGGACTCCAGCGACGGCGATGCCGGTCGTTCGCGGTTCTCATTCATGGGCTCCGGCACTCTGGTTCCGGACGTCCCGATCTTCGACTACCTCAAGAACGAACTTCGAGATCGATACTGTGCATCGCCGGAACTGCCGTTTGATTTCAATGGCGGCTATGTGGGTTATTTCGGTTACGAATTGAAGTCGGAATGTGGGGGCGCCGCCGCACATCGGTCCCCCTATCCTGACTCCCGATTCCTGACCGTCGATCGATTCCTGGCTTTCGACCATCAGGAACGCTGTCTCTATCTCGTGTATGCGGGCGCGACCACCGACCACGCGCTGGCGACAGCATGGCTCGACGAGGTAGAAGAACGTCTTCGTCAGGGCATCGATGACGCGACTGTCCCGGCTCCCTCCGAAAGAGCTGTTTTTTCTCTCGAGCAGGATAAAGCCGAGTACGTGCGGAGCATCGCGGCCTGCCTTCAGGAAATCAAAGATGGCGAAAGCTATGAGATCTGCCTGACGAATCGGTTAACCGCGACGACTCGCGTGGATCCGCTGAACTACTATCGTGTATTGCGGCGATTGAATCCCGCGCCGTACTCGGCCTTTCTTCGATTCCCTGAACTCGCCGTGGCCTGTTCGTCGCCGGAACGTTTCCTGAAGCTCGATCGCGCACGGAATGCAGAATCGCGTCCCATCAAAGGAACATTGCGCCGCAGCGCCGACGCGGCAGAGGATGAACGGCTTCGGCAACTATTACGATCGAGCGTGAAGACCCGCGCGGAAAACCTGATGATCGTGGACTTGTTGCGCAATGATTTGGGACGCGTTTGCGAAATCGGCAGCGTGCATGTGCCACAGATGATGGAAGTGGAAACCTATGCCAACCTCCATCAACTGGTCAGCACCGTGCGCGGCCGCCTGCGTGGAGATGTCTCCGTGATCGACTGTATCCGCAGCGCCTTTCCGGGCGGTTCGATGACCGGCGCGCCGAAGATTCGAACGATGGAAATCATCGATCGGCTCGAGCATTCGGCACGCGGGGTCTACTCCGGCGCGATTGGATTTCTTGCGCTGAATGGAACTGCGGACCTGAACATCGTGATTCGGACTGCGGTCTTCAAACAAGATCAGGTCTCGATCGGAATCGGAGGAGCGATCGTGGCGCTCTCCGATCCCGACGCGGAATTCGACGAGGCAGTCCTGAAGGGACAAAAGCTGGTGGATGCCCTTAACGGATCCCGAGCACCGTCCGACCTTCGGGAGAAATCTTCTCCGGACTCCATGGCGGATCCCACACAACCTGAACGTCGGCTTCGGTAACCCCGGGGATATCGAGCAGCTTGCCCTGAGCGTCGGCCGCAATGGAGCCGCCCATCCCGCAACCCTGTGCGGTTAGCGTCATCTTTACATCAACGCGGTTTCCCTGCTCCGCCGGCGAGATGACCATGTTGTAAATGAGACCCAGATCCACGATGTTCACCGGAATCTCGGGGTCGTAGCACGTCTTCAAGCGCTGCCAGATTTCCTTTTCGAGTTCCTCACCCTTCAGCGGCTCCGTCCCTGTTGTGGCCTCAGCGCCTTTAGCTTCCTTGCCAATAGCATCGGCGTCTTTATCCGCGAGTCGAAACAGGCCCCCATAGGTTGGGACCATGAGCGTATAGCTTCCACCGAGGGCTTGTGTGATGGCCACTTCGGTGCCCTTTGGCAACATCACCGTGTGACCGGCCGGAATGGCGACAACCTCCGCCTCGCGCGACAGCGTGATGGCATCGCCTCCCAAGTAGTTCATAAGACACTCCTGTATTCGACGATTATACCGGATTACTCGGATAGGAGCGGATTGCGCAGATGCTCCGCAAGCCAACCGAACCACAGGATATGGTAGACTCCCACGCTTCAGACCGCCTTTTGTCCACACATACGGGAGGAATTCATGGAAGGCTTAGAGGCAATTTTTCGGTGGCTGCACGTGTTCGCGGGAATCATTTGGATTGGACACCTCTACTTCTTTAACTGGGTCAACGGACCGTTGCAGGGGAAGTTGGACGGTCCCACCAAGAAACTCGTGGTTCCAGAACTTATGCCCAGAGCGCTCTACTGGTTCCGAATGGGCGCGGCATGGACATGGGTAACCGGAATATTGCTGCTGGGTCTCGTTTTCTATCACGGGAAACAGGCATTCGCGGCAGACGCAGATTGGTCAGCCGGCGCCGGAATCATGATCCTTCTGACGTTCCTGGCGGTTTTCATTTACGACGCGTTGTGGAAGAGCAGTCTGGCGAACAATTTGCGCGCTGCAGTGATTACGTCTTACGTCCTTCTCGCGATCATCATCGCCCTTTACAAGCACGTTGCAGGCTTCAGCTATCGCGGAACGTTGATCCACGCCGGCGTGCTGTTGGGCAGCACGATGGCGTTCAACGTCTGGTTCCGGATCTGGCCGGCCCAGCAGAAAATCATACGTGCGGTGAAGGATGGGACCGCGCCGGATGCGAACCTCGTGAAGCTCGCGGGCCTGCGGTCACGTCAGAACACGTACATGTCGGTGCCGTTGGTTTGGGCGATGATCGGGCAGCATACGACGTTCTTCGCAGGCGAGCATCTGGGAATCCCGAGCCAGTACTTCTACATCTCGTTCCTGCTGATCATCATCATCGGCTGGCACATTGTTTTCCAGTTGTACAAGAAGGCGGGAAAAGTTCAGGGATTCTAGAAACGGGAGAGGGAAAATGTTCAACGTTCACTGTTCAATAGTCACTTGTCATCGAAGGTACTAATTCACTTCTTGATCATCAAGAAATGAAAGTACCGCAAATGACAAACGACAATTGAACAGTGAACATTGAACATTTTCCCCTGTATTTACCGTGCAGCGATTACCAGCGGGGATCGCAGCGTAAACTCCAGCTTCGTTTCCGCAGGGATATTCAGCTTCTCACCCTTGGTTAAAACCTGACTTGCCGTACCAGCGCCTGCACCCACGCCAGCACCGATTGCAGCGCCCTTGCCTCCACCGGCAACAGCGCCGATGACGGCTCCGATACCGGCACCAAGACCGGCGCGTCGGACGGTTTGCCCGGTCCGGCTCTCCCCAGCTTCGCTGTACTCGGAAGTGCTCAGCGCATAGGGAATGCCGTTGACGTAGATCTGCGTGAGTTCCAAACCGAGTTCCGCCTTGCCTGCGATTCTGCCGGCGTCATTTGCCGTCGAGATACGACCTCGGATGTCGGCACCACGCGGTGCGACCTCGGCTCCGTTTACAAGCAGCGGTTGATCCAGCAAAGCGATAAAAGTGGAACCGGCCTGGCTGGTTTCACTGTTGATTGCATCGACGAGTTGGATCGTGACCTTGGTGCCTGTCGGAACCGTGTAGCCCGTATTTGCGGCCGATGCGGACGGTGGTGTTGCCGGTGGACGCTCGCTGGCCGGACGCAGTTGCGGCGCGGACGACGTTGAAGACGACGCAGCAGGCGCGGCATTGTTGGCTGCCGCCGGCGCCGGCGTTGTGGCTGGCGCTGCCGTGGCAGAAGCCGCCGCATCGAAAATTACTTCCTGAATCTGAATGATGTCGTAATCCTTGGCAACTCCGTCAGCTCCGCGGAATTTCACAACTCTCGGAGTTCCACCTTCATAATACCCAGTGACCTTTGATCCATTCTTCAGAACCAGCGTGTCTGCAAAAACAGGCGCAGCGACAACTGCCAGGGCCACGATGACCCCGATCAATTGACCTAATTTCCTCATTTCGTGTCCTCCTCCAACTGGGGTATATCCGGCATCTTAGACCGGGGCCCCCCAGAAAAGTGAAGCGATTAAGTATTGGACGGACAAGAGCCGTTAAAGGGCCGTCAAAATCCCAGAATCACTTTGACAGGAGAACAGCGATCGTAGATTAATGTTGGATTGTTTTGCGCCCGTAGCTCAGGTGGATAGAGCATCTGCCTTCTAAGCAGGGGGTCGAAGGTTCGAGTCCTTCCGGGCGTATCAATGACTTACGAGCAATTCAAAAACATAGGAAAAAGCTAAAATTAACAGCCCGATTAACAATCGTCGATCGCTAGAGAAAAGTGCAGTCAATGTTCAAAGATTCGCAGCTATCTGAGTCCGCGCATTCGTGTAATTCGCGGCTACAATACCGCCAATGCCTTTGATCGCCATACTGCTAGCCTCTCTGCTCCTGCAGAATTCTCCACAGACTCAACTCGGAACGATCGAAGGGACCGTCACCAGTTCTGTAGGAACGCCTATCTCGGGAGTTCACGTTAGAGTTTTGGATCGCAGACAAACGGGCGGCGCTCCGACATTATTCGGCGAGACGACAACAGACGGTGCCGGAAATTTCGTTGTGCGAAACGTTCCTGTCGGTCTCTATGAGATCGAGATTGAACACGAAGCGTTCGGATATCGGCGAGCAATGGACGGCACTTTCAGAGACGGCCTTACGGTTTCTGCGGGACAGTCCGTTCGTATTCCGCCGGTGTTGCTAACTCCTGCGGGTGCAATCTACGGGCATGTTCTCGACGCGAGTGGAAATGGCGTGTCGTCAGTCCGCGTAGAGATCCTCCGTCAGGGAACGGATGAATCGGGGCGAAAAGTCTGGGGTGTCGTGTCGGGCACAGTGCTCACCGACGATCAGGGCGCGTACCGCAAGACATTGTTCGGGGCAGGCGATTACTATGTGCGGACCGTGCTGGAGTCCGGCCCCGTCCCCGTTATTTTCTATTATCCGGAAACGACGGAAAGCAGTAACGCAGCACCGATCATTTTTGCGGAAGGCTCCGAAATCAGAGCAGACATACGGATCGCCTCTCCCTTCGTAGGCGAAAGCTTCCAGATTTCCGGGAAGGTGAAGCTCCCCCCGGTAGACGTTGCATCACCCTTCATCGAACTTGTCATGAGGAAACGCGACCCTGCCGCCCCCATCGAGACCTCTTCCCCCGCGGACGTTCGAGCCTCAACGCGGGCTGCCGAAGGCGTAGGAAATTTTCAATTTCGCGATATTCGCCCGGGGAACTATGAATTGAGAGCAAACGCTCGCATCGATGGCCGCTCCTATACGGGGAACGTTTTGATCGACGTCCGCGACCGGGACCTAGATGCTGTTGAAGTTTTGGTTCGCCCTCCCGCCGAAGTCAAGGGTCGCTTGCTTATCGACGACGAGCAACAAAACATCTATTTTTCCCGTCGCACAACAGCCGCGGGATTTGGCGTGCCCAACGGAGGGGTCTCGGAAGTCCGCCTTCTGCTAGTCCCGATGAATAGTCCCTCGTCAGTGCTCAACAGCATGCCGAATGCGGTTATCGATCCGACAGGCAAATTATTTTCGTTTGGCGAAATTGCCGAAGGAAATTACAAGTTGAACGTACTGCTCCTTACTGATGGGAGACCGAGCCAGGCTCTTTACGTCGAGGATATTCGCGCAGGTGGCAAGAGCGTGATCGATAGCGGTTTTCAGGTCGGGCTGGACGTCGTGGACTCGATGGAGGTTGTCGTTGGGACGAAACCGGGATCGGTCGAAGGCCGGATCGCAGGCGGTCAATCGAGTCTACCCGCCGCTCTCATTTTGATCCCGGAAGCATCGCGGCGGAGCAATCTCTCGCTTTATCAGGTCATCAACGTTGATGGTGACGACCATTTCCAAGTCGCCGGAATCGCGCCGGGCCAGTATAAGCTTTTCGCTGTACCTTACCTGAATGAACCTCCACCCTTTCGCAGCATCGAGTTCATTGCGCGTTACGAATCCCGAGCGATCAGTATTACAGTCCAGAAGGGAATGACTTCTGGAGGACTTCAAGTTCCCGTTTTGCCTCGTTGATGTTGTGTTTGCCTACTCCTGCCTTGTCGTCGAGGAGCAACAAAAAGGCGACCGCCTTATTTGAAAAAAACGGTTGAGACGACGTCATCGCTCCGAGTAAATAACCCCGGGATAACGACTGAAACCCACGGCCACATGCCGCGCGATCTTGCATCAAAGAAAACCCACACACTTGTGACTGTTGTCATGAGAAGAAGAGTAATCTGTATGACTCTAGTCATCGCTGTCAGCCTCTCGCAATTCGCTTCTTGAAAAGTCTCGGCATACTAACAGAGATGGCAGCAAAAAATTGTTCCACTTTATGTCCCCGTTGTATTTCTCCTTACATGATAGGTGACAAGAGAACACTCTACAGACGAGCTTCCTCTACAGGCTCTTTCCTCAACGGCGTCGAACATGTCCGCATCATCAATGGCAAACTGACGGTGACAGTGAAGCTTCAGGACGGTGCCGAGGCGCTTCTCTCAGAACTCGTGGTCACGCAAATTGTTGAGCGCCGAAAGGAAGAGAGGCATCCGCACCTTTTCTTCCCCAGCAAGCAGGCTCCACAGTCGGTGTCGGAGTCGTGTGAACCTCACGGAACTGATTCCCTCAAGGACGCGCTGCAGAGACTCAACGAGCTAATGAGGATGTACACGGTTGAGCTTTCCTGGAACGATGGTAATGGCATCGCACATAACCCCAAGCTGGAAATGAGAGCGCTAGACTACCCGCAAGCGTTCTATCAGCTATCCCTGAAGATAGGCGAGTTCAGTGCCACATTCGGTGCTTCTGGAGTTCAACTCAAAGTCATGCAGCAGCAGAACTGACGAAATCAAAATGTAAGGGCGAAACCATCCATGTGATTGGGGAGTTCAGCTCCTCATTCGGTGCGGCCCGGAATTCCAACTGAAGATTGCGAAGCAAAGCCGCTAGATCTCGAAGCATGAGATAAGGGGGAAGGCAAGTGACGTTTGCCCTCCCCCTTCAACAATTGTAGAGCCTCCGCAGCAGCCTCAGAAGAGTCACACAACGGCTGCAAAATATAAATCTAATCCACAGTGAAGTCATCTTTTTCTCTCTCCTACTGAGCACTCAGCAATCCTTGGCACAGTGCCAACGTTGTCGCGCCAACGTTTCCCTTCAGTCGCGTCTTTAATTCGACATTCAAACTGCGGTTTCCGTAGCAAGCCATGCTTCGGATAGAGGGCCAGTGCAGTTTCCGAACACGCCGGTTCCCGAACCGGTACCCCCTTGAGAGAGAGAGTCGCATCTTTCCAAGGACTCGGGGCTTAGGCTGGCCCTCTCTCTTCTCCTGTAGGACAAAGCCGACTGGTATAACCATCATGCGCTGGATAGCCTCTCTGCTTCTTCGTCGAGGGAAGCGATTGTGCTTGATCTAGAACGTCATCACGACCACATACCTCTGATCCAGCTATGGTGGTTTCGTGCCTCCGTCGAGAGAATCTCATTCGCTGAATACGTGCACATCATGACCTGCGAGCGCTGCCGAACAGCTTTGTTTGCCTGCATTCGAAACGAGACATTTGAATCAGCCGAAATGGACCTGACCGGCGGTGGTGTTGGAGGGCGGCCTAATTAGTTCGTAGTGTG
>Ga0111539_10007884_pt1 | contig 13589 bp, 7 predicted proteins | sample RhiMethybrSRZTD1_FD_79667 | JGI IMG/M metagenome (GOLD analysis project Ga0111539, IMG submission 79667) | Populus rhizosphere microbial communities from Tennessee, USA - Rhizosphere MetaG P. TD hybrid SRZTD1 (version 2) (version 2) | ecosystem: Host-associated > Plants > Roots > Rhizosphere >...
AACCAGACCTTGCTGTTCAGCAGTGGCAGCAGCTTCTTCGCGCTCGAGAACGGCTCACGAACCCCTCGACCGCTGCTGGAAAGTGCTGCGCCCGAAGACATCATCCAAGAGGCCAAAATCTCCGCCGATAGCACCTGGTTGGCGTTCGCAAGAGACGAAGCAGGAAGACGCGAAGTCTTTGTCGCGCCGTTGACTGAGCCTGGCGCAAAGAAGCAAGTCACGTCCGGCGGAGCCAACTATCCACGCTTCAGCCACGACGGCAAGGAGCTGTTCTTCGTCACGGGGAATCGCGAGCTGCAGTCGGTGGAGATCGCGATGCGCGGGAACCGGCTTGATGTGCTCGGCCGGCCGCGTACACTGTTTGGCGGAATCGTCAACACCCGCGGGTTTCTTTACGACGTGACGACGGATGGCCAGAAGTTTCTGGTCGCGCGCGAGGAAACCCCGGCGCCGCTCCCGCCTCTGACCCTTGTGCAAAATTGGACGACGCTCGTGGACAAGTGAGTTTTGGCATTGTGGCATTTGGTCGTTTAGGCATTTGGCAATGGCGCTGACGGCTGGCGGGCGACTGGGCCCGTACGAAATTCTGGCCGTGCTTGGCTCAGGCGGCATGGGCGAGGTGTATCGCGCGCACGACACCAAGCTCGGACGCGATGTCGCCCTGAAGCTCCTCCCGACGGCCTTTGCGAACGACTCCGACCGCCTTGCACGCTTCGAGCGTGAGGCGCATGTCCTGGCGTCGCTCAATCATTCACACATCGCGGCGATTTACGGGTTAGAGGAATCTGATGGCCTAAAGGCGTTGGTGCTTGAACTCGTCGACGGCCAGACGCTAGCGGATCGCATCGCTCAAGGAATGATTCCGATCGACGAGGCGCTGCCCATCGCGAAGCAGATCGCAGAGGCGCTGGAGGCAGCGCACGAGCAGGGGATCATTCATCGCGATCTCAAACCCGCGAACATCAAATTGCGACCCGACGGAACCGTAAAGGTCCTCGACTTCGGCTTGGCAAAGGCGCTGGAACCGGTTGGTGCCATGGGTTCGCCGGCGTCATTGGCGAACTCCCCGACGATTACTTCACCGGCGGTAATGACTGGCGCCGGCATGATCCTCGGCACCGCGGCCTACATGGCGCCGGAGCAGGCCAAGGGCAAGCCGGCGGACAAGCGCAGCGACATTTGGGCGTTCGGGTGCGTCTTTTACGAGATGCTGGCCGGCAGGCGCGCGTTTGCAGCCGAGGACGTCAGCGACACGCTCGCAGCGATCCTGCGCGGCGACCCGGACTGGAGCGCGTTGCCCAGTGCGACGCCTGCCTCGATCCGCACGCACATCCGTCGATGCGTGACCAAAGACGGGAAGCAGCGACTGCAAGCGATCGGCGAAGCGCGGATCGCGATCGAGCAGGCCCTCACGGGTGGGAGCACGCCGACCGAAGATCGATCAGCGCGACCGATCGGTGCTCGTCCATGGTTCGCCTGGATCGCGGCAGCTATCGCCCTGCTCGTCGCCGCCGCCGTGGGTCTCATCCATTTCCGCGAACAGCCGCCAACTCCTCCCGAATTGATGCGATTCGAGATCACTCTGACGGGCGTCGAGAGCGGCCCTTCGGTCGCCTTGTCACCGGATGGACGATACCTGGCGTATGCGACTGCCGGTGACGATGGACGCAATGTGATGTGGGTACGGGCGCTGAGCTCGTTGCAGGCGCGCCGGCTGGCCGGCACCGAAGGTGTCATCGGCGGGACCTTCTGGTCTCCCGACAGCCGGTTCCTGGCCTTTCGCGCCGACGGTAAGCTGAAGAAGATCGACGTGTCGGGCGGTCCACCGCAGACGATCGGTGAAGTCCCCTCCAGTTCAGGTGGCACATGGAACGAAGCCGGGGTCATCCTCATCGGAGGCGGAGGCGCCACGGGTCTCGTACGCGTGTCTGCGGCGGACGGCGTCGTCTCCTCATTGACCAAGGTCGACCTGGCCCGAGAGCTCGATCACTTCAGGCCAGACTTTCTGCCGGACGGTCGTCACTTCGTCTACCTTCGGACATCGAACAAGGACGTGCAGAACAGCGGGGTCTTTGTTGGTTCACTCGACACTGGGCCTGACGCGCAACCATCCAAGCCGCTGCTGACGGCACAGGGCGGTGAGGGAGCGGGCGTCAAATATGTGCCGGCGTCTTCTGGCCCAGGTCCGGGATTTCTCCTGTTTCTGCGCGACGAGACGCTCATGGCCCAGCGTTTCGATCCGACGCGACTGGAACTGGCCGGGGAGGCCGTCCCGATCTCGGACACGACCGGCGCCGAGTTGTATTTCTCCGCGTCGCAGAATGGGATCATCGTCCACCGACCCGTTTCCTCGTTAGCGAGTCAGATGACGTGGCTCGATCGAGCGGGAAGAGTGCTCGGCCCTCTGGGCAATCCGACGCGTCAGCAAGAATTCAACCTGTCGCCAGATGGCAACCGGGTCGCAGCCATGCGTGCCGTGGCCCGGAACTCGGACATCTGGGTGGTCGATGTCGATCGAGGCTCGAGTCAGCGGTTGACACTGGATCCTGCGATGGACCTGCAACCCGTGTGGTCCCCTGACGGCAGCGAAGTCGTGTTCACGTCGCGGCGCAACGGCCGGTGGGATCTCTTCACGAAAGCTGCGAACGGGGCGGGCGAAGAGCGCATGCTGCTCGAGTCATTCGCTTACGCGCAGGATTGGTCGAATGACGGCCGCTATCTTCTATACGTCATCACACCGGCAAGCGGAGTAAAGACCGCGCCCGACCTCTGGGTGCTCCCCATGGATCGCGATCGGAAGCCAATCCCCTACCTCGCCACGGCGTCCGCTGAGCGCCAGAGCAAGTTCTCACCCGATGGCCGTTGGGTCGCCTACACGTCCGACGAGTCGGGGAAACCCGAAATCCACGTTCGGCCGTTTCCAGATTCGTCGAAGGGAAACGTGATCGTGTCGGTCGGTGGCGGGACGCAGCCGCGCTGGCGGCGGGATGGCAAGGAGCTCTTTTACATTGCGCCGGACGACAAGCTCATGGTTGTCGACATCGTCACGATGACACGCGACGGCATCCCGGCCATTAAGGCAGGGAGCCCACGGCCGCTCTTCACCGCTCCAAAGCTCCCGATCGGCGGGGTGACGACGTGGGGCGAAGCCTGGGATGTGGCGCCAGATGGACTGCGCTTTCTGTTCAACACCACCATTCAAGAGACAGAGCGGCCGCCCGTCACCGTGGTGTTGAACTGGCAGAGCGGTCTAAAGAAATAAGCGCGAGATGACGTTGGACGCGGGCTCGCGACTCGGCCCCTACGAGATTCTGTCTGCCATCGGCGCCGGCGGGATGGGGGACGTCTACCGCGCGCGGGACACGAAACTCGGACGCGACGTTGCGCTGAAGATCCTCCAGGCGGCGTTCACCCACGACGCCGACCGGCTCGCCCGGTTCCAGCGTGAGGCGCAGGTCCTCGCCTCGTTGAATCATCCGAACGTCGCCGCAATTTACGGTCTAGAGGAATCTGGCGGTGTAACGGCGCTGGTGCTTGAACTCGTCGACGGTCCCACGTTGGCCGATCGCATCACGCAGGGACCGATTCCGATCGAAGAAGCGCTGCCCGTCGCGCGGCAGATTGCCGAGGCACTGGAGGCCGCTCACGAGCAGGGAATCATCCATCGCGATTTGAAGCCCGCCAACATCAAAGTTCGACCCGATACCACGGTGAAAGTACTCGACTTCGGGCTGGCAAAGGCGTTGGAACCAGCCGGCGGGAGCAAGTCCGCCGCGTCGCTGGCGAACTCGCCGACCATCACATCCCCAGCGACGATGACCGGAGTTGGCGTCATCCTCGGCACCGCCGCGTACATGAGTCCCGAACAGGCGAAGGGGAGACCGGCGGACAAGCGGAGCGACATCTGGGCATTCGGGTGCGTGCTCGCCGAGATGCTCACGGGCAAACGGGTATTCGGCGGCTCCGACCTGAGCGAGGTCCTGGCGTCGGTCATCAAAGACGAGCCCCGACTCGGCGCGGTTCCGCGCCAGGTGCGTGCGGTCGTCGAACGTTGTCTGCGGAAGGATCCCCGCAAACGCTGGCAGGCCATCGGCGATGTGCGGATCGCGCTCGATGAAGAGCCCGCGACAGAGGTTGGTCCATCCGCACGGCGGACACCTCTCGCGTGGATCGCGGCGACAGCGGTCTGCTTCTCAGCGGCGTCGGTGCTTGCAGTCCTTCACTTCCGGGAGACTCCACCCGAACAGCCGATGGTCAGGTTCGAGATTCCCACACCAGACGTTGCCGGCCCGAGTGGCGTTACGAACTTCCAGCGGCTGTCGCCGGATGGCCGCCACGTCGTTTACGTCGACGGGTCGAGCGGAAGCCCTCGCCTTGTCCTCCGCTCGTTCGACGCGGCTAGCTCACGGCTGCTTGCCGGCACCGAGGACGCGAGCTATCCCTTCTGGTCACCTGACAGCCGGTCCATCGGGTACTTTGCGCAGCAGAAGCTGAAGCGAATCACGCTCGCCGGGGAAGTCGTCCAGACGATTTGCGATGCACCCAATGGCCGCGGCGGAACATGGAATGGCGACGACGTGATCTTGTTCGCGCCCGATGCGCTCAGCGGCATTTATCGGGTGGCCGCTAAAGGCGGCACGCCCGCGCAGGTGACCAAGCCCGCGTCGCCGGAAGAATCCCATCGGTTGCCAGAGTTCCTCCCCGATGGGCGCTCCTTTCTCTACGGAGTGCCACCCGGCCCAGGCCTCGGCATCTGGGTCGCGTCGCTTGATGGACCTGCACCCGTGCGTGTGCTGCCACAGGTCGATGCCTTTGCCACATACCGGCCTTCAGGCAGCCAGGCACCTGGTCACCTGTTGTTTCTGGACATGCAATCGAGCACGGTGATGGCCCAGGCCTTCGATACCGTGCACCTCCGCCTGGAGGGCGAGCCATTCTCGCTGGGTTTTCGCGCAGCGCCTGGTGTGGGCGGGCTCTCCGTGTCTGCCGTCGGAACGCTCGCGTACTGGCCGAGGACAGAACAGCAAGACCGGGAACTCGTATGGCTCGACCGAACGGGGAAGCGGATCGCAGCAATCGGGCAGCCTGGCCAGCTGGAATTGTCGGCGGTCTCGCCCGACGGCAACCGCGTCGCGCTCGTCCAGCAATCGTCAACCGGTCGCCAGATCTATCTCCGGGATGCGACCACCGGAGTCGAATCCAGGCTGACCGTCACTTCCGGGGTCAGGCCGTCTGGGGACCGCTCGGGGTTCGACAAACCTGTATGGTCGGCTGACAGCCAGACGATCTTCTTCGCGATCAACCCGCCGCGAGGTTTCACATTCTTTCAGCGATCGCCGAACGCGACGGGTCCTGAGGAAACAGTGCTGGTCGGCACGCGTCCCAATGGCACGCTCGACGACGTCTCGCCCGACGGCCGGTATCTGCTCTACTCGCAGACGAGTGAGAAAGGCACTGACGATCTTTGGGTGTTGCCGCTCCAGGGAACCCGTACGCCGGCAGCTGTGATCGAGACACCGGCGATCGAACAGCAGGGTCAGTTTTCTCCGGACGGGCACTGGCTGGCGTACATGTCCAGCGAATCCAGTCGGCAAGAGATCTACGTGACCGCCTTCCCGCCACGCGGACCAAAGTACAAAGTGTCCGTGGCAGGCGGGAGTGAGCCGCGCTGGCGACACGACGGCCGAGAGCTGTTCTACCTCGCAACCGATCGGTCGCTCATGGCCCTGCCCGTGCGCACCGGTTCGTCTTTCGATCCCGGAACGCCGCAAGCCCTGTTCAGAAAAGCCCCCTTCATCGCGGTTGCCCGATCGATCAGTTATCAGCCGTCGCACGACGGTCAGCGATTCCTCGGTGTGGTCTCTGCGGGTGGTGACGTGGCGTCGATGCGACCGCTCGCCATCGTGCTCAACTGGCGGCCGCTTCCGGCGAAGTGACCGAGAGGCTGATGCCTTCAACGTCGGCGCGCATGACTGACGCGCGGCAACGAACTAAAAGCGCCACAGTCGATTGATCTTGACGACGAAGGCGCGGTTCTTGAGCGCTGGATAGCCCGCCGAGTGCGTGTCTCGCTCGTCGGTGTACACGACGAAGAGCTCACTGCCTGGAAGATATTCCCACCGGAAGCGCAGGTTGCTGCTGAAGCTTGAATCCGTGGAATTGTACTGAAGGAGCGCGCTCGAGAACATGCGCGGTGAGAACGCGTAATCCATGCGCGCTCGGATCAGCTTGGTCGTGAAGTCACCGTAGGGCAGGTTGATTCGATTGAGCGACAGGCTCGGCTCGAGCGACCAGTTGCTGCGGATGGTCAGGCGTGCGCCAGTGAGCGTCATCGCTCTGATCGTGCCGTCGTAAAACCCTCCAGCCTGGAACGTCACGTTGCCCGAGGCGCGGCGCTGAGGGCCGAAATAGTAGCTGACCTGAGCATCGTTGAAGTGGTAATCGCCGACGGGAATGATGATGCCGGGCACGATCGTGAAGGGCGCGGTGAGCTGCTCCTGGTTCTTGTTGACCTCCAGATTGAACTGATCGCTCGACTCGAACTCGGTGTTGAAATGGCCCGTCGAGACGCGCGTCTCGGTCATGCCGGCGCTGTTCTCGAAGTTCTCGAACGTGCCTTCATAAAGTAAGCGGCGCACCGACTTGATATTCTTCGGGCGCGGGCTGAATCGGCCTGACAGGAACGTCCGCTTGAAGTCGTGTCGGCGAACGAGCCCCACCTCCGGGTTGAAATCGTTTCCGACCTTCAGGTACTCGACGCGCGCGCCGTACCGATCGGGAGCATAGGTGAACCGCCCCAGATAGCTCTCGTCGTCGCCGTGAAGACTGTCTGTTGTGGTCCGCGCGTAGTAGCCGCCAACATGGAGGTTCTGGTAAAAGCTGAACGCCCCGTCGATGCCGGCGGCCTGGTTCGAGCCGGCGCCGACGGTCGATTCCGATCGATTCGTGAAGATCGCTCCGATGCTGCTGCGCCTGAGGATGTCGCGCTTGACGCGCGCCACGGTGAAATTGGTCGCAGGGGTCGGGCTTAGCAGGACGTCAGGTTCGTCGGCCTGTTGAATGTTGACAACGCCGACGCTCGTGTTGCCGACCTTCCCGGTGATCCGTCCTCCCACATCGATGGGAATGACCCGGTTCTGGTTGAGCCCGATCCGCCGGCTGTAGAACAGCTGCGGGACGATGCTGTTATTGCCGCCCTCTCCGCCACCGCCGCCGGGAATGCCCGTCCCGCCTCCCTGCTGCATGCCACCCCGCCCGAAATCGAAGATCCCCCGCCCCTCGAGAAAGAAGTCGCGCTTCTCGGGGAAGCTCAACGGGAACCTCGTGAGATTCACCTGCTGCTCGTCCACTTCGACTTGAGCAAAGTCCGTGTTGTAGGTGAAATCCGCAGTCAGGTTGGCGGTGATGCCGTACTTCGCGTCTATTCCGAAATCGCCGTCGATGTCGTCGGGGTCGACGCGCGTCCGGTCGGTCGTCAATCGTGAGATGCCGTACGGTTTGAGCTCGATGTTCTTGCTCGCCGTCGGCAGATCGAGGCCCACGAGCGTCGCGCCTCCGGACACGCGGAACCAGGCGGTCGATCCGCCGAGCGAGGCCGGCAGCGCGGTGAGGTGCGCCCACTCGTTCTTGCGTCTGATGCCACGCCGGAAGTTCACGCCCCACGTCTGCGCCAAGCCGGATGTGTAGCGCAGCGACTTGAACGGGATGGCCATCTCGACGGTCCAGCCGCCTTCGAAGCGCCCGGTCCGCACTTCCCAGACAGAGTTCCAGTCGCGATTGGGGTTGCCCTCATCTGTGTAGGTCTGATCGGCGAGGGCACCCAGCGGGTTCGTGTAGAACGCGAACGCGTTGCGGCGATCGTGGAAGGTATCGAACATGACGCCAAACGTGTCGTTGTCGCGCAACTGGTTGCCGTCGCGGCGCATCTCGTTGGCCACCCACTCGTCGGGCGGCGCGGAATCCCAGCATCGGCACGTCACATAGATCTTGTTGGCGTCGTAGAAAATCCAGACGTCCGACTTCTCCGTTGACGGCTCGCCCTCGTGCGGAAGCGTCTGAATGAAGTCGCCGAAGTAGGCCGTCGCGTCGTAGATCGCCTCATCCAGCTCGCCGTCCACAGCGAGAGGCTCCACGAGTCTCGTGGCGCGTACGACAATGCGGCCGTTCTCGCCGCGCGAGATGACCTCGGGGGCCACGGGCTCCGCCGGATCGTCGCTGCTCGAATTGCTCGAGGCCCCCGACGTGTGCACGTTCGCCACAGCAGGCTCCGCCTGCCCGGCGGCGCAGACGCCGGCCGGAATCAGGAACGCCAGGAGATGAATCCCGAGTGCTCTTATCGCTCGCAACGGCTCATTGTCCAATCGTGATTGTCTCTGCCTCGGCCAGGTTCGGGCCAGGATGTAGCCCGCGGCGAGGCTGAGAATATGTCCGACGAGAAGATACAAGGAAACGTTAGAAGGCGATAGGAAACATTAGGGCCGCCGGCGAGCCGGTCTGGCTCGTCTCTTCCCTTTGTTCGTGATGATCTGCCAGGCGTGAGCGATGTGGGCCGTCAACGCTTCGTCAGTGACCTGCGCCAATTCGACGCCGATCCATCCGCTGCCGCCGACGTACGGCGGACGATAGTACGCCTGCGGCGCCTCGTCGATCAACGCTTCCTGCAGTCCCGGTGGCGCCGGCAGCAAGACCGCCACGTGCCCGTCGTGATGGTGGTTGTTCGAGAACATGGCGAAGACGCCCTGCTTGACGAAGAAAGTCGGCTCGCCATGCGACATCTTTTCGGTGGCACCCGGCAATCCAAGACAGATCTTGCGGACGCGCCGCAACTGCCGGGCAAACGGTTTCTTCGTTGTTCGTTGGCGCTGCACCTCGGTCACCTCAGGACGACGGAGCCAGGTCAGCGACCTGGGCCAACCTCCTTGGCGTTTTCGGTGCAGATGTATTCGAGCAACTCGGTGTCGGGAAGCAGGACCTGCGGCTGCGCGTACTTCAGCGGCTTCGTGTAAGCCTCCGGATCGTCGATGGTGATGTCGATGTCCATGCGGCCGACGTTGACGCGTCTGAAGCGTTCGGTCACGCGCATCGCTTCCGTGTGCGGATGGCCTGAACCGTCCAGCCACGTCTGGTCGTTGAAACCGGCGGTCTCGACAACCAGCACATCGCCGTCCCACCTGCCGACCGAGTAGCCCATCCAACTTGGCTCGGGATCCTTCGGCAGCGCGCGGCCATCGACGAAGATCTGCCGGAATATAGTCTGAGACTCGTACAGGATCACGATCAGCTCGGGCGTCTGAACGATCTTGTACGGGTGAGTATACGCATCCAGACGCGGCACACCCGCAGGCAGACATCGGATCATCGGATTGTCCCTGAAAAGATTCGCCCCACGCTGCTTGTAGAGCGCTTCCGCCCAGGGTTGGAACGGCACCTCGTCTGGCGCAACGTCCGCCATGATGTTGATCATGTACCTGGGCGCGACAATGCCTTCGATTCCGCCACGTGTTCCCTTCGGATCGCGCTCGGACAGCCAGATACCGGAAAGGTCGACCTGTCCGTCCCGCGTGCGCGGCGTCGGCGCAGACAGATCGGGCTTGCCATCGGCAGTGCGCGGCAATCCTCGCGTCGGGTGGGTCACCCACTGACCGGCAATCGGCGCCGCGAGCGCTGTGAAACCGAGGGTCAGCGCGGTGCTGGTCAGGATTGCGCGTAGATTCGCGCTCATTTTATTGCCCCTGGCTCGAGGCCGCGAACAGCCGTTGACCTGAGCTCGCGAGAATCACCAACCTGGCGTTTCCGACATAGGGCTTGTCGCGGGCCAGGAAACCCTCGACCGTGACGCGCTCGCCGATCTTCATCGAGCTTCGACTCCAACCAGCTCGTATCAGGCCGTTCGGGCTGCCCATCTCCATGGCCCAATTCGTGACGGTGCCGGCGTCGCCTGTGACGTCGATGTAGAACCATGTGTGAGGATTGGTCCACTCGAGTCTCGTCACCGTCCCGGTCAGCTTGATTGGCTTGTCGGCGTCGAACTCCGCCGAGAAGGAGTGGTGCGCGGTTGCCATCTGGGTGACGGTGACAACGGCGACGACGGTGGCACAGGCCGTCAGCGTGAGTTTCATTGACACCCCGGCGGTAAATCAGCGGGCTCATTGTAGCGCGCGAAATTTCCACGCTCGCGACCGACTTCGCCCGCTGAGCTGGGCGTGAGGGCGAATCGAGCACGCGCGTCGTTCGGAGCGACTTTCCAGGAGGCGCCGGTTCTTTCACTTCAAGCGAAGACCGTTCGTGCCGGTCGAGTTCTTTGCGGCGGCGTATCGCCTCGGTCACAGCATGGTGCGCGAGGTGTACAGCCACAACCGGATCTTCACGCCGGGCGGCGCGCCACGGTCTAGGCGTGCGCGAACGTCAAGGCTTGATGACCTTCACCACGAAGTAGCTGATGGTCGACGGGACGTCCTTGAACCAGTGCGGTGTTCCGGCGGGAACGACGATCACGTCGCCCTTGGCCAGCTGCTGCGCCTTGCCGCCCGTGATGTCGGTGCCGAGCCATTGGCCAGGCCTCGTATTCTTGCCGCCGACCATCTTCCCACCGGTCACGAACGTGGCTGTGCCGTCGATCACGTACAGGACGTCCATCTCGTGATCGTGCACTTCGACGCCGCCCGGCTTGTCGCGATGACTGCCCTGCACAATCACGTCGGACGCGCCGACGAGCGTCCCGCCCTTGGCGAGCGCCGCCGCGACCTGCTCGTGATCGACGAACGTCACGTGTGAAACGGGGACAGGTGGCGCAGCGGGCGCCGCAGGGGCCTGCGCGTGCATGAAGACGGATGTAGCGGCGACCATAGTGACGATGATGAGCGCGAGGATGTATCTCATTCCTGCCTCCTTCCAGACGAACAGACGTCGACGACCGAGTCGACGATGCGATCGAGCCAGAATCATACGCTGGCGCGATTGAACATCGGTCGCCGAAATCGCGCCGAGCGGAACCCCCTGGAGCTCGCGGCGGCGCCGATCCGTGACGAAGCCGTTGATCTTCATGCTGCGACCATTCTTGTAGAATCGACAGCCATGAAGCCACGAATTCCGTCGCTGGCGATCCTGTTGCTGCTGGTGTCTGTCGTCTCGGCGCCGGCCCAGGTGAAGTCGCCGCAGGACCACCTGGGTTTCAGGGTCGGCGACGACTACAAGCTCGCCGACTGGCAGCAAATCACTGGATACTTTGACCAACTCGGCAAGGCGTCCAATCGCGTTCGAGTAGAGACGATCGGGCAGACGACGCTCAAGAAGCCCTTCCTGCGCGTCACCATCAGCGCACCCGAGAATCTGGCGAAGCTCGATCGCTACGAAGCGATCACTCGGCGGCTCGCCGATCCCCGAGGCTTGGCGCCGGAGGAAGCGGAGCGTTTGATAGATGAGGGGAAGGCGGTGATCGCGATCACCTGCTCAGTGCACGCCACCGAAGTGGCTGCCGCGCAAATGTCAATGGAGCTCGCCTACAACATGGCGACGAGGAACACGGCGGAGGTGAAGACCATCCTCGAGAACGTCATCTTCATCCTTGTGCCATCGCTGAACCCGGACGGTCTCGACATCGTCGTGAACTGGCAGCGGAAGACAGTGAACACGCCGTTCGACGGGGCGCCAGTGCCCGAGCTGTATCACCACTATGCCGGGCACGACAACAACCGCGACTGGTACATGTTCACGCAGGCAGAGACGCGCACGACGATCGACGGCATCTACAAGAAGTGGCACCCGCAGGTGCTCTACGACGTGCACCAGATGGGCAACACCGGCGCTCGGCTGTTCGTGCCGCCCTTCCTGGATCCGTACGAGCCGAACATCGATCCGATTCTGATTCAGGGAGCGTCGTTCATCGGGCAGGCGATGATGAATCGACTCATCGGCGAAGGGAAGACGGGCGTCACGACCAACGCTGTGTACGACGCGTGGACGCCAGCCCGCGCCTACCAGCACTACCACGGCGCTGTGCGCATCCTCACCGAGGCGGCCAGCGTCAAGTACGCGTCGCCGATTCGCCAGAGCTTCGGCGATCTGCGCCCCGGCCTCGGCTACGACCCGCGGGTGATGAGCTGGAAATTCCCCTCCGTCTGGCGCGGGGGCGACTGGCGCCTGCGCGACATCGTCGATTACGAGCTGACGGCCGCGATGGGCGCGCTCGAGAACATGGCCTACTATCGCGAACGGTGGCTCCGGAACTTCTATACGGTGCAAATGCGGGCCGTCTCGTGGAGCGGGGCGCCCTATGCCTTCGTCGTGCCTCCTGACCAGCGCGACCCAGTGACCGCCGCCGAGATGTTGAACATCATGCGGTTCGGAGAGGTGGAAGTACAGCGAGCGCAGGCGCCGTTTACGGCCGACGGCGTGGAGTACCCGCAGGGCACCTACGTGATGAGGATGGCGCAGCCCTTCGGTTCTTTCGCCAAGACGATGATGGAGAAGCAGGTCTATCCTGACCTGCGTGAGTATCCTGGTGGTCCGCCACAGCGCCCGTATGACGTGACGGCGCACACGCTGCCGATGCAGATGGGCGTGAAGGTCGTCACGATCGACCGCCCCTTCGAGGCCAACGTCGCGACGGTTGAGACGATCACGGCCCCGCCGGGCGTCGTCGAGAGCGGCCCGGCCCGGGCGTACATCCTCGCGCACGAGAGCAACGCGTCGATGAAGGCACTCAACCGGTTGATGAAAGAGAAGGCCGAGGTCTATTGGGCTGCCAAGCCGATCGTCGTGAAGGGGAAGACGTATCCGGCGGGAACGATGATTGTTCGCGCTGTGCCTGGTATCGCAGAGAAGCTGCAGGCAATCGCGCGCGACACCTCGGTCACTTTTGTGGCGTCGACTGACCGGCTGAGCGTCGATGCCTACAAGCTGACCCGGCCGAGGATCGCCATGTACAAGAGCTACGTTGCCTCGATGGACGAAGGCTGGACGCGGTTCATCTTCGAGAACTACGACTTCACGGTGGCGAGCATCGTGGATGCCGGCGTCCGAGCCGGGAACCTGCATGCGAAGTACGACGTGATCATCATTCCCGGCGAGCTCCGCGAGAAGGACATCATTCAGGGGCATCGTGCCGGCACGATTGCGCCGGAGTTTGCCGGCGGCATCGGCGATTCCGGCGTGCAGAACCTGCGTGACTTCGTGAACGACGGCGGCACGCTCGTCACCCTGGACGCGGCGACTGAGTTTGCCGCGAAGCAGTTTGCTCTGCCCGTCACGAACACGCTCGACGGCGTGCGGCCGCAGGACTTCTACGTCCCGGGCTCACTCCTCAAGATCGTGCTCGACACCGACAATCCGATCGCGTACGGCATGCCGCGCGAAGCCACGGTCTTTTTCGACGAGAATGCCGCCTTCGACGTCAGCGGCAGCGCGAAGTCGGTCGGCACTTATCCGCTGACCAATCCGCTGATGAGCGGATGGATTCTGGGCGAGGAGAAGCTGCACGGGAAGACCGCCATCGCCGACGTGGCGGTCGGTCGCGGCCGCGTCATTCTCCTTTCTATTCGGCCGCAGTTTCGGGCGCAGGTCCGTGCAACCTACAAGCTGCTGTTCAACTC
>Ga0111539_10007887_pt1 | contig 13585 bp, 14 predicted proteins | sample RhiMethybrSRZTD1_FD_79667 | JGI IMG/M metagenome (GOLD analysis project Ga0111539, IMG submission 79667) | Populus rhizosphere microbial communities from Tennessee, USA - Rhizosphere MetaG P. TD hybrid SRZTD1 (version 2) (version 2) | ecosystem: Host-associated > Plants > Roots > Rhizosphere >...
CCAGCAGTACGGCATTTAAAATAAGGGACAAATTCTTCATTCCAATTTTTAGTTATAGGGGGCAAATATGATGAGAATTTAAGAATTGACCGCCACCCCGTAAGATAAAAACTATGAAGCGAGTTTTTTAGGCCTCTTGGTCCTGGGTCTGAAAGGAATACAATGTATCGTCTAACCGAAGATTATCTTCATTGAAATCCTTGATGAATTTCTCAATTACTTTAGGCGTAATTTTTTCTACATGCAAGCCCACGTCGAGGCTTATTCCAAAATCTGTATTGCTATCTAAGTCAACGTGTTCTTTTACTTTTACCGATTCTTCTTCCTCCAATGTCATAATCACCTCTGCCATGTAAAGTCCAATCTCTTCTTCCAGCGGATCTAACGCAGCTAGGTTTCCATTTTCATCCTCCTCATAGTTTATCTTTTTATATTCAGGAAAATGCTTGGCTGCGCGGTGCTCAGCGATTTCATACAACTCACTTTCATGGTGAAGCCTGAGTGTGTAAATAGCCGTATCGTAGATTACGTCCTTCCCTTCAAACTTTCCAATAAAATAAAAATGCACATATTCATCGGTGCTTTCGTCTTCTTCCTCGAGCACATACTCCAAGCCGAGAGCCTTCATCCTAAGAGAATAATCTCTTATCACATCGATGTCAAAACCTTTGTTCTCATCCAAGATCATACAACTGAGGTTTCTTTATTTTTAAGTTAACAAAAAAATATCAAAACGTTCTAATTTTTTTTTCGTTGTTGGAAAGTTACTCTTCGCTAAACCACGATGCATACATCGGATAATTCTTAGCTGTACGCTGAATAACTTCCTTCATCTCGGGAGAAATATCTTTTACTTTCTTCGCGGGCATCCCGGCGTAAATACTATTTGACTCGACGACGGTGCCTGGCAACACAACGGCACCGGCGGCGATTACAGCATGTGAACCAACGACGGCTCCGTCCATAATGATCGCTCCCATACCAATGAGAACATTGTCTTCGACTTTACAACCATGCACCACGGCGTTGTGGGCAATCGATACATTACGACCGATAACTGTATTGTTCTTTTGATACGTTCCGTGAATAATTGCTCCATCCTGAATGTTTGTATTGTCTCCAATTAAAATGGAATGTACATCACCCCTAACAACGGCATTAAACCACACGGTACAGTTTTCACCCATTTCCACTTCCCCTATAACGGTCGCATTTTCTGCGAGAAAACAATTCTTACCAAATTTTGGAGTACATCCACGGACCGATTTTATAAGCGCCATTTCCCCAATTTTTAAATTTTTAGTGAACTAATTTTTATTCAACTGACAAGATGTCATTTGAAAAGCTAAAGTTATTATTTTTGCGTCTTGGAAACGAAGTCATGGAGAATTTGATCAGTGAATTAGATATTTTGAAGGACAGTGGGGAAGCCTGTGAGACCGTTCGTGTTTCCAAGTCCACCCATTCAGGCACCGGCCGAAAGCTCTACATTGAAAGCTATGGCTGCCAAATGAATTTTTCCGATAGCGAGATCGTCGCATCTATTCTAAAGCAGGATGGTTTCGATACCACGTCCGATATACTACAAGCAGACGTCATTTTCCTTAATACGTGCTCTATTCGGGAGAAAGCAGAACAAACTGTGCGAAACAGGCTGACGTATATAAACAGCCTGAAGAAAAACAATCCGGCGTTATTAGTGGGAGTCCTTGGTTGCATGGCCGAGCGGTTAAAGTCAAAACTCCTGGAAGAAGAAAAGATCGTCGACTTAGTAGCTGGACCTGACGCATACCGGGATCTGCCCAACCTAATAAATCAAGTGGATGAAGGCGACAAGGCCGTAAACACATTCCTCTCCCGCGAGGAAACTTATGCGGACATAAGTCCAGTGCGGCTTAATTCCAACGGTGTTACGGCTTTCATTTCCATTATGCGCGGATGTGATAATATGTGCACCTTTTGCGTCGTGCCTTTTACACGGGGCCGGGAAAGAAGCAGAGACCCACTTTCGATCGTGCAAGAAGCCCGAGATCTTTTAAGTAACGGCTTTCGCGAGGTGACTTTGCTGGGCCAAAATGTGGATTCCTATAAATGGTCGGCGGAAGAAAACAACAAGGCCTGGATCGAAAAAAAGAGCGCATCCAACATCGTAAGCTTTGCCAACTTGTTAGAAATGGTGGCACAGGTGTCACCCAAACTGAGGATACGTTTTTCAACCTCCCATCCTAAAGACATTACGGATGACGTGCTGCGCGTAATGGCAAGGTATGACAACATTTGCAAGTCAATCCACCTGCCGGTTCAAAGTGGAAATAGCCGCATTTTAGACCTTATGAACCGTGGATATTCACGTGAATGGTACCTGGATAAAGCAAAGAGAATCAGGGAGATATTAGGTAATGATTGTAGCATTTCTTCGGACATGATTACAGGTTTTTGCACTGAATCCGATGAAGACCATCAGGATACACTGACACTCATGGACGCGGTTCAATTTGATTTTGCCTACATGTTTTTCTATTCCGAACGTCCCGGAACCTTGGCGGCCAAGAAATGGCAAGACGACGTTTCACTGGAGGTTAAGAAAGCACGGCTGGATCAGATTATCGAAAAACAAAGGGAACACTCGTTGCTCCGCAATAAGGCAGACGTTGGAAAAGTGCACGAGGTACTCATCGAAGGCGTTTCTAAACGCTCTGATAAGTTTCTGCAGGGCAGGAACACTCATAATAAGGTGATTGTTTTTCCGAAAGACAATTTTAAAAAAGGTGAGTATGTCAATGTGCTTGTCGAAGAATGCACAGGCGGTACCTTGGTAGGTAAAGCGGTTGGCCCCAAAAATTTTTGAACACCAAAGAATGACAATTTCAGATTTAGAAATACAAACCGTCAAACAGCGATTCGGAATAATCGGCAACTCACCCCTGCTTAACAATGCCGTAAGCGTTGCTATTCAGGTTGCACCCACCGATATGTCGGTTCTCATCACCGGGGAAAGTGGAAGTGGTAAAGAATCTTTTTCAAAAATCATTCACAACCTCAGCTCTCGTAAGCATGGCCAGTTTATCGCAATCAACTGTGGCTCAATACCAGAAGGCACCATTGACTCCGAGTTATTTGGGCATGAGAAGGGCTCGTTCACGGGGGCTCATGAGTCTCGAAAAGGATATTTCGAGGTAACGAATGGGGGCACCATTTTTCTGGATGAGATCGGTGAGATGCCGCTGAGCACTCAGGCCCGTCTCCTACGGGTTCTGGAGAATGGAGAATTCATTAAAGTAGGATCTTCCAAGGTCCTGAAGACAGATGTGCGAGTGGTCGCTGCCACGAATGTGAACCTAATGAAGAACGTGGAGGAGGGAAAATTTCGCGAGGATTTGTACTATCGTTTAAGCACCGTTCCGATTTATGTTCCACCTTTACGTGAACGAGGCAAGGATATTGAACTCTTGTTCAGGAAATTCGCCGGTGATTTCGCTGACAAATACAAGGTGAAACCCATCGTCCTTACGGAAGAAGCAAAGGAAGTTTTGCTGGCATACCGGTTCCCTGGAAATATCAGGCAATTAAAAAATCTGGTGGAACAAATTTCGGTGCTGTCATCAGACCATAAAGATATTGGGGCGGAGGAGCTCCAGCACTACCTCCCCAAGCAATCTACTTTGCCTGCATTGTATAGAAATTCTGTGTTGGAAAAAGATGGACTGTCTGAGCGTGACATTTTATACAAGGTCCTCTTTGATATGAAAAAAGACTTTAACGAGCTAAAAAAGCTGGTTCTGGAAACCGTACCCAACCAAGCTAAGGTGAGTCAGCTGGTAAAGGAACATCCTGAGCTCTTTGATGGCATTGAAACTGAGCAAAACGGCACAGACAGTGAGCACGTAGTATTAAATCTCCCAACACAATTGGGCGAGCCACACGACGCGGAGATTCACGATATTTCGCATGTTACCGAGGACGAATCCTTATCCATTGAAAAGAAGGAGAAGGAGCTTATTATCAGGGCACTCCGGAAAAATAATAACAAGCGTAAATATGCGGCACGTGATTTGGGAATTTCCGAACGCACGCTTTATCGGAAAATAAAACAATACGACCTTGAAGATTAGCATTTTCGCGCTAAGGTCCCGCTGTAAAAGACTTGCAGCCATCTTAGGACCATTTCTATTGCTAGGCACGATAATGTCATGCGGGGTCGGTATCAACTATTCAATGACCGGCACCTCAACTGCCGCTCAAACAATTTCAATTAGTGAATTTTATAACAATACTGACTTGGGACCAGCGAATCTGGGTCAAACGTTTACTAATCAGCTCAAGAATTATATTATCCAAAACTCTAATCTCGCGGTGGTTGTCGACGAAGGGGAAGTGCAAATGGAGGGCGAAATTGTAAGTTTCGCTCCGCTACCAATCGCACCTACCGCCACAGGCAATCCCGATGACCCTAATTACGCTTCATCGACCCGTCTAACCATTACGGTGAAAGCAACCTATGTTAATACATTGGATGAATCAATGTCCTTCAAAGACAAGACTTTCTCGTTTTATAAGGATTTTCCCAACGATCAGAACCTCGCTGATGTCCAAGAAGCGTACACTCGGCAGATATTTGAGCGCATCGTCAACGACATCTTCAATGCCTCGATTGCCAATTGGTAAATTTTGCTATTTTTACTTTAGGCAAATATCCTCCTTGTGGAAAAAGAGTTACTCAAAAAAATCCTTCAGAATTACCCCTCCAGTTCAGTTTCGGAGGCTAAAGACCTGCATTCGTTACGTCAGGCTTATCCCTACAGTCAACTTTTGCATGTCTTGGCGGCTCGTACCAGCAAGGAACATGGTTTTGTGGACCAACAAACGGAACTTCAACTAGCGGCCGTGTATTCTGCGGATCGGGCTATTTTGAAAAACATGATGGGAACGGTCACCGAAGCGCCTTCGGGATCTAATGGAGGGACCCTCGCGCCACCAAGCGAGACACCAAACATTCAGGTAAGTCCTATTGTTGACACCATAAGTCCGGCAAAAAAAGAAATAAGATCAAGTTCTCCGGAGTTGCCCACTTCCCCTTCCGAATCGGATGACCTGGCGGAAACAGTAATCAAAGACTTAACGGAGCTTAATAAGGCCCGGCATAACTTTGAGATGACGTTTGTAGACAACCCGGGGGCCGACCTTAAATCGGCAGGGCCAACCACCGAACCGGCAAAATCGAAGCGCGAGCGGATAATTGAATTGAGTAAGGCCTTGAACGCACAGCAGACGATGGAAAGTGAGGAAACTAAGAACCCGAACAAGAAGTCAGAAGGCCGGAAGGACATTATTGATGAAATTGTTGATACAAAAAGCAAAATCGAACCGGCCAACGAAAAGCAAAAAGAACAACTGGACATTATCGAGCATTTCATAAAGACTCAGCCTTCCATTTCAAACGCCAAAGACAAGGCCAGCACACAGGAAGGTGATCTTTCCTCAATAAAAACTGGCGAATTTGGAGACAATATTGTTTCAGAAACATTGGTTGAATTATTACTCAAACAGGGCAAAAAAGACAAAGCGATCGAAGTCCTGAAGAAGCTAATTTGGAAGTTTCCACAAAAAAAGACTTACTTTGCGGCTCAAATTGAAGAACTGAAGAAGTAAGGACTATGTATACGCTTGTTATCGCTCTGATCATTTTATTCGCAATACTTTTAGTATTGGTTATTCTAGCTCAAAATTCCAAGGGCGGTGGACTTACCAGCCAATTTGGAGGATCTTCCGCCAGCAACATCATTGGTGTAAAGAAAACCGGGGATTTGCTGGAAAAATTGACCTGGGGTTTTATCATAGCAATCATGGTACTTTGCTTAACCACCAATTTTATTACCGCTAATCGAGGCGGTGGTAGCAATGACGTCTTGGAAAGAGCAGGCGAGCAAGCCCCTGCTACCGCACCACCCAATTTAAATCTGGCTCCTGACAGCGCAGCTCCCGCAGACTCAGCGAAATAGGAATTTTATCAATCTTAGGCGGCTTGTGAAATATGTTTCACAAAAAGCCTCTTTGCTACAGGCATCAAAGTCTCTGTAAAGGGAAATTTCATTTTTGCCAGGATGAGGTAGGCTGCCGGGTTCGGCAGGTCGCGGAATTTTCGAATTAGCGCGAGTTTAAGATTCTCGTACGTGTTTACCGTATTTTTCTCTATTCGCTCAATAAATTCAGTGTTAAGGCTCCTAAGTTGTTCCTGACTCCCCTCATAGATACTGACCTGATACCGATAAATGTTCGTTTCCTTTTCCGGCGGTTGTGTCACAAACAAGTATCCTTCTTTGGCATACAAAGGAGTTACACCAACAGGTGATATCTCGCACTTAGACTCGACGTACTCATATATGACTGAACCCTCCTGAAGGGATCCCTTTATTTGGGGCAAAGCAAAATCAATAATGGACTCCAACTCACTCATAACGCCGTCGTCTTCTATCATTTGCCTATAGCTGAGCTCCAGTTTTTTAAAGTCCTCTAACGAAAGTTCTTTCGGGAATGACTCGCGTATTAAAGTCTTATTCTCCTTGAGCGTTAAAAGGTTTCTGTAATGGAAGACAAGGTCCGCCATAAAAGGATAAAGCTCAATTTTATTAAAGGAGCTTTTGACGCGCTGCAAATACGCCATTAAAACATACTTCTTGTATTCGAAGTCAATTAACCCCTGAGTCAGCCAGTCCTTTGATAATTTGTCCATGTCGCAAGTTTTCTACTGTAACCAATTTAACGTTTTATTGCCTTTTGAACAAAACTGAATTCTGGCCCTTCAGTCATAAAACGTAATATATTTGGAGCTTCTTGTCATTTTCCACCGCAAAATGAAACTCTGCCACGTCTGACATAGTGGCTTCGCCAAACTGAAATCGATGTCGTGAAAATATTAAATACGGTCAAAAACCTGACACTATGTAAAAAATTTACCCTTAATTCGCATCTCTTTTCGCTTGGCATAAAAGCTGCAGAGCGGGAACTACAAGATTGTTAACCTTTAAATAATTATAACTTATGGCCAAAATCAACTTCAAACCAAATGAGGACCGGGTACTAGTTGAGCCCGCTGAAGCTGAAACAAAAACTGCATCTGGTATCATCATTCCAGACACTGCAAAAGAAAAACCTCAAAAAGGCAAAATCATTGCCGTAGGTGAAGGCGTAAAAGACAAACCCGTAACTGTAAAAGTTGGTGATAATGTACTTTACGGAAAATATTCCGGTACTGAGATCCTCATCGACGGAAAAGAGTATCTCATCATGAGAAACTCTGATATTTTCGGAATCATTTAATCATCCACGTAACCTTAAAAAATCATGGCGAAAGAAATAACGTTTGAAACCAGCGCAAGAGATAAAATAAAAAAGGGTGTCGATAAACTTGCCGACGCAGTAAAAGTTACCCTCGGCCCCAAAGGTCGTAATGTTATCCTCGACAAAAAATTCGGTGCACCTACCGTTACAAAAGATGGTGTTTCCGTTGCAAAAGAAATCGAATTAAAAGATGCTATCGAAAACATGGGTGCACAACTCGTGAAGGAAGTGGCTTCCAAAACTGCCGACGCTGCGGGTGATGGTACCACCACAGCTACGGTATTAGCACAATCAATCTATGCTCACGGGATTAAAAACGTAGCGGCTGGTGCGAACCCTATGGATTTGAAGCGCGGTATCGAAAAAGCTGTTGATGCTGTGGTCGAACACCTGAAAAAGCAATCCAGAAAAATTAAAGACGCTAGCGAAATAGCGCAAATCGCTACGATCTCTTCCAACAACGATGCAACCATTGGAAAGATGATTGCAGATGCTATGGATAAAGTAGGCAAGGATGGAGTTATCACTGTAGAAGAAGCTAAGGGAACCGAAACAGAAGTTAAGACCGTTGAGGGTATGCAATTCGACAGAGGTTATCTCTCACCATATTTCGTGACGAACACGGAGAAAATGGAAGTGGATCTCGATCAGCCTTACGTTCTGATTTACGATAAGAAAATCAGCAGCATGAAGGAATTGCTTCCTGTACTGGAGCAATCTGCCCAAACCGGCAAACCCCTTCTAATTGTTGCCGAAGAAGTTGAAGGTGAAGCACTGGCTACATTGGTAGTAAATAAAATCCGTGGTGCTTTACGCGTAGCCGCAGTTAAAGCTCCTGGCTTTGGTGACAGAAGAAAAGCTATGTTGGAAGATATTGCGGTTCTCACCGGAGGTAAAGTAATTTCTGAAGAGCAAGGCTTTAAACTCGAGAATGCAACTTTGGATATGCTTGGCCGTGCTGAAAAAATTAACATTGATAAGGATAATACGACCATCGTCAATGGCGCTGGAAAGAAAAACGAAATCCAGGGCCGCGTAGCCCAAATCAAAGCTCAAATTGAGACAACAACCTCTGACTACGATAAAGAAAAACTACAAGAACGCCTCGCAAAACTTTCGGGCGGTGTGGCTATCCTCTACGTAGGTGCAGCTACTGAAGTTGAGATGAAAGAAAAGAAGGATCGTGTAGACGACGCATTGCATGCAACACGTGCCGCAGTTCAGGAAGGTATTGTTCCTGGTGGAGGCGTTGCCTACATCCGCGCAATCGACGCACTGAAAGATCTTGGGCTCACCAACGAAGATCAGGCTACGGGTGTCAATATCATTCGCCTTGCACTTGAGTCACCGTTGAGAATTATCGCTGAAAACGCTGGCCAGGAAGGTTCTGTCATCGTTAACAAAGTTCGCGATGGTAAAAAAGATTACGGATACAATGCAGCTGATAACAAGTTCGAAAACTTCTTTGATGCAGGTATCATCGATCCTACGAAAGTAACTCGTCTTGCACTTGAAAATGCAGCGTCTATAGCAGGACTCTTGTTAACTACTGAAGCAGTGGTTTCTGAAATTCCTGAAGAGCATCCAGCTCCAGCCATGCCACATGGCGGCGGTGGAATGGGCGGCATGATGTAATTGCCAAAAGACAAAATAGTTTATTAAGGAAGGCTTCATCAAAAGATGAAGCCTTTTTTTGTTATTTTCGTTTTCATCAACAATTCGAAATCGTATGGTTATTCATTCCACGTTCAAGGATTTCATTCTGTTTCTTTATGTCCACATGTCCAGGGCAGATGAAAATTACGATCCGAATGAGATGGCAACCATCAAAAAGAAGATTGGAGGACTTTTCGAAAAGGATACAGACATCGAAAAAAAACTTTATATAGCAATACGTGAATATAATTCCTTTGACCGGTCGAAGTTATCAACTTTGTTTAGTTCCAGCTTCAAACACTTCGATCAGGATCACAGTGTTTTGAAAAATAACTTTTACAGTGACCTGAATGAAATTATCGCTGCTGATGGCAAAGTTGAGTTGGCGGAATCCAGGGCCCTGGAAGCATTGAAAGAAATCATCGCACTAAATTCTGGAAAAGGCGTGCAATGAGAATATTATTTACCATTCCATTACTCGTAGTGTTGGCATTAGGCTCATGTAAAAGGCCAGTGCTTGAAATTCCCCTCGACTTTATTCCTCCCCTCGTTCTGTCAACATCAATTCAAGACTCCCTTCCCACCTCAGCGATCAAAGTATTAAATCTCGGTGGAGTTTCTGGTCTGAAAATCAAACATCACAACGGAATGTATGCAAGCTATTTTGAATACGAAGCAGACAAAAATCTGCTCCTCAATACTATCTCCGCCCTACCCTTTTCAATGGATGCCAACAAGGCGGATACACAATGCCATCTTATCTCACTTGAACAAGTTGATGCACTGCGACAAGATCTTTTGCCCGGCGAATTCGAAAACACAACATTCTTTTGGAATGTCGATCGTACACACTTGAAAGTGTATGAATGCATTAAACCACCCTATCGGCATACGATCCAGACGTCAGAAAATTCGAATCGAATCCTGCACAGAATTGAATTGCTTGGTTAGGTTAAAAGTTCTTTAATTTTTCTTAACTGCCAGTCTGTAGAGAATGGTCATCATTGCGATAAAGAAGGCCGTTCCCAACAGGTAATATCCTCCCGTTCCTAAACTTCCCGCGATATGATGTTCGAGATTGACGGACTCCATCATGCCGGGTAAAAAGACCGCCAGGATTGCCACGATAACGCCGGTAAGTGCACCCCCGGCGATAAGGCCGGTCGCAAACAGGCTTCCTCTTCCGAGTTCATCATCTTCAATCCTTTCATTTTTCCTTTCAGCTCTCCAGTCAATGTACCCTTTAATAGCACCACCGGCAAAAATGGGTAGCGTAGTGGAAAGTGGTAAGTACAACCCGATGGCAAAGGCCAGTGCTTTAATGCCGCACAACTCCAGCGTAATTGCAATGAATACACCAACAATTACAAACTGCCAGTCAAGATTGAAAGAAAGAATTCCTTTTGCTAACGTAGCCATTAAAGTGGCCTGAGGCGCAGGATAACGATCGCTGCCAATTGCATGTGTAAGTCCCTGCGAAATCATCGCAGGTGTCGGCGTGTCCAATATACTCACTACAACACCGATGGCGACTGAGGAGACGATAGCGCCGATGAAAAGAGAAAGCTGTTGGTATCTGGGAGTGGCTCCTACAATATAACCCGTCTTTAGATCCTGTGACGTTCCGCCCGCATTGGCTGCAGCAATACAGATCATCCCCCCAACTACTAGCGCCAGCGGTTCATAAAATTTACCAGACCAACCAATGCTGGTAAAAATCAAACATGTTCCCATCAAAGTGGCAATTGTCATTCCGGAGATCGGATTATTGCTGGTTCCAACCAATCCAACGATACGGCTGGACACTGTTACGAAGAAAAAGCCAAAAACGACTATCAGAACTCCAATCAGCAACTTTTGAAAAATGCTATCGCCCGGGATAATGCTGCTGGGCAGGAATGCCACCAATAAAATCAGCGCTATACTTCCTATAATTACGACTTTGAAAGAAAGATCGCGCTCCGTACGTAACACGCCTTCAACATTTTTTTCCTTCATCGATCCAATGCTTTCTTTGAAAGAAGATACAATGGTGGGAATAGTTTTTATCAAGGTGATAAATCCCCCCGCCGCCACCGAGCCAGCACCGATCTGGCGGATATAAGCCCGATAAATGGCATCGGCATAACTTCCAAAGCTATGCGTCTCAGCGTTCCATGCGCCTGGCCCTCCTGATTTATTGATATCTGCCAGATATCCAAGTTTTACCAATTGCAAAGCAATCGTATCAGGGTCAACCAACGTCGTCAATAGAGGGATCAATGCCCACCAGGCCAGCACTGATCCTGCCACCAGTACACCCGAAATTCGTGGACCGATGATGTACCCGACACCTAAATATTCCGGGGTTATTTCGCCGCGTGTTGCGCCGGCTGGCCAATATTTGTTGACATGTGAAGTCGCTATCGCGGGTATCTCTGCAATAACATGGAATACCTTTTGGAGCACCGCATAAACCATCGCCACGCCCATACCCACAAAGGCAGTCTGGGCAAATACGCCACCCTTTTCACCCGCCTGGAGTACAGACGCACAGGCAGTTCCTTCGGGATAGGGAAGCACGCCGTGTTCCTTTACAATTAGCGACCTTCTTAGCGGGATCATCATCAACGTTCCGAGCATTCCACCAAAGGCAGCAAGTATTAAAATCGTGAGGTAATCGAAATATGCTTCACCAATACTCACTCCGTTGGATCCGGGCGAGAGAAACAAAAACCCGGGAAGCGTGAACACCACACCAGCAGCAATAGACTCACCGGCCGATCCCGTGGTTTGGATGATATTATTTTCGAGGATCGTTGTCTTTAAAAATTTCCGTCCCAACGTGATGGCTATAACTGCAATTGGAATAGAGGCCGTAACAGTGAGCCCGGCCTTTAGGGCCAGGTAAACGGTGGAAGAACCAAAAAGAATTCCAAACAGCGATCCGAGCAGAATTGATTTTAAAGTAAACTCCGCCATATGCTGGTCCGGCAAAACGTAGGGTTTAAAGGATTTAGGTTCTTCCATAAATTTTACAAAGTTGAATGCAGTTATCGAACATCTCCCATTAGTTTCCGGATTGGCTTACTGAAGATCACTACAATGATACCTGCGATTATGGTTATTTTTGCTACCAAGCCAAAAAGGTCCACGAGCAAACCTGGGTTTGCAGCGATCGATTCATTATCAAACTCTCCGGCATACAAACCCGCGATTAAATTCCCCAACGCCAATGACATAAAAAAGACACCCATCATCTGACCCACCAATCTCGTCGGCGAAAGCTTTGTCACCGCACTCAGGCCAATAGGATACAAACATATCTCACCAAAGGTAAGGAACATATAGGTGAAGATAAGCCATGTCGGCAGGGGCTTCTGACCTTGAATTACAATCATAGACGCACCCATCATTACCAAATACCCGAGTCCTAAAAAAATCAATCCCATTGAGAGTTTGATAGGAGTTGGTGGGTTCATATTTCGTTTAGCAAGCCAAACCCAAAGCCACGCAAAAATCGGAACAAAAATAACAACGAATATCGGAGGCGCCGACTGCATCCAACTGGCGGGCATTTCAAAACTTCCGATAAACATATCGGTATATCGCTCGGCAAATAAATTCAAGGATGAGCCTTGTCCCTCGTAGCCGGCGTAAAATGTCGTCGTAATAACGAACATAGCGCATATCGCTAAGATTTTTTTCTTCTCAGACGGGTCTAATTTTTCAGCCGCGAAGACGTAGATAAAATAGATGATCACACAGGTCAGAAGAACAACTCCTGATCCTCGTGCAAAAGATCTAGGGTCAATGTTAATTACCCGCGTCAAAAGTAGTACGACAAAAATGATGAGGATCCCGAGAACACACCATAAACCAATCCACAATTTTCGTTCTCGATTCTTTTCATCTTCATTTAAAATACGATTCGATTTGAGTCCGGCTTCACCAAGATTTTTCTCAGTAAGCTTGTAGTAAACAAGACCGATAACCATTCCGATCCCCGCTGCAGCAAAGCCATAATGCCAATTCACATTTTCTCCCAAATAGCCCGTGATAAACGGAGAAATAAAGGCGCCAATGTTAATGCCCATATAAAATATTGAAAAACCTGAGTCGCGTCGGGCGGGGTCGTTGGCAGGATATAGTTGTCCGATCAACGCGCTGATGTTTGGTTTTAGTAAACCAGTACCTGTTACAATGAGTAAGAGCCCAAGGAAAAATGTTTCGTTAAATGGAAACGCAAGGCAAAAATGGCCCAAGGCAATAATACATCCTCCATAAAAAATGGACCTTCGCAAACCAAAAAGTTTATCGGCGAGCCAGCCTCCCGGCAACGCGAGCAAATAAACAAACATGGTGTAAAGACCATAGATCGCGCCACCTGTTTTATCGTCGAAACCCATTCCGCCTTCTTCGACAGAGGCGACCATAAATAGTAGCAACAGCGCGCGCATGCCATAATAGCTAAAACGCTCCCACATTTCGGTAAAAAATAGTGTGGCCAATCCTAGTGGATGACCAAAAAAAGTTCTTTCAGAATTCATTAAGCGAAAGTGAGATACTAAAATTGACTAGGTCTAAGTTTTGGTAAAACCTAGCCAAAGTA
>Ga0111539_10007888_pt1 | contig 13584 bp, 12 predicted proteins | sample RhiMethybrSRZTD1_FD_79667 | JGI IMG/M metagenome (GOLD analysis project Ga0111539, IMG submission 79667) | Populus rhizosphere microbial communities from Tennessee, USA - Rhizosphere MetaG P. TD hybrid SRZTD1 (version 2) (version 2) | ecosystem: Host-associated > Plants > Roots > Rhizosphere >...
ACACGGCGCGCCTGCTCATGGAGCGGAGCCTCGACTCGCTGAAGGACAAGCAGCAGCACCTCGAGATCCTGGCCAACATGCTGATCGACGCCTACGCCATGGACAGCGTCGTCGGCCGGACGCGGCGCCTCCTCGGCCGCGGCACGAAGGAGGACGACGAGCTTCGCCTCGCCATGACGAACGTCTTCGTCTCGTCGGCGAACGAGCGCGTGATCGACGGCGCACGCCGTATCCTCGTGAACGAGTTCGAGGGCGAGGAGCTGAAGAAGCATCTCGCGCTCGAGGCCATCGTTCCGCACATGCCGATCCGCACCATCGCCGTGAAGACGCGGATCAGCGAGGCGCTGGTGGCGCGCGGGCTCGGGCCCGTGTTCCTGCGCTGAGACGCGCCGGTGATCCGCGGCCGTCCGAGCCAGACCGCCGAGGTGGTGTGCCTGCTACGCGCCACCGATCAGCGCCGCAAGCCCGCGCAGCGCATCCTCGACGATCCCTACGCACGCTGGTTCCTCGGCCCGCTCGCCTCCGCGACGCTCGCGACGTGGGAGGCGAGCGGCAGGCTCGGCGACCTCGCGGAGCGCCTCTCGCCGGGCGTGACCACGTTCGTCCTCGTCCGCCATCGCTACATCGACGATCGGCTGGCGGCGGCGCTCGCGGGCGGGCGCATCCATCAGGTGGTGCTGCTCGGCGCGGGCTACGACACGCGCGCCTACCGCTTCGCGACGGCGCTCGCGGGCCGGCCGGTGTTCGAGGTCGACTTCCCGGCGACGAGCGGCCGGAAGGCCCGCATCCTCGCGCGCCATGCAAACGAGCTCCCGAAGAGTGACGTCCGCCGCGTGGAGATCGACTTCCAGACGGAGTCGCTCGAGGAGCGTCTCCTGGCGTCCGGCTTCGAGAGGGGGCGGACGACGTTCTTCGTCTGGGAGGGAGTGTCGATGTACCTCACGCGCGAGACCGTGAAGGGGACGCTCGCGGCGATGGTCGCGCTCGGCGGCGCCGGATCCGAGCTGGCCATGGACTTCTGGCACCTCGTTGACGCGCCCGACCTGTTGTCGTCCGCCTACCGCGCCTCCGCGAGCGCGCTATCCCTCGTCGGGGAGCCCGTCACCTTCGGCATCCATCCGGAGGACGCGGTGGCGTTCCTCGCGCGGCAGGGATTCCGTGTCGAGGAGGTGGCCGACGCCGCGGTGCTGGAGCAGTGCTACGTCCGCGATCGGCGGCGCGTGCACCCCGCGATGTACCTGGTGCACGCGACGGTAATGTAGCGGGTCAGGGCGCCGTGGTGGCGACGAACCGGCGCCCGCCGCCCTTCACCAGGAACCGCGCCGGCTGCGTGAACGTGTCGTCGCCTATCGTCAGCTCGATCGTGATGGTGAGGCCGGTGACTGCCGGCACCGTGAGCCGCGAGGCGCGCACACGGAGCGACCAGAGCCCGGGGCCCACCTGGCGCAGCACGAGGGCGCGAATGCCCGGGTCGTGGCTCTTGAAGGTGAAGACGTTGAGGCTGCTCTCGGGCACCTGGCCCGCGGCGAGGGCGAAGTCGACGAGCGGCCCGCTCGCGTTGCTCACGCGGAGGGCGAACGCCTCGCTGCCCGGGGCGAGCGACTCCGTCGTGTTGAGCGAGAACTTCGTCCGATACGAGAAGCGGCCGCGGCCGTCGGTGCTGCCGCGGGAGAGAGTCAGGGCGCCGAGCTGCATGCGGGCGATCGTCGTGCTCTGCGCCGCGCTCACGAGGAAGCCGTCCGCGTCGGTCGTCGTCGCCTGGCTCTGGAGGACCGTCCCCTCGGGGACGGCGGAGTCGACGAGCAGGTTCGCGTTGAGCGGTGCGCAATTCGGCGCGCAGGCGCCGGGCGCGGGGACCGTCCAGACGACGCTCGTGCCGTTGTTCGAGCCGCCGTTGTCGGCGCTCATGAAGGAGGTGCCCGCCGGCATGGGCAGGTCGACCGTGACGGTCGTCGGCGCCGGAGACGATGCAGCCGCGGGGCACTCGGCCGTCGTCGAGCCGTGCGGCGCGGTGCAGGTCATGCCGAAGCTCGGGCCGCCGCTGCAGATGCCGCTCGGATGCGAGAGGCAGAAGTTCGGGTTCGGCTGCACCGTCCCGCCGTTCGGGTCCGGCTGGCAGACGCTCGGGTCGGGCGCGGTCGTGCCGCACGCGGCGCCGTTGTTCAGCGACTCGGCGCAGAAGAAGCCGTTGGACGTGTCGCCGATGCACTGCGGGGTCGACGACGAGGTGGTGCCGCAGTACGCGTCCTCGTTCACGGCGCGCTTGCAGAGGAACGTGAAGCCCGGGCACTGGCTGGTGAACGAGCCGTCGGGTGCCGAGCAGGAAAGGCCATGGTTCGGTCCGCCGTTGCAGGTGCCGTTGGCGTTCTGGATGCAGAGCATCGGATCGGCGACGGGCGGGCTCCCGACGCCGCAGTTGGCGCCGTTGTTCGCGGCGTTCTGGCAGACGAACCCCGCCTGCTGCGAGCCGGTGCAGCTCGGCGGCGGGTTCGAGCAGGTGACCGGCATCGTGACGCACTCGGCCGGCGGGTTGAAGCAGGTGGGCGGCGCCGGGGCCGCCGGCGTCTGATCTGTGAGGGTGACGCGATACGCGAGGACTCCACCCGGTGTGACGGGGTCCGCGAGATCGCGGAGGTTCGAACCCGTGAGCGCGCCTGCGATCTCCGGCACGACGAGCGTGGCGACGAGCGCCAGCCGCAGGGCCGAGCGTCCTTGCTGGTTGGATGCCATCGTCCCCACCATCGCCCCGCGACTTTTTCCGCGGAAGAGGTCCATTGACGTAGCGTGGGCAGCGGCGATAGTGAACCACATGGTTGAACGTCGCGAGAACGCGGACTATCGGGCGCGCCGGCACGAGCTGCTGCAGGCGGAGATCGACCTGAAGGACCAGGTCGAGCGCGTCGCGGCCCTCCGGCGCGCGCTGCCCCAGGGCGGCGTGGTCGAGGACTACGCGTTCCAGGAGGGACCGCCCGACCTCGCCGCCGGCGACCTGCCACTGCGCACTGCGCGGCTCTCCGAGCTGTTCGAGCGGCCCGATCAGACGCTGGTCCTCGTGCACTTCATGTTCGGCGGCGCACAGACGCAGTTCTGTCCGATGTGCACCATGTGGGCCGACGGCTACGACGGCGTGGTGCCGCATCTCCGCCAGCGCATCGCCTTCGGCGTCGTCGTCGCCGGCGACGTCGCCGCGATCCGCGGCTGGGGGCGGCAGCGCGGCTGGCGGCACCTCCGGCTCCTCTCCAGCGCCGGCACGACCTACAAGCGCGACTTCGACATGGAGGACGCCGACGGCGGCCAGCGCCCCGGCGTCTCCGTCTTCCGCCTGGGGGCCGACGGCCGTCCGCGGCACTTCTACACGCAGTGCGCGATGATGGCCGAGGGGCACTGGCGCGGGATGGACCTGCTCTCGCCGGTGTGGAACTTCCTCGACCTCACGCCCGAGGGTCGCGGCGACTGGATGCCGAAGCGCTCGTACGCATGAAGAAGTGGGGGCCGGCGCCGGAGAAATGGGTCACCGTTTTCGCCGCAGGGTCGAAGGGTCTCGGCGAGCCGCGGAAGATGTTCGGGTACTCGGCCGCGTTCGTGAACGGCAACATGTTCGCCGGCCTGCATGAGGTGGGCATGGTGATGCGGCTGCCGGAGAAGGAGCGTGGACGCTTCCTCGAGCTCGCGGGTGCGCACCCGTTCGAGCCGATGCCCGGCCGGGTCATGCGTGAGTACGTCGTGGCGCCGGATGCGCTGGCGGACGAGCCGCGCGCGGTGCGGAGCTGGCTCACCAAGGCGTTCCGCTACGCGTCGTCGCTCCCGGCGAAGCCGTCGCGGAAGGGTGGCGCGGCGCGCAGGCGTCACGCCTGAGGGCGGTGCGCGTCGCGTTCGCGGTCGCAGCCGCGGCGGCGGTCGTCGCGAGCATCGGCGACCTGCTCATGCTCTGGGTGGCGAACGCGCTGCGCCCGGGATTCGGGATTCCAACGCCGCCTCGCGGCGCGCTCGGCCTCGGTCTCGCGCTCGGCGTGGCCGCGATCCCGCTCTACGCGCTCGGCTACGCCGCGGCCGCGGCACGTGCCAGGCCCGCGCTCGGCCGCGGCGCCGAGGCCGTGATGCTCGCGGGCGCGCTCGGCGCGGTGCTCGGCGCCTACATCCATGCGGCGACGGCGTGGCTGATCGAGGATCAGGTGCGAGGCGTGAGCGCCGCCGGCGCTCCGCTCGATGGCGTCATGCAGGCCGGCGCGGCGCTGACCGTGCCCTGGGCGGCGGCGGCGCTGCTCGTGACGCTGGCATCGGCCGCGCTGGCCCACGCCGCGCGGCGCGCGGCGGCGCCGAGAGTGTGGCTGGTCGCGAATCCCGCCGTGGCGACGCTGCTCCTCGGAGCCGCCGGGGCGGCGACCGAGCTGGGCCGCGCGTTCGTCGTGCCCGCCGCGCCGAACCTCGCGCACGTCGTCTTCTTCGCGACGGCGCTCCGGTCCGCCGGCGCGCGCGTGGCGAGCTGATGCGCGCGATGCTCCTCGCGGCGTCCGGCCCGCCGCTCCGCGCCGCCGACGTCCCGCCGCCGGCAATCGGTCCCGGACAGGTCCTCGTGCGCGTGCGCGCGTGCGGCGTCTGTCGCACCGACCTGCACGTGGCCGACGGCGACCTGCCCGCGACGAAGCGGCCGCTCGTCCTCGGGCACGAGGTCGTCGGCCACGTCGTCCGCGTTGCCTCGGACGTGGAGGGGCTCGAGGAAGGCGCGCGGGTCGGCATCCCCTGGCTCGCGTGGACGTGTGGCGCGTGCCGCTTCTGCCGGCAGGGCCGCGAGAACCTCTGCCCGCGCGCGCGCTTCACCGGCTACCACGTGGACGGCGGCTATGCCGAGCTGGCCGTCGCCGACGCGCGCTACGTCCTCCCGCTTCCCGACGCGCTCGGAGACGCCGAGGTGGCGCCGCTCCTCTGCGCCGGGCTGATCGGCTATCGCTCGCTCCGGGCGGCCGGGGACGCCGAGCGCCTCGGCCTCTACGGCTTCGGGGCGGCGGCGCATCTCGTGTCGCAGGTAGCCCGCCACGAGGGCCGGCAAGTGTTCGCCTTCACCCGGCCGGGCGACGCGGACGCGCAGCGCCTCGCGCGCGACACCGGCGCGGTCTGGGCCGGCGATTCGACCGCCGCGCCGCCCGAGCCTCTCGACGCGGCCATCGTCTTCGCGCCCGTCGGCGAGCTCGTGCCGCTCGCTCTACGCGCGGTCGGACCGGGCGGCGTCGTGGTGTGCGGCGGCATCCACATGAGCCCGATTCCGTCGTTCCCCTACGAGCTCTTGTGGGGAGAACGGGTCCTGCGCTCCGTCGCCAATCTCACGCGCCGCGACGGCGAGGAGTTCCTCCGCCTCGCGCCCGCCGCCGGCGTTCGGCCGAAGATCCGACCCTACCCGCTCGCCGACGCCAACGACGCGCTCGACGACCTGCGTCGCGGCCGGCTCACCGGCGCCGCCGTGCTGGTCGTCGACGACGCCGCGCGCGAGTGCTAGCAGGCGGAGCCGTGAAGGTATCGCTCTTCTACCTCCCCTCGATCGGGAGCCGGGCCGAGATCGAGCGCGGCATGGCCGGCCTCGCGGGGGACCTCTACCAGCGCATGCTGCGCGAGCTGTCCGAGCAGGCCCGGCTCGCCGACGACCTCGGCTACGACTCGATCAGCTTCACCGAGCACCACTTCCACGTCGAGGGCTTCGAGCTGTCGAACAACCCGGTGCTGCTCGACCTGTTCGTCGGGCTGCAGACGAAGCGCATCCGCGTGGGCCAGCTCGGCATCGTGCTCCCGACCCACAACCCGATCCGCGTGGCCGAGGACATCGCGATGCTCGACCACATGACGGGCGGGCGGGCCAACGCCGGCTTCGCGCGTGGCTATCAGCGGCGCTGGGTCGACATCATGGCGCAGCAGACGCACGGCATCCACGGCGCGTTCCCCCATCAGCACGACGCGATCGACGAGGCGAACCGCGGCGCGTTCGAGGAGTGCTTCCGCATCATCAAGAAGGCGTGGACCGACGACATGCTCGCGTACCAGGGCCGCTACTGGCGCATCCCGCCCGGCGAGACGTCCTGGGACATCGCATCGACGCGCCGCTGGGGCGCGGGGGTGGAGCAGGGCGTCGTGCGCGCCGTCGGCGTCGTGCCGAAGCCGCTCCAGCGGCCGCATCCGCCGCTCTTCCAGCCCTTCGCGTCGTCCGAGCGCTCGATCCGCTGGTGCGCGGAGGAGGGCGTGACGGCCATCCTCCCGCCGCTCCATCCGACGCTCGAGGACCGCCTCGTCCGCCTCTACGCCGAGGTGTCCGGACGGCCGCTCGGCGACGGCGTCGGCGTGCTGCGCGACGTCATCCTGGCGCCGACCGAGGACGAGGCGATGGCGCTCTGGGCCGACAGCGGCCTGTTCTGCGGCCGGGAGTGGTTCGAGCCCTTCGGCTTCTCGCGCGGGCTCGTGGACCCGACGACCGGCGAGACGCCCGAGCTTCGCGCCTCGGGCCTCGCGCTCGTCGGCACCCCCGACGGCGTGACGCGCCAGCTCGAGCAGCTGAAGGCCCGCCTTCCCGTCCGCTGGCTCTTCGCATGGACCTACAACGGCCTCATCCCGCACGAGAAGCTGATGTACTCGATCGAGACGTTCGCGACCCGCGTCCTGCCGCGCATCGCAGGCTGACACTGTGCGCTCCGCTGTGAGCCTCCGGAGCGCTTTCGCTGCGCCGGTCATTTCCCGTTGGAGACTCGCGTAGATGAACGTATACCATCGCCGACGATGAATTTTTCGTGGCGATCGCCATCGTCCGCGCTCTCGAGGATCGCGGCGCAGATGGTGGTCGTCGTCGGGGTGCTCGTCGCGGGCAAGGCCTGGCTCGTGTGGGCGACCGCCGACGTCGCGCCGACGTCGCCGCGCCTGCTCGTGGCGCTGCCGCAGGATCTGCTCGTCGCCGCCGTACTGGGAGTGATTCTCCTGGCCGGCGCCCTCGCGCGGTCGCGGGGGCTCCGCATCGGCGCCGAGCTCGTCGTCGTGCTCGTGGTCCTGGCCAATTGCATCCTCATCATGATCGCACGCGAGGTGTACGGCCTCGTCACCGCCGACGTCGAGGCGCCGCACACGTGGGAGGCGCTCCGCCAGGTGCTCGACGACTACGGGAGCCCGTCACGATACGTCGCGCTGCTCGTGATCGCGGCCGCGTTCTGGATCGTCCCGGCGCTCGTCGTGGGGCCCGCGCGACGCGCGCGGGGAGCGATCGTCGGGTTCTTCGCGGTGGGCGGGCCGCTCCTCCTGGCGGCGTCCGTGCTGGGGACGGCCACCGCCTCGACGGAGTGGGCGGACGACGTCTTCGAGGTCGGGTCGTACCGCAACAGCCCGCTGGTGCACTACGTGGGTGGCGCGTTCGGCCACAATGGGTTCGCCGCCATGAGGCGCGAGCCGCCGGCGGGCCTGGACGACATCGCGCGCACGCTGACGCCGCTCGCCAGCGCGGCGGGCGGGCGCGAGACCGGCGGCATGCTGGAGGAGCTGGCCGGGCGGCGGTTCAACGTCGTGCTCGTGGTGCTCGAGTCGGTCGGGATGACGTCCTTCGACTTCGAGAACCCGGCGTCGGAGCGTCATCCGTTCCTCTCGCAGATCGCGGATCGGTCCGTGCGCTTCGAGCGGTACTCGTCGCCGGCCCCGAACAGCGCCGCCGCGCTCGGCGCGATCCACTGCAGCCAGTTCCAGCTGCCGATCGGCCTCTACGACGGCCGCGATCGCGCGATCGAGGACTGCCGGCCGATCGCGCGCCTGCTGGAGGACGGCGGCGTCCGGACGGCCTTCTTCCAGTCGACGTTCGTCGGCGACTGGATCGACGCGCCCTTCTTCGAACACCTGCAGTTCGGCCTGTCCAAGGACGCGTCGCGTGTCATCGCCGAGCGCCGTTCGGCCGGGAAGCCCGTGGACAGCCGGCACGGGATTCTCCAGGAGCACGAGACCGTCTCCGAGCTGCTCGGATGGATCGGCGACCGCTGCGCGCGCCGCGACCCGTTCTTCGGCGTGTACTACAGCTGGGCGGCGCACGCGCCGTATCCGCTCGAGCACGCCGGACGGTTCGGGTCGGGCGGCTCGCTCTCGGCACGCGATCGGCACGCCCGGCTCGTCCGCTTGCTCGACGAGCAGGTCGCGCGCATCCACGACGCCGTCGCCGGCGAGGACTGCGGCCGCCCGACCGTGCTGCTCGTCACCGGCGACCACGGTGAGGCATTCGAGGAGCACCCCGGAAACCGCTACCACGTGATGCACGTCTACGAGGAGAACGTGCACGTGCCGCTGGTCGTCATCGCGCCCGGCCTCACGGGACGCCGCATCGACCGCGTCGCCAGCCACGTCGACCTCGCGCCGACGATCCTCGACCTGATGCTCGGCCCCGAGAGCCTCGCACGCGGCGAGGCCCCGACGACGCCGGAGCTTCACGGGCGTCCGTATCAGGGACACTCGCTGCTCCGGCCCGCGTCGCCGCGGCCCGTGTTCTCGTCCTCGATGCAGGGCGAAGGGCGGGCGAGCATCCGCTTCGGCTCGTTCAAGCTGATCGCGACGCCCCGGCGGTCGTGGCTCTTCGACACCGACACGGACCCCGCCGAACGGCAGGACCTCACCGCCAAGGACCCCGAGCTGGCGCGCGCGCTGCGGCGCGCGTTCGGCGGCTGGGTGGGCTACCAGCTCGCATACCAGGGCCGCTCGTAGCCTCCCGCCTCCCCGATTAATTCGGGACATCTCACGTCTTTCCCACCGTCTTTTTGGTAGAAGGTGGGGCCCGTCGTTGAGTACTTCCTCTGTGTGAATCTGCGGCCTGTCGGGCTCAGGGGGGGACTCGCACGATGAAGCGACTGCTCGCCGTTCTGGTGATCGCAGCACTGGCCCCATGGGCCGCCATCGCGGAGGACTTCCCGGTCACCGGGAAGAAGCTCGTGATGGTGAGGACACCGAGCGGGAACGAGGTATTCGTCTTCATCTCGCGCGACGTCATCCGGGCCCCGCTGCCGTTCGGGGCGGAAGACCCGACGCTCGTCGGGGCGACGCTGGTGGTGAGGTCCGGGAATACCGCCGAGTCGGTGACCTTCGACCTCCCGGCCGATCACTGGACAAAGAACAGCAGCGCCACCACGTACCGCTACCGCAACACCGCCGCGCCGAGCGGCCCCTCCGCAGTCAAGATGACGCGCATCCGGAACGGCAGCCTCCTCAAGGTGAGCGCCAAGGCGACCGGCATCAGCCTGAACGAGGCATCCCAGGGAAGCATCGAGCTCCTGCTCACGAGCGGCACGCGCCGCTACTGCGCGACCTTCGGCGGCACGATCGTCCGCGACATGCCCGATCGCTTCTACGCCAAGGACGCGCCGGCGCCGGGCGCCTGCCCCGCGACGCCCACGACGAGCTCCACGGTGACCACCTTCACCACCGTCACCAGCACCACCAGCACCAGCTCGACGAGCACCAGCTCCACCAGCACCAGCTCGACGCTGGCAGCCGCCTGCCCGCCGCCCCAGGTCTCCGTCGGAAACGCGGGCCTTACCATCATCACCGGGACCACGGACTGCGGCGGCCCTGGCCTCATGCCGAACAGCGCGCCGCCGCAGAGCGGCGCCATCTACGACGGCAACGACGTGAAGCTCGCGGACCTCGGGCTCGGCTGCTTCTACGCCGGCGATGGGCTCTCGAACGCTCTGCCCGCCTCGCAGCTGGTACCCGGCACGACGAACTACCTCAGCATCAGTTCGGTGAACGAGTCCCTTACCGCGTTCGTGTTGGCGGCGAGCGACGGGACCGGCCCCCTCACGTGCAGCCGAGGCGCGAGCAGCGAGCAGCACTGCTACAACGGCCACCCCGGCACGAACGGAATGGGTCTCTGCACGACCGACGCCGATTGCGGCTCCGACCAGGACTACTGCCTGCCGCTCGCGAACTGCTACTTCGGCGCGCCGATCCCGCTTCGGCCGTCGTCGCCCGCGTTCAACTCCTGCGTCCTACAGGCGATCCTGACGGACGCGTGCGCCTTCATCAACCTCGACGACCTGACCGCGTCGCTGTCGGTCGCGCTCGGCGTGCGCATGTATCTCACGCAGAACGAGCCGCCGTGCCCCGCGTGCGTGAACGGCATGTGCAACTCGGGCGAGCGGGCGGGGCAGGCCTGCTCCGGCGGCTTCGGCCCCGAGGGCACGACGATCGAATGTCCTCCGGGCTCCGACGACTTCATCGGACAGCTCCTGGTGAACCCGCTCTCGGTCACCAGCGGCACCGCCGAGATGGTGGCCGATTCGGAAGGAAACTTCTGTCCGGGTCAGCGCCAGCCAGGCATCTTCGGGACGGGATTCAGCGGCCGGCGCGTCAGGCAGATCGGCAATCTGGTCCCGTCCGACCCGACCAGCATCACCGTACAGCTGGGCGGCAACCTCTGCCTCGGCTCGTCGGGCGCCCAGCTCGTCGACGGCGTGGTGGGCCTGCCCGGGCCGAGCTCGGCGAGCGTGACCGGCTCGATCGAGATCTGCGTGCTCCCGCAGGTCTGCAACACGATCTGCAACCCGTGCACGTTGGGGCCGCTCTGCGACCTGATCTGCAACCCGTGCCTCCTCTGCGTCCCGTAGAGCGTCAGAACGTGTGCCCGAACTTGAGGTAGACGAGCCCCGTCTCCTCCTCGCTGAAGCCGACGTCGACGCGCGCGATGATCGCGCGTGAGACGATGAAGCGCAGGCCGGCGCCGTAGCTGTAGCGGATGTTCTCGGCGAGTTGGTCGATGACCTCGTTGGTGAGGTCGAACTCCTCGTCGAGGTCGCCGCGGTGCACGAACACGCGGCCCGCATCGCCGAAGGCGGCCGCGGCGACCTGCACCCGCCAGATGTCGAAGAAGTCGAAGGCGAAGAGCTTCACCCGATACTCGAGGTTGACGAGCGCGTGCGCCTGGCCGAGGAAGCGGCGCGGGAAGAAGCCGCGAAGCGTGTCGTCGCCGCCGAGCTCCGTCAGCTCCCAGAAGGGCACGTCCCGCGACGGGCCGTCGATGAATCCGCCGCTGACACGCGCGCCCAGCACGTGCCGGCCGCCGAAGAAGCCGTAGAGGTAGCCGACGTCGAGCACCACGCGCGTGAACTGGAAGTCACTCGCGAGCTCGCGGTTGGTGTGGCTCACCTTCGCGATGATCCGCCAGCCCCGCGTCGGCCAGATGAGGTCGTCGCGTCCGTTGTAGACGAGCGCCAGCCCGATCGGGTTCACGAAGCCACCCTCGATGCCGGGCAGGTCGGGGAACAGGTCGGTGGTGAAGGGCGTGTCGTCGTCGCGGTCGCCATGCTCGATGTCGATGTGGCGGATCCCGGCGCTCAACGCGACGGCCAACCGGCCGCGAAACGGCCGCCAGCCGAGCGTCAGCTCGCCGGCGACGTCCCGTTCCTCGTGGGTGGAAACCGGATCGGGGCCCACATCGTTGTTGCCGAGGCCGAAGAAGTCGCGCTGCGGGTCGAGTCCATAGTCCGCGCTGAACATCGCCAGGAAGCGCCCGTCCCCGAGCACGTCGGGGGCGCCGACGCTGAACCCGAGGGACTGCTGCTGGTTCAGGGAGTAGTCTCCTGCGACGTCGAACGTGACGCCGCTCCCGAAGAGGTTCCGGTGCGTGAACTTGAGGCCGCCGAGCGGGCCGGTGTCGGGACCGTAGCCGACCTGCGGTATGACGGCCCAGCGGCGGCCCTCGGTCTCCTCCTCGCCGTACTCCTCCGGGCGGGTGACGAGGAGGTCGGAGACGTCCTCCTCCTGATCGATGCCGGTGATCGCGCGTGTGGGCGCGGCAGCGAGAAGCAGCAACAGGCAGGTGAGAGTTCGGACGCGCACGTCGCTAGCAAAAAGAGTGTCCAGCCACACGCCGCCGTAGTCCCGCGGGAGAGGCCCCGGCGCGAACGTGTAAACCGTACAACCCGGCTCGCAGGGAGAGGCGGGTCCCGGGTAAAGTCCACGATGTACCTCGTGGCGGCCCTGTTCTTGCCCTCTCGACCGTGGGCTGCGGAGGGGCTCCTCGCAGGCGCCTCTCGGAGGAGGCCGAGGAGTATCTCCAGGTCCACGTGCTCGCCCCGCGCTTCCCGGCCGTCATCGATCCCCAGCACTGGGGCTTCCGCTCACGTTCACGCGCGACTGATGGTCGTCGGCGCGTTACGCCATGTCTCTACTGCTCGAAGGGGCGGAGCATCTTCTCGATCTCGCGCAGCTCCGCCTCGGTCGTGACGTCCTCGCGAAGGTCGCGGCGGCAGCGCCGATACCAGTAGCGGGCGTTGCCGAGATCGCCCTCCATACGATGGACGACCGCATGGATCCAGCTCGCCACGGGATCGTCCTCGTGCTCCTGGACGATGGCGTGCGCCGCCTGCCAGTCGCCCGCCAGCGCCAGCCGAACGGCGTCGGCGAGCCGCCGCTCCGTGGTTGAGTCGCGCTTCACGGCGTGCCGGGCTCCGTCGTCCACCACCGCGTGACGCGGGACGCGCCGCGGAATGCCGCGCTTATGCGCCCGGTGCTCACGCCCCGCGTTGTACCCCCGCAGACCTGCGTCTTCTACACGCAGGTGAGCCGTCGCAGACGTCCGTTCCGACCCATCGCACACATTTCAGGGACCAGTCCGCGTGGTTGTTTGATGCGATGCTCCACCGCCTGCAGGCCCTCAGGCTGGGAATTTTCTTTGACAGCCGCTTTGTCGGCCGCGTATAGATCCGGGCCCAAAGGAGGATCCATGAGAACCGAGCGCACTCCTCGATTCCTTGGTTTGTCCGCGGCCATCGCCCTGGCGGTCTTGGGGCAGGACGTGCCGGCCGCCGCGCTCGAGACCGTCGCGACCTGCGGACAGGTCGTCGCGCAGGCGGGAATCCTCGCCGCGGATCTCGACTGCTCGAGCGAGACCGGACCCGCGGTGGTCCTCCAGCGCGGCGCGCGGTTGACCCTCGCGGGCTTCACGATCACGGGCAACGAGGGCGGAGTCCTGTGCACAGGACCCAGCTGCAAGATATTCGGACCGGGAACGATCCGGCGTACGGTCGCCGATCCGAACACGGAGTCCTACGGCATCTGGGGGCAGCAGGGAACTCGCGTCCAGGACGGCGTGATCCTCGAGAACTGGCGGAGGGGATTCCTCTCCCTCGGCAGCGGCAAACTCATCGACGTCTCGATCAGCGGAAGCGTGATCGGCGCGAACGGCGCGCCCCTGCGCGTGCTCGGATCGAGCTTCTCGGGCAACGAATTCGCGGTCTACGGCGCCGAGGGCACCAAGGACAGCGGCCTGCACTACACCTTCTGGTCGTGCAGGGTCAGGGAGTCGACGTTCACGGGCAACGACATCGACATCTCGTGCTATCGCGCGCCGAAGGTGACCGACACCACGTGCACGACGAGCTGGCACACGACGATTCCGGAGACGCCGTTCTCGGGCGGCGACGAGTGGGGTGTCTGCGGCTGACGGTTTCTGAGGGCGGCCGTCTCCCCGCCGGCGTTTCAGGATCGTCCGTCGGAACGCGGCAGCGTGCGAGCGGCCGCCCAGGTCACGAGGAACGTGAGCACCAGGGCGGGGACCGCCGCGTAGGCGATGCCGAGCATCACCCCCCC
>Ga0111539_10007890_pt1 | contig 13583 bp, 17 predicted proteins | sample RhiMethybrSRZTD1_FD_79667 | JGI IMG/M metagenome (GOLD analysis project Ga0111539, IMG submission 79667) | Populus rhizosphere microbial communities from Tennessee, USA - Rhizosphere MetaG P. TD hybrid SRZTD1 (version 2) (version 2) | ecosystem: Host-associated > Plants > Roots > Rhizosphere >...
AGTCGCCAAGAACACCGTTCGAAATCTGGCCAAAAGTGAGGGATGGACACGTTACGCGCCGCCCGCGCGTAACCTTCCGCCGGGGGTGAACCTCATGGTGCAAGCCAGCAAGGTCGAGGCGCAAACATCAGGCGTTGCCGTGGCTAGCAGCCCGGTTTTCGCTGACTCCGCGAGGACCGATGAAGACGCGATCCAATCGAAATCCGAACTCTCGAATATCGATACCGGCGCAGCTATGGCCCGGCTATCCGACACCGTTGCACGCCTCTACCGCGCGGTCTTGAAAGAGCTCGCCTCGGTCGAGAATCTGCGCGCACAGCTCAAACGAGAACCGCAGAGCCCGCAGGATGCCGAACGCACCGCACGGACCCTGTCCAGCCTCACCGAAACGCTTCAGAAATTGCAGCGCCTGCAATGCGCCGCTCCCCAATCCGGACCGCATGATGACGACATTCCTGCCGATATCGATGAATTCCGTACAGAGCTTGCGCGGCGCATTGAAGCTTTTGTCGCAAGCCGGTCTGACCCGGCAGCTTGTGGCGGATCCGTCGCTGCATCGGTGGATCCTGCGGCTGGATAGAGATTTCATCACGTTCGCGCATCGCCATCAGGAGCCGCCTACGCATGCGAACGGCGGGCGTCCATGGACCACCTGGCTGATGCTGGGCGGCCGTGGCGCGGGCAAGACCAGACTGGGAGCGGAGTGGGTGCGGGCGGTCGCGCATGGCACGCGCCCTTATGCCAGCGAACGGTCGCTGCAGATCGCATTGGTTGGCGAAACCGAGCACGACGTGCGCGAGGTCATGATCGAAGGTCCTGCGGGGCTTCTGGAAATTTCACCGCGCAGCGAGCGTCCCCAATGGACGGCAACACGACGCCGGCTCGAATGGCCGAATGGCGCGGTCGGTTTCGCTTTTTCGGCGGAGGACCCTGAGCAGCTCCGCGGTCCGCAATTCGACGCTGCCTGGTGCGACGAGCTCGCGAAATGGCACTACATGGATGCCACCTTCGACATGCTGCAGTTTGGGCTACGGCTCGGACCGAGGCCGCGTCAGCTCATCACCACCACGCCGCGGCCGATCCCGCTGATCAAGCGGCTGATCGCCGATTCGCGCACCGCGGTGACGCGCGCTACGACCCATGCGAATGCCGCGCACCTGTCACCGGCCTTTCTCGCCGAAGTCCTCGCGCGCTGTGCCGGGACGCGGCTAGGACGCCAGGAGATCGATGGGGAAATCATCGAGGACCGCGCGGATGCATTATGGACACGCGCGGTCATCGAGGCGTCGCGCGTTTCGAGCGCCCCTGCATTGTTGCGCATCGTTATCGGGGTCGATCCGCCTGGCTCGGCGCGCCCTGGCGCAGATGCCTGTGGCATCGTCGCTGCGGGCATTGCCGAAAATGAACGCATCTATGTGCTGGAAGACGCAAGCGTGCAGGGCCTTGCGCCCGGGGGCTGGGCCATGAAGGCGGTGGCGCTGTTCAAGCGTCTGAATGCGGACGCGCTGGTCGCCGAGGTGAACCAGGGCGGCGACATGGTGCGCGCGGTGCTTGAGCAGGTGGACCGTTCCATTCCCCTGCGTACCGTCCGCGCAACCAGAGGAAAATGGCTGCGCGCCGAACCGGTCGCCATGTTGTACCAGCAGGGAAGGGTCAAACACGTCGATCCGCCACTCGTCGCGCTTGAAGATGAAATGTGCGACTTCGGCATGGCGGGTCTTTCCTCCGGCGGGTCTCCCGACCGCCTTGACGCACTGGTGTGGGCCGTGACCGAGCTGACCGCACGCACTGCGCGAAGAGAACCACGCGTGCGAGGGCTCTGAAGTTCGACCCGTGCGTGCCGCAGGACACGACACCACGGCACATATCGCGCAGGATTGGGACGAAGGCAGCGACAACTTTGCCAAAGACCGACCTAATGCGACAGTCTCGGTTTATGCGTCTCTTTATCGAATAAGCGACGAACAACGCGGATCACACACCGCACACGCAACGCGAGTCTTCATCAAAAACACGGCCATGTGTCGCGCATGGCTTGCATCACTCCTATTTGTGCGCTTGCACTCCATTTCTCGATGTGTTCGTTCGCCCACTGGCGGAAGGCCTCAACCATCGCGTCATTTGATACGATTGTTTCAGGACATGCAGAAGGAATAGACGTCGTCATTAGATGATGACGATCTTTAATGTCTTTCAATGCCAGTCCATTCGTGAAGACCCGACGTGCCACGGCGGAAACAAATTCCAGACAAAAAATTTCATCAAGACTTCCTTGTCGTCCTTTGCACTGTTTGTATAGTTCTTGAACATCCCACTCAGTTTTCCCCTCAAATTCTGCAAATGTTGGAACAGCAGCAATTGTCGAGAGGAGAACAACCGCTCCCACCAGCATGACGTGAAGTGATCTCGCGCTCATTGCTGCGCTGTCCCGGCAATGATGGTGATAACATCGGAAATGGCCACACTTCAAACGCTGCGGGTTGCTTAGGCGGGTATCGCGACCGCTAGTACGAGGAACAAAGTCAACACGCTGAGCATGATGACTTCCTCAATAAAGCTGCGATCAAATTCGGATGACATTTGCCGCTCCCTATGATCATGCATATGACAATTCGCACCCGAATAATGTGCCGGCCTCCCGAATCCCGGTGTGAGGTAGCTCACACAACGATGGAACCTTTCATGAAGCGCACCGGGCTTAGTTTTTGTCCCGTCTCTGGGGGCAGACCCGTATGCTGAAATGAGCAAAACCACTCGCGTGTGGGCGGCCGCATCGCAGTTTCCAGGTTGAAGGGAAGGCAGAAACCCGCCTGCGGAGACGCGGGCATAACGTTTGTTGCGGCGTCGGTAATTTGGTATGTATTACCCGATTGCCCTCACGGGAGGGACGCTGAGATCATGCCGCCGCTACAGGCCGGTTCGCCTGATTCCCGCCAATCTTTTTGGGAAGGACAGGCCCAGCGATTTAACCATTATCGCAGACCCAAGTTGTATTTCGGCAACACATTTGAGAAAGATCACGGCCTACAGTTCTTCTTTGCTGCGTGACCTTTTTTGAGGCTGCCGTTGTCACTGGTTCGCGTCTAGTCTTCTACGGGACGGAGGAGGAGGGGTGAAGAGCCAGCAGCGATTTGCTGTACTAGCGGCGTTGTGCGCGGCGGTCGTTCTCGCCGGTTGGGCCGCTGTCGGGCTCGCTGGCCTCGGTTCGCCCGGCATCGAGAGCACCGGCGCGCTGATGGAGGTAGCTCGGGAAACGTCTGCGATCGCTCGCGCCGAGCACGTCGACGCACCTCAAGCAATCACACTGGGCAAGGACGGTGTCTCCCTCGCCGATATAGGCAGTGACAGCGCTTTGTCCGACCGTCGTCCAATACCGCTACCCACCGCGCCATCCGTGCGAATCCCGTCGCTTAGCGCGCCTGATCCGGAGCGAAGCGAAGCCAAGGAAGCCACTGGCTCGGTCAAAGTCGCCGACATGGGGAGCAGCGCGGCTTTGGCCGACTCTCGACCGATGCCGCCCGCCACGCCATCTATGCAGTTGGCGGCGGTAAGTCCGACTGATCCGGTGCAGAATGCCGTCGGGCCGGCCGTAAGCTCCGAAGCTCTTCATGCGTGCCCGGAGCCGGACGCCTGCATCGACCAATACCTTTGGTCGCTGTATGAGCGGACACCGAAGGTCGACACCGTCAAGGTGGAGGAGCGGATCAAGGCGAAGGTCAAGATCAAGGGCAAGACGCGGACCGTCGTCAAAACTCTGACGAAGTACGTCACCCAGGACTTCACGTGGAAGGATCCGATAGCCGCGCAGAAAGCCGGCATGTCGTTGAAGGACTACGTGATCGGAGGCATGAATCGGGCCTTCAAACGAAAGCTCCATGATGCGCTTCGCGCTATGGAACAAGCCGGATTTGCGCCAGGCATAACCAGTGGATTTCGCGACAATTACCGGCAAGATCTCGCCAATGGCAACAAGGCTGCGTCGGACAACTCGTACCATGGCGGGAGCCGCCGCGGCGGCTATGGCCATGGGCTTGCAGCCGATCTTGTGAGCCTGAAGGGCGAGACACGGGCGGAGAGATGTGCGTCGAGTGAAGTCCTGTGGAAGTGGATCGATGCGCACGAAAAGGAGCTTGGGATTGGTCGTCCGTATCTCGACAAGGATCCACCACATGTTGCGCCGATTGATGGCAAAGAATATGCCGATAAACGCGGCGCCGCTAAGGCGCGACTCGCCGGATTGAAAAAGCCATCGCCGTCATCAAATCGAAAGTGAACCCCAGTTGTGAGCGTTGGATGTCTGCAGTAATTCTCCGACGCATCATCAGATTTATCCGCTCCCTGTTAATGGCAGCGCTTGCCGTTTGTATACTTTCGGCAGGGACGCCCGCCCATGCCCGATCCCCGTTTTGGCCCCAGTTCAGATTTTGGTGGGGTGATCACCATTTCCGGCACAAGCATCAACACAGGCACACAAAATCTGATTTAGCGAAGAAGCCTCAGTCTCAAGACGCTTCCAAGGGTCCCCTTCAGATTATCATCTCGATCGCGGATCAGCGGATCTCGGTCTACGAAAATGGGTCACTGATCGCACGTTCTTCGGTATCGACGGGTGTTGAGCGTCATCCAACGCCTCTCGGCGTCTTCAGCGTAATCGGTAAGCAAAAATGGCACCGCTCAAACATTTATAGTGATGCGCCCATGCCCTACATGCAGCGCATAACCTGGTCGGGTATAGCGCTGCATGCGGGTGATTTGCCTGGCTATCCGGCCTCACATGGCTGCATCCGCTTGACAAAGGACTTTGCCATTCGACTTTGGCATCTTACAAAGCGGGGCACGCGCGTGATTATCGCGCAGGAGGATATTCAACCCGTCGAAATAGCCAACCCGCAACTTTTTGTACCGAAGCCAAAAGTTGCGTCCGCTTCGCCGGAAGCTGGCACTGCGACACTCGCAAGTAATGACAATGTTACAGGCACGACAACGCATGCCCCGCTAATATCGAACAATGACGAGGGCACGAAAACCTCAGAGCCGGCTTCCGCGGGAGTCAGGGCTCAGAAGGTGGTACCAATCTCTGTTTTTGTGAGCCGCCAATTGAGTAAGCTGTTCGTGCGAAGGGGCTTCACGCCCCTGTTTGATGTCCCGATCACGATCCGAAATGTATCGGAACCGATGGGAACGCACGTTTTTACTGCAATGGAATTTCAGAACGAGGGCGCGGCAATGCGCTGGACCGTCGTGTCGATCCCCCTGAAGTCTTCTCTCAGTCAAGGGAATCCACCAAAGTTGCACAAAGGATCACCCATGCCGGACAAGGCAAACGCCGCCTTGGAACGCATGGAAATAGCACAAGATGTGATTGATCGAATTTCTGAATTATGGACGCCCGGGTCGTCGCTAATCATATCCGACCACGGCATTAGTCATGAGACCGGCAGAGATACAGATTTCATCGTGCTAACGCACTGACGCGATCTGGTCCAAAGCGGACATCTTTGTTTGGGGAAATCCGTTTACTCAGGCCAGCAGAGCGGCCGTAGACAGTACGTCTTCTACTTTTTGCGCAAGGGTTTGCGGCTCAAATGGCTTCTTGAGGTGGCCATCTGCCCCATCGAACAACAAGTCGTCTGAGTCATGAAGGCCGGTGACGAGGATTATTCGAACCTTCGATAACCGAGCATCTGCCCGGATCAGTTTTATCAGCTCTGGCCCGCTGATTGGCTGCATTTGGCAATCGGTTATGACAAGATTGTATTCCTTTCGATGCAGCGCTGCGAGTGCACTGCCGGCGTCATGAACCACGTCGATGTCAGCGTAGTTTGCATCCTTCAAAATCCGAAAGATGATGTTCGTCATCGTCTTCGAATCATCGGCAATCAAGATTCGCTTTCCTGTGTGCATGACGAACATCCATGCGAAGCGATAGTGCAACAGCGCCTACGGCAAAGGCCCACACGTCAACAGCACAGCGCCCAGCGCAAGAATATTGATCAGGCTGAAGAGGTCGATGGTGTCAACTCGCATGTGATGCCCATTTCTCTAGTACGAGCGCAGTTCGCTGCAAGACGAAACGCTTTCGCATCGTGGCTCTTTGCGAATTAAAATGTTCTCACCTTGTGTGATAAAATTTAAAGCGAATGTCCGCTATTGGACGCTAGCGGACTTTTTTATTTCTATTGACTGGGGACGGGGTCCATCGATGCTGCGGTGCTTTCACCACGTAATCGCATTTACTGCTGACCCCAAAATAATGCCGAACGTCGCTGAAACAACGACAATCCACAGAAAGACAACCGCGGTGCCGAAAATCCGTTGTGCAATTTCCTTGATCATGCGCGTTGCACCTCTTCACCTGCGATGACAATGCAGGCGGTTTATGCCGGCCGCAACGAAACTCACTCGTTAAGATAAATGTGAAAAGCTCGAAGAGCTGCGCAGCCTTCGTTAACGATAGCGGACGCCCAAAACAGCGTGTCCAATGTCCGCTTTTGGGGGTAAAAGCGAACATCGATCCGATGTATCTTCATGTCCGCAATGACCCCGTCGGCAATTATGGAGACAAAGATGGTTCGCTTGGTATTGCTGATCTTGGCTTTTCTTGGCGGAGCTGATCGCTTGGCGGCTCAAGAAAAGGTGGATGTGCGGGGAATCACATCAGTGATCAAGCTCGAGGAGACTATCTTCGGCCACCTGACCGAACTTAACGGCAAGTATAAATTGCGCGCCACCGAAGTGACGTTTGCCCCGGGAGGCTATCTCGGAGTGCATCACCACGTTGGCCCCGGGATCCGACATGTTCTTTTCGGTGAGGTCACATTCACTGAAGGAGGTCAGGCGACGATCTACAGAGCTGGCGACTATTTTTTCGAAACGGGGAACCTAGCCCATACTGCTGAGAACAGAAGCAGCCAACCGCTTCGCATATTGTTCTTGGAGATTCTTCCGTAAGATTGGGCCGCTCCGACAGTTATTCCGCCCAAAGCACATTAACGGGCTTGGGGCGCTGTCAGCGAAGAAGCCGAACTCCCTCTCTTAACTCAAACTTCCGCTAATGGCCCTTGGCTACCTGTGGATTTTCACGCGATAGCTTCTTAAAGTTGGTGCTCGTATAAAGAAACGACAAATCCGCAAGCGGCCGAAGGTGGGGGACCGTCAGTGAATTTCTTCCGAAGATTCGCCCGACTTATCGGTGCGCCAGGCATAGTTTTGAGCGTAACGCTTATGGTCGTCGGGGCGTTTGTGGCCTTCATCTACCGAGGTTGGGTAGATAATCAGGATATCACCGACAGCAGAAATCTGGTCCTGCAATCACGTTCGCAAGTTCGCGAACTCAACGCTCGGCTTGCGGATCAAACTTCGCAGCTAGCAGCGCTCCAAGCGAAGCTTGAGATGGCTCAAGCCGCCTTAGATGCGATCACTCCCTCTCGGAACACGTACAATTTCAGCCCGAACCAATCCATGATCCTCGCTGAGGGCCGCTTGACAGTGGGGTTAGTTGGCTCTCCGACGAATGAGCGTGTCAACGTCAATATCAATGGGAAACAACATTCGGCGGGCGCCGGTGACGTCATCAACTTCGCCCTTGATCCGTCTACGGCGTGTCGGGTGCAAGTGCAAAGGTTTGACATGTTTCGAGCTACTCTCAATGCATCATGCGCGCCATCTCGGTGACGGATGAGCTGAGCTGAGAGCGCTACAATGCACGAAACGATGAATGTCCGCTTTCGATGGTAAAGCGAACATGACTTTGACGGTCCTTCACGTCCGCTTATGACCCAAAGCGGACATGTTGGAGCTCCTGCCTAACCACTTCCTGAGTGGGCGCCAAAGTTGCTACGATGCGCCGTCCAGGCCTCGGGGGCGAGATGAGGCGGCGCGACTTCATCAGGATATTAGGTAGCGCGGCGGCGACATGGCCGCTTGCAGCGCGCGCACAGCAGCGCGAGCGCTTGCCTCGTGTCGCTGTCCTGGAGCCGGTAGCAAAAGACACGCCCAGCGCTCAGGCACGCTACACGGCATTTTTGCGAGCGTTTGAGCAGTCGGGATGGACGGACGGACGCAATGTTCAGATCGTCGCTCGCTGGAGTGGCGGCGATAGCGTCGAACTGCGCAAATATGCCGAAGAATTGGTGGCACTTGCCCCGGACGTCATTGTGGCAGGCGGCGGCACAGGCGCCGAGGTGATGCTGAAAGCCACTCGTACGATTCCTATCGTCTTTGCCATCGTCCCGGATCCTGTCGGCGCCGGATACGTTGAACGTCTGTCGCGGCCGGGCGGCAACGCCACCGGCTTCGTCATGTTTGAGTACAATCTGTGTGGCAAGTGGCTGGAACTGTTCAGGGAGATTGCCCCGAACGTGACACACGTGGCCGTTCTTCGCGATCCTGGTTTCGCTCACGGAATCGGGCAGTTCGCCGTCATTCAAGCCGCGGCGCCGTCGGTCGGCATTGAAGTCAGCCCGATCGATCTCCGCGAGCCAAATCAGATTGAACGCGCCATCGCAAGCTTCGCACACTCGGCAAATGGCGGAATCATCGTGGCGGCGAGTGGGGTAGGGGCAACCAACATTAAACTGATTATTGCAAGCGCTGCCCGCAGCAAACTGCCCGCGGTATACATTCAACGCGCTTTTGTTGCTGCCGGAGGATTGATCTCCTATGGGCCGAATTTCGATGACCAATATCGACGAGCGGCAGGCTACGTCGATCGCATCTTACGCGGCGAGAAACCGGCTGATCTGCCGGTGCAAGCGCCAAGCAAATACGAGCTGGTCATAAACCTGAAGACAGCAAAGGCGCTCGGTCTCACCATGCCCCCTTCGCTGCTCGCCCGAGCCGACGAGGTCATTGAATAGGCGTTCGAATGTCCGCTTCTGGCCAAAGCGCACATCGCTGCCCTCAGGCACTAAGGAATAAAAATTCAAATAAACAGTGCTCGGTAGACGATATGCCTTCGCGCAACACGATTTGATATGAGTCAAGGCGTGATCCGGTCATTGGGTTCACGCTTCTGTAATTCCAAAAAACCCTTTTTTCGAATGCACAGCTTGTACAGGAGCATGCCATGAAATTCGGACGCATCTTTGTTTCGGTAGCAGCACTTCTTGTTCTTGGCTGTGTTGCGACAGATGCTCAGCAGGTAACAGGTGTGCCGGGCTCACCGACCGCGACAACTACAATTACGGGGAAACAGCTTCCACCTCCCGACCCAAAATTCGGTGGCGTGATCAGGGAGAAGGCCTCGGAGTCGACTCCTTGGTGGGCACCGCGGGTCGTACCGCCGAAGGGTGCGCCGAACGTTTTGCTCATCATGACGGATGACCAAGGTTTCGGTGCGCCTAGCACGTTTGGCGGCGTGATACCCACGCCTACGATGGATCGCATCGCGCGGGATGGCCTGCGTTACACGAATTTCCATTCGACGTCGCTGTGCTCGCCGACGCGAGCAGCAATTATCACAGGCCGCAACCATCACTCGGTAGGTTTCGGTGTGGTCGGCGAAATAGCGACCGGCTTCCCGGGTTACGACTCGATCATTCCGATTGAGAAAGGCACGATTGGCACGATCTTGAAGGCCAACGGTTATGCGACCTCGTGGTTCGGCAAAGACCACAACACGCCCTTCTATCAGTCGAGCCAGGCCGGACCGTTCGATCAATGGCCCAACGGAATGGGCTTCGATTATTTCGATGGCTTCGTTGGTGGTGACGCGAGCCAATGGCAACCAAACCTCTTCCGCAATACAACCGCCATCTATCCCTTCCTCGATAATCCCGGCTGGAACCTGGAAACGGCGATGGCGGATGAGGCCATCCAGTACATCAAGCAACTCAAAGAGATCGCTCCCGGCAAGCCATGGTTTGTCTACTACGTCCCGGGTGCCACGCACGCGCCGCATCATCCGACGCCCGAGTGGGTCAAGAAGATCAGCGACATGCACCTATTCGATGAGGGCTGGAACAAAGTTCGCGAAAAGATCTTCGCCAATCAGAAGCGGCTCGGCATTATGCCCGAGAATGCGAAACTGACGTCTTGGCCGGAAGGTCTGCCGCAGTGGGACTCTCTGAGTTGGGAAGAGAAGAAGCTCTTCATCAAGCAAGCGGACGTTTATGGAGCATATCTCGCTTATGCGGACCATGAGATTGGCCGCGTTATCCAAGCGGTCGAAGACCTGGGCGAACTCGACAACACATTGATCATCTATATCGGTGGCGACAATGGCGCGAGCGCCGAAGGCATGGTCAACGGAACGCCAAACGAGTTCACCACTTTCAACGGCGTACCCGTGCCGGTGAAGGATCAGTTTCTCTGGTACCCGTTCTGGGGATCGGAACGGACATTCCCGCATTTTGCAGCAGGCTGGGCATGGGCGATGGACACGCCGTTCAAGTGGGTGAAGCAGGTGCCCTCACACTTCGGTGGAACGGCTCAAGGCGTAGTCATGTCATGGCCGGGCCACATCACTGACAAGGGAGGCGTCCGCAGGCAGTTCTGCCACGTCATCGACATCGTGCCGACCATTCTCGAAGCGGTCGGCATTGAGCAACCCGACACGATCAACGGGATCAAACAGATTCCCATTGAAGGCGTGAGCATGGCCTACACGTGGGACAAGGCGAACGCCAACGCCAAGACCCGGCACACCACGCAATACTTCGAGATGCTTGGCAATCGCGCGATCTATCACGACGGCTGGGTGGCGGCGACGACGCCGGTAACTCTCCCGTGGGAACTCAGCACCAAGACACCTCCCGATGTGATCAGCGGGTACAATTGGGAGCTCTACAACGTCCAGGAAGATCCCACCCAGTTCAACGATCTGGCTGCCAAGATGCCGGAGAAGCTCAAACAGATGCAGGACCTCTTCTACGCCGAGGCCAAGAAGTACAACGTGCTACCGCTCGACAATACGACGCTTGCACGCTGGAACACGCCGCGCCCAAGCCTCACGGCGGGTCGGACGGTCTTCGAGTACGCCGGCGAACTTACTGGTGTCCCGAGCGCCGCTGCTCCGGACATCAAGAACAAATCCTACACCATCACTGCCGAGGTCGAGATCCCTGACGGCGGCGCAGAGGGCATGATTGTCACCCAAGGCGGGCGTTTCGGCGGCTATGGCCTGTTCCTCAGCAAAGGTGAATTTGGTGTCGGCCGCGGCAAGGCGGTGTTTCTCTACAACCTTCTCGATCTCAAGCGCACGACATGGGAGGGGCCCGAGCTGACAGCCGGCAAGCACACCATCGTCTTCGACTTCAAGTCCGACACTCCGGGTCTTGGTAAAGGCGGCACCGGCGTGCTCTCCGTGGATGGCAAGGAAGTGGCCAGAAATTCCATAGAGCACACCACGCCAATCACGTTCCCGGAAGACGAGACCTTTGACATTGGCCAGGACACCCGGACCGGCGTCGCGCTGGTCGAATATCGCTACGATCCTCCGTTCAAATTCACCGGCAAGATCAGAAAGCTGACATTCAAACTCGAACCGGAGAAGGACATGGCAAAGCAGTAACGCAATGAAAAAGGTGCTAACTTTTGCCGCCGTCGCCGAAGCTGCGACCGGAATAGCGTTGCTGGTTGCTCCTTCGTTTGTTGGGCAGTTATTGTTCGGTCAGGAATTCACGGGCGTCGCCATACCGGCAGCACGCGTGACAGGCATCGCCTTGGTCGCGCTGGCCATTGCTTGTTGGCCGGGCCCTGCGCTGGCTGGCATGTTGGCCTACAGCGTAGCGGTGACTTTGTATCTTGCTTACTTCGGTCTCGCAGGTCGTTTCACCGGCGTTTTTCTCTGGCCTGCCGTTGTGTTGCACGCCGGTCTGTCAATTTTTCTCGGCCGCGCCTGGCTTACAAAAGATGCGATGAGACGGTAGTGCGAGCTAGAGCCGAATGTCCGCTATTGGCCCAAAGCAGACATGAGCTAGTGTAACGCACACGACCGCTTTCGAGGGTAAAGCAGACATGACCTTTTGCGGCGCACATGTCGCCTTTTGACCCAAAGCGGACATCACAGAAAGTATTCGATACAGCCTCGTTAGCTCGGGAAAATGAGACAGGTCGTCGTACCGTGCGCGAGCAATCGACCGTTAGCGTCCATGACGCGGCCTTCGGCTGTGCCAACACGATGGCCACAGTTGAGGACCTTGCCCTCGGCCCTGATCGCGCCGGTATCCACCGTGATGGCGCGAACAAGCGAAATTTTGAACTCGAGCGTGGTGCTGCCGATGCCTTCGTCGAGCATCGATTGGATGGCTAGGCCCATACAGCTATCGAGAAGAGTGGCCGTGAGGCCGCCATGCACAGTGCCCCATGGGTTGAGGTGAGCGCCTGTCGGGGTGACCGTGATAGCGACGCGGCCGCTTTCGGCCTCTACCACGTCATAGCCTAATGTTTGTGCCATCGTACTGAGGGGCAGTAGTCCGTTGGCGAGGCCCTTGACGAACTCTAGCCCGCTCATCGCTCTCTGTTGTTCGGGACTGACCGTGCCATAGCTCTTGGTAGGCATGTTTGACCTTCGGTTTATCAACGTTGCCGCTGACGACACCCACTGTATGGGGGCAGCGAAAGCCACGCCAAACCTGCTCGCCGCGGAATGTCCGCTTATGGCCCATAGCAGACATGGGCTGTTGCACTGCAAATGTCCGCTTCGGGGGTAAAGCAGACATCGAAGTGAAGGATTTTACTTCCGCTTTTGACCCAAAGCGGACACTAACGGCGGCACTAGATTGATCTCCAGATCGCTTTTGCTTGAACGATACTTCACGACTTTCACCGTGAAATTGGGACACATCGGACATTCAAAGGTGCGCTTATCGTAATCAGGCTGGTACGGCTCTATGCAGGCCAGCCACATCTGTGCTCTGCAAAATTCACAAAATGGTCGGCCGATGATTCGTTGCTGCGGAAGAGTCTGATCCCTTCGCATGCTACACCTCCCCGAGTAGTTGGCGCGCATACGCAAACCTAACAATTACAAGGAAAGAAAAGGGTCAGCTTTCAGGGGACCGCAGCTGACCCTTTTCCTGACCGCGCTCCGACAGTCCCACGTGGTATGCGCGGTCTTCGAATTAAACGCGATCATGCCTGAGTCCGTTCCCCGACATTAAGTTCCAATTTTGTGGTTCCAATGTTGCTGGTTCCGCACGAATTCGGAGCCATATTTCGAATGACGCATGGAGGGTTTAGCGCGTCAAATGCACGAACTAACTCTGGCGACCCTTTAGTTTCGCCGAGACGAGCACTGAGGTCTATTCTCGCTCATAGCGGACATTCCAACCGCGACCCTGAAGCCCCGCTTTCGGGTAAAGCGGACGTCACAAATTCACGCTGTGATGCCCGGCTGGGCCTTACTTCCTGCTACAATAAGATTCGGCGATTCGCTTTAAGGCCCGCCCTGCGGCTAAACCTCGGAAGCATGAAAATGGCAACACGAGAGGCTCGCCTAGCTGAATTCAGCCAAGGCTCCCCGAAAGAAAATCGTCCGCTGCAAATTCTTTGCGAGGACAAAAGCGGTACTTACATAATTCCGTATCTCTGCCAGTGGTCAGACGGCGCGTGGCGAAAAGTTGGAAGCGCCAAAACCATTG
>Ga0111539_10007891_pt1 | contig 13583 bp, 11 predicted proteins | sample RhiMethybrSRZTD1_FD_79667 | JGI IMG/M metagenome (GOLD analysis project Ga0111539, IMG submission 79667) | Populus rhizosphere microbial communities from Tennessee, USA - Rhizosphere MetaG P. TD hybrid SRZTD1 (version 2) (version 2) | ecosystem: Host-associated > Plants > Roots > Rhizosphere >...
AGGGCCGCCACCGCGTCGATCGAGCGCCCGCCCGCCACGAGCAGATCGTCCTGGCCGTCCGCGTCGAGATCGGAGGTCCACAGCACGGCGAGCACGTCGGCCGTGCCCGCGCGAGGCGGCGCGAGGTCGACGGACCAGCGCAGCGCGCCGGTCGCCGCCGCGTGGCACTCGACCCGGCCGCGCGCCGAGCTGACGCCCGCGGCCAGCCAGGGCCCGCGCGCCGCGAGGCCGTCGAGCGTGCGGAAGCCGCCGCCGTCGAGCGCGGCCTGCCAGAGGGCGGCCGCGGTGTGGCCGTCGCGCAGCGTGAGCGCGGGCACGACGCCGGGGGCCGAGCCGACCGCGAACTCGCTCCAGCCGTCGCCGTTCACGTCGCCGACCGCGACGACCGAGCGCCCGGTGCCCGGCATGAGCTGGGTGGCCACGATGACGCCGTCGGCCAGGTTGGGCACGCCGAAGAACACCGCGTCCTCGGCCTTCAGCAGCAGGGCGTCGAGCGCCGCGGGCAGCGGGTCGTCGGGTGCGCCCGCCGCGGGCAGCAGCGCCACGAGGGCACAGAGCGCGGCGCCGATCATCGCGGCACCGCCGGCTGCGCGCCGGGGCTCGGCGCGTCGGGCCGCACGAGGAGTCGCCCGATGCGCACCAGCGTCGCGCCCTCCTCGACCGCAGCCTCGAAGTCGTCGCTCATGCCCATCGAGAGCTGCGCGAGGCTCGCGCCGTGCGGCCGGGCGTGCCGCTCGCGCAGCGCGGCCAGCGCGCGGAAGCAGGCGCGCGGCACCTCCGGGTCGTCCGACTCGGGCGCCATCGTCATCAAGCCGGTCACGCGGGCGTGCGTGAGCCGCGCCGAGGCCTCGAGCGCGGCCGGCAGCTCGTCGGGCGCCAGGCCGTGCTTGCTCGCCTCGCCGCTCACGTTGACCTGGAGCAGCACCTCCGGCCGGCGGTCGAAGGCCTGCGCCGCCGCGTCGACGCGCTCCAGCAGCGCGGCCGAGTCGACGCCGTGCAGCACGTCGAAGAGGCGCACGGCCCGGCGCGCCTTGTTGGCCTGCAGGTGGCCGACGAGGTGCCAGCGGAACGCGTCGGCGCGGCCCTCGTGGCGCGTCTCGGCCTGCTGCACGCGGCTCTCGCCGACGTCGTGCACGCCGGCCGCGCGCGCCTCCGCGAAGATGGACTCGGGCGCCGACTTGGTCACGAGCACGAGCGTGACGGCCGAGGGGGCGCGTCCGGCGCGGCCCGCGGCCCGCTCGATGCGGCGGCGGACCGCGGCGAGGCGGTCGGCGAAGCTGTCCTCGGGCGCGGCCATGGAAGTCACAGGATAACCCCGAAGAACACACCCCGTCCGCGGCTCCGGCTCAAAGGTAGAGCGGGCCGCGGGCCAGGCCGGCCAGCACGCACGCGACGGCATCGGGCTGCGCGAGCGCGTCGTGGGGGAGATGGACGTGGGCGGCGCCGAGCTCGAGCTCGAGCGGAGCAGGCTCGGCCGGCAGCCGCAGCCGCCCGCCGTCGCGCGCCAGGCGCTGGCGCAGCTCGGCCAGCACCGCGCCGCGCGTGTCGACGCGCCGCGGGCGCCGCAGGCACGCGCCGAGCAGGCGCAGCGTCTCGGCGAAGCGCTCGTCCGCCGCGCGGCCGCCCGGCGCACCGACCGCGCCTGCGCCGGCCGTCAACGCCTCGCGATCGAGCGCCGCGCCCAGGCCCTCGGGACGCAGCCCGGTCATGAGCGCGCTCGCCGCCGCCGCGACCGCGCGACCCAGCGCGGCCCGCGCCGCGGCGCGCGCCGCCGTCACGCGCGCGGCGAGCTCCGGTCCGCCGCTCGCGAGCGCCGCGCGCACGGCGTTGCGCGGCACGCGCTCGTCGCGGTTCGTCTCGTCCTCGACGTGGCGCAGGCCCGCGGCCTCGCGCAGGGCCGCGAGCTCGCGCCGGCCGGGCCGCGCGGCGCCCCACAGGAAGGGCCGCACCAGGCGCACGCCGCCGGGCCACGCGCGCAGCGTGGGCACGCCGGCCAGCGAGCGGGAGCCGCGATGCCCGCGCAGCAGGCGCAGCAGCACCGTCTCGTCCTCGTCGTCGCGGTGGTGCGCGAGCAGCACGGCGCCGGCGCCCGCGTCGCGGGCCGCGGCCTCGAGGGCGGCCAGGCGCCGGCGGCGCGCGGCGGTCTCGCTGCGGCCGGAGTCGCCGGGAGCGGGACGGGCCTCGACGACGCGGCAGGGCAGGCCGCACGCCGTCGCGAGCGCGCGGACGTGCCCGGCGTCGGCGTCCGCCGCGGGCCGCAGCCCGTGGTGCACGTGGACCACCGCGATGCGCCCGGCGAGCTCGGGTGCCGCGCGCGCCGCGGCGAGCAGCGCGACCGAGTCGCTGCCGCCCGAGACGGCCAGCAGCAGCCGCTCGTCCGCGGGCAGCGCGGCGCGCGCGCAGGCGCGCAGCGTGGTGACGGGATCGCTCATGGCCGCCGCCCGGGGCCCGGTTCAATGCGGACGGCCGGTCCGCTAGACTGCGCGACCCACTTCGTCCTTCGGGCACCTCGGAAAGGATCGGGCATGGCCATCCGGATCGGGATCAACGGCTTCGGGCGCATCGGACGCGCCGTCTTCCGCATCATGCACGCGCGGCGCGAGTTCGAGGTCGTCGCGATCAACGACCTCGCGGCGCCCGAGTCGCTCGCGCACCTGCTCAAGTACGACACGGTCATGGGCCGCTTCGGCCAGGACGTCAAGGCCCGCGAGGGGGCGCTCGAGGTCGGCGGGAGGTCCATCCAGGTCACCGCCGAGAAGAGCCCGACCAACCTGCCGTGGAAGGACCTGCGGGCCGACGTGGTCATCGAGTCGACCGGCATCTTCCGCAAGCGCGAGGAGATCGCCCAGCACCTGACGGCCGGGGCCAAGCGCGTGGTCCTCACGGTGCCGCCGAAGGACGAGATCGACGCGATGATCGTGCTCGGCGTCAACGACCAGGCGCTCAAGAAGGAGCACAAGATCATCAGCAACGCCTCCTGCACGACGAACTGCATGGCGCCGGTCGCCAAGGTGCTGCTGCAGTCCTTCGGCCTCGAGCGCGGCCTGATGACGACGGTGCACGCCTACACGAACGACCAGCGCGTGGCCGACATGATCCACAAGGACCTGCGCCGCGCGCGAGCCGCCGCGCAGAACATCATCCCGACCTCGACCGGCGCCGCGAAGGCGGTGGGCAAGGTCATCCCCGAGCTCAAGGGCAAGCTCGACGGCACGGCCCTGCGCGTGCCGGTGGTGAACGGCTCGATCGTCGACCTGACCGCCGTGCTCGAGAAGGACGCCACGGTCGAGTCGGTGAACGCGGCCTTCAAGTCGGCCGCGGCGGGCCCGCTCAAGGGCATCCTCGAGTACTGCGAGGACCCGATCGTCAGCAGCGACGTCATCGGCAACCCGCACTCGTCGATCTTCGACGCCGGCTCGACCATGGTCCTCGGCACCCGCATGGTCAAGGTCTTCTCCTGGTACGACAACGAGTGGGGCTACTCGTGCCGCGTCGCCGACCTGGCGCAGAAGGCCGCCGCGCTGGGATGAAGTTCCGCACCGTCGACCAGCTCGAGGTCCAGGGCCGCCGCGTGCTCGTGCGGCTCGACCTCAACGTGCCGCTCGAGAAGGGGCGCATCGGCGACGACCTGCGCATCCGCGCCTCGCTGCCGACGGTGAAGTCGATCGTCGAGCGCGGGGGCACCGCGATCTGCATGAGCCACCTCGGGCGGCCCAAGGGCGTGGACGAGTCGCTGCGCCTGGCGCCGGTGGCCCAGCGGATGGGCGAGCTGCTCGGCCGGCCGGTCACGATGCTGCCGGGCGCGGCCGACCCGGCCGTGCAGCCGGCGGTGGCCGCGCTGAAGCCGGGGTCCGTCGCGCTGCTCGAGAACCTGCGCTTCGATCCGCGCGAGCAGAAGGGCGACCCGGCCTTCGTCGCGGCGCTCGCCGCGCTGGGCGAGCTCTACGTCGACGACGCCTTCGGCACCGCGCACCGCCCCGACGCCTCGGTGGCGGGCGTGCCGCTCGCGCTCGGCAGGGAGCGCTGCGCGGCGGGCTTCCTGCTCTCGAAGGAGCTGGCGGCCTTCGCGAAGGTGCTCGACGGCCCGGAGCGGCCGCTGCTCGCGATCCTGGGCGGCGCCAAGCTCAGCGACAAGCTGGCCGTCGTGCGCAACCTGCTCGCGCGCGTGAACGGCGTGGTCGTGGGCGGTGCGATGTCCTACACCTTCCTGCGCGCGCAGGGCGTGCCGGTGGGCGCCTCGCGCGTCGAGGACGCGATGCTCGACGAGTGCCGCGGCGTGCTCGACGAGGCCCAGACGCGCGGCGTCGAGCTGCTGCTGCCCTCCGACCACGTCTGCGCGACGAGCTTCGAGTCGGATGCCGCGAAGGTCTTCGACGACTCGATCCCCGACGGCTGGCTGGGGCTCGACATCGGCCCGAAGACCTGCGCGCGCTACGCGCAGGTCATCGCCCAGGCGCGCACCGTCGTCTGGAACGGCCCGATGGGCGTGTTCGAGCGGCCGGCCTACGCGGCGGGGACGAAGGCCGTGGCGCGGGCCGTCGCGGCCTGCCCCGGCTACACGGTCGTGGGCGGCGGCGACAGCGCCGCGGCCCTGGCGGCCTTCGGCCTCGAGAGCGAGGTCGACCACCTGTCGACGGGAGGCGGCGCCTCGCTCGAGCTGCTCGAGGGCCAGGCGCTGCCCGGCGTCGAGGCCCTGCGTCTCTGACGCGCGCTCGCGTGCTGCCCCCGGTCCGCATCTCGCCCTCGCTGCTCTCGGCCGACTTCGTGCGGCTGGCGGACGACGTGCGCGCGGTCGAGGCCGCGGGCGCCGACTGGCTGCACGTCGACGTCATGGACGGGCATTTCGTGCCCAACCTCACGGTGGGCATCCCGGTCGTCGCCGCGCTCAAGACGGTGGCCACGAAGCCCCTCGACGTGCACATCATGATCACGGACCCGATCGAGTACGCCGAGCGCTACGTGCGCGCCGGCGCCGCGACGCTGACCTGCCACCTCGAGACCCAGCCCGACGCGCTGGCCCTCATCCGCAGCGCCGGCGCGCTCGCCGGCCTGGCCATCAACCCCGAGACCGACATCGCGCCGGTGCGCGACTGGCTCGACCAGGTCGACATGGTGCTGGTCATGAGCGTGCACCCGGGCTTCGGGGGGCAGAAGTTCATGCCCGAGGTGCTGCCCAAGATCGAGAAGCTGCGCGCGTGGGGCTGGGAGGGCGACATCCAGATCGACGGCGGCATTTCGCCCGCCACGGTGGGGGACGCGGCGGCGGCGGGCGCGAACGTCTTCGTGGCCGGCTCGGCGATCTTCGGCAGCGCCGACTGGGCCGGCACGATCGCCGCGCTGCGCGAGACGGCCACGGCGCGCCTCGGGGGAGGACGCTAGATGGCCCTGATGCGCTGGCGCAGCCACAAGAAGCGGAGCATCCCCGAGGAGCTGTGGGTGCGCTGCCCCGGCTGCCGCGAGATGCTCTTCTCCAAGGACCTCGACGACCGGCTCAAGGTCTGCCCCAAGTGCGAGCACCACCTGCCGCTGACCAGCCACGAGCGCGTGGCCTTCACGCTCGACGCGGGGAGCTGGCAGGAGTTCGACGGCGCCATGGAGACCGTCGACGTGCTCGGCTTCGTCGACAAGCAGCCCTACCCGCAGAAGCTGCAGGACTCGAGCCACAACACCGGCGTCAAGGAGGCCATGCGCTACGGCCTCGGCGCGATCGAGGGCCGTCCGATCGTCTTCGGCACGCTCGAGTTCCGCTTCCTGGGTGGCAGCATGGGCGTGGTCGTGGGCGAGAAGGTCACGCGCGCGATCGAGCTGGCCCGCGCGCGGCGCGTGCCGCTCGTGCTCGTCTCGGCCTCGGGCGGCGCGCGCATGCACGAGGGCATCCTCTCGCTCATGCAGATGGCCAAGACCTGCGCAGCGCTGGCCGGCCTGCGCGACGCGGGCGGGTTCTACGTCTCGGTCTGCGCGCACCCGACGACGGGCGGCGTGACCGCGAGCTTCGCCATGGCCGCCGACGTGATCGTCGCCGAGCCCGGCGCGCTCATCGGCTTCGCGGGCCCGCGCGTGATCGAGGGCACGATCAAGAAGAAGCTGCCGCCCGGTTTCCAGACGGCGGAGTTCCTGCTCGACAAGGGACAGATCGACATGATCGTCCCGCGGCTGCAGCTGCGCGCCACGCTCGCGCGGGTCCTCGCCTACGCGCCCGCGCCCGCGGAGGCGCCCGGCAGGCTTGCGAACGCGGGACGGCCCACCTAGACTTCCGGCCCGGTCGTCGCACTCCCGCCGGCCGACGGGTCCCCGATAGCTCAGTTGGTTAGAGCATCTGACTGTTAATCAGAGGGTCGGTGGTTCGAGTCCACCTCGGGGAGCCATCCTCCCGGGCCCCGCACGACGACCATGGTCCGCCTGACGCGCATCTACACGAAGACGGGCGACGACGGCACGACCGGCCTGGGCGACGGCAGCCGCGTGAGCAAGGCCTCGCCGCGCATCGAGGCCTACGGCACGGTCGACGAGCTCAACGCGACGGTCGGCGTGTGCCTGCAGCAGCCCGGCGCCACGGCCTTCCGCGAGCGGCTGCTGGCGATCCAGAACGACCTCTTCGACCTCGGCGCCGACCTGTGCGTGCCGCTCGCGCCGGCGCGAGCCAGGCCGCCCGGCCAGCCGGGGCCGCTGCGCATCGGCGCCGCGCGCGGCGCGCGCCTCGAGGGCTGGATCGATGTGCTCAACGCGCAGCTCCAGCCGCTGCAGAGCTTCGTGCTCCCCGGCGGCGGGCCGCTGGCCTGCGCGCTGCACGTCGCGCGCACCGTCTGTCGGCGCGCCGAGCGGCGCGTGGTCGAGCTCGCCGCGCGCGAGGAGGTCAACCCGCAGTGCGTCCTCTACCTCAACCGGCTCTCCGACCTGCTCTTCGTCATGGCGCGCGTGGCGGCCGGGGGCGACGAGACCCTCTGGCGGCCGACGCGCGACGACGCGCCCGGCGCGGGCGCATGACGTGGCGCGCGACCTCCACTTCGAGCTGATCCGCCAGGACCCGACCGGCGCGCGACGCGCGCGCTTCCGCACGACGCACGGGCCGGTCGAGCTGCCGGCGTTCATGCCCGTGGGCACGCAGGGCACGGTCAAGGCCGTGCTCCCGCGCGACCTGGCCGACACGGGCGCGCAGGTCGTGCTCGCGAACACCTACCACCTCAGCCTCGGCGAGCGCACCGAGCTCGTCGAGCGCGCCGGCGGCCTGCACGCCTTCATGGCCTGGGACCGCTCGATCCTCACCGACTCCGGCGGCTTCCAGGTCTTCAGCCTGCCCGGGCGCCAGGTCGACGACGCGGGCGTGACCTTCGCGGCCGGCAAGGGGCAGCCGCGCATGCGCCTCGACCCCGAGGGCTCGCTCGAGATCCAGAGGCGACTCGGCGCCGACATCGTGATGGCCTTCGACGAGTGCTGCGCGCACGACCTCCCGCGGCGCGAGATCGAGGTCAGCGTCGAGCGCACGGCGCGCTGGGCGCGCCGCTGCCGGCAGGCGCAGCTCGCGCCGCATCAGTTCCAGTTCGGCATCGTGCAGGGCGGCCTGCATCGCGACCTGCGCCGCCGCAGCGCGGCGCAGATCCGCGAGCTCGACTTCGACGGCTATGCGATCGGCGGCGTGAGCGTGGGCGAGGGGCACGCGCTCATGGTCGAGGTCGTCGAGTGGACCGCCGGCGAGCTGCCCGAGGACCGGCCGCGCTACCTCATGGGGGTGGGGCTGCCCGAGGACCTGCTCGAGGCCGTCGAACGCGGCATGGACATGTTCGACTGCGTGATCCCCACGCGCTTCGCGCGCGGCGGGACGCTGTTCACGCGCCGCGGCAAGCTGCGCATCGGCGACAAGCGCTACCGTCACGACGACTCGCCGATCGACCCGCGCTGCGCCTGCTACGCCTGCGAGCACTACAGCCGGATGGTCCTGCGCCACCTCCACTACGCCCACGAGCCGGTCTTCGAGACCCTCGCGAGCATCCACAACCTGCGCTTCTACCAGGACCTGCTGGCCGACTGCCGGCACGAGATCGAGCGCGGGCGCTTCGGGCCCTGGAAGGCGGCCTGGCTCAAGCGCTACCGGGCGGCCGGGGGCGGGGACGGGCCCGCCGACCCGGCCTCGGATCCGGCCCCGGAGGCGGGCGGCCGGGCCGATTGACCCTCGGATATCACGGCACTATGATGCCGTGATGCCAGTCAAGGACCTCTCGCTCGTGGCGCTCCTGCGGGTGCTGGCCGACCCCACCCGGCTGCGCCTGCTGGCCCTGCTCAACCACGCCGAGCTGGCGGTGGGCGAGATCGCCCGGTCGCTGGCGCTGAGCCAGAGCCGGGTCAGCAACCACCTCAAGATCCTGCGCGAGCACGACCTCGTCGCCGAGCGGCGGGCGGGGTCCTTCAGCTACTGCCGGCTCGAGCTGCCGGCGGGCTGCGCGGCCGAGCTGTGGCACGCGCTCGAGCCCGCGCTGGCCAACCTGCGCGAGCGCGAGGCCGACGAGCGGCGCCTGGCCGCGGTGCTCGCGGACCGCACCGACAGCCGCGCCTTCTTCGACCGCATCGCCGGCGACTGGGACCTCATCGGCAGCGACTTCACGCGCGGCACCGGCCTGCTCGAGGCCGTGGGCTGCCTCGTCCCGCCGACGCTCACCGTGGCCGACGTCGGCTGCGGCACGGGTTACCTGGCGCGCGAGCTGGGCCGGCGCGTGGCGCGCGTGATCTGCATCGACAGCTCGACGCCCATGCTCGACCGCGCGCGCGAGAACCTGGCCGGCCTGCCGGCGCGGGTCGAGTACCGCGAGGGCACGCTCGAGAAGCTGCCGCTCGCCGACGCCGAGGTCGACGCGGCCTGCGCCCACATGGTCCTGCACCACCTGGCCGAGCCCGCCGCCGGCCTGCGCGAGATGGTGCGCGCGCTGCGGCCGGGCGGCCAGGCGATCTGCGTCGACCTGCTGCCGCACCGCGAGACCTGGATGCACACGGAGATGGCCGACGCGCGCCTCGGGCTCGACCCGGCGCCGCTCGCCGCGGCCTTCCGCACCGCCGGCCTGACCGGCGTGCAGCACGAGATGCTCGACGACGCCTATGTCGTCGAGCACCCGGCCGGCCGGCGCATCCAGCTGCCGCTCTTCCTCATCCGCGGGCACAAGCCCGCGGCCTGACGCCCCGCGATTCCCCGCTTTGCTTCCCACCACGACACCGGAGGACATGCCCGTGACGACGCGTACTGCCCAGGCCCAGCCGGCCACGACCCAGGGTGACTTCAAGGTCAAGGACCTCGCCCTCGCCGATTGGGGCCGCAAGGAGATCATGCTCGCCGAGAAGGAGATGCCCGGCCTCATGGCGCTGCGCGCACAGCACCGCCAGCAGCAGCCGCTCCAGGGCGCGCGCATCGCCGGCTGCCTCCACATGACGATCCAGACCGCCGTGCTCATCGAGACGCTCATCGAGCTCGGCGCGCAGGTGCGCTGGTCGTCCTGCAACATCTTCTCCACGCAGGACCACGCCGCCGCCGCGATCGCGAAGGCCGGCATCCCGGTCTTCGCGTGGAAGGGCGAGTCGGAGGCCGAGTACAACTGGTGCGTCGAGCGCACGATCGAGTGGCCGGACGGCAAGGGCCCGAACATGATCCTCGACGACGGCGGCGACCTGACCGCCATGCTGCACCAGCCGCGCTACGCGCAGCTGCTGGCGGACGTGCGCGGCATCAGCGAGGAGACGACCACGGGCGTCCACGCGCTCATGAAGATGCTCGAGAAGGGCGCGCTCAAGGTGCCGGCCTTCAACGTCAACGACTCGGTCACCAAGAGCAAGTTCGACAACCTCTACGGCTGCCGCGAGAGCCTGGCCGACGGCATCAAGCGCGCGACGGACATCATGGTCGCGGGCAAGGTCGTCGTCGTGGCCGGCTACGGCGACGTGGGCAAGGGCTGCGCCAAGAGCATGCGCGGCTTCGGCGCCCGCGTGCTCGTCACCGAGATCGACCCGATCTGCGCGCTGCAGGCGGCGATGGAGGGCTTCGAGGTCACGACGATGGACGAGGCCGTCCGCGAGGCCGACATCTACGTCACGGCCACCGGCTGCTGCGACATCATCACGATCGAGCACCTGCGCCGCATGAAGGACGAGGCCATCGTCTGCAACATCGGGCACTTCGACGTCGAGATCGACGTGGCCGCGCTCAACCGCGAGACCGGGATCAAGAAGCTCGAGATCAAGCCGCAGGTCGACCGCTACACCTTCCCGGACGGGCACAGCATCCTGCTGCTCGCCGAGGGCCGGCTGGTCAACCTGGGCTGCGCGACGGGCCACCCGTCCTTCGTGATGAGCAACTCCTTCAGCAACCAGGTCCTGGCGCAGATCGAGCTGTTCACCAACGCCAAGGCCTACAAGGTCGGCGTCTACACGCTGCCCAAGCACCTCGACGAGGAGGTCGCCCGGCTGCACCTCCCCAAGCTGGGCGTCAGGCTCACGCAGCTCACGACGCGCCAGCAGTCGTACCTGGGCGTCAGCGTGAACGGCCCGTTCAAGCCCGAGCACTACCGCTACTAGCGAGGCCGCGGCGAGAGCTGCTGCCGCGCGGCGTCGCGATAGCCCGCCCAGGGATCGCGACGCCGCGCGGCGGCCAGCCGCGGGCCGGCCTCCGCCAGGCGGAAGCGGTCGGCGGTGAGGCCCGGGCGCAGCTCGTCCCAGCGCAGCGGAATGGCCAGCGGCGCGCCGGGCCGCGCTCGCGCGGCGTAGGGACAGACGGCCGTGGCGCCGCGGCCGTTGCGCAGGTAGTCGACGAAGATGCGCCCGGTGCGCCGCGCCTTGCTCGCCTGGGCGACGTAGCGGCGCGGGTCGTCGGCCTCCATCGCGCGCGCGACGCCCTGCGCGAAGGCCTTGACCTCCTCGAAGCTCCGCGTGCGCCGCAGCGGCGCGACGACGTGCAGCCCCTTGCCGCCCGAGGTCATGACGAAGGTCTCGAGGCCGGCGTCCTGCAGGCGGGCCCGCGTGTCGCGCGCCGCCTCGATGACGCGCGCGAAGGGCAGCTCGCCCGAGGGGTCGAGGTCGAGCACGAGGCGGTCGGGACGCTCGAGATCGTCGGCGTGGCAACCCCACAGGTGCAGCTCGACGACGCCGTTCTGCACCAGGCCGACGAGCCCCTCGACCGACGCGATCGTGAGCGCGTCCTCGCCGTCCGGCTTGACGACGACGACCTTCACGCCGGGCGGCGGACGGCGGCCGGCCGGCATGTGCTTCTGGAAGAAGCACTGCCCGCCGATCCCGTCGGGGCAGCGGATGAGCGCGAGCGGGCGCCCGCCGCCGTGCTCGAGGAGCAGCTCGGCGGCCTGCTCGTAGTAGTGCGCGAGGTCGAGCTTGGTCAGCCCGGCGTCGGGCCAGACGACGCGGTCGGGGTGCGTGATGCGCACGCCCGCCACGACCGGGTCGTCACCGCTCGACCGCGGCGACGCCGGACGGGCCGGTGCACGCGCGGCCGGCGCGGTCGCGGGCGTCGGCCGCTCGCGCACGACGTCGGTCGCAGGCTTGTCCTCGCGCAGGCCGTGGAACGAGGGGTGGCGTAGGCGGCCCGCCGAGGTCCACTCGGTGTAGGAGACCTCGCCGACGAGCCGCGGCTCGACCCACACCGCCTGGCGCAGCTCGCCCGTGCGCGGGGCGCCGTCAGGCGGCTCGGCGCGCGGCAGGCGGTCGAGTCGCTCGCGCAGCGTGCGCCGCTCCTCGTCCCCGAAGCCGGTGCCGACGCGGCCCGCGTAGCGCAGCCGCCCGTCCGCGTCGTGCACGGCGAGGGCCAGCGAGCCGAAGCGTCCCGGCATCGTGCGTGAGGGCGTGTAGCCGGCGATCACGAACTCCTGCCGCTTCCCGCAGCGGATCTTGAGCCAGTCGCGCCCGCGGGCCGAGCGGTAGGGCGCGTCGGCGCGCTTGGCCACCGTGCCCTCGAGCCCGCGGCGGCAGGCCTGCTCGTAGAAGGCCTCGCCGCGCCCCGCCACGTGGTCCGTGAACCGCACCCGCGGGCGCTTCGCGCGCGCGAGCAGCGCCTGCAGCCGCCGCTTGCGCTCGAGCAGGGGCAGCGGGCGCAGGTCCTCGCCATCGAGATGCAGCAGGTCGAAGACCTGGTAGAGGGTCCTGCGCTCGTCATGGGCGACGGCCGCGTGGAAGGCCTCGAAGTTACTGACCCCCTGCGCGTCGAGCACGACGACCTCGCCATCGAGCAGCGCCGTCGCGCAGGGCAGGCGCTCCAGCTCCGCGATCAGCGTCGGCAGGCGCTGCGTCCACTCCTTGCGGTTGCGGGTCCAGAGCGTCGCTGCGCCGTCCTCGACGCGCGCGAGCATGCGGAAGCCGTCGAACTTGATCTCGTGCAGCCAGTCGTCGCCGGCGGGCGGGGCCTCGACGAGCGTGCACAGCTCGGGCGGCACGAAGTCGGGGAGCGCCGAGCCGCCGCGAGGCTTGCCGGCTGCGCGTCGCGAGCGCGACGGCGGCCGCCGCTTCGGGGCGGGCTTCGCGCGGCCGTCCGCCCGCGCACCGTTCGCGCCCGCGTCGGCGCGGGAGGCCTTCGCGAGCTGGCGCGGCGTGCCGCCCTCCTCCCGCGCGATCGACGCCAGCCGTCGCCCGCTCGCCACGCTCTCGGGCCGCTCGCGCACGATGTCGAGGCGCCGGCTGGCGTACTCGTCGTCGCCCTTGATGAGCAGCCACTGGCTGCGCTCGCCCGAGTCCGGGTCGCGGCCGCGCCCGTGCATGCGCACGAGCGACCAGCGTCCCCGCAACTTCTCGCCGTGCAGGCTGAAGGCCAGGTGTCCCTTGCGGTAGCCGGCGCGCGGGTCGCCCTCGGGCTCCCAGGTGCCGTGGTCCCACAGGAGCACGGCGCCGCCGCCGTACTCGCCCTCGGGGATGACGCCCTCGAAGCGCGCGTAGTCGAGCGGGTGGTCCTCGACCTCGACCGCCAGCCGTTTGTCGGCCGGATCGAGGCTCGGCCCCTTGGGGACGGCCCAGGACTTCAGCGTGCCGTCGAGCTCGAGGCGGAAGTCGTAGTGCAGCCGCGAGGCGTCGTGCTTCTGGATCGTGTACAGCGCGCCGCGCCCGCGGGAGCGCGCGCGGCGGGCGGCGGCGCCGCTCGGCTCGGGCGTGCGCGCGAAGTCGCGCTTGCGGACGTAGGGCTTCAGCCGCGAAGGGGCGCGGGCTCGCGCACGGGCCATGGCTCAGCCCGTCGGCGTCATGCCGACCTCCGCCGCGGCGCGTGGTGCCGCGGGGCCGGAGGCCGGGCGCGCGCGGCCGCCGGTCGCGACCCTCGCGCCGTGCGCGGCGAGCGGCGCTCGGAGCGCCCGCCCGAGCGGCCGCCGGCGCGCTCGACGCTGCGCTTGAGCAGCGGCATGAGGTCGAGCACGTCGGCCCGCTCGGCCCCGGCCGGCGCCGCCGCCTCGACGCTCTCGACCGGCTCGAGCTGCCCCGAGCGCGCCTTGCGCTCGATCATCGCGAGCACGTCCTCGCGGTAGTCGTCCTTGTACTTCTCGGGCCGCCAGGGGCCGGACATGTCGTCGACGAGCCGCTCGGCCATGGCCAGCTCCTGCTTGGTGGCACGCTCCTCGCCG
>Ga0111539_10007892_pt1 | contig 13583 bp, 10 predicted proteins | sample RhiMethybrSRZTD1_FD_79667 | JGI IMG/M metagenome (GOLD analysis project Ga0111539, IMG submission 79667) | Populus rhizosphere microbial communities from Tennessee, USA - Rhizosphere MetaG P. TD hybrid SRZTD1 (version 2) (version 2) | ecosystem: Host-associated > Plants > Roots > Rhizosphere >...
CGAAGAGCACGAAGTGGGAGCTCAACATCGACAAGGCCAACCAGATCCTGGAATCCGCCGGCTGGAAGAAGGGCGCGGACGGCATCCGGGCCAAGGACGGCAAGAAGCTGAAGTTCCTCTACCAGACCTCGATCAACGCGCCACGACAGAAGACCCAGGCCATCGTGAAGCAGGCGGCGGCGAAGGCCGGGATCGAGCTGGAGCTGAAGTCGGTCACGGCCTCGGTGTTCTTCTCCTCCGACGTGGCCAACCCCGACACCTACCCGCACTTCTATGCCGACATCCAGATGTTCACAACGACCATGACCCAGCCCGACCCCGAGTTGTTCATGCGTCAGTTCCTGACCGAGGAGGTCGCCTCCAAGGAGAACAAGTGGCAGGGCCGCAACATCACGCGCTGGCGCAACGAGGAGTTCGACAAGCTCTTCACATCCTCGGAGTCCGAGCTGGACCCGGTCAAGCGCGCCGCCATGTTCATCAAGATGAACGAGATGGTGATCCAGAACGTGGTGGTCATCCCCGTCGTGTTCCGCCCGCGCGTGGCCGCGGTCAGTAATGCGCTGCGCGTGGAGCAGAGCGGCTGGGACTCCGACTTCTGGAATTTGCAGAACTGGTTCAAGGAGGCGTAGGAAGACTGCGGGGGGCGGCGGAGCGGACGGCATGTGGCAGTACTTCCTCCGCCGCCTCCTGATCCTGATTCCCGTCCTGGCCGGCATCAGCCTGGTCCTCTTCACCATCCTGGCCATGGCGCCGGGCGATCCGTTCGAGGAGCTGGCCACCAACCCCAACGTCCCCGCCGAGGTGCGCATGAACCTGCGCGCCAAGTTCGGCCTGGACGATCCCATCGCCGTCCGCTACGTCCGGTGGTTCTCCTCGATGCTGCGGGGGGACTGGGGCTTCTCCTTCGCCAGCCGCGTCAACGTCGACACGCTGATCCTCCAGCGGCTGCCCACCTCGCTCTTCGTGCTGGGCACGGCGCAGCTGCTGGGCATCCTGATCGCGCTGCCCATCGGGACGCTGTCGGCCGTGCGCCCGTACTCGATCTTCGACCAGATCGCCACCACGCTGGCCTTCATCGGCTTCTCGCTGCCGACCTTCTTCACCGGCATCCTGTTCATCCTGTTCTTCTCGATCTATCTCGACTGGCTGCCGTTCATCTACCGGGCCGACATCAGCGCCACCGGCTGGCGCTGGTGGTGGGAGCACGCGCGCCAGGCGATCATGCCGGTGGCCGTGCTCGGCCTGGCCCAGGGCGCCGCCCTCACCCGCTTCGTGCGCTCGGCCGTGCTCGACGTGATCCGCCTCGACTACATCAACACCGCGCGGGCCAAGGGCCTGGCCGAGCACGTCACGATCATCAAGCACGGCGTGCGCAACGCGCTGATCCCAGTGGTCACGCTGGTGGCGCTGCAGATTCCCACCATCTTCACGGGCGCGGTAATCACCGAGCAGATCTTCCGGGTGCCGGGGATCGGCTCGCTGCTGATCAGCGCGATCCTGGCCAACGACACGCCGGTGATCATGGCCATCACCTTCGTGTTCTCCTGCCTGGTGGTGAGCTTCAGCCTGGTCGCCGACCTGCTCTACGGCTGGCTCGATCCCCGGATCACCTACCGCTGACCATGGCCCGCGCGCTGCCCTCCGAGAGCCTGGCCCCCGAGATCGGCAGCCGCGTGGCCCGCCGGCCCACCTCGCTGTGGCTCGAGGCGCTGCATCGCTTCCGCAAGCACCGGCTGGCCATGATGGGCGCCGTCATTCTCCTGACCATGGTGGCCGCGGTGGCGGTCGGCCCCTTCGCCTACCGCGTACCGATCGACGAGATCGACTTCAAGGCCAAGCTCCGGGGCCCCTCGCGCGCCCACCCGCTGGGCACCGACGACCTGGGCCAGGACCTGCTGGCCCGCATGCTCTACGGCGGGCGCATCTCGCTGGCGGTCGGCATCACCGCCATGCTGATCGCGCTGACCATCGGCGTCTCGGTCGGCGCCGCCGCCGGGCACTTCGGTGGGGCGATGGACCACACGCTGATGCGCATCACCGACCTGTTCATCTCGCTGCCCCAGCTGCCGCTCCTGCTGCTCATCGTCTATCTGTTCCGCGAATCGCTGAAGAAGATGCTGGGCGCCGAGGCCGGCATCTTCATCTTGATCGTGGCCGTCATCGGGGGACTGCGCTGGATGCCGGTGGCGCGGCTGGTGCGGGCCCAGTTCCTCTCGCTGCGCGAGAAGGAGTTCGTGGAGGCGGCCCGCAGCCTGGGTGCGCCGCCGTTCCGCCAGGTGGTGCGTCACATCCTGCCCAACGCGCTCGGTCCGGTGATCGTGGCCGGGACGATCGACGTGGCGGCCGCCATCATCATCGAGTCGTCGCTATCGTTCCTGGGCCTCGGCTTTCCGCCCGACATTCCCACGTGGGGCCGGATCCTTTTCGACGCCAAGGACAACCTCGACTTCGCCCCGCACTGGGCGATCTTCCCGGGGACGGCGATCTTCCTCACGGTGCTGTCCATCAACTACATCGGTGACGGTCTGCGCGACGCCCTCGATCCACGAAAGGTGCTCGGCCACTCGTGACCTCCGACGAGCTGTGCTTCACGCCCGCGACCGCCCTGGTTCCGCTGATCCGCCGCCGCAAGGTCTCCCCGCTCGAGCTCATCAAGGCCGTGCTGGCGCGGATCGAGAAGGTGAATCCATCGCTGAACGCGTACTGCACCGTCGCGGCCGAGCAGGCGCTGGCGACGGCGCGCCGCGCGACGGCCGCCCTCGGCAAGCGCGGCGCCGTCTTCGGCCCCCTCCACGGCGTGCCGGTCTCGATCAAGGACCTGACGCCGACCAAGGGCATCCGCACCACCTGGGGCTCGAAGGTCTACGAGCACCACGTGCCGGAGGCCGACGGCCTCGTGGTGGAGCGGCTGAAGGCAGCCGGCGCCATCGTCATCGGCAAGACCAACACGCCGGAGTTCGGCGCGGGCGCCAACACGTTCAACGAGGTCTTCGGCGTCACCCGCAATCCCTGGAACCCCAAGCTGACCTGCGGCGGCTCGACCGGCGGCGGGGCGGTGGCGCTGGCCACCGGGCTGGGCCCGCTCGCGCAGGGCTCCGACCTCGGCGGCTCGCTCCGGCTCCCCGCCGCGTTCTGCGGCGTGGTCGGCTTCCGGACCTCGCCGGGCTGCGTCCCGGTGTGGCCCGGCGACAATCTGTGGGACACGCTCAGCGTGCAGGGGCCGATGGCGCGCACCGTCGCCGACACGGCGCTGATGCTGTCGACGCTGGTCGGTCCCGACCCCCGGGTGCCGACCTCCTATCCCGTGGATCCGCGAGCCATCCTGGCCGCCGTGCGCCGACCCAGCGTCAAGGGGCTGCGCATCGCGTGGGGCGGCGATCTCGGCATCACGCCGCTGGATCACGAGGTCCGGCGCGTGACCGAGGCCGCGCTCGGCGTCTTCCGCGCGCTCGGCGCCCGGGTGGAGGCTGCCCACCCGGACTTCGCCGAGGTGGACGAGATCGTGCGTTCGACCCGCGGGCTGTCGATGGTCCTGCGCCACGAGGCGAAGCTGGCCCAGTGGAAGCCGCAGATGCAGGCGAACCTGGTTCGCAACATCGAGCAGGGCCTGACGCTGACGCCGTCGGCCATCGCCCGCGGCGAGCGTCTGCGCTCCGCGCTCTTCGAGCGTGTGCGCCGCTTCATGGAGCGCTACGACCTGATCGTCACGCCGACCGCGGCCGTACCGCCCTTCCCCGTCGAGATGCGCTCCGGCCCGACCCACATCAACGGCGTGGAGATGACGCACTACATCCAGTGGGCGCTGCTGACCTACGCCTTCACGGTGATCAACGCCCCGGCCATCTCGGTGCCGTGCGGCTTCACGCGCGACGGCCTGCCGGTGGGGCTACAGATCGCCGGCCGCTGGCACGACGAAGTGGGGGTGCTGCGCGCGGCGGCAGCCTTCGAGGAAGCCGCGCCCTGGGCGGGCAGCAGGCCGGCGGTCTGAGACGACTCTAGGACCGCGGGGCCGGAGTCGAGCAGGCGGACGCCGGCTTGACAAGCTTGAGCTCCACGAGGTCCTGGGGCGACTGACTCGCCTTCGGCTCCGGCCGATTCGAGCTCGGATAGATGTGGGCGTCGTCGTAGCAAAGCTCGAGGTGGCGCGCATCCGCCCAGGCCACGCGGAACCGGACCGGGTCCGTGTAGATGAGGCGCTCGCGCCCTTTGTGCCAGCGGGCGCCCCGCGCGACGACGTGAACCTGATAGGCGAACGGGTTGCCGCCGCCCGCCTCGACCTCGACGACCACGGCCTCGACGACTCCGTCGGGCGACGGCACGCGGAGGATCTCCTCGTAGCGTCCGCACCCCGCCGCGCCGAGCAGCACGCTCGCGAGCACGAGGGCCCGCCGCCAGCTCATCGCGTCGACAAGATGCGAATGCGGCCGTCGACCGCCGGGGCGATGGTGCCCGCGGCCGCGACGGCTTGCAGCAGTACCTCGGCGGCCAGCGGACCGCTCTCGGCATCGACGATCATCTGCGCCTCGCGGAACGCGGTGATCCCGTCGCCGCCGTTGGCGACGTAATCCACGACCGCGACCTGATAGCGCCTCGCAGCGTCGAGCGGCGCGCCGCCCACCTCGACGGCGACCACCCGCTGGCCCGCCGGCCGAGACGGATCGAGCGTCAGCGTCAACCCGGAGACCTGCAAGAACCCACCGCCCTCGCGATCGAGTCGCGCCAGGCCTTGCTCGAGTGCGGTGCGCAGGGCTCGGCCCGTCAGCTCGACCGACACGACGACGTTGGCGAAGGGCAGGACCGCCACCACGTCCCGCCGGCTGAGCGGGCCGGCCGGCACGATGCGATCGCCGCGGATGCCGCCGCCGTTGATCAGCGCCACGTCGGTCTTCATGCGCGCCCGGAAGGCGTCGGCGATGAAGTCGCCGAGATTGGTCTCCTGCGTTCGTACCCGACTGCGCCGGGCCTCCAGCGGCACGCCGGCTTGCCCCACCACGACGTCCAGCTCGCGACTCACCTGCGCGTCGAAGGATTTCGCGACCGCCGCGACGTCGGGATCGGGGGTTAGGCGGGGCCCGATCTCGTGGAACGTCCACGAGCGCTCGCGCCGCCGGCCGTCGCGACCGAGCCACAGGTCCACCTGCACCAGGTAGCGCGCGTCCGCGCCGGCCTTGGTGATGAGGGTCTTGCCCTCCTCGGCGATCAGCGGCTCGTGCTCGTGGCCGCCCAGGATCAGATCCACGTCGGCGCGCTCGGCCATCGCGCGGTCCTCGCGCATGTCCAGGTGCGTGACGGCGACGATCACCTGCGCACCGCGCTGCCGCAGATCGTGGCTCACCTCGCGGGCCGCGGCGATCGGCTCGCGGACCTCGACCCCCGGCCCCGGGCTGGAGCTCTTCACGACCTCGGCGGTGGTGAGACCGAACACGCCGACCCGGACGCCGGCCAGCGTGAGCATCACCTCGCGCTGGGCGCCGCCGAACGGTCGACCGTCGCTCCGATCGAGCACGTTGGCCGAGACCCATACGAACTTCGACTCGCGCATGCGCTCGGCCAGCACCGTGGGGCCGAAGTCGAACTCGTGGTTGCCGAAGGTGGCCAGGTCCAGGCCCAGCGCGTTCAATCCGGCGATCATGTGTCGCCCCTGCAGCAGCGTGGAAGCCACGGAGGGCGACAGCGTGTCGCCGCCCAGGACCATCACGGTCGCGGGATTCTCGCGGCGGATGCGCTTGACCAGCGTGGCCAGCCGGGCCATCCCGCCCCGCCGGCCCTCGTCGACAGGATCGAGGGTGTAGACGTCGTTGATCTGCAGCAGCGTGATGCGGACCTCGGGATCGCTCGGGAGACCGTCATGACGCAGCGGCGCCGCGCACGCGGCCGCCGCCAGGATCGCGATGAGCAGCCAGCGCCCCACGATCGACGTCACACGGACACCACGGCCGGCGCGGGACGGACTATCGGCGGGACGGCGTCACCCTAAGGGGCGCGCTCACGCCGCGCGGCGGCGCCAGAAGTGATCGGGGCGACGGGCGAGGCGCTCGGCCAGGAAGCGGCCGGCCCGGTCGGCGTCGCCGCTGCGGAAGCACGCCTCGAAGAGCGTGTCGTGGAACACGTCGCGCTGCGCGCGGCTGCCGCCCAGCTCGATGATCCGCGGGCGCAGGGGCTCGATGCGCGACACGGTGCGGGCGTAGTCCCCGGCGGCGAAGGCGTGCAGCCCCTCGACCAGCGGCACGAGCACGTCGCCGACCAGGCCGGTCCGGTCCTTGGGCGCCCGCTCGCGCATCGTCGCCAGGTGCTGCTCGGCGCCCGGCCAGTCTCCGCCCGCGGCCAGTGCCATCGCCATGTGGGCGGTGTGGAAGTGCAGACCCTGGCGATTCATCCGCTCGCGGGCGATCGCGGTGAACGGCTGCCAGCGCTCCCCCGGCTTGCGGCCGGCCATCTCCAGTCGCCACAGGAGCGAGACGGAATCGTGCAGGTCACCCGGAATGGAAGACGGCGCTTGCTCGAAGACGCTGCGCGACATCTGCTCGGCTCGCTCGTACTCACCGCGCGCGAAGTGCAGGAGCGCCACGTGCCAGAGTAGATGGTTGCGGAACCAGTTCAGGCCGCGGCACGGGTCGATCGCCGCCGGGATGCGCGTGACCCCGCTGTCGAAATCGGCCGATTCGTAGAGGCTGTGGGCGAGCGCGTGCACGGCCCACGCGTCGTGCGGGTTCAGGCTCAGCGCCGCCTCGGCGGCTCGCACGCCTTCCGCGCAGCGGTTGGCCTCCTCGAGGGCGAAGGCGTGCATGCCGAGCAGGAAGGACTCGCCGGGATAGTGCGGCAGCATCGCCTGGCTCATCTCGAGCATCTCGGGGAAGCGCCCCTGCCAGAAAAAGATGTAGTAGAGGCGCTGCACCACCATCACGTCGCGCGGATATGTCGCCAGGTGCGCGCGCATCGCGGTCACCGCGTCGTCCGCGCGCCCGGACGTCCACAGCGTCAGCGCTTCCACGTGACTGCGCTCCCGCTCCGTCTGGCCAGCGGCCGCGGCCCGCGCCGCGTCGGCGGCCGCCTTGGTCTCCCCGAAGCGCTCTTCCAGGAAGAGGCACACGGCCGCACCGGCGTGCGCGAGCGCGAGACCGGGATCGAGCGCGGTCGCAGCGCGGAAGAGGTCGAGGGCATCCGCCTGCCAGCCGAGCAGGGCGCGCACCGCGCGATCGTAGGTGGCCAGCGCTTCGGGCGAGGCCGTGACGGGCAGTCCGTAGGCGTCGTTGGGCATGCCGGTCATGCTAGCAGACGGCCTGAGTGTCGAAAACGGTGGCCAGGAAATCCACCGCCCGCCGCTCGGCCCACGAGGTCGCGCGCCACGGCCGCCCCTCGACGAAGCCCACGTGGCCGCCGTGCGGCACGAACTCCGCTCGCACCGCCGGCGGCAGCGTGCGGGGATCGGGCAGACTCCAGCCCGGGATGAAGGGATCGTCGAGGGCGGAGAGTAGCAGCGTGGGGCGCCGCACGCGCGTCAGGTACGGCAGGCTGCTCGCCCGCCGCCAGTAGTCTTCCTCGTCGGCGAAGCCGTGCAGCGGCGCCGTGACGGCCCGGTCGTAGGCGGCGAACGTCCGGGCCCGCCTCACGGCATCGAGGTCGACGAACCCGGGATACACGCGGGCCTTGGCCGTGACCTTCTGGCGCAGCGAGCGCATGAAGGTGCCCGTGTACAGCAGACGCTGGGGCCGCCGGTCCATGGTGTGTGCGCAGGCCATGAGATTGAACGGCACCGAGATCCCCACCGCTCCGACCAGGGCGGCGGGCGCATCCGCCCCTTGCTCGCCGAGCCACTTCATCAGAACGTTGCCGCCGATCGACACGCCCACCGCCCCCAGTCGCAGCTTGGGCTCGCGCGCGCCGAGCGTCCGGATCACGTGATCGAGATCGCCCGTCTCGCCCGAGTGATAGAAGCGCGGCAACCGGTTCAGCTCGCCGCTGCACGAGCGGAAGTAGAGCAGGGCGGCGCGCCAGCCCCGGGCCGCCGCCAGCCGGAAGAGCCCGCCCACGTAGTGCGAGTCGACACTGCCCTCGAGCCCGTGGACGACCAGCAAGATCGGCGACTCCGGCTTGCCGGGCAGCCAGTCGAGGTCGATGAAGTCACCATCGGGTGTCTCGAGCCGCTCGCGCTCGAGGCCCGTCAGGCGCTTCCGACGGAACACGGCCCAGATCGTCTGCAGATGACGAGCCTGACACCACCAGGGCGGCGTGTACGAGGGTGGCGAGATCGATGTCATTCGGTGCGAGGGCTCACGGCCGACCGGCCGCCCGGGCACCGAGGCCCGGGCGGCCGATACCGGCTACGACTGGCCGTTCAGCAGCAGCTTGACGACCTCGGGCACCATCTCGCGGGCGCGCCGATCGAGATCTGCCTCGCTGAGGTTGGCGATGGGGTGCGGCATGGCCAGGAAGCGATAGTTGGGCTGGCCCCACTGCTCGGCCATTGCCCGGCCGGTGGCCATGAAGACGTCCGTGATGATCGACGCCGAGGGGATCCCGTGCTGCTCCAGCAGAATTCCGTCGAGCACACTGCCCGACGAGCACGACCCTCAATCACCGATGCCGGCGACCATGACGTCCGCCGACTTCTTCACCTCGTCGATGATCTCGGCGTGCGCCGGGACGCTGGAGTTGTGCTTGTGGTACATCTTCCACTCGGCCACGCCGTGCTCAGCCTTGAGGATGTCGCCGATCTTGGCCAGCAGCTTGTCGGAGTTGAACTTCGTGTTCTGGATCAGCGCGACGCGCTTGCCCGACAGCGCAGTCGGCCGCGGCGCGTACTCGATGGTCTGAGTCAGCGCCTCGGTGGTCGGATCGAGCATCTCGATCATCGCTTGACCTCCTTGGTCACGGCTTGCGAGTTCTTGGCACTGCCCCAACCCGAGATGTAGCAGGAAAACGCGCCGGCGCGGCCGCCGGCGGCGACCACGAAGATGTCGTCGGGCGAGGCGACCAGCGGCCGCATTTTCTTCTCGTCGCCGGCCATGATCTCGCCGGACATCCGCTGGGTGCGCTTGAGGTGCGCGTGGGAGTTGTGCGTGTGCTCGAACAGGAACTCGCGGATTCGCTTCTTGTCCCAGCCGCTGCCTGCGATCGTGTGCATGTGCTCACCGGCCAGGACGACGACGTAGGTCGACTGGCCCATCACCGAGCCGGAGATCCGCATGTCATCGGCGAGCGTGGTGAGGACGCCCTCGGCGTTGTCCGAGAGCTGGTTGTAGAACTGCCGGGGCCCGTCGGAGGCCACCACGGTGACCGTGCTCTGCTCGCGCCGGAACCCGCGCTCGACGTGCAGCGGTGTCCACGGGCTCTCGGCCTCGTTCTCGGCGATCACGAACGAGAGCTTGCCGGGGTTGCCGAGCGTGCCGCGGTCGAGCAGCCCCGGCATCGAGCCGCACACGTTGCGCATGACCAGGCGCACGGCACGGCCGATGGTGAGGTTGGCCCGCCAGCCCGGCCCGAAGAGGTTGTCGCCCGCGTTGATGTCGAGCTCACGGGCGATCGGGCCGTTGACGATCATCAGCACAGCCGCGCCGCCGGTCGAGGTGCCCGGCCCGTGATAGCTCCAGCGCGGATCGCCGATACCCTCGACCGCGGCGACCACGACCGGCATGTACTCCGGCCGACAGCCGGCCATGACGGCGTTGATCGCCACCTTCTCCGCCGTGATGTATACCGCGCGGTGGGTGATGAAGGCGACCTGACGGTCGGGCTCGAGCTTTGCCGCCTCCAGCATGGCCCGGACTCGGGCCTCAGTGGGCGGGACGACCGGCAGCCCGTCCGACCAGCCCCGAGTGAACGCCAGTTCGACGGCCTCGGCCTCGTCGCGGGCCGTGATGCGCTTGGACGTCAGGGTCGCAGCCATTGGGCCTCCTCACCTGCTGGATCGCCGGACACGCTAGCACCCGGTGCCACTGCACGCAACCTCGCGTAAGGCTTGACCGGCATAGGACCAGAGTCCTATCCTGGGCCCAACCTGCCGTTCACCCAAACAGGCGGAGAGTATCAAGAATGCAGTGCTCCCGGTGCCGTCACGAGAACTCGGACGGCGCCAAATTCTGTGGTGAATGTGGAACGCGGCTCGAGCTGGCGTGCCCGGCCTGCGCCACGCTCAATCCACCGGCCAACAAGTTCTGCCAGCAGTGCGGCGGAGCCCTGGCGGCCGGTGACGTCCGCTTCGCCTCGCCCGACACCTACACGCCGAGCCACCTGGCCCGCAAGATCCTCACCGCGCGGACCTCGCTGGCCGGTGAGCGCAAGACGGTCACCGTCCTCTTCGCCGATCTGAAGGGCTCCCTCGAGCTCCTGGTCGACCGCGATCCGGAAGACGCCCGCGCTCTGCTCGACGCGGTCATCGAGCGGTTGATGGAAGCCGTCCACCGCTTCGAGGGCACCGTCAACCAGGTGATGGGCGACGGCATCATGGCCCTGTTCGGCGCGCCGGTAGCCCACGAGGACCACGCGGTGCGCGCCTGCTACGCGGCCCTCCGGATGCAGCGCGCGGTCGCGCAGTACGCCGAGGAGGTCCGGCGCCGTCAGGGCCTCGACGTGCAGATCCGGGTCGGCATCAACTCCGGCGAGGTCGTCGTCCGCTCGGTCGGCAGCGACCTCAACGTGGAGTACACCGCGGTGGGCCAGACCACCCACCTCGCCGCCCGCATGGAACAGCTGGCGCGCCCGGGCACCACGATGATCACCGAGGCCACCCGTCGGCTGGCCGACCGCCACATCGAGGTGGAGTCGCGCGGCCCGGTGCCGATCAAGGGGCTGCGCCAGCCGGTCGAGGTGTGGGAGCTGCGCGGTGCCGCCCCGGCCTCGCGGCTGCAGTCCAGCGCCAACGCCCTCACCCGCTTCCTGGGCCGCGAGGATGAGCTCTCCCGCCTGGAGGCGCTGCTGGATCGCGTGACCGAGCGCCTGGGCCAGGTGGTGGCGATCGTCGGGGAGGCCGGCGTGGGCAAGTCACGCCTGGTGTGGGAGTTCACGCGCTCGCCGCGCGTGGCGTCGTGGCTGGTGCTGGAGGCGCCGGCGGTGTCCTACGGCAAGTCCACGCCGTATGATCCGATGATCGCCCTGCTGCAGTCGTACTTCAAGATCGAGACGGGCGACGATGCCGGCCGGATCCGCGCCAAGGTCACCGCCCGCCTGCTGGAGCTCGACCCCTCGCTACACTGGGCGGTCCCCGCGCTGCTGTCGCTCAACAACATCGCGACCGAGGATGCCGAGTGGGATAGCCTCGAGCCCCCCGAGCGCCGGCGCCGGATCTTCGCCGCGGTGACCCGCATCATCCTCAAGGAGAGCGAGCGGCAGCCGGTGGTGCTGCTGATCGAGAACCTGCACTGGGCGGACTCCGAGACCATGTCGCTCGTCGACTCGCTGGTGGAGGACGTGCGCGACGCCCGGGTCCTCCTGCTGGCCAGCTACCGCCCGGAGCAGCGACCGGCGTGGCGCGAACGGCCGCACTGCACGGAGGTCGTGCTGGAACCGCTGTCCAGCGGCAGCGCCGAGGCGCTGCTGGAGGACTTCCTCGGCTCCACCGCCGAGATGCAGCCGCTCACGCAGATGCTCGTCGAGCGCACCGGCGGCAACGCGCTGTTCCTCGAGGAGAGCGTGCGCGCGCTCATCGAAAACGAAGTGCTGGTGGGCGACCACGGCGCCTATCGCCTGGCCAAGCCCCTGGCCAGCATCCAGATTCCCGATCGCGTCCAGGCGGTGGTCGCCGCCCGCATCGATCGCCTCCCCGAGGATCGCAAGAGCTTCCTGCAGGCGGGCGCGGTGATCGGCAAGGACCTGCCGGTCACGCTGCTGCAGGCGGTGGCGGATGTGTCGTCCGACCAGGTCCTCGGCAACCTGGCTGAGCTGGAAGAGGCGCAGTTCCTCAAGACCACCAGCCTCTATCCGGATCTCGCCTACTCGTTCCGGCACGCGCTCACGCACGACGTGGTCTACGCCAGCATGCTCAAGGACCAGCGCCGCAACCTGCACGCGCGCATCGTCGACGCGCTGGAGTCGCTCTATCCCGAGCGGCGCGCCGAGCACGTCGAGCGCCTGGCCCACCACGCCCTCGGCGCCGAGCTGTGGTTCGAGGCGGTCGGCTACCTGCGCGAGGCGGCGGCCAAGGCGGGCGGCCGCTCGGCCAACCGGGAGGCGGTGGCGTTCCTGGAGCAGGCGCTGGGCGCCCTCGGGCACCTGCCGGAGTCGCGCGAGACGTTCGGTCAGGCCATCGACGTCCGGCTCGACCTGAGACCGCCGCTGCTGCAGCTCGGTCGTCTGGAGGAGATCCGCACGCTGTCCGAGGAAGCGGCGCGGATGGCCGAGCAGATCGCCGACGAGGTCCGGCAGGCGCGCGCCTACGCCTACCTGATCAACTATCACTACCTGCGCGGCGAGCCGGCGCGGGCGCTCGAGTACGGCGAGCGCTGCCTGGCCATCGCCGAGCGCCTGGGCGATCGCATCCTGGCCTCGGTGGCGCGGCGTTATATGGGCCACGCCTACCACGCGCTCGGCCAGGCCCGGCACGCCATCAAGGTCCTGCAGGACAACGCCGACGCGCTCGCCGCCGACGTCGACCGGGAGCCGAGCGCCGCCGCGGTCACCGCCTATGTCTCGACGTGCGCCTGGCTGGCGTTCGCACAGGCCGATCTGGGCGAGTTCGACGCGGCGGAGACGTGGGCCGACCGCGCGCGGGCCGAGGCCGAGGCCCGGCGCCATCCCTACAGCGAGGCGATCGCGCTGACGCTGGCCGGCCAGGTCGCCGCGCTGCGCGGACAGCTCGAGCGCGCGGTGGGACCCCTGGCCCGCGCGCTGACGATCTGCCGCGAGACGAGCCTCACGGTGTGGCAGGCCATCCCAGCCTCCCTGCTCGGCCATTGCCTGGTCGCGCTCGATCGCAAGCAGGATGGGCTGTCGCTGCTCGAGGAGGGCGTGCGACTCTCCGACGAGGTCGGCGTGAAGGCCTACCTGGCCCGCTGGGCGACGCTGCTCGGTGAAGGCTTCCTGGCCATGGGGGACACGGCGCGCGCCGCGGAGATCGGCGAACGCGCGATCGAGCTGGCCCGCACCCACGGCGAGCGCGGTCACGAGGCCGCCGCCCTGCGCCTGCTCGGCGACCTGGCCCTGGCCCACGAGCCGCCGCTGGTGGGCACCGCGACCGAGCACTATCGCGCCGCGATCGCCATCGCCGACGAGCTGGGGCTGCGACCACTGCTGGCCCGCACCCACCTGGCGCTGGGCCAGCTGCAGCGCCGCGCCGGCCGCGCCATCGACGCGGAGGGCAATCTCACCACCGCCGTCGTGCTCTTCTCCGAGCTCGGGATGCGCTCCTGGCTCGACCGCTCCGAGCCCGAGCTGCGCGCGCTCGGTCACCTGGTGATCGTGGCGCGCCCGCACGCGGACCTGTACGAGTATCTGAAGGCGAAGTTCGCCGACGATCCCAACGTGCAGGTGATCCTCGATCGGCGCCACGGCGAGGAGCGCACCGAGACACCCGGCGCCTCCGCCGAGAAGCGCGCCGCCGAGCGCCGACGCCTGGCCGTCGATCAGGCGTTGCGCGCGCGCGGCCTCGC
>Ga0111539_10007896_pt1 | contig 13579 bp, 15 predicted proteins | sample RhiMethybrSRZTD1_FD_79667 | JGI IMG/M metagenome (GOLD analysis project Ga0111539, IMG submission 79667) | Populus rhizosphere microbial communities from Tennessee, USA - Rhizosphere MetaG P. TD hybrid SRZTD1 (version 2) (version 2) | ecosystem: Host-associated > Plants > Roots > Rhizosphere >...
GAGCCGCTGGAGCTCACGCTGCTCCAGCTGGCGCAGCTCGCGACCGCCCTGTCCGAACAGGACGACCGGCGGTACGGCGTAGGGCCGGACGTCGAGCCCGAGACCGCGTACCGGCTGTCGGAGGATCAGCTCGGCCAGGTCATCGGCCTGCTGTGGGCGTCCGACGGGGCTGTCAGCGACGACGGGACCCCCAGCCTGGAGCTCGCAGCCGAACGAACCATCCGCACGGTCCAGCACCTGCTCCTGCGCTTCGGGGTGCAGAGCCGGCTCGGCGCCGCGCAGGACGAGCGATGGAGGCTGGCGATCCCTGAAGGTGACCGGGTCACGTTCGCCAAGCGCATCCCGCTCTGCAGTGGGCAGTTCGAGCGGCTGGCGCCCCGCATCGCCAGCGACCAGCCGCCGGGCCACGACGGCGACATCGCCTGGGACCGGGTCACTGCCATCACGCCCGCCGGAGAGCAGCAGGTGTGGGATCTGACCGTCGACGCCACCCACTGCTTCGTGGCCAACGACATCGTGGTCCACAACACCACGACCGCGGTCCTGGCCGCGGCCGTCCTGGCCCGGGCCGTGCAGCCCGGGGGCAAGCGGGTGGCCCTCGTCGATGCCAACACGGCCCAGTCGTCCGTCGCCACCGTCCTGCAGCGTCCGGGGCGGGGCTCGATCGTCGACCTCGTGCGCACCGACGTGGACGAGGACATGCTGGCCCACGCGCTCACCCCGATCCCCGAGGCGGGCGATCTCGACGTGCTCTTCGGGGCGCCGGACCTGCGCTGCGCCGACGAGCGCCTGCTCACGCCCACGCTGTGGCGCCGGGTTGTGGCGGCGCTACGCCGCACCCACGACTACGTCATCGTCGACACGCCGGTCGCCGAGGCCGTGGGCTTCGAGCTGTTCGACGACTTCGTGCTACGGGACTCCAGCCTGTTGCTCGTGGTCCTCGACCCCAACCGGGAGACGATCCACAACAACGTGGAGTGGCTCGACATCATCGGCGATCCGGTCAGCGCAGGCGGGCGCAACTTCCCGCCCGACCGGGTGGCCATCGTGCTCAACCGGGCAGACCCCCAGCTGGTCTGGAACGAGGTAAGCGTGGGCGACCACTTCCGCCGCTTCCAGTTCCTCGGGGCCATCCCCCACAGCACCGCGGTGCAGCAAGCGGCCGACGACGCCCGGCTCACCCAGCGCTTCGACGCCACGGTGGACCAGGCCGTGCGCCACATGCTCGGCGCCCTGCTGCACGAGCCGCTGCTGGACTCGGACGCCCCCGCGGGAGCGACCGGGTCGGTGCTCGACCGTCTGCTGGAGCGGCTGTTCGGCCGTCGCGCCGCGCGGTCGGAATGCTCCCCGGTGTGAGTGCCACCACCGCCGCCAGCACCGCTACCACCCGGCCCCGGGCCTCCCGCCGTTACACGCCGCCCCGCCGGCCGGCGGCGGTGGCGACGGCGAAGGCGAAGGCCAAAGCCAAGGCGGAGCCGGCTGCGGCGCCGGCCGGCCGCCGGACCGTCGCGGCGGTGCTCGACGGCGCCGCGGTGATCACCCTGGTCCTGGGCGGGGCCGAGCTGGGATGGCGGACGGGCGCGCTGCGGGCGCTCGGCGTCAGCGCGGCGGGCTGGGTGGACTGGGCCTGGTCATTCCACCGGGTGGCGTGGACCATGGCCGGCGTGGCCGTCGTCTACCACGGCGTCTGCACCGCCGTCTGGCAGCGCACGCCGGGCAAGCGGCTGGCCGGGTTGCGGGTCGAGGCCGAGGACGGCGGGCCCCTGGCCCCCGGCCGCGCGCTGTGGCGGAGCCTATGGAGCGCCACCACGTTCATCCCCTCCGTCATCACCCCGCTGGTCGTGACCGGGGGCTGGCTGGCGTCCGCCCGGGGAGGGCGGCGCTCACTGGCCGACCGGGCGGCGGGCAGCCGGGTGGTCCGAGCCCGCGGCAAGGGCCCGTGACGAGCCCGGGGCTAGAAGCCCTCGCCCGGCTCGCAGGCGGTGCCGTCGTTGTCGTCGTCGAGATGGGGCCCGTAGCCGGGATCGCCCCGGCGCAACGGGAGCGCGCCGGCCCGCCAGGCCTGGAAGCAGTTGTCGTAGTGGGGCTCGGGGGCGGGAGGAGCGGTCGTCGTGGTCGGCCCGGTCGTGGGCGGACCGTTGCCCCGGGGCGGCCGGGTGCTGGTCGTGGTGGTGGGGACGGTCGTGGTGGTGGGAGCGGTGGTGGTGGGCCGCACGGTGGTCGTGGTGGGGACCGTGGTCGTGGTGGACGAGGTCGTGGTGGACCCGCCGAGCGGGACCGGAGCGCTGGTGGGCCCGGTCGACACGGTGGTGGGCGCGGGGGCCACGAACGCGCCGACCTCGTCGGTCGGGCCGCCGCCCCGCAGCGTCAGCGCGGCGCCGACGACGAACGTCATGACCAGGGCCACGGCGCTCACGTCCAGGGTGGCGCGCAGCCACAGCGGGGCCGAGCGGTAGCGCCAGGCCACCTCGCCCGCGGCGCGGCGCAGGGGACCGGCCGCGGCTCCGTCGCCGGCGTAGTCCTCGTCCCACTCGTCGGAGTAGTCGGAGTAGTCGCTGTAATCGTCGGACCAGCGCTCGGCGGGCACCGGAGGCTCGGGCCTGTACCGGGGCACGGGCAGGTACGACTGCCCATATGCGGGAGGCTCAGGAGGAGGGACGCGCGGGTCCCAGCCGTCGCCTCCGTAGTCCTGCCACGGGTCTTGTGGGTCTCCCCTGTCACCCATCGCGCGCCTCGCCCCAGCCTTGCGACCTGCCCGAACCGTAGCCGAGCGATCGTTCATCTCCCTACGCGCCCGGGTCGCGTACCATCGCACCCGCCGCGGCGCGCCATTGCCGCCCAACGAATGACAACGCTAGTATTTGACGTACCAGGACCTTGCCTGGGGTGCGGCAGGGTTCCCACGTGGAAGGCCGGTTGAGCATGGATATCAAACGGGTCTTTTTGTTTGTCGCAGCGGCGTTTCTCATCTTGTCGGTGTGGAACAACCCGACCGCGACGGCCACGGCGTTCGCCGACTTTCTCGGTAACGTCGGCGACTTCCTGACTGACGCGATCGACAAGTTCACCGAGTTCTTCCGGAGCTTGACCGCGTGACACCTCTGCGCCGGAACCGGCGCGGAGACGACCTCTACGGCGGGGGGGATCTCGCGCCCATCTACCCCCAGACCTCCCCCAACCCCTATGGCACCTCGAGGGGCGCGTCCACGGCCACCGAGCCTCCGCCGCCCGAGGAGTACGAGCCTCCGCCCGGCTTCCTCCGCCGCGTAGGGCAGCGGCTCGACGACTTTCGGCGCGCGGTGCTGCCGCTGCCCGACGAGGTGATCGACCAGTACCTCGGGCACGGCGAGCGGATGATCCACAGCGACCATCCGTCGCTGCAGGCATTCATCGTCCAGAACACGATCCTGTTCATCATCCTGTTCTTCGTGGGCACCGTGTTCTTCGGGGTCTCATTCAACGGATCGTTGGTGACCGGCGGGTTCGTGTTGCTGGCGTTGAGCATCGTCATGTTGATCCTGGTGCTCAGGCGCTTGCGCGAGCGATACACGAGCTATGTGGTCACCAACGTGCGCATCATGCGCATCTCCGGCGTGTTCGCCCGCAAGGCCCATTCGATCCCCTGGGTCCGCGTCACCGACCTGACCTACGAGCAGAGCCTGAGCGGCCGGCTGTTCGGGTTCGCCACGCTCCACATCGAGTCCGCCAACGAGGAGGGCGGCCTCCGGGACCTGGAGGGCGTCAACGACCCGGTGAGGTTCAACCAGTACGTGGTGGACATGGTGGTGGCCAAGCAGGGCCCCACCGCCCCCGGCTGGGAGGAGCAGGGCGAGCCCGCCCCCATCATCAAGGCCCCCCACGCCGGCCTGTTCGACCGCTGGATGCAGGCGAGGCGCCAGCGGCGGGCTGCGCGCAGGACCGTGCGGGCCGAGCGGGCGCGCCAGGCCGGCCAGGCCGAGCAGGCCCAGCCGGCGGAGCAGGCGGAGAAGGCCTGGATACCGGGCCGCGAGCGGCGCCGGCCCACCGCACCGGTGCTCACCGACATCTCCGGGGACATGGGTGGCGAAGTGGTGGTGGGCGACCCGACCCTCTACGAGCCCGACACCGACGAGTCGGACGAGATCCGCGATCCCACGGCGTCGGGCGACTACGACTTCGACGAGTACGGCGACCTCGACGAGGGCGGCACCGACGACGGGCTGCCCTGGCGCCGCTAGCCGTCAGTCCTAGGGGATGCGGGCGCCGGCCAGCAGCTCCACGACCTCGGCGCTGGGCCGCACGTCGCCGAAGATGCGGAACCACGTGGCCAGCGACGCCTCGTGCAGCCCGAACGCCTGGCCGGACAGCGCGTCGCACACCAGGGTGACCCGGTAGCCCAGCTCGTGGGCGTCCCGGGCCGACGACTCGCAGCACACGTTGGTGCCCAGGCCGGTGATGAGGACGTGCTCGACGCCGAGCGCCGCCAGCCGGTCGGGGAGGTCGCAGTGGGGGAAGAAGGCGCTGGCCCTGGCCTTGGTCGCCCGCAGGTCCCCGGGCCGCACGTCGAGCCCGGCGGCGAGGCGGGTCGCGGCGCCCGCCTCGGTCGCGGCGTGGTACGAGCTCGCCAGCGTCTCGCCGAGCGCGGCCGCCAGCCCGGAGGGGTCGGCGATGGGCGTGGTCACGAAGGCCACGATCCCGCCGGCCGCCCGGACCGCGGCCGCCACCGTGTTCACCGGGCCGAACAGGCTGTCCGCGCTCTCGGAGCGCTCGCACGAGTGCTCGTCCAGGTCCACGACCACCAGCGCGGTGCGGGTCCCGTCCAGCGTCGGGTACATGTGCAGGTGGCCGCCCCGCCGGGCCACGACCTTGTCCACCAACGCCTGGGGGATCACCCCGCTGGGATGGACCAGCGAGGGGACCGGATCGGCGGTCACGCCAGGGCGCGGCTGTTGAGGGCCGTGAGCCGGTCGCACGCGTCCACGTACTCGGACACCAGCCGGGCCACCACGTCGGCGGTCCGCTCGATGTGGTTCATCTGCCCCACGACCTGGCCGACCGGGTTGAAGTTCACGTCCTTGGCCGCCTCCGGATAGCGGTGGCCGCGCTGGACCGCGTCGAGCGCCACCATCATCTGCAGCGGCATCGGCAGCGGTCCGGGCGATTCGGGGCCCTCCCACGCGTCGGTCCAGTCGTTGCGCAGCATGCGGCAGGGCTTGCCGGTGAACGACCGGGACCGGACGGTGTCGTGGCTGGTGGCGTCGAGGTAGGTCTGCATCTGCGCCGGGGGCACGTCGGCCTCGGTGACCGTGAGCCACAGCGACCCGGTCCACGCCCCCTGGGCGCCCATGGCCAGCGCGGCCGCCACCTGGCGCCCGTCGCCGATGCCGCCCGCGGCCAGCACCGGCATGGGCGCCACGGCGTCGATGACCTGGGGCCACAGCACGACGGACGCGACCTCGCCGCAGTGCCCGCCGCCCTCGGTGCCCTGGCAGACGACGAAGTCGAGCCCCGCCTCCTGGTGGCGCACCGCGTGGCGCACCGACCCGCACAACGCGCCCACGAGCCGCCCGCTCTCCTGGATGCGGGACACCACGTCGGCGGGCGGCGTCCCCAGCGCGTTGGCGACCAGCCGGGCCTTGTCGTGCCGGAGGATGACGTCGACCTGGGGACCGGCCGTCACCGCGGTCCAGCCCAGCAGCTCGTGGTGGCGCTCCTCCTCGGGCAGCTCGGGGACGCCATGGTCGGCCAGCACCTTGCGCCCGAACGCCCGGTGGCCGTCGGGCACGTGCTTGGCCATCTCGGCCTCGAGCTCCTCGGGCGACATGTCGTCGAGGTCCATGCCCTCGTACTTGGACGGGATCACGATGTCGACGCCGTAGGGCCGGTCGCCGACGTTCTCGTCCAGCCACGTGAGCTGGATCTCCAGGTCCTCAGGGCTGAAGCCGACGGCTCCGAGCACACCGAGGCCGCCGGCCTTGGACACCGCCGCCACGACGTCACGGCAGTGGCTGAAGGCGAAGATCGGGAACTCGATGTCCAGCTTCTCGCAGATCTCGGTGCGCACGTTCGCTCTCCCAGGTCAGGTCGGTTCGGGGAACAGGATCAGGGCCAGGGCCGCGCCCCGGGCCGCCAGCCGGCCGGGGTCGGCGTCCACCAGCAACGCCTCCAGGAACACAGCCATGAGCTGGCCGGTCACGACCGAGCCCGCGGCGGCCAGGTCGCCCGGCAGCTCGGGGAACAGGTCGGCGAGCCAGCGGTCCACCGCCGTCTCCAGCAGGGCGGACAGGCGCCGGGCCTCGGCCAGCGCCACCTCGTCGTCGCGCAGGCTCTCGCCGATGAGCAGCCGCCAGATCCGCAGCTCGCCCAGAGACTGGGTGGCGAGCGCGCCGAAGAACTGCTCGAAGCGGACCCGGGGCGGCAGGGCCACCTCGACCGGGAGCGTGACCCGGCGCAGGCCCTCGTCGTAGCGGCGCTCGGCGACGATGGCGCCGAGCAGGTCGGACTTGGAGCCGACGTAGTGGTAGAGGGTGGCGATGTTCAGGTCGCAGGCGGCGGCCAGCTGGCGCATGGTCATGCCCTCGACGCCGTGGGCGGCGATGAGCTCGAGCGCGGCGGCGAGGATCCGGTCCCGCTGGCTCGTTGACGTTGCCGCCGGCATGAGCCGCACCCTATCAATCAAGCGCTTGATCGGGTCGAGATCGAGTAGAAACGGACCGTGCTGTTCCCGCAGCGGTTCTGGGCCGGGCTGGAGGACGGATCAGTCACCGTCGCGTTCCGGTGGTGGCGGCGTCCCGCGGCCAAGGCCGGCGGACGCCAGCGCACGCCGGGCGGCGGCGAGCTGGCCATCGACGCCGTCGACCGCATGGAGGCGGACCAGGTCAGCGAGGCCGACGCCCACGCCGCGGGCTACGACGACCGGGCCGAGCTGCTGGCCGAGCTGGAGCGCTTCCGGGCCGACGGCGCCGACCTCTACCGGGTCACGTTCCACCGCGCCGGCGACGATCCCCGGCTCGCCCTGCGGGACCGGGCCGACCTGAGCGACGAGGACTGGCAGGGCATCGCGACCCGCCTCGACCGGTTCGACCGGGCCTCACCGCACGGGCCGTGGACCGCGACGGTCCTCGCCCTCATCGCCGAGCAGCCCGCGGTGCGGGCGCCCGACCTGGCCGCCGGCCTCGGCCGGGAGACCGCGCCGTTCAAGCGCGACGTCCGCAAGCTCAAGGAGCTGGGCCTGACGATCAGCCTGGAGCGGGGCTACCGGCTGTCGCCCCGCGGCGAGGCGGTGCTACGGCGGCTCCGCGCGCGTTCCTAACGACCGAACATCGCGAGCCACTCGGCCTCGGACCGGGGCTTGAACACGAAGTTCCACTTCCGGGTCTCGCCCATCGTCGCCGAGGGATCGGCCGAGTACAGGTGGCCGGGGAACAGCACGGCGTCGTCGGGCACCTTGGCCAGCTTCTGGGTCAGGCTCTCGTAGAGCTCCGCGGGGTCGCCGCCGGGCAGGTCCGTGCGCCCGCAGCCCTCGAGGAACAGCGTGTCGCCCGAGACCAGGTAGCGCCCGTCCACGAAGAAGCACTGGCTGCCGGGCGTGTGCCCGGGCGTGTGGATCAGCTCGACGTCGATCTCGCCCACCGTGACCGTGTCCCCGCTGGCGTGCTGCACCAGGTCGGAGTCGGACGCCCCCGTCACCCGCTGCACCCACGGCGCCTCGTCGGCCTGGACGTGCACGGGCACCGGGGCCAGCTCCAGCAGGTCGTCCAGCCCGCTGATGCGGTAGCCCATCATCTGCCCGCCCACGTGGTCGGGGTGGTAGTGGGTGACCAGCGCGCCGGTCACCCGCATGTCGTCGGCGGCGGCCTCCTCGATGATGCCGGCCACGTCGTAGGCGGGGTCGACCACCAGCGCCTCGCCCGTGGCCCGGTCGCCGATGAGGTAGACGAAGTTGACCATCTGGCGGGCCACGGGATCGTCGCGGGCGACATCCCGACCGGCGAGCAACTGGCGGAAGTACAGGCGGTCGTCGGCATCCACCGGCCCGAGGCTACCGACCCCGGCTCGGGTGCGTGGGAGGCTGCGCGCATGATCGAAGCCGTCAGCCTCGACGTCGGCGGGGTGCTCACGGTGCCCGACCACGGCATCCTGGCCCACTTCCTGGCCGCGGCGGGCATCGCCTTCGACCGGTCCGCGTTCGGGGACGGCCACTTCCGGGCCATGGCCGAGGTCGACCGCGCCCGGTCCATGCCCGAGGTCTTCGTCGACTACCACCACGGCTTCGTCCACGCGGTGGGCGTGCCCGCCGGCCAGGTCGAGGACGCGTGCGCAGTGTTGGACCGGGTGCTCGTCCCCACGATCTGGTGCCAGCCGCTCCCGGGAGCGAGGGAGGCCGCCCGCCGGCTGCGGGACGCGGGCGTCCGGCTGGCGGTGACCAGCAACTCGAACGGGACCGTGGCCGACCTGCTGGCCCGGTACGAGGTGGTCCAGGTGGGCCCGGGACCGGGCGTCGAGGTCGAGCACATCTCGGACTCGGGCGTGGTCGGCATGGCCAAGCCCGATCCCGGCCTGTTCCGTGCCACCGCCGCGGGCCTGGGGCTGCCCCTGGAGCGGATCTGCCACATCGGCGACAGCGGCTGGTTCGACGCCGACGGCGCGGCGGCGGCCGGCATGCCGGCGGTGCACGTCGACCCGCTCGGCCTCTGTCCCGACCGGGGCCACGACCACGTCGGTTCGCTGGGTGAGTTCGCTGACAGGACGCTAACTTCCCGGCCATGACGAGCGTGGATCCCGCGGTCGACATCGACAAGGTGCTCCCCGCGCTGGACGAGCAGTTCGACTCGATCCTCGACCTGGCGGCGAGCTTGGAGCCGGACGACTGGGAGCGGCCCACGGCCTGCCCGGGCTGGTCGGTCAAGGACAACCTGGCCCACGTCATCGGGACCGAGGCCATGCTCGCGGGCCGGGTGACGCCCGACGTCGAGCTGGGCGAGGTGTCCCACCTGCGCAACGACATCGGCCGCTTCAACGAGCACTGGGTCGAGAGCTACCGGCCGGGGCCGCCCTCGGCGGTTCTCGAGGACCTGCGGGGGATCGTCGCCGAGCGGCGGGCGGCGCTGGCCGCCATGGACCGGTCCGAGTTCGACCGGGAGGCGATGACGCCCGCCGGGCCGGACAGCTACGGGCGCTTCATGCGCATCCGGATCATGGACATGTGGATGCACGAGCAGGACATCCGGGAGGCGCTCGGGCGCCCGGGGCACGTGTCCGGGCGGGCGCCCGAGCAGAGCCTGGCCGAAGTGTCCGCCGCCCTCGGCTATGTCGTGGGCAAGCGGGTCGCCCCGCCCGCGGGGACGACGGTGCGCTTCGAGCTGACCGGCGACCCGGCGGGCAGCATCGACATCGAGGTGACCGACCGGGCCCGGGTGGTCGGCGGTCTCGCGGGCGACCCCACGGTGAACATCGCGTTGCCGGGCGACCGGTTCATGCGCATCGCCGGCGGTCGCCTGAGCGACTCCGACGATCCACAGATGGGCGTGGTGTACGCCGGAGATGCCACTCTGGGTGGTGAAATCATCACGAACTTGCCCTTCATGATCTGAATGGGGCTTCCATTGACTGAACGACGTGACATGTGACGGTCGCTGACCAGCCCGTAAGCTGCCCGGCGCGTGGGATTCACCGACCGCTTCCGTGAGGCTGCCGAAGCAGCCCGGGCCAAGCTGGCCGAACACGGCGTCCTCAACGACGCCGATGCGATCCACGGCGTCCAGGCGGTCGATCCCCACAGCCAGGACATCAGCATCGCCAACCGCGCCATGTCGCTCGGCGCGCCCGACCCGTACTCGCTCATCACCCACGACGAGGTGGTGGCGCTGACCGGCATCCCGGTCGGCGGCCCGTCGCTCACCTACGCCGACGACGACCTGGGCGTCCGCTTCGACGCCGAGGACGGCCACCGCCGCGCGTGGTCGTTCGGCGTCCACGCGGGCCACGCCGTCAACGACGACACGCTGTTCGACCCGGTCAGCTGGTTCGAGTGGATGGTCGCCCTCCTGGACGAGCCCGAGGCCGTGCCCGACCTGGGCGACGCGGCCGTGTACGAGGACGGGCTGCTCTACGTCCGGGGCGAGGGCCAGGCGTTCTACGTGCTCGTCGACGCGCCCAAGGGCTCGCCGGCCAAGCCCTGGGCGACGGTGATCGCCCGGCGCGTGCTCGACCGGTTCGCCGGGGGAGAGGCGGGCTAGTCCTGGCCGCCCCGCCCGACACGAGCGAGGGCCTGTCGGTCTCGTCGCCCCGGGGCCGGTGGGTGCTGGCGGCCACGGTCGGCGGGTCGAGCATCGCGTTCCTCGACTCCACCGTCGTCAACGTGGCCCTGCCCCACATCGGCGAGGACCTCGACGCCGGGATCGGCGGCCTTCAATGGGTGCTGACCGGATACCTGCTCGCGGTGTCATCGCTGATCCTGCTGGGTGGCTCGCTGGGCGACCGCTTCGGCCGCAAGAAGGTGTTCCAGCTGGGCGTCGTGGTGTTCGCCCTGGCGTCGCTCCTGTGCGCCGTCGCCCCCACGGTCCAGCTCCTGGTGGCGGGGCGGGTGGTCCAGGGCGTGGGCGGCGCGCTGCTCACCCCCGGCAGCCTGGCCATCCTCGAGGCCAGCTTCCGGCCGAGCGAGCGGGCCCGGGCCATCGGGGCGTGGTCGGGCCTGTCCGGCGTGGCGTCGGCCATCGGGCCGTTCGTCGGCGGGTGGCTGGTGGATGCGGCCTCGTGGCGCTGGATCTTCCTCATCAACCTGCCGCTCTCTCTGTTCGTGGTGCTGGTGGCGGCCCGTCACGTGCCCGAGTCGCTCGACCCCGACGCGGCCCGCCACATCGACGTGGTCGGCGCCCTGCTGGTGGCGGCGGGCCTCGCCGGCCTGAGCTGGGGCCTGATCGCGGCCGACGACGGCTGGGGCTCACCGTCGGTGTGGGGTCCGCTGCTGTTCGGCGCCGCCGCCCTGGTGCTGTTCGTGGTCGACACGCGGCGCAGCCCGGACCCGATGGTGCCCCCGGCGATCTTCGCCAGCGCCCAGTTCCGGGCGGCCAACCTGGTGACCGCGGCGGTGTACGCCGCCCTCGGCGGAACGTTCTTCCTGCTGGTGATCCAGCTCCAGACCGTGCTCGGCTACTCCGCCATCCAGGCGGGGGCGGCCACGCTGCCGATCACGCTGCTGATGCTGGCGCTGTCCGCCCGGTCCGGGGCGCTGGCCGCCCGCATCGGGCCGCGGCTGCAGATGACGGTGGGCCCGCTGCTCGTGGCGCTGGGCACGCTGCTGATGACCCGGATCGGCGCGGGCGACAGCTACGTCACCACCGTGCTCCCGGCGGTGCTGATCATGGGGGCTGGCCTGGCCACCGTGGTGGCCCCGCTGACGGCCACGGCGCTGGCGGCCGTGGACGACCGGCACGCCGGGGTGGCCTCGGGCGTCAACACCACCGTCGCCCGCGCCGCCCAGCTGGCGGCGGTGGCGGCGCTGCCGGTGGCGGCCGGGATCACCGGCGAGGCCTTCCTCGACCCCGTGGCGTTCTCCGACGGCTTCCGCACCGCCATGTTCATCACCGCCGGCCTGGCGGCCCTGGGCGGCGTGATCGCCGCGGTGGGGATCCGCAATCCCGAGCAGGTCCCCGAGGTCGAGCCCGCCGCCGAGCCGGCGCGGTTCTTCTGCGGAGCGGAGGGGACGCCGCTGCACACGTGCCCCGGATCCACGGCCGGTCAGTCACCGTCCGAGCACGCGGCCTGACTGTCCGTCAGGTTTCCGAGGAAATGTGGCGACAGTGCCGCGTCCAGCGGTCGCGGACTCGTCTTTTGGCACCTAACGGGGACTAGACAAGAGGGTGAAGGGCGCATGACGATGCGTTGGCGGTGCGCGGTGCTTGGGGCTGTTCAGGGGGCACCATTCGATGACGAACATGTTGCGGACAGCGTCCGCTCTTGCCGCGGCCGGCGCGCTGCTCCTCGCGGCGAGCGGCTGCAGCGTGGGCGGAGGCGGCGGCCCGTCGGCCGCGAGCCCGCCCAGCACGCAGACGACGACGACGGTCGCGACCGCCACGGTCCCGGTGACGCCGCCGGGGACCATCCTGAGCTTCGGCCAGCCGGCCAACGTGCAGATCAAGCGGGGCGACCGCACCGGAGTGGTGGCCGTCAAGGTCGTGGCCATCACGACCGGCACCACCGAGGAGGCGGAGCAGCTCAACATCGGCAACGGCGAGGCCTACTACGCGGTGATGGAGATCACGAACACGGCCGCGCCGGCCGACCTCGGGGACTTCGTGCCCGACATCATCGGCTACCAGAGCGACGGCCTGCAGGCGGCCAACGTGAACGAGCCCGACGACTTCGCGGCCTGCCGTGACATGGACCCGGTGGCTCTGCCACTGGGCAGCTCGTTCCTCACCTGTGAGGCCTTCGTGGCGGTCGAGGGCGTGCCCGTGACGAGCATCGGCTTCTCTCCCGGGTTCGACTTCGATCCCATCATCTGGAAGCAGCAGAGCTGACGGCGCCGGACCGGGCAGGCCGGTTTCGGCGCGAGGCCGGGCCCGGGTGCATGCTCTAGGCGTGGACGAGGACGCCCTTCGCCGGCTGCTCGACGCCGTGCAGGTCGGCGCCGTGACCACGGACGACGCGCTGGAGCGGCTGCGGCGGCTGCCGTTCGCCGACATCGGCTTCGCCCGGGTGGACCACCACCGGGCCCTGCGGCAGGGGATGGCGGAGGCGGTGTACGGCCCGGGCAAGACGCCCGAGCAGTGCGCCGCCATCGTGGCCGAGCTGCTCGCCGAGCCGGGCACCGCGCCGGTGCTGCTGACCCGGGCCGACGATGCCCAGGCCGCGGCGGCACTGGCCCGCAACCCGGGCGGCGAGCGCACCGGGACCACCCTGTGGTGGCGCGCCGCGGCCCCTCGCCCCGAGTCCGTGGTCCTGGCCACCGCCGGCACCGCCGACCTGCCGGTGGCGGAGGAGTGCGCGGCCACCCTGTCGGCCCACGGGCTCGACCCGGTCCGGCTCACCGACGTGGGCGTGGCCGGCGTCCACCGCCTGCTGGCCTCGGCGGACGTCGTGGTCGACGCCACCGCCGTCGTGGTGATCGCGGGCATGGAGGGTGCGCTGGCCAGCCTCGTGGGCGGGATCACCCCGGCCCCGGTCGTGGCCGTGCCCACCAGCGCCGGCTACGGCGCCAGCCTCGGGGGGATCACCGCCCTGCTCAGCATGCTGGCGTCCTGCGCCTCGGGCGTCACGGTCGTGGGCATCGACAACGGCTTCGGCGCGGCCTGTGCCGTGCTCCGGATGCTGAAGTGAGCGCCGCCTGGTTCCACTGCTTCTCCGGCATCGCCGGGGACATGGCGCTGGGCTCGCTGATCGACGCGGGCGCCGACCCCGACGAGGTCCGGGCCCTGGTCGGGCGGCTGCCGGTCGACGGCTGGGAGCTGGAGGTCGAGCCGGTCCTGCGCTGCGGCATCGCCGCCACCAAGGCCCACGTGCGGGCCGAGGAGACGGGCGTGATCCGCACCGCCGCGCACATCGCCGCGCTGGTCGAGGAGGCACGGTTGCCCGAGCGGGTGGCCCGGCGGGCCCTGGC
>Ga0111539_10007897_pt1 | contig 13577 bp, 10 predicted proteins | sample RhiMethybrSRZTD1_FD_79667 | JGI IMG/M metagenome (GOLD analysis project Ga0111539, IMG submission 79667) | Populus rhizosphere microbial communities from Tennessee, USA - Rhizosphere MetaG P. TD hybrid SRZTD1 (version 2) (version 2) | ecosystem: Host-associated > Plants > Roots > Rhizosphere >...
AATGCGGATTGATCGTCGTCTTGGCAACACCGAAATCATCGGTATGTCCAAAACGCGTCTGCGGAACCAAAGTTTTTATCTGTTCCTTGGTCATACCTAAGCGCAAGCCGTAGAGCTCCGGAGCCGCGGGCAGTTCGGCTGCTTTCTTAGTGCACTGCGCCGGCGCACTTTGGGTAAAGAAGAGGAACAGAAGTGAGAACAAGAAGGGTCGTAACATGCGCGAGATTATACGCCATCGTTCCTCAGATTACGCAGAGTCACGATGGACCAGAGAGCGAATTATTCCCTCGAGAGTTGCAGGTTCAAACGGCGTCGAAACGTACTCGTTACATCCTGCTGCGAGTGCTTGATCTCGAAACTGATCGGCGCCGTATGCAGATACCGCGAGAATCGGCACCGAGGTAAGCGACTTCAGACTGCGAATCCGCCGCGTTGCAGAAAGTCCATCGAGCTGGGGCATCTGCATGTCCATAATGATCAGGTCAGGCACTTCCGACTCCGCCTGGTTTATTGCTTGAAACCCGTTCGCGGCTTCCACCACTCGGAAACCTCTGCGCTCGAGCCACGTCCGCAGCATTAGACGAGTATCGTCAAAATCGTCAACTACCAGAATCGTTAGTTGGCCGCTCATTTGTAAAATCTGAGTTCGCGGGGACGTTTGGGGTCGGCCTAAGCCTAGCAAAAAACGATCAACTTTAGCCACAAAAAGGCACACAAGGCACAAAGGAAAATACTTCTGCCAATTCCTTATTTTGTCCTTTTTGTGCGTTTTTGTGGCTACGTCAAAATTCATTCTTTCGTATACGACACAACGTTGCTTCTTCCCAGAATCTCCGATGAATTTTCAACTTAATGAAAACCGATCCGAATTCGCCAATAAGGTTTGAAGGCGAGGCGCGACGAAGAGTCGCTACTGAACGAGTGTTCATATTATTTCCAAACCTCGGCACGTTCTTTGCGCCCTCCGATTCGCGACTTCGACTGCTCCCAAGGCGGAGGCACTGAACGATACGAAAAAATCGATCACGCAAAGTTTCAGTCGAAGCAAGTTCTCACAAAAGTGATGCAACACATGGAGGGTTAGCAATGAAGACTTCCTTTAATTTGGCGCTGCGGTTCTTACAGATCGCAGTGCTGGTATACGGAGTAACGGGATTTGCACTAGCTCAGAGCTCGAACTCCGAAGTAAATGGTACGGTGAAAGACCCGACCGGCGCCGTCATTCCAGGCGTCACGATACATTTGATCGACGTCGCCACGAACACCGAAACGACGACGACGTCTTCCAACGAGGGTACGTTTGTTTTTGCAAACGTGCGCGCGGGTCTTTATAGGATCGTCGCAGAACATACAGGTTTCAGTAAGAAAGAGATTCAGGATGTCAAAGTGGACGTCGGTGTTCCGTTCACTGTGAATATCGACCTGGCAGCAGGGGCAGTTCAGGAGACCGTTACCGTCTCGGCTTCCGATGTCGCTGCTCCCATCAACATAACAAACGCTGAACTGTCAGCAACGGTGCAAACTCAGCAGATCAATGACCTGCCTCTTAACGGCAGAAATCCTCTCGATCTCGCTGGACTGCAACCGGGTGTAGCAGCGGGCGGCGCCAGCAATCGAGATGCAACGATCAACGGATTGCGTGGCACGTTTTCAAATCTGACGTGGGACGGTATCAACATCAACGACAACTTCATCCGCACGGACAGCCTCTTTGGCGCCGCAGCTCCGAGCGTGCCTGGTGTGGCCGAGTTCACTCTCGTCACGCAGAACGCGGGACCCGGCGACGGTCTGGGCGTTGCGCAGGTGAAGCTTGTCACACCACGCGGTGGTAGTGATTTCCACGGCTCGCTCTGGGAATATCATCGCAACGACGCGTTCGACGCCAACTCGTTCTTCAATAACGCGAATGGTCTACCGAAACCGAAACTCATTCGCAACCAGTTCGGATTCGGAGTCGGTGGTCCTTTCGTTCTGCCTCGTTTCGGCGAGGGTGGTCCAGCGACGTTCGGCAGGAACAAGCTGTTCTTCTACGGCTACTACGAGGGAACACGAGAACGCACGGACGAAGAGGTTGAGCGTACTACGCTGACAGGGCCCGCTCGCTCAGGTCTCTTTAGGTACCAGGCTGCCAACGGCACATTGCAGACAGTGAATCTGCTCACGTTGGGCGGCATGGGCCTCGATCCGATCACTCAGGAACTGATCGGCTTGACCCCGCTTCCGAACGATCTTACGGGTGGCGACACTCGCAACTTCGCGCGCTTCAGATTTAACAGTCCTGCCGGCAGCGACGACGATCTCTGGGGTTTCCGAATTGACCTCGACGCCACTTCTGCTAACCACTTCGAAGGGGTGTTGAGTCGAGACGTGCTGGTATTTCCGAACGACACCTTCAACGACATCGGTGAACCGTTCCCCGGCTTGCCCGGCGGCGGTCAAAGCCCGACGCGCACACGTTTCTCAGGAGCGTGGAACTGGATCCCGACCGCTACTTTCAACAATGAGCTGCGCGGCGGTTTCTTCAAGCAGCGTTCGAAGTTTTTCAGCGATGTTGTTCACTCGAGAGGGTTCCGAATCAATTTCCCATTGAACGCGCAGGAAACTGCGGAAGTGTTTACGAACCCTGTTCAGAACTTCTTGCAGCAGGGTCGCAACGTCGACACATGGGAGATCATGGATAATGCCGGCAAGTCGTGGGGCAACCACTTCTTCCGCTTTGGCGGCAACTACCGGCTCGTCCTTCTTGAACCATTCAACGCCGGCGGCACGATTCCGACCATTACGCTCGGCTTCAACGATATCGGCACGATCAATCCACTGGATCCGGCACAGTTTCCGGGCGGGATTGGCACCACCGATTTCACCAACGCAACTAACATCCTTGCTCTGCTGACTGGTTCACAGCGAAGGTTGGAAGAAACCTTCAACGCCACCAGTGCGACTTCGGGATTTCTGCGAAACCAGATCAATGTTCAAAACTATCGCTACTGGAACATTGGACCGTACGTCGGCGACACCTGGCGTTTCCGTGACAATCTGACGTTGAACTTTGGCTTGCGTTGGGAATTCGTCTCGGTACCGAAAGAGGAGAACGGCTTGCTGGCTCTTCCGATCGGCACTGGACTGGATGTACTGACGACGAATGCTGAAGTTGGAGCAGCATCCGGAGGCGGACGTCCGCTATATAACAACGACTGGAACAACTTTGCGCCAAGCTTTAGCTTCGCGTGGGATCCGTTCAGGGACGGCAAGACTTCGGTTCGCGGTGGTTATGGTATTTCGTACGTGATCGACAACAACATCACGACGATCAACAACGCCGCAAGCCGTGGTTTCACGCGCGATATCCAACGGGACGATCTGGAGGGAACTCTCAGTAGCGGCGTGCAGACGATTCCAGTCCCAGCCTTCGTTATGCCGTTTCGGATTCGAGATGTCTTCGAGAACGAAGATCCCTTTTCCGCGTTGTTCACCATCGATCCAGACCTGAAAACGCCTTATGTGCAGCAATGGAACTTTGGTATTCAGCGTGAGATTCTCCGCGACACGATCGCAGAGGTTCGGTACGTTGGGAACCGCGGCATTAAGTTGACGCGCGGCGTTGATATCAATCAGCAACGAATCTTCAATGGCGGTTTCTTTGCAGATTTCCAGCGCGCCCGCTTTAACCTCTTCAACTGCCCGCAGAGTTTGCCCACGTCACAGCGGATCAATCCTACGGCCACTCAGTGTCCGAATCGTCAGGCGCTTCAGGTACTCCCGGGATTTGGCGCGTTTGCGTTTAATCAGGGAACGTTCCAGACGGCGCTCCGACAGGGCGAGGTCGCACGAGCTCTCGACTTTTACATTTCCAACAAGGCGTTCTTCTTTGCCGACTTCGGTGGTGGTGACTTCGGCGCAACGCAGTTGCTCAGCACTTACCTGGCGAACCCGAACACCTACGTTGCGGATTATATCGGCAACGGATCGTGGTCCAATTATCATGGACTTCAAGCGGAGGTCCGGCGGCGGCTCAGCCACGGGTTTGACTTCCAGGCAAACTACACCTGGAGCAAGTCCTTGACTGACTTCGAAGGATCTCAAACAAACTTCTCTGGTCTGCTTGACCTGACACTCGGCGACGTAGTTGAGAAAAGGCGCGGGGTCAACGATCTCACGCACATCTTCAAAGCAAATGCCGGCTACGAGCTCCCGTTTGGTCCAGGCAAGCAATGGCTAAACAGTGGAGCGATGAGCAAAGTGTTCGGCGGCATCAAGCTGACCGGCATTTTCGTCGCCCAATCCGGGCGGCCGATTTCTTTCATCTCCGGTCGCGGCACACTTAACCGCACCGGTCGGTCCACCATCAACACGGTTAACTCAAACCTGACGATCGAAGAGTTACAGCGAATGACCGGGCTGTTTTTCGATCCGAATACGAGCCGTCCGGTGCTGTTCGACCCGGCACTGATTAATGCGCTGAGGAACGACACGTCGCCGCTGCGGAACCAGAATGGGTTCCTGTCGAATCCCGAGCCTGGGACGGTGGGTAATTTGCAGTTGACTCCGGTCAGCGGTCCCGGCCTCTGGAATTTCGATATGGGCTTCATCAAACGGACGCCCATTACCGAGACAGTTAACATTGAGTTCCGTATGGAGGCGTTCAACGTTTTCAACAAGACGAACTTCTTTATAACTGCCGCTCAGTTGAATCAGAACGTCAACAACCCGACGACTCAGCCGTTCGGCGAGATCACGCAGACCTACGATCCGCGTATCCTGCAGTTCGCCTTGAAACTGAACTTCTAACCTGTCAACTCCATAGCTGACCATTCCTGGCGTTGGCTCTTCTGGGCCAACGCCAGCTTTTTGCCCGGGGTGTGAATAACGATGAGATTGACAGCATGCATTCTATGTTTCTTTTGTCTTGTAGACGCACGTCCTGTCGCCGATAAGATTGCGCTCGGTGAGGTCAGTACGACCTGCGGTAGCGGGTGGGTCAACGATCACAGTCATGGATGATCGCGATGGTTGACCCACCCGCTACCGCAGGTGGTACTGACCTCATCCAAGTACGACTGCACTTGGGGGAGGTTAGTATGGTAAACGCGGTAGCGGGTGGGTCAACGATCACAATCACGCCTGATCGCGCTGGTTGACCCACCCGCTACCGCAGGTGGTACTGACCTCACCCAAGTACGACTGCACTTCGGATGAGGGCAGTACCGTAAACGCGGTAGCATCGGGTCTGCCTCGCGTTCAGAACTCAAACAGCGATTTGGTCCGTATCACATACGCGATTTCGCTGCCTGCGGAGGTTGACTCACCTTGCACCAAAGCCATCTTGCGATGCTCCACGGAGAACAGCGCGCGTTCGCCTGGAGGAAACTTGTCTGGTGTGGTGACCACGAACGCTTCGAGCGTTGTGGTGGTTGTTTTCATCTGGTGAGTCTCAAGACGTTTTCGGTATTGATCCAGGAGATGCTCCAGCTTCTCGTCGGCTTCCTCCAGTGTGAGTGATCCGCGCGCTACGTCACTGATCCAGTTCTTCACAAACGAGAATGGGTTAGGGCCGCTTCGAAACTCCAGTATCTGTTGCCACGTCACATCATCCTCAGGCACGGGGAATGTCGGAAGAACAATCTTCATAACATCGTGGTTCCCCTGATTGTCGCGGTCCAACGAACTATGTGCGCTGGGAATAACTGCGTACGCATCGAGATGCTCGCGGTTTCTAAATAGACTCGCCGTTAGTCGCGTGAGATCTGTGCCTATGCGCATCGACATTCCCAGCAACTCGAACACATCGATCGTCACATCCGGCGTCGATGTTTCGTCCACGTTCAGCCCGATGGCTGGCAGTAGTGTCTCACCGAGATCAATGCCTATCTGATCGAAGGTAGGTCGATAATCGTCATCATCTGCTAACTTCTCCATGTCGAAGTCAAACAAAATGCCGAGTTCGGCAAGCCAGGCAAATTCCGAAGGCGCGACGTTGGGGTCAGAGACGATGAGGTCCTGAATGGCAATGCGATCGAACATCATCACGAGCTGCTTGAATGCAGCTTTGTCCGTCACAAAAGCACCATGAGGAACGGCTACTAATTTCACTGGAGTAGACATCACGTTTCGCGTTCCCCTCTTTCCCGCACCGCTCGCCTTTCAAATCAACCCCAAACTCTGTGCAATAGACCGTTCATGATGATAAAACTAACACTGGAGGTGAGAACCATGAAACTCAAAACATCATTTGCAGCGGTCCTCTTTGTTTGTTCATTAGGCCTCACCGTCTACGCACAGGACCCGACAGGCCCACGTCCCAAACGCGCGCGCACGGCTGACGATTACAAGGTTGGCACTCTGAAGGAACTCGCAGCGAAAGCCGCCACGGTCGATCCAGACCTTTCTCCCACACGTGTGACAGCGAAGTACGCAGGCTCGACAGCTCGAACGCCGGAAGCCAAAGCGCAATTCATCCATGCATGGGCCCGCCGCTACGCCGGCGCTCCCGAAACCTACACACGCTACGACGTTGACGTCGCGTTCACCGAAAACGGCAGCACTTACTGGCTCACGTTCACACAGAAAACACTCACGTCATTTCTGGACTCAGACAAGTGGTCCAAACCCATCGACCTGTTTCTGATCAAGCTTGGAGCGATCAAGCAGGGCGACGATTGGGTCCCCGTGCTCCTCGTCGAGAGTTTTGCCAGGTAGTTTGACATTTCTGCTCGAAGACTAATATCCTCGGGAACATGTTGATTCGAATCCGCGAACGAAATGTGGAGAGGCGCCATGAGCGTACCTACCTGATTCGCGGAATGAACAACACCTGAGTTTCACTCTTCAGTTTTGAGTTAAAGGGCCGTGAACCAGCGTTAGCGACGCTTCGGTTCACGGCTTTTTGCTGTCCTGAAAGCCTTCCACACAAAGCGCGTTTTCGTTTCACCGCGAAATTTTTTGGAGGTGAAACATGGAACGGCAGCACAGGCAAGTCTGTTTAGCGCAAAACTTCTTAAGGAGTCCGAAGTTAGTCCGCCGTCTCGTTGGCATGACTACGATTGGACCATGCGATACGGTTTACGAGATCGGACCCGGAAACGGGATTATCACCGCGGCGCTCGCAAGGGTCGCGAGACAAGTGATCGCGATCGAGAAGGACCCGGAACTCGTTCGCCGTCTGCGTGATCGGTTTTGTGTGCTGGATAACGTTGAAATAGTCCAAGAGGATTTTCTCGTTTATTCGTTGCGTGGTCGACGCGACGAACGTGCGGAGTACAAGCTTTTTGCGAACATTCCGTACAATATTACGGCGCAAATCGTACGCAAGATCCTTTATGAGCCATCCAACATAAGCGAAGCATATCTGATATTGCAGAGAGAGGCAGCGAAGAAATTCTCCGGGTCTTCTGGAGAGACTCTATTCTCGATTCTGGCGAAACCTTTTTTTGAATTCCAGATCCTATACCAAGTGCGGCGACTCGAATTCTGGCCCGTTCCGAGCGTCGATTCGGTGCTTCTATCAATCAAGCGACGCACGCGCCCGCTAATAGAAACGCAGGACGTCGCTTCTTACCGCGACTTTGTTCAGTTTGGTTTTGGAAGATGGAAACCGAATCTCAGGTTGGCATTTAAGAACGTCTTTACCTACAAGCAATGGAAACGCCTGGCCCACGACCTCGATTTTCCACTAGATGCGACGCCGAGGGAATTGAGCTTCGAACAATGGCTGGGCTTGTATCACGGTTTCGTGTGGTTGATTACCCGCGGCAGGGGTCGAACCTGCGACCTTTCGCTCCGGAGGCGAACGCTCTAATCCACTGAGCTACGCGGGCCTAAACAAAATGGCATGTTTCAAAGAGACGAACCAGGAGTGTCCCCCTTTTTTTAACCCTTTTTGTACCCCTCGTCAAATATCGTGCCGCCTTGGTATCGTGCCAAGATTGAACGCGATTAACGAATAGTCCGCTGGTTGAACAAAGGGCAAATCGCGATCTGTGCTCTGCCTATGTGACATTCGCCTGCACCGGTGGGACAACCCGGTTCTTAGAGCGCATCAGCTTCATCATATTTGTCTTTGCGATGAGCCGCAGCGGCTGCGGCAGTATCCATGTATTCATGAAATCTTATGACTTTGCCATTACACAGTGTGAACACATGGGCAAAGTCACCTCCGAACTCTCTACCAGTAGATTTAACGTGCCAAGCGTAATGACCAAGAGCCACGACTTTGTCTCCGTCAGCAATAAACTCTCTTGGCTCAAAATGCTGGATCTCTTGAGTATCTACCAGAGATGTAAAGAATTGCCCCATCTGTTCCTGACCTCGACGTTTCCCGGCAAATGGCACATTCTCTATTTCGGGTAATTGCCATTCGATGTCATCAGAAAGCAGATTGAGTAAGGCCTTAATTTCTCCAGCCTTGAAATTCTCGTAGACATTCTGCACGATGTTCGTGTTCCCATTCTCGCTCATAAGTGCTCCTTTATTTACCTGTGCGTAACCAAACCTGCTCTGACCTTCGTGCAACTTCACCCAGACTTGAGGTGAAAGGTATTTCTGCTTGTCACAATCTTTTCGAGTTCGTCGGGGCGACGAATTAGCAAAGCAAGCTGTGTGCGTCTCATGGTGCTACCACGGCTCAAAAATGAGGGATGAAGCTGTGGGTTTGCGATCACGTTTTGAGCATCATGTGTGCATCGTGGGCGTCGGCACGGTTAACGAGTAAACGAACGCCATTAGTTCGCTGCAACTGAGGCTCCATACCTCCGGCATCATCTTTGAATACGAACGCCGTCACACCTGCTTCTTGAAGCACCTGTTGCGCCATTTCAGCCTCAATTTCATTGTTGTAAGTTTTAAGTACAACCACTTCTTCTGACATTAGGTTTATTCCTCGATATGCTTATTGTGCTGGTTAATCTTCTTGTAGTTATTCCAGCGATGATCCGCGGTTCAAGAGATGCGCAAAATCGTTGCGTTCTTCTTGTACACCGAGGCGAAGGTCGCGCAACCCATAAGTTAAACGCGACATTTCTGGAGCTGTCGGTTGGCTGAAGAGCCTTTGCGCGTCTTCCACAAGGCTATCGGCTGGTCCTGTTATATCGTTGTTCATGCGGTCATGTTGATGGCCCTGTGAAAATCTTTACCTTGGCCCACTCGTCGAATCGTGAGTTCCGTACCCGCCGGAAGCTCGAGGTTGTCTTTGCCCTGAATAAAACCGAGCTGGTTCCGCCCACGGCGCCATTGATTCCGCCGATCGCTGCTCCTTTCTCACCGCCGGCGACGGCGCCGATGATAGCTCCGACAGCTGTGGCAACGCCTGCGCGTTGGATCGTTTGCGTGGTCTGGTTAGCGCCTGGCGCGCTTGCTTCGTTGTCAACCTTGATTACGGAGCGTCGACCAAACGCAATTTAGGTATTGCACCCGAGAATCCCAAACTGAAAATAAATGGAGTGTTGTGGACGCGGAGATCACAACTCTTCTTCAGCTCTTTTGAAATTACAAGCGGCTCAAGAAGAAGGTTGCCGGCCTGATCCCAGATGTCGAAAAGTATTTTCTAAGGAACCCACCAGCTTTATAGCACCTGAACGAGGGAAGATCCGTGCGCTAACACACATACCCAAAACGAGGATGAGTTCTGCAGTTGGAGTCAGACCTCTTCCAGGGTTGGTTTGCCAGGTTCCACTGTGAAGCCCATGGATTTGAACAGTGCAAAAAGCTGCAACATCGCACAACGGATCCCGTCCTCGACGGCCGCGGACGATTGTCCAATTTCCTTTGCGATTTCAAAACTGGTCATCCCGGAAAAGAATGCGAGTTCAATCATTCGGTGCTGCAGGGGCGGGATTGTATCTAGCGCTGCTCGGACGAGTCGCCGTTGTTCTGTGATGTTGATTGAGGAAATCGATTTGGTTTTGTCTCCGCTTTTCCGCAACGTCTCGCTATTCGTGGTGAGTTGCCTGCAAAGACGCTCGATAGCACGCCGGTGTGCCATAAGTATAAGCCAAGTCAGCGGCCTTTCATTCTGTTTGCCGAACTGGGCGGCTCTGCGTCGTACTTCTTCGTAGAGTTCAGACAAGACCTCTTCGGCCGTCTGAGTGTGTCCCAAAATACGCAACAAGAGACCGAAGAGCAGCCCATTCGTCGCCTCAAAAAAGAGACGGAAAGCAGCTTCATCGCCTCTTGCTATCCATGGAACTAGCGTACCCACCTGATCAGCAGGCGAATGTTGACTGCTTACCAAAGAAAGTGTTGGTTTTCGCGATAACTGCACGGCCGATTCTCCTCAATAACAAAACAGCGGATCTTTTTGAAGCTGCAAGTTTAAGAAAGCAGCAAGATAATCGTATGTGCGCTATCACACATAAAAGATTTTTTAGGGCAGTGTTCTTGCGTCGAATTGGTGGAGGTTAAGTGGTCACAATGATTATTTACGTCCCCGTGCCCCCGGACGCCAGGTCGGGTTTGTTATCTTCCTGAAACTCAGAAATCAGGGCCTCGGTTGTCAGCATCAATCCGGCGATCGAGGCGGCGTTTTGCAATGCGTTGCGCGTTACCTTGGCGGGATCAATGACACCCGCAGCTATGAGATCTTCAAACTTCTCCGTTATGACGTTGTAGCCGATGTTCGGGTTCTTCTCGGAGCGAACTCTCTCGACGATCACCGCGCCTTCTTTGCCCGCGTTAGCGGCGATTTGTCGGAGCGGCTCTTCCAGCGCGCGCTTGACGATGTTCACACCGATCTGTTCGTCCGGGTCGTTCGCAGGTTCGTCCTCATTAAAGGCTTTGAATCGATCCAGCACCTTCGCGGCTCGGATCAGAACCACACCTCCACCTGGCACGATACCCTCTTCAACTGCCGCTCGAGTCGCATGCATTGCGTCTTCAACGCGCGCCTTCTTTTCTTTGAGTTCCATTTCAGTGGCCGCTCCGACACGAATTATTGCAACGCCGCCCACAAGTTTCGCCAGCCGCTCCTGCAACTTCTCCCGGTCATAGTCGGAGTTAGAGTCTTCGATTTGAGCTTTGAGTGTCTTCACGCGAGCTTGCAAGTCTTTGGGGTCTCCGCCACCATCAATGATCGTTGTAGTGTCCTTGTCAATCGTCACTTTCCTGGCGTTGCCCAGCTCCTCAAGCATGACATTTTCCAGCTTGATACCGAGATCTTCGCTAATAACCTTTGCGCCCGTAAGGATCGCGATGTCTTCGAGCATGGCCTTACGACGATCACCAAAGCCCGGCGCTTTCACGGCCGCGACCGCAAGCGTGCCACGCAATCTATTTACTACGAGGGTCGCCAGAGCTTCACCTTCTATATCTTCCGCAATAATCAGGATCGGTTTTCCCAACTTTGCAACTTCCTCAAGAATGGGAAGCAAATCTCTCATCGAGGAAATCTTTTTCTCGCTTAGGAGAACGACCGGACTTTCAAGTACCGCTTCCATGGTGTCGGGATCGGTTACGAAGTAAGGCGAGAGATAGCCGCGATCAAACTGCATCCCTTCCACCATCTCCACAGTGGTCTCGATCGTCTTTGATTCTTCGACGGTGATGACCCCATCTTTGCCCACCTTCTGCATCGCTGCCGCGATCAACTTACCGACGGTGTCGTCGCCATTTGCGGAAATCGCCCCAACCTGGGCGATCATGTCTTCAGTGACCGGCTTCGCTGTTTTCCTGATCTCGCGAGTTACACGCTCGACGGCTTTATCAATACCGCGCTTCAAAGCCATCGGGTTGGCACCCGCTGCCACTGTTTTCACGCCTTCGCGGAAAATGGCCTGCGCAAGCACGGTTGCAGTGGTCGTGCCGTCGCCGGCAACATCGCTCGTCTTCGAGGCTACTTCCCGCACCATCTGCGCACCCATGTTCTCCATCGCATCTTTGAGCTCGATCTCCTTTGCCACAGTCACGCCGTCTTTGGTGATCGTCGGGCTGCCATATTTCTTGTCCAGTACGACGTTGCGCCCTTTTGGACCGAGTGTGAGCTTTACTGTGTCTGCGAGTTTATTCACACCGCGCAAAATTGCAGCGCGGGATTGTTCGCCGAGGGTTATTTGCTTTGCCATTATCTTTGTTTCTACTTTCGAGTGCTGTTTGTATTTCTATTTTGGGAATCGTAAGCGTAGGTATGACGCCGTAGCTTCTGTGTTGCATCTATACTGGATTCCGGTACTGCCTCAAGAGATTAAGTGCAAGAATCACCACCGCTGCTACCAACAATAGGTGAATTAGGCTGGTGGTAACGAAGCCACCGTAAAAGCCAACTAACCAGAGCAGCAATAACGCTATTAGAATTACCCACAACATAATCGTACTCACCTCATTTGAAATTATTCGACGCAGTATCAGAATGGACTAAGCAAACACAGCCGTCCGTGCGTTAGACCACATACACTCCTTTTATTCTGTATTGGTTGTGATAACTACAAACAACTTCTGTTCATAAGCGGTCTAGCGCACAGACGTCTTCACCTGCTTGACCTGACAATGACAAGGAACTTTTATGAGCAACATCTATGTCATGCAAAACGCAAAGGGCGAAACCAATTCACCAACACAGGAGTTTGATCCGGTACGCTGGGCGCTGCTAAACCCATGGCTTTCAGAAGGTCAACCGGATGACAGAACACCGATGAATGGTTCTGTCAAAGATAGCGGGGAAACACCATCCGTTCAGCGCTCCTTCGCCCGGAGGACTCATCAGGCGATGTTCAAAAAGTGGTCGCAAGCGAGGCGCGACTAACGCACTCCAGTAATTGACCCATGAAAAAAACGGCTGACCGTCAGCTCCGAATCATTGGAGAAACTCGGTAAGGAGTATGGCTGGAATCGGTCAGTGAGAAAGAAAGTCGCCTGAAGCATGTTCAAGCAATTCACACTCGGTATTGAAGAAGAGTTTCAGATTGTTGATCCGCATACACGCGAACTGCGTTCTCATGTCTCTGAAGTCCTGGAAGAAGGCAAGATGCTGCTCGGTGAGCAAGTCAAACCCGAAATGATCCAGTCGATGATCGAAGTGGGCACCGGGATCTGCAAAGACATAAAAGAAGCTCGATCCGATATTACAAACCTGCGCGGTATCGTTTCTGGTCTGGTGCGCAAGAAGGGTTTGGAGATTGTCGCTGCCGGCACTCATCCGTTCTCGCATTGGCAGGATCAGAAGATTTTCGAAAATGCCAGATATGAACTGATCGTGGAAGAGAACCAGATGATCGCGCGCTCGTTACTCACCTTCGGGCTCCACGTACATGTTGGCGTTGCGGATCCTGACCGGGCAATCCACATTATGAACGCGGTGCGCTACATGCTGCCGCATGTGCTTGCGCTCTCGACTTCATCCCCTTTCTGGCTCGGCGTGCACACGGGATTGAAGTCTTACCGCTCGGAAGTGTTCACGAGAATGCCGCGTACCGGTATCCCTGACCACTTCGAGTCGGACAGCTCGTTTCAACGCTATGTCCGACTTCTCGTCGAAACAGGTTGCATTGATGATGGCAAGAAAATCTATTGGGACGTGCGCCCGCACCCATTCTTCCCGACACTCGAGTTTCGCATCTGCGATATTCCCACGCGCGTTGATGACACAATCGCCA
>Ga0111539_10007898_pt1 | contig 13577 bp, 9 predicted proteins | sample RhiMethybrSRZTD1_FD_79667 | JGI IMG/M metagenome (GOLD analysis project Ga0111539, IMG submission 79667) | Populus rhizosphere microbial communities from Tennessee, USA - Rhizosphere MetaG P. TD hybrid SRZTD1 (version 2) (version 2) | ecosystem: Host-associated > Plants > Roots > Rhizosphere >...
CGGCGAACTCGCCGCGCTTGGTCACCAGGTCGACACGGCCGTAGGCGACGTCGACGAGGCGCGCGACGATGCCGTCGAGGTCGTGCGTCTCGCCGGTGGCCAGCTCGATCGGTTCGAGGTCGCCGAGGCCCTTGAGCTGTGGCTGCAGCACGGCCCGCACCGGCGCGATCACCACGCGCGGCGGTCCGTCGGGGCCGGGGTGCGCGAGCCGGCGCAGCACCGCGAGCCGTCGCCCGACGGTGTCCGACCGGGGCGACAGGCGCTCGTGCGGCAGCGTCTCCCAGGACGGATAGACGACCACCGAGTTCGCCGGCAGGAGGCAGCCCAGCGCGTCGGCGAGGTCGTCAGCCTCGCGCCCGGTCGCGGTGACGGCGAGCACTGGGCGGTGCGCGGCGATCGCGGCGACGACGAACGGGCGCAGCGCCGGCGGCGCGGTCACGTCGACGGGCTCGACGTGCTGCTGGGCGGCCAGTTCGTCGGTGCGGGCGAGGGCACGGTCGGCCAGGGCGGCGGGCAGCAGGCCGGCGAGCTTCATGGGTCCACCTTCGGCGCACGGGTTTTGACCCCATCCGGCGAAGGGCCGGGGGGTTGCGGCCTCAAGCGTAGCCCGTACTCTGCGGCCTCGTGTTCGCTCGAGCGGTTACCGAAGTGCTCGCGCCGGCGGTGCTGGTGGCGGTGGTCTCGCCGCTGGTGGCCTGGCATTGCGGCGCGCTCGGCTGGGGCATCGCGGTCGCCGTGTTCGCGGCCGGCGTGCCGTTCGCGTTCATCCTGCGGGGCGTGCGCCGCGGCGCCTACGACAACCACCACGTGGGCGACTGGCGGCGTCGACCGGCCATCCTGCTCGTGGCCGGCGGCTCGGTGCTGGTGCTGCTGGCGCTGATGCTGGTGTTCGGGGCGCCACGCGAACTCGTGGCGCTCGTGGTGGCGATGCTCGCCGGCCTGGTGCTGACGCTCGGGGTCACGGTGCTGGCCCGCTGGAAGGTGTCGTTGCACGCGGCGGTCGCGGCCGGCACGGCGACGACGCTCGTGCTGGTCTTCGGGCTCTCGCTGCTCGCGACGTGGCTGGCGGTGGCGCTGGTCGCCTGGGCGCGGGTGCGGATGCGCGACCACACCGTAGGACAGGTGCTCGTGGGAGTGGCGCTAGGGGCCCTCGCCGCAGGGGCGGTCTTCCCCGTACTGCGGTAACCCTTCCCCGCGATCTTGGACGTCTGCCATCGCTCCGCGATGGCAGACGTCCAAGATCGCGGAGGAGGGCCTCAGTCAGTCGGGCGGCTCCTGGGCGGCCTCCTTCGTGGTGTCGGCCTTGCGGTTCGGGTCGGCGGCGTCGCGCTCGGCCTCGGCGGCGCGATCGGCGTCCGCCTCGCGCCGCGCCTGCTCATCGGTCATACCAGCCGTCGTACCCGGTTGCCCGGCCACCTAACGCCCCCATGATCGCGTTGATCTTGCAGTTGTGGTGGGTGACAAATGTGGCTGAACTGCGTCAAACTCTGGCACCACAAGTGCAAGATCAACTCGATCTTGAGGTGCGGGACCGCCGCCGCCCACGCAAGCCGCCGGAAACACGGGCGCACTAGTCTCGGGCGTTGTGGAACTGGACCAGGATTACGACGCGGCCCTGCGCTCCGACATCCGCCGGCTCGGCACGCTGCTCGGCCATACGCTGATGCGCCAGGAGGGGCGCCCGCTCCTCGACCTCGTCGAGGAGATCCGGGCCCTCGTGCGCACCGACGGCGCCGCCGCCGCCGAGCGGCTGGCCCGCCTCGACGTGCCGACCGGCATCCTGCTGGCACGTGCCTTCTCCACGTACTTCCATCTGGCCAACATCACCGAGCAGGTGCACCGGGCCCGCGACCTGCGCCGGGCCCGCGGCGACCACGGCGGCTGGCTCGACCAGGCCGCCAAGCTGATCGCCGACCGCGGGGTGAGTGCCCGCGATGTCAGCGCCGCCGCGGGGCGCCTCGCGATCCGTCCGGTGTTCACCGCCCACCCGACGGAGGCCGCGCGCCGCTCGATCCTCAGCAAGCTGCGCGCCGTGGCGACCGAACTGGAGGTCGAAGCACGGGCCGCCGCCGTCGACGGCTGGACGGACCGGGAGGCCACCGACCGCCGCCTGGCCGAGGTCATCGACCTGCTCTGGCAGACCGATGAGCTGCGCCTGCAGCGGCCCGAGCCCGCCGACGAGGCGCGCAACGCCATCTACTACCTCGCCGACCTCGCCGACGACGCCGCGCCGAAGGTGCTCGAGGACCTCGCCGACACGCTGGCGAACCTGGGTGTGCCGCTGCCACCGACCGCCCGTCCGCTCACGTTCGGGTCCTGGATCGGCGGCGACCGCGACGGCAACCCGTACGTCACTCCGGCCGTCACCCGCGAGGTCCTGCTGATCGCGCACGAGCACGGCATCCGGCTGGCCGAACGGCTCTGCGACCGGCTCATCGACGAGCTGAGCGTGTCCCGTCGGGTTCGCGGCATCTCGCTGGACCTGGCCGCGAGCCTCGCCGCCGACCTGGACGCGCTGCCCGAACTCGGTGAGCGCTACCGCCGGGTCAACGCCGAGGAGCCCTACCGGCTCAAGACCCGCTGCATCCGCACGAAGCTCGCCAACACCCGCACCCGGCTGGCGTCCGGGTCCGCGCACCGGCCCGGCCGCGACTACCTGGGGACGGCACAGTTGCTCGCCGACCTCGAACTGATGCGCGCCTCGCTGGCCCGAAACGGCGGGCAGCTGACGGCGACGGGGCGGCTGGCGTCCGCGATCCGCACGCTCGCCGCGTTCGGGCTGGGACTCGCGACGCTGGACGTGCGCGAGCACGCCGAGAAGCACCACGAGGTGCTCGTGCAGATGTACCGGCGGGTCGGCGAGGCCGACTACGCGGCCCTGGACCGGGCCGGCCGGCTCGAGCTGCTCAGCACGGAACTGGCGAGCCGGCGGCCACTGTCCACATCGGACACTCCGCTGACCGACGCCGCCCGTAAGACGTTCGCGGTCTTCGGCACCATCCGGGAGGCGCAGGAGCGGGTCGGCGCGGAGGTCGTCGAGTCGTACATCGTCTCCATGACGCAGGGTGCCGACGATCTGCTGGCGCCGGTGGTCCTGGCCCGGGAGGCCGGGCTCGTCGACGTCTCCGGCGGGCGGGCCCGGATCGGGTTCGTCCCCCTGCTGGAGACCATCGAGGAGCTGGACAACGCCGGCCCGCTGCTCGACCAGGTGCTCGGCATCGAGCCGTACCGCACCGTGGTGCGCGCCCGCGGCGACGTGCAGGAGGTGATGCTCGGCTACTCCGACTCCAACAAGGAGGCCGGCATCACCACGTCGCAGTGGAGCATCCACCGCGCACAGCGGGCGCTGCGTGACGTCGCGGCGCGGCACGGCGTGCGGCTGCGCCTGTTCCACGGCCGGGGCGGCACGGTCGGCCGCGGCGGCGGACCCACCCACGAGGCGATCCTGGCGCAGCCGTTCGGCACGCTGGACGGCGCGATCAAGGTCACCGAGCAGGGCGAGGTGATCTCCGACAAGTACACGCTGCCCAGCCTCGCCCGCGACAACCTCGAGCTGACGGTGGCCGCGGTGCTCCGGGCCGCCCTGCTGCACACCGAGCCGCGGCTGCCGGCCGACTCGCTGGCGCGGTGGGACGACGCGATGTCGGTGGTGTCCGGCGCGGCGTTCCGGCGTTACCGCGCGCTGGTCGAGGAGCCCGACCTGCCCGCGTACTTCTGGGCGTGCACGCCCACCGAGCTGCTCGGCGCGCTGAACATCGGTTCGCGGCCGGCGAAGCGGCCGGACAGCGGCGCGGGGCTCGGCGGTCTGCGCGCGATCCCGTGGGTGTTCGGCTGGACGCAGACCCGGCAGATCATCCCCGGCTGGTACGGGGTGGGTACGGGGCTCGCCGCCGCCCGCGAAGCGGGCCTGGGCGAGCAGCTCGCCGAGATGCACGAGCGGTGGTTCTTCTTCCAGACGTTCCTGTCCAACGTCGAGATGATGCTCACCAAGACCGACCTGGACATCGCGGCCCGGTACGTGTCGGAGCTGGTGCCCGCCGGGCTGCGGCCGATCTTCGACCGGATCCGGGAGGAGCACGACCGCACACTGTCCGAGATCCTGGCGATCACCGGGGAGTCGCAGCTGCTGGAGCGCCAGCCGGTGCTGCGCCGGACGCTCGCCGTGCGGGACACCTACCTGGAGCCGCTGCACCACCTCCAGGTGTCGCTGCTGCAGCGCTTCCGCGGCGAGCAGGACGAGCTGCGCGGCGAGGTGGACCCGACCCTCCAGCGAGCCCTGTTGACCACGGTCAACGGCATCGCGGCGGGCATGCGCAACACCGGCTGAGTTGGATCCGCCCGGAGGCGGCTGACAGGATACGAACCCATGACCAACGGCTGGGTCCTGCCCGAGGGCGTGCTGCGCGACGCGCCGGCCTACACGCCGCGCCCGCACGAACTCGCCGACCTGGAGTTGATCCTGTCCGGCGCCTACGCCCCGCTGGCCGGCTTCCTCGGCCGCGCCGACCTGACGAGCCTCGCCCGCCGCGGCCGCCTCGTCGACGGCACCCCGTGGCCGGTCCCGGTGACCCTGGAGGTGCCGCCCGGCATCGTCGACCAGCTCGAGATCGACAACCCGCTGCGCCGCGTCCTCGTCCTCACCGATCTCGAGGGCGCCCCCGTCGCGGCGATCGACGTCACCGACAGCTGGCCCACGCGCGATGGCGCTGTCGGCGTCGGGGGCCGGGTCCGCCGGATCGGCGACGGGGCGCAGGGGCCGTTCCGGCGGCTTCGTCGTGCCCCGGCCGAGGTGCGTGAACTGCTGCCGCCCGGCCGCGTGCTCGGGTTCTTCGCCGACCGCCCGCTGCACCGGCCGCAGCTCGCACAGCTCGCCCACGCCGCCCGTACGCTGGCCGGCCACCTGCTGGTGTTGATCCCCGTCGGCGGTCCGACGCCGGACGGGATCTCTGCCGAGTCACTGGTGCGCTGCGTGCTCGCGGCCCGCGACCGGATGCCGCCGGCGACGATCGTCGGGGTGCCCCTGTCCGCGCACGGCGACGAGATCCGCGACGCGCTCCTGCGGGCCCGGGTGGCCGGCGCCTTCGGCGTCACCCACCTGCTGGCCACCGGCGCGTCGATGATGTCGGGCGGCGGGCCCCGGGTGCTGGTGCCGCGGGAACTGGCCTACGACAGCCGCGACGGCCAGTGGCGCAGCCGCGACGACATCCCGCCCCGGCACCGCCGCCTGCCGCTGACCCCGGAGGAGATCGACGACCTGCTCGACCGCGGCGCGCCGTTGCCCGAGTGGCACACGCCGCCGGCCGTCGCCAGGGAGCTGGCCCGCGAGCGCCCGCCGCGCCGCCAGCGCGGCCTGGTGGTGTTCTTCACCGGCCTGTCCGGCTCGGGCAAGTCGACGATGGCGCACAGCGTGGTCGAGGCGCTGCTGGAGACCGGCGAGCGCACCGTCACCCTGCTCGACGGCGACGCGGTGCGCCGGCACCTGTCCGCCGGCCTGGGCTTCTCCGTCGTCGACAGGGACACGAACGTGCGTCGCATCGGGTGGGTGGCCGCGGAGGTGGCGCGGCACGGCGGCCTGGCCGTCTGCTGTCCCATCGCCCCGTACGACAGCGCGCGGCAGGCGGCGCGCGAGTTCGCGCGCGCGGCCGGAGCCGGGTTCATCCTCGTCTGGGTGAACACACCGCTGGAGGAGTGCGAGCGGCGCGACCGCAAGGGCCTGTACGCCAAGGCCCGGGCCGGCCAGATCACCGGGATGACCGGGATCGACGACCCGTACGAGGCGCCCGAGGACGCCGAGTTGACGATCGACACCACCGACCTTCCGGCGCAGGAGGCGATGGCCACTGTGCTGCGGTATCTCGGCGCGAACGGCTGGATCGACCCCCGCCAGCCGGCCGCCAACCCGGCCACGAAACCCGCCGGCGTGTAGGTCGGGTCGCGTTACGTCGTACGGGTGGTACGGGTGTGGGCGGGCGTTGCCCACCCACACCGCCGCAGGCCCGGCTGAACCCGAGCGCCGCGTTACGTCTGTCCCTTTCATGCCGTTAGCCCACTGGAGCGGCTCCCCGGCCGCACCAGACCGCATCGGCGGAGGGGCGCTTTGGACACGGCTTCGTACGACATGTCGGACCTGCTGGGCATGGTGCGCCGGCACTGGTGGATCGTGGTGCTGCTGACCGTGCTCGGCGTGGTCGGCGCCTACGAGTTCACCGCCCGGCAGCCGCGCGTGTACGAGTCGGACACGTCGGTGCTCGTCCAGCCGACCGGCGCCGGCCAGGACACCAACGTCTCCGGCGGCCGCACCAAGGGCGAGATCAACCTCGACACCGAGGCGCAGCTCGTCCGGTCGACGGCCGTCGCCGCCGACGCCGCCAAGCTGCTGCGCACCGCGGCCGCTCCCGACTCGCTGGCCGCGAAGGTCTCCGTCGAGGTGCCGGCCAACACGAGCGTGCTGGTGATCACCTTCAAGGCGCCCGACGCCCGTTCCGCCCAGGCCGGCTCGCACGCGTTCGCGGAGGCGTACCTGCGCAACCGTGAGGAGACCGCGTCCACCGACCTCGCCGAGCAGATCGCGAGCGTCGACAGCAAGCTCAAGCAGCTCAACGCGGCGCTCGTGCCGATCAACGCGAAGCTCGCGACGCTGCGCCAGGACAGCAGCGAGCGGCCCAACCTGGAGAGCCAGCGCAACACGATCACGTCGCAGGTCAACACGCTGTCGGCGCGGCTGAACCAGCTCGTCACCACCACCGTCAGCGCCGGAAAGATCATTCGCGACGCCGACCTGCCGAGCCGGCCGAGCAAGCCGGTGCTGCCGCTGAACCTGGGCAGCGGCGCGGCCGTCGGGCTGCTGCTCGGCGCCGGCGCGGCGCTGATGCGCGAGCGGCTCGACCGGCGCATCCGCCGCCCCGCCGACATGACCCGGCGCTGCGACGTCCCGGTCCTGGCCCAGCTGCCGCCGAAGGTCCGGCCGCGGCTCGACGATGTCTTCCCGCCGTTCGGCGCCGGTGGCCGCGTCTTCAACCGGCTGCGCAACGAGGTGCTGGCCGGCGATCCGGCGGGCCCCGATCCGCAGCGCAAGGGCCGGGTCATCGTGGTGGCCGGCGCGAGCCGCGGGTCGGCGTCGACTGTCGTCGCGGCCAACCTGGCCGCGGCGTTCGCCCGCACCGGCGGCCACACCGTGCTGGTGTGCGCGCACCTGCCCGACAGCGTCGCCGAGCTGGCGCCGGTGACCCGGCTGCTCGGTGTCCGGGCGGTGCCGGGCCTGTCCGACGTGCTCGCCGGCAAGGTGCAGCTTGGCCGCGCGGTGCAGCGCGCGTCGCGGCAGCCGCGCCTGTCGGTCATCACCACCGGCGGCACCGCGAGCGCCGCCGGACTGCTGCAGTCGCAGATGCTCCGCGACGCGCTGGGCTCGCTTCGCCGCCAGGCCGAGTACGTCGTGATCGAGGCGCCCGCGACGTCGACGAGCGCCGACGCGCAGAGCGTCGCGAGCCTCGCCGACAGCGCGCTCGTCGCCGTCGAACTGAAGCGGACCCGCTACGCCGACGTCTCGGACGCCGCCGAGCAGCTGCGGCGGGTGGGTACGCCGCTGCTCGGTGCCGTGGTGCTGCCGCGGCTGGTGCGCCACCGCGACGAACCGCCGCCCCCGCCCGTCGACTACGACGATGACGACGAGGGCCTCGACCTGCTCGACGACGAGGTCGACGACGACCTGGACGACGCCGACGACGACCTCGATCCGCAGGTCGCCGACGCGGACACCGTCGTCATGAAGAAGATCCGCACGCGGACCCGGAAGCGGTCCGCGGCGCCCGCTGCCTCCGACACCGGGGTGCTCGCGCTCACCGGCGTGGACGTGCGTCTCGACCGGGGCGGGGAGCAGCGGCCGAACGGCCGGCCCCGCCGGTCCGGCGCGGATACGTCCGCGCCGAGTTCGTGACGGCGACGCAGGTCAGCACGCCGCCGCGGGAGGCGGACGAGGTTTCGAAAAAACGGGTGCCACCACCCGGCCGGGGTCGACTGCTCAGCTGGATCATCGTCGGCTACCCGGTCTGGTGGGCGCTCGGCCTCGGCGTGCTGATCTTCCTGGCGATCGCGCCGGTCATGGCGTTCGCGCTCGTCAAGCAGCACCGGGCCGGCCGCAAGATCGCGCTGCCGCCGGGGTTCGCGTGGTGGTTGGCGTTCCTCGCGCTCGCCGTCGCCAGCATCGCGGCCCTGGGCGTCGACCCGGTGGGGACGGTGCCGGACACCGCGGGCGGCCGGATGGTGGCCGTGCTGTTCCGGCTCGGCGAGTACGGCGCGCTGACTGTGCTGCTCCTCTACGTCGGCAACCGGCGCGGCCTCACCAACGAGCGGCTGGTGAAGCTGCTGGCCTGGCTGTTCGTCGTCACCGTCGCCGGTGGGCTGCTGGGCACGTTCGCCGGGACGTTCGAGTTCACCTCGCCGGTGGAGCTGCTGCTGCCGAAGCACATCCGGTCGATGGGCTTCGTGCAGTCGCTGGTGCACCCGTCGGCGGCCCAGGTGATGGAGCTGATCGGCGACCCGCAGCCCCGCCCGGCTGCCCCGTGGGGCTACACCAACACGTGGGGCAACAACTTCTGCCTCCTCGTCGTGTGGTTCGTCGCGCTGTACTGGGGCGGGTTGCGCACGCGGGGGAAGGCGCTCGCCGCGATGTGTCTTGTCCTCGCGACGATTCCCGTCGTCTACTCGCTCAACCGCGGCCTGTGGATCGGCCTCGGGGTCGTCGGCTGCTACGTCGCCGTCCGGATGGCCATGCGCGGCCGGCTCGGGGCGCTCACCGCGGTGGTCGCGGCCGGCCTGATTCTCGGCGCGACGCTCTTGGTGACGCCGCTCGGCGACGTGGTCAGCGCGCGCCTCGACAACGGCAAGAGCAACGGCGTGCGCATGTACCTGACGGAGCGGGCGGTGACGGGCGTCGTGGAGTCGCCGCTGATCGGCTTCGGCTCGACCCGCAGCACCATGGGCGGCCGCAACTCGATCACCGTGGGCGCCACGAGCAGCTGCGAGCGCTGCGGGAACTTCACGATCGGCGGCAACGGCCAACTGTGGCAACTGTTGTACGCGCACGGGCTGCTGGGAACCGTGGCGTACCTGGGCTTCTTCGTCTACGGCCTGTGGCGGTTCCGGCGCGACCACAGCGCGATCGGCATCGCCGGGTCGGCCGCGATCGTGGCGAGTCTCGTCGCGATGTTCTGGTACAACGCGCTGGTCACGCCGCTGGCCTGGACCTTCTGCGCGTACGCCCTGCTGTGGAGGAACGATGCCCGTTAGGACGGCGCCCGCGAACCTGTCGGCGGCCGACGCGCGGCTGCGCGCCGAGTACGTGCGGGAGGTGCTCGCCGTGCTCTACCCGGAGCCGGACGGGTCCGGTCCCGGCACCGAGTACGTGCTGATTCCCGACGCCCGCCGGCCGCGCCTGCTGGTGCCGGCCGCCGAGCGCCGGGTGGCGGCGGCCGCCGTCGCGCGCTATGCCGAGCCGCAGAGCCGGCTCGCGCGGCTGAAGCGCGACGCCGTCGTGGCGGCGCTTCGCACCGGCGCCTCCGCCGCGCTGTTGCGCGACCGGGTGACGGCGCCAGGCGGACGCGACACCATCGAGACGTATCTCCGCGACGCGCTGGACACCGACATCAGACTGGGTGTCCACATCGGACCGGCGCGGGCGAACCGCAAGCCGGTGCTGCAGGTGCTCACCCCGGCGGGCGAGACGATCGCATTCGTCAAGCTCGGCGTCAACGAGTTGACCCGACAACTGGTGAAGGCCGAGGCGGCCGCGCTCGTCACGCTGAGCGGCGCGCGGCTGCCCGACGTCGGCGTCCCGGCCCTGCTCCACAGTGGACGCTGGCGGGACAACGAGGTGCTCGTGCAGGCGGCCCTGCCGGTATGGGAGCCGCGAGCGGCGCTGGATCCGGGCCGTTGCGCCGAGGCGATGCGGGTGGTGGCCACGGCGTGCGGGATCAGCTCCGGCACGCTCGGCGGCAGCGGCTATTGGCGCCGGCTCGACACCCGCCTGGCCGAGGTGGCCGAGCGCCCGGACGGGCACCAGCTCGGCCGCGCGACGGCCCGCCTGGGCCGCTCGGCCGGCAACGTGCGGCTCACGTTCGGCGCGTGGCACGGCGACTGGGCACCGTGGAACATGCGGCCATTGGCCGACCGGCTGCTGGTCTGGGACTGGGAACGGTTCACCATCGGCGTTCCGCTGGGGTACGACGCGCTGCACTTCGACCTGCAGCAGCGGATCAGCAGCCAGCCGGACGGCGCGGCCGCGGTGCGCCAGACGCTCGCCGCCGCACCGGAGCTGCTCACACCGCTGGGCGTCACCGCGCCGGCAGCGGTGCGCGTGACGGCGCTGCTGTACCTGATCGACCTGGCCGCCCGGTACCTCGCCGACCGGCAGGCCGAAGCGGGCGCCCGGCTCGGCGTTCTCGGCAGCTGGCTGCTGCCGGTCCTTCTGTCCACAGTGGAGGATCTGTGAAGCTCTCCAGCGTCCCGGAACCGGTCAAGGCGGTCGTGCATCTCGGCTCCCGCAGCTACGGCAGGCTCACCTCGGAGCAGCGCATGCTGCCCTCGTTCCTCATCTGCGGCGGGCAGCGCTGCGGCACGACGTCGCTGTACCGCGCCCTCGCGGCGCACCCGGCGGTGCTGAAGGCCGTGCTGCACAAGGGCGTCCACTACTTCGACGTCGGGTACGACCAGGGCCCGCGCTGGTACCGCGGCCACTTCCCCACCTACCGGCAGGCCGCGCGCATCGAGCGCGACCTCGGCGTGCCGGTGCAGACGTTCGAGTCCAGCCCGTACTACATGTACCACCCGCACGCGATGACCCGCATCGCCACCGACCTGCCCTCGGTCAAGCTCGTGGTGCTCGTGCGCGACCCGGTCGAGCGGGCGTACTCGCAGCACGCGCACGAGGTCGCCCGCGGCTTCGAGACCGAGCCCGACTTCGCGGCCGCGCTGGCGCTGGAGCCTTCGCGGCTGGAGGGGATCACGGAGAAGCTGCTCGCCGACCCGAGCCACTACAGCTTCGAGCACCAGCACCACGCCTACCGGGCCCGCGGCGAGTACGTGCGCTACCTGCGCCGGATGGCCGAGCACATCGGGCGCGACCGCATCCACGTGGTCGACAGTCACGAGTTCTTCCGCGACCCGAAGCCGGCCTACGACGCCGTGCTGGACTTCCTCGGGCTGCCGAAGCCGACCGAGGTGGGGGCAACGTACCCGGCCTTCGAGCAGCACAACGCGCGCCCCCGCGTGCCGCTGCCCGACGACCTGCGCGACGAACTGACCAACCACTTCGCGCCGTACGACGACCAGCTCGCCGAGTGGCTCGGCCGGACCCCTTCGTGGCAGGCCTGACATGGCGATCCGGGACGAGGTACGGCGGGCGGTCCAGCCGCCCCCGGTGGTGCTGACCAAGAAGGCCGCCTTCGACGTCACCGAGATGCTGCGCGGTGCGGCCCGCGGCGGCCTGCTCAACCTGTTCGGCGCGGTGGTGGCCGGCGCGGCCGGCTTCGCTTCGACGCTGCTGCTCGCGCGCGGGCTCGGCGACCCCGGCGAGGTGGGCGCCTTCCTCACCGCGGTCGCCGCGTTCACGCTGGCGACCGGCGTCGCGAAGCTGGGCTCGCAGACGTCGCTCGTGTACTGGCCGGCCCGCCTGCGGGCCCTCGGCGCCCGCCAGCAACTGGTCGAGTGCCTGCAGACCGGGCTCGCTCCGGTGGCCGTCACGGGTGTGGTCGCGGCGGCGGTGCTCGGGCTCGCGGCGTCGCAGATGCCGCACCACGTCGGCGTTCCGCTGCGCGTGCTCGCGGTGTTCCTGCCCTTCGCCGTGTTCACCGACGCGCTGCTTGCCGCCGCCCGCGGCTACCGGGCGTTGCAGCCGACGGTCGTGCTCGACCGGTTGCTGCGGCCCAGCCTGCAACTGGCCGGGCTCGGCGCGCTCGTCCTCGCGGCCGCCGGTGGTCCCGCCGCGTTCGCGGCGGCCTGGGCCGCGCCGTACCTGCCGGTGGTGCTGCTGGCCGGGTACACGCTCGGGCGGGTGCACGCCGTCGACACCAGCGGTTCCGGCGCCCATGTGTTCACGCCCAAGGCCTACTGGGCCTTCACCGCGCCGCGCGCGGTCGCGAGCGTCGCCCAACTCGCGCTGCAACGCGTCGACGTGCTCCTGCTGGCCGCGCTCGGCAGCCTGCACGCGGCCGGCCTGTACGCAGTGGCCGGCCGGTACGTCGTGCTCAGCCAGGTGGCCGGTGGCGGGCTGTCGCAGGCCGTCCAGCCCCGGCTGGCCGAGCGGCTCGCCGTCGACGACGTGGCCGGCGTCCGGACGCTGTACCAGCAGGCGACCGCCTGGCTGATCCTCGCCACGTGGCCGGTGCACCTGATGGTGGCCGGCAACGCGACCGTCTACCTGGGACTGTTCGGACCGTCCTATCGCGACGGTGCCCCGGTCGTGTGGATCCTGGCCGGCGCCATGCTGGTGTCCACCGGCTGTGGCATGGTCGACATGGTGCTGTCGATGGGGGGACGGACCCGCTGGAACCTGTACAACGTGGTGGCGGCACTGTCCACAATGGTCGTTCTGGACATGGTGCTGATCCCGCGGCTGGGCGCTCCCGGCGCGGCGCTGGGGCTGGCCGCCGCCGTGCTGGTGAACAATCTCGTGCCGCTGGCCCAGATCTGGCGCACGCTCGGCGTGCACCCGTTCGGCCGGCCCACCCGGCAGGCGGCCCTGCTCGCGTTCGGCACGTGCGGCGTCCCGCCGCTGCTCACCCAGGCCGCTGGGGCAGGCCCGGCCGTCGTGTTCGGCGTGAGCATCGCCGGCGCCATCTGCTTCGTGGTCGGCGCATACCGGTTGCGCCGCCCGTTGAAACTGCACCTACTGAGGGGGAACCGATGAGAGCCGACTACGCGGAGATCTTCCAGTCGGAAGACGTGGTCGACAAGTACACCGACGTCGTCTACGCGCCGGAGAGCTACGCCACCCACGTCAACGCGCGCCAGCGCCGCTTCCTGCGCGGCCTGGTCGAGCGGACCTACACCGAGCGGCGGCCGGTGCAGCACGACTTCGCTTGCGGCACCGGACGGGCGATCCGGTTGCTGCACGGGCTGGTGCGGGCGGCGCACGGCTACGACGTATCGGCGGTGATGCTGGCCAAGGCGCGCGAGTCCGGCGCGTACGCCTCGCTGCACCTGGTGGAGCCCGACGGGGCGATTCCCGCACCGGCCACAATGGACGGTCCGGCGCTGGTGACCGTGTTCCGGCTGCTGCTCAACGTCCCGGACGAGGTGCGCGACCGGGCGATGGCGTTCGCCGCCGGGGTGCTGCCGACGCCGGAGGCCGGGCTGCTCGTGGTGGAGAACCACGGCAACCGGGAGTCGCTGCGGCACCTGGCCGCCTCGCGGCGCGCCGGCGAGCCGTGGTTCTCCGAGCTTTCGCACGCGCAGATGCTCGAACTGCTGGACCGGCACGGGTTCGAACTGGTGACGGCGCGGGCATTCGCCGTCCTGCCGGCCGGGGTGTACCGGCGGGCCTGGCTGCGCGCCGGCGCCCGGCTGGTCGACGACCTCGCGGC
>Ga0111539_10007903_pt1 | contig 13570 bp, 11 predicted proteins | sample RhiMethybrSRZTD1_FD_79667 | JGI IMG/M metagenome (GOLD analysis project Ga0111539, IMG submission 79667) | Populus rhizosphere microbial communities from Tennessee, USA - Rhizosphere MetaG P. TD hybrid SRZTD1 (version 2) (version 2) | ecosystem: Host-associated > Plants > Roots > Rhizosphere >...
CCGCCATTGTCGGACCAAGTTGCCGGACGATCCGCCAAAACGGCCGATCACCGGCCCAGATGACGACGCGACCGACCTGGACGTCATCGACGAAGAGTGGAGCCATATCTCCCAGAGGACCCATCCCCGGCCCGGCCGGTCGAAGCCGCGGCGGCGGCTCGCCCCCCGGACGATCTCCCGGCCCGCGGCCGCGGCGTCTTCCGAACCGATCGGCGAACGCGGCGTTCTCAGCCCGCAACTCGCCAACGACTTGGGCCGGCACGTCGTCGTGATTGGACCAGATGCGTCCATCACGCAGCACGATGAAGAACGTCTGCGCCACGTCCTTGTACTGCTCATGCAGATACGCGTCGAGGTCGAGATCGGGGTTGCGTGTGAGCGCGGCACCGACATCGCGCGAGACGATGTTGGCCAGCTGCCGCGGCGAGCGGGCGGGCATCGCCCCGGCGAGCCGCTCGGAGATCCACAGGAACAGTGCGCCTTCGGCCGCGAGCATCAGCGCCACGAAGGCGAAGAGTCCCAGCGCGATCCGCCAATACAGGCTGTTGTACCAGCGCCTAGGCATCATCGGCGGCTTTGTAGCCAGCACCCCACACGGTGAGGATCACATCCGGGTCGGCTGGATCGGTTTCGATCTTCTTGCGAACGCGTTTCACCAGCGTATCGACGCTGCGGACCGTGACGAACGTGTCGGTGCTCCAGACTTTGCCCAGCAGTGCTTCGCGGCTGAAGACAATTCCGGGACTGGTGAGCAGGACCGACAGCAGCTGAAACTCGTTTGACGTCAGCTCAACCTCGCGTGTGCCGACACGGACTCGACGACGGGCAGGGTCGATTTCAATGTGCCGGTAGACGATTGGAGCAGCTGGGACGATCTCCTCTGCCGTGCGCGGGATCGTGCGTCGCAGCAGCGCGCGGACGCGCGCCATCAGCTCCCGTACTCCGAACGGTTTGGTGAGATAGTCGTCGGCGCCAGAGTCGAGCCCGAGGACCTTGTCGCTTTCCTCCCGCCGCGCCGTGAGCATAAGGATGGGCGTCGTCCGGTTTGCGGACTCCCTGCGTATGGCGCGGCAGACCGTGACCCCGTCCAGGCCGGGGAGCATCAGATCGAGGATCACGAGGTCGAAACGGCGCTGACGCGCCAGCTCCAGCGCCGTGCGGCCGTCTTGAGCCTCAACCGGCACGGCATGCTCGAGCCGCAGGTGCAGCGACACCAGTTCGCGGATATTGGCTTCATCCTCCACGACGAGGACCTGCGGCTGCGCCACGGTACTAGCGTACGGCGAGTTCAGCGGTCAGCCCGAGCTGTCACATATTCTTCACAGTTTGGACGCCTTCTCGCCATGGCTCGTACCGTCCAATCGATCACGACACACCGAGGCAGTGCGAGGGTTGCACGCTCGGTGTCTCGGTGTCTCGTAATGCCATGACGCGTTGATTCATAGGGGGACCCATGACTCGGTTAAGACTTTTGGCGGCGGCGCTTCTGATCGCGCTGATCGCGACGGTGGCCGTGGCAGCGCAGGGCCCACGCACCGGCGGACCAGGCCGCGGCCGCGGCGGGCCGGGCGGACCACTGGGCGGCATTCCGCTCGCCACACTCAATCTCACCCAGGCGCAGCAGGATCAAATCCGGAGCATCCGCGAACGCAGCCAGCAGGAGATACAAGCCCTGCAGGAGCGAACACGCAACGAAATTCTGGCCGTGCTTACACCTGAGCAGCAGGCAGAAGTTACCAAGCTTCAGGCTGAGCAGCAGCGCCAGCGGCGGGAACAGCGCCGGAACCAGCAGTAGCGGTCCTGGCCCTGCATTTGAGTACTCACCGCGCGCGGCCGCCGACGCCGACGGCTACGGAGGACCGCGCGTGATGATGCCCGACCGACCGACCCGCCGTAACCTGCGCATTGCCGCGATAGGCGACATCCATGTCTCGAAGTCGTCGCAGGGAACATTCCACTCGCTCTTCGCACAAATCAGTCACACCGCTGACGTATTGCTTCTCTGTGGTGACTTCACTGACTACGGTGTTCCCGAAGAAGCCCGCATCCTCGCGCGCGAGCTGACGACGTCCATCAACATTCCGGTCATTGCCGTGCTTGGCAATCACGACTACGAAGCGGGGCGGCAGGACGAGATCTGGCAGATCCTGTCCGACGCGGGTGTGGCTGTGCTGGATGGGGAAGCGACGGAGGTGCAGGGAGTCGGGTTTGCCGGCGTGAAAGGATTCGCCGGGGGATTCGGACGCGGCGCGCTCGGCCCCTGGGGCGAGCGTGCCATCAAGCAGTTCGTGCAGGAAGCGGTTGACGAAGCGCTGAAACTCGAAGCGGCGCTGGCGCGATTGCGAACGACGCGCCGCGTCGCCGTCCTGCACTATTCACCTGTGCGGGCCACGGTGGAGGGCGAGCCGCCGGAAATCTTTCCATACCTCGGATCGAGCCGGCTCGAGGAACCGATCAACCGCTATCGCGTCAGCGCCGTCTTCCACGGCCACGCGCACCGGGGTACAGCGGAGGGAAGGACGTCGACGGGCGTGCCGGTTTACAACGTCGCCATGCCGCTGATGGCTCGCCTGCATCCGGACCGACCACCCTACCTGGTCGTCGAATTGCCACTCGAAGACGAGGCGCCCGGGGCGGTGCCGTCGCAGACGCTGGCAGACCCTGTTGTCAAAACGGCCTGAAAAGTGCACTCCAACAGGACGAGGTACCCGACGTGATCGACACGGAAGCCCCGCTACTCACTACCCCCGAGAAGGCGGAGTTGTACCGCACGGCGCTCGACATGTTGAACCGCAGTGGCGTGCCGTACATGGTCGGGGGGACCTATGCGTTTCATTACTATGCCGGCATCGCGCGCAGCACCAAGGATTTCGATATCTTCGTCCGTCCGCGCGATGTGCAGCGGGTGCTCGACGTCCTCCAGCGCGCGGGCTTCAAGACCGAGATCACCTTCAGCCACTGGCTCGCCAAAGCGCACCACGCGGATCGGTTCATCGACGTGATCTTCAGTTCTGGCAACGGCGTCGCCGAAGTCGACGACGAGTGGTTTGCGCACGCCGTGGACGAAGAGGTCCTCGGGGCGGCGGTCAAGCTCTGTCCGGCCGAGGAGATGGTCTGGTCGAAGTCGATGATCATGGAGCGGGAGCGTTTCGACGGCGCCGACGTCGCGCATCTGTTCCGGCACTGCAGCGGGCTGTTGAACTGGGAGCGGCTCGTGCGCCGGTTCGGTTCCAACTGGCGGATTCTTCTCAGCCACCTGGTCCTGTTCGGATTCATCTATCCCGGTGAGCGCTCGCTGATTCCGTCCGCAGTCGTCAAGGACCTCGTCAACCGTCTCCTGGCGGAACTGGACGTGCCGACGCGCGACAGCAAGGTCTGTCAGGGGACCCTGCTGTCGAGGGCGCAGTATCTGGTCGATGTCGACGACTGGGGGTACGAAGATGCGCGCGTGCAGCCACGCGGCTCGATGACGGAGGACCAGGTGCAGGAATGGACAGCAGCAATCGACAAATGACGTCTAGTGCTCTGGTCCCATTCCAGTTACCGTGAGTCCTTCGCTTGCCGTTCCCAATACTTCCCTGGACGACCGCACCGTCGCGCGGACGACATAGCTGCCGGCCGGCAGGCTTTTGAACTCGATCAGGTGCAGACGCTTCTCATCTGCGCCTTCAAGCGTCACCGCCGAAGAACGGAAGTAGCTGTCGCCGTCGGCTTCGACCACGAGCATCCGATTCTGCGCCGCCGGCTCGACGGCGACCGTGACGGGGATGGTGGCGGGCGCCGGGAAGATGTAGCCGCGCAGTCGAATCTGAACGATCTCGTTCGCCGGCGTGACCGACGGAATCAGTGCGGATAGGACCAATAAGATGATGGCAACAAAGGCGGTTCTCTTCACGGCGACTGCTCCTAGGCCTGCAGCCTAGCAACCGTAGTGCCACACTACTGTTGACGTTCGAGAATCCAGCACACAGGGCCGACAACCTTTTCAAGCAACGGTCTTCCGATCCAGAGCTGCAAGGTCACTTCATCGCTGGCCGCGACATCCGCCTCGAAATCGTGGCGCAGCCGCGCTGTGACGCCGGCTTCACGAAAGGCGACGTTGACTTCGTCGTTGTGTTCGAACGAGCGGTTGTCGATGTTGGTGGTGCCGAGCATCGCCCACACGCCGTCCACCATCACCGTCTTGACGTGCGTCATTGCCGGCCGGTATTCGAAGATGCGCACGCCGCCCGCGAGCAGCTCCCTGTACATCCGCCGGCTGGCGAGACGCACCCACAGCTGATCGGTGATGCGTCCTGGCACGATCACGCGCACCTGCACCCCGCGCTGGGCCGCACGCACCAGCGCCTTGCGAAAAGCCTTGTCGGGCAGGAAGTAGGGCGTGCTGATGTCGATCGAGGTCACCGCGCCGTCGATGAGCATCTGAAAAACGACCCGCGAAACAGTGGCGCGGTCCGACGGTGAGCTCTTGACGAGCATTGCGCCCGCCGGGCCGGCCGCGGTCAGCGTAGGCCAGTGGCGCGGTCCGGTCAGGATCTCGCCGCACGCCTCGAGCCAGTTCTCCGCAAATGTGCCCTGAAGCGCCGCCGTGATCGGCCCCTCCAGTCGTGCCATCGTGTCGCGCCAGGTCGGGCCGTGCACCGGCTTGTACCACCAGTCGGCGACGCCCGCGCCGCCGGTGAACGCCACGCGGCCGTCGACGACGAGCAGCTCACGGTGGGTCCGGTTGTTGAGCCGGTGCAGGCGGTACCACGTCACCGGCTGATAGAACGCGACGCGGCAGCCGTGTGCCGCCAGCTTTCGCGCGGCGCTGTTGCGCAGCTTCGAGCTGCCGATCGCATCGAGGACGACGCGCACTTCGACACCGGCGCGGGCACGTGCGATCATCGCATCCACAAGCATGTCAGCCGCCTCGCCGGGCTGGAAGATGTAGGCCTCGATGTTCACCGACATTTCCGCCGCCAGGATCGCATCGCGCATTGCCGGATAGAACTGCGCGCCGTTGGTGAAGATGTCTACCCGATTGCCGTGGTGGATCGCCGCCTGACAGGCGGACTGCAGCACGTAGATGAAATCATCGCTGTCGGGCCTGAGCGGGACAGTGACGTGGTAATCGATGCGCGGCGTGAAGAGTAGAACGAGCGTGAACCAGGCGATGAACGCAAGACCTATGAACTGCCACCAGTCCACGGTGCTAGGTCGTGCCGACCAGGACGGCGACAGGGAATCGCTCGAACACGTCCGCGGCGCGGACGATTCCAGTCGTCTCGTCCACCGCCACGCACCGGTCGGTGATCACGTCATGCAGTCCGTCTGCTCGCGGGCCGGGGATCACGAGGTGCGTGTCGCCCCAGACGCGCTCGCCCAGCGGCACGACATCGGGGTTCGGCGTCAGCGTCGCGACGAGGCGCGGCACGGCAACGACTACCCGCCGGCTGCCGGCAGCGCGACTGAACGCGAACACGTGATCGCGGCGTGAGCCCTGCACGTCAACAGGATTGTAGTCGCCGCCGGTGAAGATGTCCTGCTCCGCTTTTCGCACCCGCAACAGCGTCGCCGCGGCGAACAGCTTGAGCCGATCGTCGCTCGATTCGAGGAGCCGGGCGGCGACTTCGGCGCGCCCGTCCCGCGAGCACTCCTCGTCGACGGTGCGCAGCAGATCGATGCGCCGCTGGTAGTCGACCGGCCGGCGGTTGTCCGGATCGACGAGTGTCAGGTCCCACAGCTCGGAGCCCTGGTAGAAGTCCGGTACCCCCGGTGCGCAGATCTTGATGGCCAGCTGCGCCAGCGAGTTGTAGATCCCGTAGCGCGCGATGGTGCCCTGCAGCTGCAGAAAGTCTTCGCGAAAGGCATGGTTGTCCGGCGACAACACCGTTTCGACGAAGCGAATCATCGCCTGCTCGTGGGCCTCGCTCGGGTTGAGCCAGCTTGTGTACACCTTGGCTTCCCGCATCGCTTTCAGCATGTAGGCGACGATGCGCGCGCGATACTCGGACTCGGTGTCCGCGGTCATCGGCTCGAGCGGCCAGGTGCCGAGCAGTGTCTGATACAGCAGGTACTCTTCATTACGGCTGGGATAGGAGTGGCTGCTGATCGTCGAGCGGCCGCGGCGGTTCGAGCGCGCCCAACGGCTCGTCGCCTGCTTCCACGCACCGGGCAGCTCCGACAACACGTTGAGCCGTGCGCGCACGTCTTCGCTGCGCTTGGTGTCGTGCGTCGACGAGGCAGAGAGGGCATATGGCCACCGCTGTGCCCGATGCTTCAGCCACGAGTGCAGCGCGCTGGGCGCGGTGCCAAACGAGTCGGGCTCGCCACCGACCTCGTTCAACGATACGAGACGGTTGTAAATGTAGAGAGCGGTGTCCTCGATTCCTTTCGCCGTGACCGGGCTCGTTACCTGCTGGAACTTTCCGACAAACCGCATGTGCTCGTCGTGATCTGAGTCCGGAATGTAGTCGGCCCGTTTGAGCAGCAGGTCGCGGACGAAGTCATAGACGGCGGCAGGACGGTTCGGGTTGTGGCGCTTCGCGTCGTGGACGGCCCGCTCGATCGCCTGCCGATCCTGGGCGCTGACCGGGTCGCGCTCGTTGACGTACGAGCGATAGACGGGGAAGCAGGCGATGATCTCGCGCATCGCCTGAGTCAGCGCATTCAGCGTGAAATCGCGATAGCGTCGGTTCTTCTCGGAAAAGGTGTTCAAGCGGTGCCCGAGCACGTTCAGCTCGCCCGCCATGCTGACGCGCAGGATCAGCTGCTTGCCGCGATACGTGATCTCGTCGTAAGGCACCTTGAGACGGACGAATCGTTCGTAGACGTCGTTGAGGGCGCGTTCGTTCATCGAATCCACGAACAGCCCGTTCAGTTTCACCAGAAAGTCGTAGCCGGTGGTTCCTTCGACCGGCCAGTCAGGCAACTCCTCACCTTCGCTCAGGATCTTTTCGACGACCACGTAGAAATCGCCCCCCCTGGCCGATTCGATCTGCAGTCCCTGTGCGCGCTGCCGCAGGCGCGCGAGGTACTCACCGGGGTTGAAGAGGCCGTCGACATGGTCGATCCGCATACCATCCAGGCACCCGCGTCTGACCAGGTCCAGCGCGAAGGCATGCACCAGATCGAAGACCAAGGGGTCCTCCATACGAATCGCCGCGAGCTCGTTGATGTCGAAAAAGCGCCGGTAGTTGATTTCCTCGCCGGCGACCCGCCAGTGCGCCAGGCGGTATGCCTGCGCGCCGAGCAGCGAATCGAGCGCATCGAAGCTGTGTGGTTCGCCCTTGACGCCATTGATTCGACGGACGGCGGCGACCACATGCTCGTGAGCGCGCGGGCAGTTGCCGGTGAGCGTCGCGAGCCGGCGCTTGATCACTTCTTTTTCCCGATCGCGTTCCGCCAGCTGCTCCGCGTCCGCAGCGTGGCGGCCGGGCAAATGCCGAATGGCCGTCAGGATGCTCAGGAACTCGATGCCGGGGTCCGACTCTTCGCCGATATCGGCGAGGAGCGCGTCCTTGTCCGTACACAGAATGCGGTCGTAGGTGCCAGGGGCGATTGGCAACAGCGTGTCGTAGTAGCGGGCGCGGAATGCACCCTGGTCATACTCGAGCTGAATCTCCTGGTTTTCGAGTACTGCGCCGTAGGCATCGCCGAGCACCGGCAGCAGGACTTTGTCCTCGAGCTCGTGTTTGAGCGGCGCCCAGTCGATGTCGAACACATACGCATAGCGAGAGCTGGCGCCGTTTTCGAGCACGTCCTGCCACCACGGATTCGCGGACTTCGCGATGCCCATGTGGTTCGGAACGATGTCGAGGATGTGCCCCATGCCGCGGGCGCGCAGTCGGGAAATCCACGTTGCGTAACTGTTTTCGTCGCCCAGCTCGGGGTTGAGACGTGTCGGATCAGCGACGTCGTAGCCGTGCGTGCTGCCAGGCACCGGCTTGAGATAGCTCGACGCATAGCAGTGCGAGATGCCGAGCGCGTCCAGATAGTCAACGATGCCCGCCGCGTCGTCGAACGTGAATGCGGCATTGAACTGAAGGCGGTAGGTCGAGAGCGGATGCGCGGGGGTAGGCATCGGGCGGCGGTATTGGCACTCAAAGGGAGTGCCATAACGAGGCCCAAGGCCGAAGGCCTAAGGCCTAAGGGTTGGTCCGGGAATAAGGCATGAGGTTGAAGGAGTTAGGGATGTGGAATATGAATTGCTGACCTCCGCCGCGGAGTTTCCGTTGCAAACTCTGCCGTAGCAGTTACGGCGCGTATGCAGCGAATCTGGACGCGCGATGCAAAACGACGGACTCCCTCCCGAGTTTTCTCACTACATTCCGGACATCCTCGAGCCGCACGTGGCAATGGTGGCGCGGGCGCTCATCGCGCTGCCATTTGCCGCGATTCTCGGCGCCGTCCTCGCCTTCCGGCCACGCGCGCGCGGGACGCCGCCGCGTTCTGCGCCGGTCATTCAGACGCAGATCATTCTCGCGGTCATCGGTGCCGTGGTGATGTTGATCGTCGGCGCCAATCTGGCGCGCGCGTTCGGCATTGTCGGCGTCGCCAGCCTGATTCGCTATCGCAGCAAGGTCGACGATCCGAAGGACGCGAGCGTCATGCTCGGATGCCTGACGGTCGGTCTCGCGTCAGGCGTCGAGCTCTACGGTCTGGCCGCGTTTTCGACGCTCTTCATTCTCGGCGTCCTGTGGGTGGTCGAATCGCTGGAGCCCGAACGGGTGAAGACGTTCGAGCTCAAGGTCACGACCTCGGACCCGACGGCAATTCGCAGTGAGCTCGAGCTGCTGCTGCGGCGCTACAAGATCAAGTTCGAGCTCCGCACAGCAGGGCCGAAGGAACTGGTCTACGAGGCAAACCTGCCGTTGGCCATACGCACCGACAAGGTGGCGAACGCCATTCTCCAGTTGAGACCCGGCGGCGAGACGGAGGTTGTGTGGGAGGAGAAGAAGAAGAAATAGTTTGAAGAGGTGCCTGCGATAGATGGCCAGACAGATCCTGCTTGTGGACGACGACGCCGAAGTGCGGCTGGCGGTGGACCGGCAGCTCAGCGATCTCGGGTGGGAAGCTGTCGTCGTCAACTCCGCTGAGGAGGCGATGCGCCTCGTCGCGGAGCAGGTCAGGGTTGACGTCCTGCTGACCGAGCTGCAGCTGCCGGACATGGACGGTCGCGATCTCGCCTGGGCCGTCTGTCAGAAACGGCCGTTCGTGCGGGTGGCGTTCATGGCGCGTGACTCACCTGAAGAACCGCTCGATGCGCAGGCCGCGCCCGTTCTCATGAAGCCATTCACGGCAACGGCGCTTTCGAACGCGCTTGCCGGGGCCAGGCCTTTGCGCAGAGCCCGCTGACCATCCGTTCTGAACGATAATCGGCCCCCGTGGGCATCGGCCGAGTCTGCGTGTCAGTGTGCGTACTTGCGTACCTGTTCGCTGTGGCGATTGCGCCTTGGAGCAGCGCCGCGGCAGCGGATCGACTCGTGCCCTTCGTCGACATCACTGCGCAGTCGCGTCTGAATTTCGTTCACGTCAACGGAGCGAGCGGCGAATTGCTGCTGCCGGAAGTCATCGGCGCGGGCGGCGCACTGTTCGACTACGACAACGACGGTGACCTGGATCTGTTTGCCGTCCAGGGTGGTGCACTGCGGCCTGTTCAGAATTCGACGGGCGCGCCGACGAGCCGGCTGTATCGCAACGACGTCGATGCCCGAGGCGCGCGTCGAGTGCAGTTCACCGATGTGACCGAGGCGAGCGGGCTGACCATCGCTGGCTATGGGATGGGCGCCGCGACCGGCGACTTCGATAACGACGGCTGGATCGATCTCTACGTTACGGCCATGGGACCGAACCGCCTGCTCAGGAACAACGGCGACGGAACGTTTGCCGACGTTACCCGTGCAAGTGGCACCGCCGATGGCCGATGGAGCACGAGCGCGACGTTCTTCGACTATGACGCCGATGGCTGGCTCGATTTGTTCGTTGCGCACTACGTGGACTTCAGCGTCGACATGAAGCGTGGATGTTTTGCCGCAGATTCGGCGCGCGACTACTGTAATCCGGCGGTCTACGCGGCGGTCCCCGATCGCCTGTTCCGTAACAACCGCGATGGCACTTTCACGGACGTCTCCAGTCGCGCCGGATTTCTGCGTGCAGCGGCGCGTGGTCTCGGCGTTCTCGCCGCGGACTTCAACGGCGACGGCTGGACCGATCTGTATGTGGCGAATGACGGCGATCCGAACCAGCTGTGGATCAACCGCGCCGGCGGCGGAACATTTACCGATGAAGGACTGCTGGCGGGAGTGGCCGTCAACCGGACAGGGCAGGCACAGGGCAGCATGGGGATCGACGCCGCCGATATCGACGCCGATGGTGACGAGGATCTGTTCGTTACCAATCTCGACAACGAAGGCAACACTCTATATCGCAACGTCGGCAGGATGCTGTTCGAGGATCGAACGTCGGAGAGCGGCGTGTTCAAGATTGGATTCACCGGATTCGGCGCCCGCTTCCTCGATTACGACAACGACGGATGGCTCGATCTCGTCGTCGCCAATGGCGCCGTCAGACGATCGCGTCGCCAGGCGCAGCAGGGTGACGCGTTTCCGCTGCGACAGCGGAATCATTTGTTCCGGAACGAGCGCGGCCGCTTTGCGGACGTGACCGATCAGGCAGGGCCCGCGTTCGCGGGCCTGAATGTCGGGCGCGGCGTGGCGACGGGCGATCTCGACAACGACGGCGACGTCGATCTGGTGATCTTCCACAACAGCGGCCCGGTGCAGGTGTTGTTGAATGACGTCGGCCAGCGCCAACACTGGCTTGGCATTCGCGTCATCGATGGACGCCACGACGCGGTTCAGGCGCGCGTGTCGGTCGTGGACCGGCGCGGACGCGTCGTGTCACGACGAGTGCAGGTGGATGGCAGCTACTGCACGGCCGGCGACCCACGCCTGCTGTTCGGCCTTGGTGGCGATGCCGCACCGCGGACGGTGCGCGTGCAGTGGCGCGGCGGCCGCGTCGAAGAGTTCCGCGACCTCGCCCCCGATCGGTACTGGGTGCTGGAGGCTGGCAAGGCGCCGCGAAAGTGACCGTATCCCTCGGTGCCTCAGTGTGTCGGCGTGTCGTCCGCCTTTTTGCTGCGACGCTCTTGTGTGTCGCACCTGGTTTCAGCCAGGAGGCGACGCTGCCGCCGCCACGCGCCGGCCTTCAGGCCGTTCCCATTCCTCAGCTCGACGCGGTGGAACCTGCTGTCGTGGAGCAGCTTGGCGCTGCCGAACGACAGCTGCGGGACGCAATCGCGCAGCGGGCTGCGACGCGGGATCTGGCGTCGGCCTACGGCTCGCTGGCGCAGCTCTTTCATGCCTACGAAATCTTTGACAGTGCCGAGCCGGCGTACCTGAACGCCATCCGACTTGCGCCGGGCGAGGTCCGGTGGCCCTACCTGCTCGGATACCTCTATCAACAGACCGGAAGATTTGACGAGGCGATGACGAAGTTCCAGGCAGTTCAGCAGCTGCAGCCTGGCCACCGGGAGTCGTCAGCGCGCCTCGCCGACGTCTTCCTGCGCGTCAATCGCCTGCGTGAGGCGCGAGAACGATTCCGCGAGCTGACCGACGTGTACCCGGCGTTCGCGCGTAACGGGTTGGGTGAGATAGCGCTGCGCGAGGGTCGCTTCGAGGAAGCGGCTGACCACTTTCGCCGTGCTCTGGAGCGGGCGCCGCGCGCCACATCGCTGCACTACTCGCTGGCGATGGCCTACCGTGGCCTCGGACGCCTCGAGCAGGCGCGCGTCGAGCTGGAGCAGCGTGGCCCTGGCGGCATCACTCTCGGCGATCCGACCGTCGATTCGCTCACCGGTCTTGTCCGCGGCGAACGTCTTCTGGTCATTCAAGGACGTCGCGCGCTCGATGGCGGCGACCTGCGGGCTGCGGCTGACTGGTTTACGAGAGCGGTCGCCGTGGCGCCGCAGAGTACGGCGGCACGGACTAATCTGGGGTCTGTGCTGGTCCAGCTTGGTGAGCCGGACAACGCCATCGAGCAGTTCCAGGAAGTGACGCGGTTGGAGCCGGGCGACGAGGACGCGAGACTCACCCTCGCGATCCTGCTCTCCGAGCGGTTGCGGTTCCGCGACGCCGTGGCGCTGTTGAGCGAGGCGTATGCGCGCTCGCCGCAGTCCGTTCGCACGGCGACGACCCTGGCGCGGCTGCTGGCAGCCTCGCCTGATGCCGGATTACGCGACGGTGCGAGGGCGCTGGAAATTGCGATGAGCGTCTACACGTCCGACAACTCGCCGGTACACGCGGAGACCGTCGCGCTCGCGCTTGCTGAATTGCGCCGCTGTTCCGAGGCGTTGGCGTGGATGCGAAAGGCCGTCGCCGCGGCGGAGCAGTCGGGGGACGCAGGGGAGGCCGGGAGGTTGAAAGGGGAGTTGGGGAAGTACGCTTGCCAATGAAGATCGATGATCGATGATTGATTGGATCAATGGAGATCGGCCAATTGCTCCATCTCCATTAATCCAATCAAATCATCATTCATCAATCGTCGTTCATCGATGATCGCATCTTTACCACTCGAAATCCGCGCTGATCTTGAACAGGCGCGGCAGCAGGATGCCGGTCGGCGTACGCCACGCCGTTCCGTACGTCGCGTTCTCGGTGATCACCGAGTTCGAGTTCGTCACGTTGTAGAAGTCGAAGTTGATGTTCGTCCGCGTCCCTGCGGCACGGAAGATCTTCGACATGCGAAAGTCGATCTGGTTGAGCCGCTCGATGAACACCTCACCAGCCGGCACGATATTGATCGTGCGCCACGGTCCCTGACTGAACGCGCGTCCGAGGGTCGTGTTGCCCACGCTGCAGAACGGCAGCACGACGCCGGCGCAGACATTCGCATTGGCCGCGAGCTGCGTGCCGGGCAGGTTCTGGAACGTGCCGCTGACCTGTACATCCACCTTCGGAATCGTGTAGGCGGCCATCCCCTGGTACCGCGTTCGCCAGCCGTTATTCTGCCGGCACCGTTCGAGCGGCCGTGTGCTGAAGACGAACACGCGTGACGGGTTGAACAGGACCTGCGCGATTTCCGGCGCCTGCGCCATGACGTCGCAGTCGTCGGTGAGCTGGCGTCCGGTCCCGAAGCCGCCCTGCACCAGCAGTCCGTTCTGCATCCGCGCGTTGACGGTGACGTTGACGCCGTCGAAGTACTCGATCATCTTGCCGTAGTTGTCGCCGAAGGTAACGAAGAGGTTCTGAGCCGGCAGAACCCCGGGTCGCAGATCGAATGCAGTGAATGTCTGACCGCCGCCGCCCGGCAACCGCGGATCGTTGGGCGCGACGAAGGTGAACCTGTCGTAATCCGCGGGGGTCACGCTGATGTCGTCTGCGACGCGCAGATTGCCGTACCACCGGCGCGCGTACTGCACCTCGACGCCCAGCCGCGGCAGGATTTCATGCTGGATAGTAGTCGTGAATTCCCAGTTGTATTGGCGATGCCCCCAGCCGGTAAGCGTGTCGGGGTCATAGCTGATGTTCGGGATCGGGGCTCCGAACGTTGCGGCGTTGGTCAGCGGCCCGCATTCGCCGTTGGCGCC
>Ga0111539_10007905_pt1 | contig 13568 bp, 10 predicted proteins | sample RhiMethybrSRZTD1_FD_79667 | JGI IMG/M metagenome (GOLD analysis project Ga0111539, IMG submission 79667) | Populus rhizosphere microbial communities from Tennessee, USA - Rhizosphere MetaG P. TD hybrid SRZTD1 (version 2) (version 2) | ecosystem: Host-associated > Plants > Roots > Rhizosphere >...
CTGCGGGCCCGGTTTGGTGGACAGCAGTTCCATCTGGGCGCGGGTGTTGTCCAGCACGTCCTCGGCGACCGGATGACGTTCGGCCTGGTAGGTGTCCAGCAGTGTGTCCGGCGCCCAGCCGCGGACCTGTGCGGCCAGTTTCCAGCCGAGGTTGAATGCGTCCTGGATGCCCAGGTTGAGGCCCTGCCCGCCGATGGGTGGATGGATGTGTGCCGCATCGCCGGCCAGCAGCACCCGCCCGACCCGATAACGGTCGGCCAGCCGGGTGGCATCGCCGAAACGGGACATCCAGCGCGGGGAGTGCACACCGAAATCGGTTCCGGCGATGGTGCGCAACTGTTGCTTGAAATCATCGAGCGTCGGTGGTTTCGCGCGATCGCTGACCCCAGCGGCGGGAACGACGACGCTGTAGACCCGATGGCCCGCGGGCCTGAGCCAGAATCGCCTGTTGGTCGCGCTGATTTCGGTCACTGTGGCGGCGATCTCCTCCTGTGGCACACCCACTTCCATCTCGCCCATCAGCGTCTCGGTGCGCGAGGGCTCGCCGGGGAAGCCGACGCCGAGCAGTTTGCGCACCGTGCTGCGCGCGCCGTCACAGCCGACGAGATAGCGCGAACGCAGCTGTTCCCCGTCGGCCAGCTCGACGGTCACGCGGTCGTCGCCCTGCTCGCAGTCGCCCACCGTACCTGCGCGCCGGACCTGCGCACCCAGTTCGATCGCGCGTTCCTCGAGGAGGCGAACGATGACCGGCTGCGGGATGCCCAGCAGATAGGCGTGCGCGGAGTCCAGGCCCTCGGGCACGGGCTTGTCGATGGCGGCGAAGAAGCCGCCGGCCGGACGCCGTCTTCCGGGTTCGAGGACGCGTTCCAGCAGCCCGCGCATCGCCATGATCTCGATACTGCGAATGTGCAGACCGACGATCCGGACGAACGACACGGGCTCGGTTTCCTTTTCCAGGACGAGCACCCGAACATCGTGCAGCCGCAGCTCGGCGGCCAGCATCGCACCGGTCGGCCCGCACCCGGCGATGATCACGTCGAACATGAGAAGCCCTTTCGGGAGTGCCTTGTTGGCGCGGCGCTCCCGGCGACACCTAGGTCGATCGTCCAGCCGTGACGGGAAGGGGGAGCACCCACATCGATACAGCGTTCATGGGTCTCACCTCCTCGGGCGGTGTCACGGTCAGCTGCAAGCTACAAGGCCCAGCATCATCGCGTCCAGTCCTTCCGACGGCTCAGGCCGGGCCGCTGTTACGGTTCGGCCATGAGCCGATGGATGGACGACGCGGTGGAGGGCTACCTCACCGAGCTTGCCGGCACGGAGCACGCCGATCCGGTGTTGGACGACATGGAGGCGCGCGCCCGGGAGCACCGGTTCCCGATCATCGGCCGGGCCACCGGCCGGTACCTGGAGCTGGCGGCCCGCTCGATCGGCGCCCGCCGGGTGATGGAGCTGGGATCGGGCTACGGCTACTCCGCGTACTGGTTCGCCCGGGCGGTGGGGCCGACGGGCGAGGTGGTGTGCACCGACGGCGACGCCGACAACGCCAAGCTCGCCGAGCAGTACCTGGGCCGCGCCGGGGCGTGGGACCGGGTCCGGTACCGGGTCGGTGACGCGCTCACCGGGTTCGCGGCGGAGACCGGAGAGTTCGACGTGGTCTACTGCGACGTCGACAAGGAGGGCTACCCCGACTGCTGGCGGGCGGCCCGCGACCGGATCCGGGTCGGTGGGCTGTGGCTGTGCGACAACGTGATCTGGAGCGGTCGGGTGGCAACCGGCGCCGATTCACCGGGCGAGCCGGGCACGACGGCCGCGATCCGCGAACACAACCGCCTGGTCGCCGAGGACGACCGGTACGTCGGCAGCATCGTCCCGATCCGCGACGGCGTGATGGCGGCGCTGCGGATCGCCTGATTCGCCGACTCGAGGCTGTCGTCATCGGGAGGACCCGCGGTGGAAGCGCGCGACCCGTTGCCGCGATTCGCGGCAGGCCCCGTCGTAGCGGTGACCGGGCTGTGCGTGGCGCTGCTCGTCGTCACCGCCGGTCAGTACGGATACCACCGCGACGAGCTGTACTTCCGGATGCTCGGCCGGCACCCGGCATGGGGTTACGTGGACGAGCCGCCGTTGACGCCACTGCTGGCTCGGGTCAGCACCGCCCTGTTCGGCGACAACCTGGTGGCGTTGCGGCTGCCGGCCATCGTCGGTGCCGCGGCCACCCTTGTCGTTGCCGCGCTCATCGTCCGCGAGCTGGGCGGAGGCACTGGCGCCCAGGTACTGGCCACGGCCGGTCTCGCGACGACCATCGCGGTGCTCGTCGGGCACACGCTCGCGACCGCGACCACCGACCTGGTGGTGTGGCTGCTGGCCATCCTGTTCACCTGCCGCGCCCTGCTGCGCGGCCGACCCCGGTGGTGGCTCGCGGCCGGGCTCACCGTCGGGCTCGGGTCGTACAACAAGCAACTCATCACGCTGCTGCTGATCGGGCTCGCGGTCGGCCTGCTGATCAGCGGGCCGCGGCGTGAACTGCGCTCCCCCTGGTTGTGGGCGGGCGTGGCGATCGCCGTGGTGGTGGGTGCCCCGAACGTCGTCTACCAGATCACGCACCACTGGCCTCAGGTCGAGATGTCCCGCGCCATCGCCCGCAACAAGGGCGATGAGGACCGGGTCACCTTCATCCCGCTCCAGCTGGCGTTGCTCGGCCTGGCCAGCGCGGCAATCTGGATCATCGGTCTCGTGCGGGTCCTGCGCGACGACGCGTGGCGGCCGGTGCGTGCGCTCGCCTGGGCCTACGTCGTGGCATGCGCGCTGACGCTGCTCACCGGTGGCCAGCCGTACTACCCGCTCGGGCTGCTGGTGTTCCTGTATGCGGCCGGCGCTGTGGTCGTCGCGCGTTGGGCCGGCCGCAGGCCCGTCCGTTGGGTCTGGCCTCGCCGGTGTGACGCTGTCGGCGGCCATGACACTGGTCGTCGCGCTGCCGCTGATCCCCCTGCGGTCGCTGGGTTCCACCGGTGTGCCCGCGGCCAGCTCGGTGGTCGGCGACCAGGTCGGCTGGCCGGCCTACGTGCGTGAGGTGGCCGACGTCGTCGACGACCTGCCGGCCGCCGACCGGGCACACGCCGTACTGCTGACGGCGAACTACGGCGAGGCCGGCGCGTTGGACAGGTACGGTCCGCGGTACCACCTACCGCCTGTCTACAGTGGACACAACGAGCTGTACAACGTCGGTCCGCCACCGGATTCGGCGAGCGTCGCGGTGGTGGTGGGCATGGATCCCGCCCGCCTGAGCGCCGTCTTCACCACCTGCGCCACGATGGCTGAACTGGACAACCAGGTCGGCGTGGACAACGAGGAGCAGGGCGTCGCCGTCCGGGTCTGCCGCGGGCCGCGGGAGCCGTGGTCGGCCCTGTGGCCACGGCTCCAACACTACGACTGACGTGCGCCACGGCTCACGGGTCGGCGGGCGACGATGTCCGCAGCCAGGTGTGCAGCGCCCACCACCAGCGCATCGTCTGCGGGACGGTCAGCCTGGACCCGTCGTCGGCCGGCAGCGACGGCATCGCCGTGATCTCCCCCAGCCGCCGCAGCCGGTACCGGACCGTGTTCGGGTGCACGTGCAGGGCCCCGGCGGTCTGGTCGAGGCGCTGGCCGTGATCCAGGTACGCCAGCGCGGTGGACGCGAGCTCCCGGTGGAACGCGTCGCTCGGGCGCAGCCCGGCGAGCAGCGTGTCGCCGAGCAGTCGGGCCAACGCAGGCTGCCCGGCCAGCGCGGTTTCCACGGCAAGGTCGGTCACGTCGTGCCACCCGCGTAACCGCAGGTCGGCGGCGGTCTGCCAGGCCGCCACGCACAACCGGTAGGCCGTGTGCACATCGGTCAACGGCCGCGGTGGGGCGACCACCACCAGGCCGGTCACCTCGATCGTGGGTGGTCGCGCCACCAGTCCGACGAGGCGACCCTCGACCGCACCGAACAGCCCGCCACCGCTCGACAAGCGGCGTTCCATTCGCCGGGCCGCGTCGCTGTCGACCTCCCCCACGACGACGCACTGGTAGCGCCCGGCCGGATCGAGCCGGAACCGCGCCAACTCGTCGACAGGCACCTGGCCGGCCGGGTCGAGCAGCAGGCGACGAAGCACGGCCGTGCGGGCGGCGTCGGCGCCCTGACGCATCAGGGAGGACTGGGCCGCGTGGTAGCCGTCGATCACGTGGCGCTCGACCGCGTTGACGTACCGGTCGAGCGCCAACGCCCCCTCCAGGAGCACCTCGTGGCTGATCCCCGCGGCGCGCCCCCGGTCGACGGCGATCTCGAACACCCGGATCCGGCACGCCTGCACGCCGCGCAGCAGCGCGCCGAGCGGGACACCCTGCGCTGCGCGGTCCGCGCCGAGCCGGGCCGCCGAGGCGTTGTCGTGTCCGTCGGGGTCGGCCTGGCGCTCGAAGAGGTCGAGCCCGGTCATGAAGAGCATCGCGATGTGCCGACGGTTCTCGGCGGCCGGGAGTCCGGCGACCTCCGGCGCCGCCGCCCGGGCGGCGTCCACCAGCGCCTCGACGATGCGCGGATCCGCCGCCATCGCACGCAGCAGCGGCACGAGCGCCGTGGTCCCCTGCATGATCGTCATCGGCTCGCCCCGAGGTTGTCGCCGCCGTACAACGTGCCGGCACGGCGTTGGACTCGACGACCTATCGATCGTGCCCGATCGTCGGTTTGCTTGTGTTACCGCAAGGTAACATCGCCGTGCGGGAAGCGGAATCCACCGCCGTCGTCAGGAGAGTTCCGTGATGATCCCGTCCGCTCAACGGCCCCCGCGCAAGCGGCGCCCACTCGCCATCAGAATCGCTGCCGCCGCCGCGGCCGTCGCCGCGGGATTCGCGCCGGCTGCCGTCGCGGTCGGGCCGGCCGCCGCCGCGGTCCTGCGGCCGGTGCTGTTCGTCGGCAACAACTGGGACGGCACCGTCGACGTCATCCAGCCCAGCGGCACGTACGGGAAGCTGGGCCGGATCAATGTGGTGCCGGACAAGACCCAGCGCCTCCTGGAGATCTACCTCAACCCGGTGCGGCTTGCCTTCTTCCTGGGCATCCGCCAGGGTCCCGGCGAAGGGCACGACCAACTCGTCGACGACATGTACGCCACCCCGGACGGCAGCGCGCTGGTGGTGTCCCGGCCGAGCTTCGCCGACGTGGTCTCCATCGACCTGCGCACCGGCGCGCTGCGGTGGCGGTTCCCCGTGTCCGGGTTCCGGGCCGACCACATGGCCGTGTCCCCCGACGGCACCCGCGTCGCCGTGTCCGCGTCCACCTCGAACACCGTGCACGTGCTGGACATCAACACCGGCGCGCAGCTCGGCTCGTTCGGCACCGGCGACAAGCCGCACGAGAACATCTTCGCCAGCGGCGGAACGCGACTGTGGAACATGTCGATCGGCGAGGTGAACACCGACCTCGACGACCCGTGGCTGGACTGGACCAAGGGCGACCGGCACATCACCGTCGTCGACGCCGCGACCTTCCGGCCGGTGAAGGTCATCGACATGCGGTCCCGGCTCGACGCCGCCGGCCGCTCCGACCTGTCCGACGCCGTCCGGCCTGCCGTGTTCACACCGGACGAGTCCACGCTCTACTTCCAGGTGTCGTTCTTCAACGGCGTCGTCGAGTACGACGTGGCCACCGACCGGATCACCCGCGTCAAGACGCTGCCCACCAACCCGAACACCAACCCGGACCGGCGCACGTGGGTCAACGACTCGCGGCACCACGGCCTGTCGATGAGCCCGGACGGCAGCCGGCTGTGCGTCGCCGGCACGATGGACGACTACGCCACCATCGTCACCCGGGCGACGCTGCAGGAGGGCCCGCTGGTCCCGGCGAGCAAGCCGTACTGGGCGACGGTCAGCGGCGACGGGCGCGACTGTGTGATCTCGGAGTCCGGCGCCGACCGGGTGACGGCGATCAGCTTCGCGACCGGCCAGCGGGTGACGAGTGTCGCGGTCGGCGACCATCCGCAGCGGGTCCGCATCGGCCGCATCCAGGACTTCTGGACGGCACCGCGCTGACAGACTGCCGGGCCCGACCGTCCACACTCGACGGTATCCTCGGAGGATGCGACGTCGATGGGCACGCCGGGCCTGGCATGTCGCCCGGTTCGCGATCAACACACCGTCGACGATGGTGGGGATCGGGTACGCGCTCGCGGGCCGCAGCACGATCCGGTTCAACGACGACCTGACCTTCAGCTGCACGGGTGCCCGCTTCGCACCCAAGGGCGGCCAGACGATCGGCAACGCGTTCGTCACCCGGTCCGGCTCGGTCAGCGCGCGGGTGCACGAGCACGAGGCGCGCCACTCGACGCAGTACACCTGGTTCTTCGGCAGCCCGACGCTGTTCGGCCTGGCCTACGCCGGCGCCAGCCTCGGTTCGGCCCTGTTGCACCGGCTGCGCGGGCCGCGCCGGCCGGCCACCGGCGGCGTCTGCGACGACAGGTGGGCGGCCTACAACATGTTCGAGATGGACGCCGACCTGGACAAGGGTGGATACCTCAGGCACCGGCACGACGCCTGAGGCGGGATCGCGGTCGCCCGTCGGGAATCCGCTCAGCCGGCCGGTGGCGGTGACGATGAACCGGCCGTGAGATCGAGGATGTTCCGGGCGTACGTCGCGGTGTCGGCGGTGCTGGTGGGGTGCTATCCGGTGGTGGCCGACCGCGGCTGGCTGGGCACCGCCTGGCAGACGCTGATCGGGTTCGGCGCGGCCGCGATGGCGGTGCTGAGCGTGCGCCGGTACCGGCCGGCCGGCGGCTCCGCGTGGCTGTGCTTCGCCGCGGGCATCCTCCTGAACACCGCCGGCATCCCCGTCGCGGCACTGATCGAGTCGATCCAGGGTCCCCTGTACCCGACGCTCGCGGACGCGTTGTGGCTCGCGCTGTACCCCTGCCTCGTCGCCGGCATGCTCGTCGTCCACCGCCGGCAGAACCCCGACGGCAACCGGTCGGCAACCCTGGACAGCGTCACGATCACCGCGGGCCTGAGCCTGCTCTCCTGGGTGTACGTGATCCAGCCCACGGTGCACGACGAGGCGCTGACGCTGCTGGGCCACGTCGTCGTGGCCGGCTACCCGATCGGTGACGTGGTGGTGCTCGCGATGACGACCCGCCTGCTACTGGCCGGCGGATGGCGGGTGCCGGCGCTGCGCATCATCATCGGCGCCCTGGCGCTGTTCCTCGTCGGCGACATCCTGTGGGTGGTCTGGTCGCAGATGGAGCTGGAGCTCGCCGGTCTCGCCCTGAGTGCGATGAACATGATCTTCCTGACGGCGTTCGTGGCCGTCGGTGCAGCGGCCGCCCACCCCTCGATGCGGGAGCTGGGAACGGTGGCCGCGGGCCGCACCGGTGGTGCACACGTGCGCCCGGTGATGCTGGTCGCGCTGACCATCGCCGCGCTCACCGGACCGGCGGTGCTCGCCGTCCAGGCGATCAGCGGTGAGGTGACCGACGCCTTCGCCATCGCCGGCAGCTCCACCGTGCTGTTCCTGCTCGTGGTGACGCGCCTGGCGGGGCTCGTCCGGCACATCGACGCCCAGTCGCGGCAGCTGCGCGAGCTGGCCCGCACCGACACGCTGACCGGACTGTCGAACCGGCGCGACTGGACGGCCCACCTTCCGCTCGCCACGGAGCAGGCGCGCCGGCGCGGCGAACCGCTGTCGATCGCCATGATCGACCTTGACCACTTCAAGCGGTTCAACGACGAGTTCGGCCACCCGGCCGGCGACCGGCTCCTCAAGAGCGCCGCGTCCGCCTGGCTGGCCCAGGTCCGCTCCATCGACAAGCTGGCCCGCTACGGCGGCGAGGAGTTCATCCTGCTGTTCGCCGGGGCCGGGATGGCCGACGCCGCGGCGCTCGTCGACCGGCTACGCCCGGTCACGCCGCTGGGCCAGACATTCTCCGCCGGCGTCGCCGAGTGGGACGGCGGGGAAACCTCCGACGAGCTGATCGCCCGGGCCGACAGGGCCCTCTACGCGGCGAAACGCGCCGGCCGCAACCGCACCGAGGTCGCGGGAAGCACCGTCACCGTCGGGCCTTGACGCCCGCGGGCGGTTGCCCGAACACGGCGATCGGCACCGCCCAGGCATGCACCAGCCGGGTGAACGGCCAGACCGCGATCAGTGCGAGCCCGGCGAGGGTATGCAGCTGGAACAGCAGCGGGACGCCCGACATCAGCGCCGGATCCGGCCGCAGCACGAACACGCCGCGGAACCAGACCGCCACGGTGTCCCGGTAGTCATGGCCGGAACCGAGCACGTTCACACCGACAGTCGCTGCGAGGCCGAGCACCACGACCAGCCCGAGCACCAGGTACATGACGACATCCATGACCGTGGTGCCCCGCCGGAGCGCGGGGTCCGCGATCCGGCGCGCGACGAGCAGCACCAGCCCCAGCAGCGTCGCGGCACCCGCGAGCGTGCCGGCGGTCACCGAGATCACGTCGTACACGGACTGCCCCAGCCCGACGCTCTCCGTCCATGCGCTCGGCACGAGCAGACCCAGCACATGACCGACGAGCACCGCGAGCACGCCGAGGTGGACCAGCGGCGACCCCAGGCGGAGCAGGCGGTTTCTGACCAGCGGCATTCGGAACGTCGTCCAGCCGAACCGGTCGTACCGCCATCGCCATGCGTGGCCCAGCACGAACACGGAGAGCGCCAGGTACGGAAGCACCTGCCAGAGCAGTGTGGCCATGTGGACCACCTCCCAGCCGGACTCTCCCCCGTCAGGCGCGACGCCGGTGGTGCCCAACGTCCCGGTCGGCAGTGACCTTCGTCCGTAGTGGGCCACCGGATACCGGCGAAGCGTGAAGCGCAACTCGGATCGAGGAGGCGCACCATGATTCCCGTCAAGCAGGCCGCAACCGAGTTCCTGGCGCACAAGCGGATCGCGGTGACCGGTGTGTCGCGCAATCCGCAGGGTCACGGCAGCAACGTCGTCTACCAGCGGCTGAAGGACCGTGGCTACCAGGTATTCGCGATCAACCCCAACGCCGACGAGATCGGCGGCGACCCGTGCTTCCACGACCTGAAGTCGGTGCCCGACGGTGTCGACGCGGTGGTCATCGCGACCAGCCCGCAGAACGCCGAGGTCACGATGCGCGAATGCGTCGAGCTCGGCATCCGTCAGGTGTGGATGCACCGCTCGGTCGGCGGGGGCAGTGTCTCCGACGCCGCCACCGCGTACGGGCGGCAGCACGGGGTCACCGTCATCGACGGTGGCTGCCCGTTGATGTTCGACCCGACGGCCGACTTCGGGCACAAGGCGATGCGGTTCGTGTTCACGCGCACGGGCAAGGTTCCGAAGCGGGTCTGAGGTCACACTCTCGGCGTCGGTCACACCGGGTCGATGACGCGGCTGCCGGCCGCCGGCGGCGCTTGTACCAGTGCAGAGTCCGTGCGAGGATGCAGCCTGCAGGTCGCTGCTGGCGTACCGGGCGTGGCTGGTCGGAGGTGCGGTGGAGATCCGGCTGCTCGGGCCGGTGGAGGTGTACGCCGCCGGTAGTCGTGTCGATGTGGGGCCGCGTCAGCGGCTGTTGGTGCTGGCAGCCTTGGCGGTCGACGCCGGTCTGGTGGTTCCCGTCGACACCTTGATCCGCCGGGTGTGGGAAAGGCCACCGAAACAGAACCGGCGTACGTTGCATGCACATATCAGCGGTCTGCGCGGCGTACTGCGCGACGTGAACTCCGCGGGCACGGGCCGGTCGCCGGCTCGGTTGCTGCACCAGGCAGCCGGATACACGTTGCAGATTGACCGTCAGTCGATCGATCTGTACCGGTTCCGAGCGCTCGTGGCCCAGGCCCGCGTCGCGTCCGACGACCGGGCCGCGGAGGCCCTGTTCGCGGAGGCGGCCCGACTGTGGCGTGGCGAGGTGCTGGCCGGACTGGACTCCCCGTGGCCGAACTCGGTGCGGGCCTTGCTGGAACCGGAGCGGGTGGCCGCCGAACTGGATCACACCGACGTGCGGTTGCGGCTGGGCCAGCACGCGCACCTGGTTGATGTCCTGGCTGCGGCGGCCGCGGCGCGACCACTGGATGAGCGGGTGGCCGGGCAGTACATGCTGGCGCTGTACCGGTGTGGCCGGCAGGCCGACGCGCTGGCCCACTACGAACGGGTGCGCAAGCGGCTGGAGAATCGGGTCGCCGTGCTCAGTCCGTCGCTACGTGAGTTACGGCAGCAGATTCTCAGTGGTGGTTCCCACCTGTTCCTGGCTTCCGACGGGATCGTCCGGGACCGCGCAGCGGACATCGATGACGCGGGCGCCCTGGCGCATCAGACACGGCTGCGGATACCGGCACAGCTACCGGCGGATGTCGGCGGGTTCACCGGCCGCCATGACGAGTTGGCCTGGCTGGATGGCTATCTGCCCACGAAGCCAACGGACGAGCAGGCGGCAACAGTGCCGATCGTGGTCGTCAGCGGGACTGCCGGCGTCGGCAAGACGGCGCTTGTGGTCAAGTGGGCCCGCTCGGTGCAGGAACGCTTCCCGGACGGGCAGCTGTACGTGAACATGCGTGGGTACGACGACCGGGACCCGCTCACGGCCGCGGTCGCGCTGGGCGCGTTCCTGCGCGCATTGGGCGTCGATGACAAGCGGATCCCGGTCGACCTCGATGAGCGTGCCGGCCGCTTCCGGAGCGAACTGACGGCGCGCCGGGTGTTGATCGTGATCGACAACGCCGCCACCGTCGACCAGGTACGCCCGTTGCTGCCCGGCGCGCCGTCGTGCGCCGTGGCGGTCACCAGCCGGGATTCGTTGGCGGGCCTGGTGGCCCGCGATGGTGCTCGCCGGCTGGACCTCGATCTGCTCCCCGAACCGGACGCGGTGACGCTGCTGCGCACACTGATCGGCGACCGCGCGGACGCCGAGCCGGATGCGACGGCGACGCTGGCCAAGCGCTGCGCGCGGCTGCCCCTGGCGTTGCGGGTGGCCGCTGAGCTGGCCGTGTCTCGCCCGCGGTCGAGCCTGGCGGAGCTGGTGGCCGGACTGGCCGACGAGCAGGAACGCCTGACCCATCTCGATCGCCGCGGTGATTCTCGTACCAGGGTGGCCGCGGTATTTTCGTGGTCACTGCGGCACTTGTCGCCGGCGACCGCGCACGTGTTCGCGCTCCTGGGTCAGCATCCCGGCCGCGAGTTCGACGACTACGCCGTCGCGGCTCTCGCCGGCGTCGACGTGGATACCGCCCGCCACGAGATGGACACATTGAGCCGGGCGCACCTGGTGGAGAACGTCGACAGCGGCCGCTATGCCGTGCACGACCTGCTCCGCATCTACGCGCGCGGTCTCGAACCCGAAGACCCGGCAGCATCTCAAAGACTTGTCGAATTCTATCTGGCAACGGTATTTGACGCGGCCCAGCTCGTCTCCCCTACCGAAGCTCGACGGTCACGGTTCGCCCGGAGCGCATCGGTCATGCGGCCGCTCGTCGACGTGGCGGATGCGGTGGACTGGTTGAATCGGGAGTGCGCCAACCTTGTCGCGATCGCCGGGTTCGCGGCGCACAACGGATGGCCGAAGCACGCCACGGAGCTGTCCGGCCTGTTGTTCTCATACCTGGTGGGTCGTGGGGACAACGAGGTGGCTCTGGCGATTCACACGCATGCCGGTCACGCCGCCTCGATACTCGACGACCGCGGGGCGTCGGCCTGGACCAGCTTTCGCCTAGGCGTCACGTTCCGGCGACAGGGACGCATGGACGCGGCCGTTGAACACATCACCAGGGCGATCTCGATGTTCCGCGAGACCGGCGATGCGGCCGGACAGGGACGTGCGTTGACAAACCTTGCGGAGTTCCACAAGATCCGCGGCTCGTACCAACGATCGTTGGAACTGGACATCGAGGCGTTGGTGCTCCTCCGCAGGGCGGGTGATCGGATCAGCGAGGCCGGCACGCTCAACAACATGGGTACTGCGCACTGGGCAATGGGAAACACCCCGCAGGCCGTCACCTGCTACGAGGAGGCGCTGGCGTTGTTCTGCGAGGCCGACGACCCGTTGGGTGAGGCCATCGCTGCCGCGAATCTCGCTGAAGCCGAGGCACGCCTCGGCAGACACGAGGCCGCGATGCAGCACTGCGAACGTTCGCTGACACTGGTCCGCTCACTCGGCGACCGACGGGGCGAGGCCTACACTCTGGAGATCCTCGGTGGGATCCAGACGCAGCTGGGTAGGGTCGACCTCGGTGTCGTCCACCTCCGGCGGGCCCTCGAGATATTCGGTGTCCTGTCCGACCGGGCCGGTGAGGCAACTGCTCTCAACAGTCTCGGCGAAGCGGCCAACCACGTAGGCGACGCGGCCGGTGCCCACTCGTTCCACGCAGCCGCACTGGACATCGCAGGCGGTACCGAGGCCCGCGACCAGGAGGCTCGTGCCCACCTCGGTCTCGGTCTGACAGCCGAGCGCCGCGGGAATCTGGCGCTGGCCCGCACGCATTACACGGCGGCGCTGGACCTGTACCGGACACTCGGGTCGTCGCGAGCCGAACGAGCGGCCGGCCGCCTCGCGCGTGTCGCCGCCGCTGCCGGGAGCTAGCCCGGATGCTCACGCGCGCAGGCTCGGGCCTGATCGCAGCAAGCCCTCGACCAACATGTCGACCCACAATCAAACAACATCTCGACCCACAGCCGACCGGCACCATCTACCCGCTACGGTGATCCGTCGGCAGTCACCATGAAGCCGGCGGATCCGGCCATCGTGGAGCTGCGGGACGTTCCATTTTCCCAGCCAACTCCCACGACCCGGAGGATGTGGTCCTGGTGAATGGCTCGTCCACGCGTGCGCCGATTCGCTACCAGCCGCGGTGGTGGACATCGACTCTCGCGGTGCTCGCCCTGGTGGCGGGTGTCCTTTCGTACCCGGAGTTGGTGTCGGCGGCGCCCGGGGTACCGGCCCCGGGCGGAGCGGCGGTACCGACCGGGTCGGTGCCGGTGCGAGCTCCGACGAAGTCCCCGTCGGACACGAGTTGGCAGCCGTCGAAGCCGGTGTGGCCGGCGGCCGGGTCGGCGATCGTGCCGATCCCGGCCGCGGCGGCGCCGTCCACGACGGGGGCGGCGGGCCCGACGACAGTGCCGGCGGGGACCGGGTCGGGGCGTCCGGGTGGGCTGCCTGTGTCGGTCGGCCCGCCGGTGGCGGCAGGGGGGACCGACGGTGGTGCGCGGACGGCCGCCGATTTGCAGCGGGCGTTGGCGGGGGTGACGCCGCCCGGGTCGGTGCGGGTGATGGTGGCCGATCAGGATCTGGCCCGGCGGGTCGGGATTCACGGGGTGGTGTTCGGGGTGTCGCGGGCCGACGGGTCGGCGGTGGATTCCCGGGCCAAGGTGGAGGTCGACTATTCCGCGTTCCGGTTCGCCTACGGCGGAGACTATGGCGGCCGGTTGACGGTGGTGTCGTTGCCGGCCTGTGTGCTGGCCACGCCGGAGCGGCCGGAGTGCCGGATCACCACGCGGGTGCCGGGGGTGCGCAACGACCGGTCGCGGAAGGTGGTTTCGGTGCCGGCGTTGCCGGTGGCCGGTGACGCGTCGGCGGCGGCC
>Ga0111539_10007907_pt1 | contig 13567 bp, 6 predicted proteins | sample RhiMethybrSRZTD1_FD_79667 | JGI IMG/M metagenome (GOLD analysis project Ga0111539, IMG submission 79667) | Populus rhizosphere microbial communities from Tennessee, USA - Rhizosphere MetaG P. TD hybrid SRZTD1 (version 2) (version 2) | ecosystem: Host-associated > Plants > Roots > Rhizosphere >...
CCCTCGGAGCCCTCGCGGCGTGCGAGAAAACGCCGCCCGAACCGAGTCCGAGCTCGAACACCGAGAAGCCCGCCGAGCCCGCGGCCGCCACACCGCCGCCCGCCGCGAAAGCGCAAGCGAGCGCGGCATCGCCGTCGCCGACGGTGGCCGGCACGATCCAGATGTCGGATCTCGGGCCGCTCGAAGAGCGAAAAGAAAAGACACTCCCCGCGCCGGCCGACGTCGCGGCGCCGCCGAGCGACGTCAAGAAGACGGCTTCGGGTCTCGCGCTGAAGGTGCTGACGCCCGGCACTGGGAAAGAACGTCCCGGGCCCGACGACAAAGTCAAAGTGCACTACACGGGCTGGACGACCGACGGCAAGATGTTCGACAGCTCCGTCACGCGCGGCGAGCCGACCAGCTTTCGCGTGAGTGGCGTCATCAAAGGATGGACCGAGGGTCTGCAGCTCATGACCGCCGGTGAGAAAGCGCGTCTCTGGATCCCCGCGAAGCTCGCCTACGGCGATACGCCCATGCAGCCGGGAGCGCCCTCGGGAATGCTCGTCTTCGACGTCGAGCTCCTCGAGATCGTGAAGGCCCCCGCGCCGCCGACCGTGCCCACCGACGTCAAAGCGGCGCCCGCGACGGCAAAGAAGACCGAGTCGGGGCTCGCCTACCGCGTCTTGCAACCTGGGAAGGGCACGCGCCATCCCAAGCCGACCGATCGCGTGAGGGTGCACTACTCGGGATGGACCCCCGACGGCAAGATGTTCGACAGCTCCGTCACGCGCGGCGAGCCCACGGCGTTTGGCCTCAACGGCGTCATCAAAGGGTGGACCGAAGGGGTGCAGCTGATGGTGGAAGGGGAAAAGTCGCGGTTCTGGATTCCGGGTGCGCTCGCTTACGGCGACAACCCGCGTCCGGGCGCGCCCGGAGGGCCGCTCGTGTTCGATATCGAGCTGCTCGCGATCGAAACGCCCCCCTCGCCTTAACGAGCCCCCCTCGGCTAACGAGGAAGCACGGTCATCGTGAGCCCCTCGCGGGCCACGACGGCCTGCGTCGCGCTCCCCTTTTCTTTGACCCACACGCTGGCGCTCACGCCGATGCGATCGAGCGCCTCGTCGTCGCGCTCGGGCTCATGGTGAAAGAGGGCCACCGTCGTCGCCTCGGCCCGGCGCGAAAGCTCGAGCACGTCGCTCACGAGCGAGTGCCCCCATCCTCGTTTGAGGGGCATGTCCGCTTCGATGTACTGCGCGTCATGAATGAGAAGCCCGACGTCGCGCGAGAATTGTGCGAGCTGATCCATCGACGTCGTGATGGGCCCGGGCGGCGCAAGCTCGTTGTCGGTGAGGTACACGAGCGAGGACCGATCGGCGTCGTCGATGCGGAAGCCCTGCGCGCCCCCAGGGTGATTGAGCTGTATCCGCGACACGACCGCGGATCCGATGCGCCACCGCTCTTCGCGTGGGTCGATGAGCTCGACTTTGGCGGGGATGTCGGTGGCCCGAACCGGGAAATGAATCTCTTCGAACAAGATGGAGTTGTGCCGCAGCCGCTCCTGAGCGGCGGTGGCCAGCGGATAGAGAACGAGGTGCGTATCTTTGCGCCAGATCGGCCCGAAGAATGGAATGCCGATGATGTGGTCCCAATGCGCGTGCGTAATCAGCGAGTGAATCGGCCCTTTGACCCCTTCGCGCAGGAGCACGCGGCCGAGCTCGCGGATCCCCGTGCCCGCGTCGAGCACCACGACCGTCCCGTCGGAGAGGCGGACGTCGACGCAGACCGTGTTGCCCCCGTACCGCACCGTCGACAATCCCGGGGTCGCGATGGAACCCCGGACCCCGTAGAAAGTAACCCGCATCAGGCTACGATAGAGCGAAGTCGCCTGTCTTGTCGCGGATTCTGGGGGGACGCGCCCGGGGGCGCGCCCGCCGACAGAAGGAAACCGTGGGGTCCACTGTGCGCGGGCGCGGGGTTCCGCTAGGCTCGCGCCGCCGCATTTGCCCTTCGCGTAAAGGGCCTCCGGCACCCGACGAGCTCATGGAGGAAAAACCAGGTCCCGCGCAACCGATGCGCACCCACACCGTGCTCCTGCTTTTGTTTGTCGCGAGCGGGTGCGCCGCCCTCATCTACGAGATCGTCTGGTTTCACCTGCTGCGTCTGGTCATCGGCGCGTCGGCGCTGTCGCTCGGCATCCTCTTGGCGAGCTTCATGGGCGGCATGTTCCTGGGCAGCCTCTTGCTCGCGCGCGTCGTCCCGAAGGCGGACCATCCGCTTCGCGTCTATGCGCTCATCGAAATCGGCATCGGCGCCTTTGGGATTCTGCTGCCGTTTCTCTTACCGGCCGCGAGGGCCGTCTACGTCGAGCTCTTCGGGCACGGTCTCGCGGGCATCGCGCTGCGCGGGATCGTCGCCGCCATCGTGCTTTTGCCGCCGACTGCGCTCATGGGCGCCACGCTCCCCGCAGTGGCGCGTCGCTACCGAGGCGCCCACACCGCGTCTTCGGCTCTGGCCGAGCTTTACGGGGCGAACACGCTCGGCGCCGTGCTGGGCTGTCTATGGACTGGATTTTACATCCTGCCGAGTTGGGACATCGTCGCGGCGAGTGGCATCGCCGCGGCTCTGAATCTGGCGATCGGGCTCACCGCGCTGCGCCTCTCGCGTCGCCCCGACGATGTCGAGGTCGTAAAGGAGGAGCCCGCGCCTGCCGACGCCGCGGTTGCAACGCCCAAGGACGCGGGGGCCGTTTACGAAGTCGTCGCACTCTCGGGATTGACGGCCCTCGGGGCCCAGGTGGTGTGGACCCGCCTGCTCGCCCTTCTCTTTGGCGGAACCATCTACACTTTCGCCATCATCCTCGCCGTTTTTCTCGGGGGGCTCGGGCTCGGCAGCGCCCTCGCCGCCTGGGCACTGCGCCGTGGCTACGACAGCCGTTGGCTGCTCGCCTCGAGTCAGCTCGCCCTGGTGCCAGCGCTCGTCTACGCGGCCTTCATGATCGCGCGGATCATTCCCTATACCTCTACGCTGCGCGTGGTTCCCATCGGCACCTTGCACACGCTGCATGTGATCCACTGCATCGAAGTGATCCTCCCAGCCGCGGTGCTGTGGGGGGCGAGCTTCCCCCTCGCGCTCGCCGCCGCGAGCAGCGCCAGTGACGATCGAGGTCGATCGAGCGGCAATGTGTATGCCGCGAACACGCTTGGCGCGATCCTGGGCTCACTTGCCACGAGCTTCTTATTGATTCCGTCCTGGGGCACACAGACCGCCCAGCGGATCTTCGTCGTGCTTGCTGCGGCATCGGCGGCTCTGATGTTCGCGTCGATCCGTCGTCCCTTGAAGAGCGCTTCGGACGGTAAGGCCAAACCCAAACGCACGCGCCTCGACTTACTTACCGAGCTCCCCCTTCCGCTCGCCATCGTTGGGGTGCTTTTGGTACCCGCGCTGCCGGCCAAGTTTCAGGCGATCGGGCGGTACATTTGGACGCTGAACGAACGGGACAAGATTCCTTATATGGCGGAGGGGGTCGCCTCGACCGTCGCGGTCCGCGAGTCGCCGAACCACCGCTATTACCATGTGGCCGGCAAAGTCGAAGCGTCGACGGATTCGCTCGACATGCGACTGCAGCGTCTCCTCGGCCACCTCTCGGCGCTGGCTCACCGCGAGCCGAAATCGGTCCTCGTCGTGGGGCTCGGGGCGGGGGTGACGGCGGGCGCGTTCGTCGTGCATCCCGAGGTCAAACGCATCGTCATCTGCGAAATCGAGCCCGCGGTCCTGCCGGCGGCGTCACGTTATTTTTCTCAAGAGAATCACGGTGTTCTATCCGACGCCCGGGTCGAGGTGGTCAACGACGATGCCCGGCACTTCCTCGCGACGACAGAGGAGAAGTTCGACATCATCACGTCCGATCCCATTCACCCTTGGGTACGCGGCAACTCCGTCCTCTTTTCTCAAGAGTACTACGCTATCGTCAAAGATAAGCTCAATCGTGGCGGAATTGCCACACAATGGGTGCCGCTCTACGAAACCAGCGAAAAAGCCATTCAAATCCAGATGCGCACCTTCATGGACGCATTCCCGGACGGCACGGTGTTCAATTCACAACCGGAAGCCAAAGGCTACGACGTGGTCTTGCTCGGCCAAGTGGACCCGCTCGTTATCGACATTGCGGCGGTGCAAAAGCGCATTGACGACAACGAGGCGTTGCGAAAGTCGCTGTCCGACGTGAAGCTCGGCTCCGCGCTCGACATTTTCGCTTCGTACGGCACGCGCGGCCGCGAGCTCGGCACGTGGTTGAAAGACACGCCCGTGAATCGGGACTTCAGTCTCAAGCTCGAGTACATCTCCGGGCTGGCGTTCAATCTGCAGATTGCCGACGAGATCTACGGCAACATGATCAAAGGGCGCAGCATTCCCGAAGACATCTTCGTGGGACCGGAAGACCTTCTTGCGCAGTTGCGGGGGCGGCTCGCTCCCAAGACGCGCACCGCCAAGTGAGGCGCTGCGCAGAGGCGATCGATGCCGACGACGACGCAAACCGAAGAAGAGCCGCGTCGCGCGGCCGCAGCAGGGACACAGGAAAGCACGCCGCGCGAGCTGCACGAGACCCGGTGGGGCGTGCTCGCCGAAGAAGCGCTCCAGCTCGCGCGGACCTCGCGTACGATCTCGGCTTTTCGGCTGATCACCTTCGTCGGCGCGGTGGGAATCGCGTTCGCGCGAGGCTTCGGTTACCTGCCTTTCTGGTGCTGGTGGCTCGCGGCCGCGCTCGGCATAGCGTTCGTCGCGCTCGTGGCATCGCACATCCGAATCGATCGCATCGAGCGCCGCGTCGCGGCGGCTATCGCGTTTCATCGGTGGGCCATCGAGCGGATCGACGGCAAGTACGGCGAGTATCCGTCGCTCGGGGACCGCTTCCGTTCCGACGAGCATCCGTACGCGGCGGACCTCGACCTCTTCGGACAGGCGTCGCTTTTTCAGCTCGTCGATTCCACGCACACGCGCCGCGGCGAAGACACCCTCGCGCAGTGGCTCACCGACGCGAGCCCGCTCGCAGAAGTCATCGAACGACAGGCCGCGGTACGCGAGCTCGCCCCTCGAGACGGCGTGCGGGAAGAGCTGGCGGTGCTGGGGACGCTCATTCGAGCCGAAAAACCCGATCCGGCACCTCTCCTAGCGTGGGCGGAATCGCCCCCCGTCGTGTCCGCCCTTCCGCTAGCCCGCGTCGCCGCCTTCGTTCTGCCGCTATTTTTGATCATCGCGTTCGCCCTTTCGCAGCTCGACATCGTCCCCATTCGGCTCGTTCTTGTCGCCGCGCTCGGACAGTGGCTCTACGCCCTGAGCCTCCTGCCGAAGGTCGAACCCATTGCGGGAGCCGTCAGCGCGCGCGAAGGAGCCCTCGCTCCTTACCGCTCGATGCTCGAGCTCATCGCGGCAGAGCGTTTCGAGGCCCCGGCGCTCGAACGTCTGCAGGCAAAAATTAAGGCTGGAAAGGAAGGGGCTCGTGGCGCAGCCGAGGAGATAGGGCGGCTATCGTCAATCGCCGGCTTTCTCGATGCGCGCCAAAATGAAGTTTTTCGATTCTTCATAGGACCGCTTTTCCTTTGGGACTTGCATTGCGTGCTGGCGCTGGAACGTTGGCAAGAGCGCGCCGGACGCCGCGTGCGAGCGTGGCTCGATGCCATCGGGGAATTCGAAGCGCTGGCCAGTCTCGCCGGTTTCGCGCGCGATCATCGCGACACGACTTGGCCGATCCTCGGCGAATCTGCGGCCTTTCGGGCCAAGGGGCTCGGCCATCCCCTCATCGACGCGCGCGTCCGAGTAACCAACGACGTGAGCCTGCGCGGGAGCGGAACGGCTCTCTTGGTCACAGGGTCGAACATGAGCGGGAAAAGCACACTCCTCCGCTCGATGGGCATCAATGCGGTGTTGGCGATGGCAGGCGCTCCCGTCGTGGCCAGCGAGCTGGTCATGGGACCGGTCGAGCTGCGTACCAGCATGTGGGCACGCGACTCGCTCGCCAAAGGGGTGAGCCACTTCTACGCAGAGCTCGAAAAGCTCAAACGGGTCGTCGATGGAATCGACTCGGGGCGCCCTCTCTTCTTCTTGCTCGACGAGATCCTGCAAGGGACAAACTCGCGCGAGCGCATCATCGGGGCGCGATCCGTCTTGCGGCATCTCCTCGAGCGCGGGGCCATGGGCGCCATCTCGACGCATGACGTCGGCTTGCTCGACCTCGGCCCCGACCTCGACGGCAAGGTCGACAAGGTTCATTTCGAAGAGCAGGTCAGCGAGTCCGAAAACGGAAAATCGGCAATGTCCTTTGACTACAAGCTCCGGCCCGGCGTCGTGCGTTCGACGAACGCCCTTCGCCTGATGCGCCGTGTCGGCATCAACGTCGACCTCGAATAGAGGGGAAAAAGCACGATCGGGCGCCGGCCAGAGGTCGGACGTGGTGTCGAGGGCACGCTCGCGAGAGGCCGGACCCGGCGTGTCTGGAGGGCCGGCCCGTCCGTCTCTCTATTTAAGGATGTGTCCCCCTGCCAAATCGGCGGAGTGGGACCGACTCGCTTGCGTTGGCCGGTGCCGGAGGCACCGCGGGAGTGGGGCCCCACTCCGGACTTGCTCCGGTGGGGCGGGGGTAGAGCCCCGCGGGGGGTGGGCTATCACAAGAAGCCCGCTCGCCGAGCGGGCTCCTTGTGATAGTGAAGCCGCATGCTGCCCTTCCTCGTAAAAGGAGATCGCTCCGGCGACGACCCGATTTTCGCGCTCAACCAGGAGGCGACGGTCCGCGCCGGCCGCGGTGAGTCCATCATCAACGCCACGATCGGCGTCCTGCTCGAGGACAACGGCTCGCTCGCCGTTTTGCCCACCGCGTCACGGGCGGTCCAAGAGGTCCGCCCGGACGATTGGGCGGCGTATGCGCCCATTTCGGGAAGCCCCGCCTTTCTCGAAGCGGTGATGGACGACGTCTTCGCGAAGCACCCCGCGATGCGAGCTGCGGCCGCGGCGGTCGCGACGCCCGGAGGAAGCGGAGCTTTGAGGCACGTCATTTCGACGTTCCTCGAGCCGGGTCAATCGGTGCTCACCACCTCCTATTACTGGGCCCCATACGAGACGCTCGCCGACGAACATCAGCGCCGCGTTCAGACGTTCGACATGTTCGACCCGAAGAGCAACCTGAGCCGTCTCAACTTCGAGGCGCTCGACCGCAAGCTCACCGAGATCATGGCCGCCCAAGGGCGTGCCGTCCTCTTCGTGAACGACCCGTGCCAGAACCCGACGGGCTACTCGATGAACGAAGACGACTGGCGATCGATGGTGGAGGTCGTCGGGAAGCACGCGAGTCGAGGCCCCGTGGCCATCGTTCTCGACGCCGCCTACTCCGCTTATGCAAAGGAAGGGACGGGAACGGCGCTTCGCGCCCTCGAGTCCCTCATGGGCAAAGCGCTCGTGATGGTCGCCTGGAGCGCGTCGAAGACGTTCACGCACTACGGGCTTCGCGTGGGCGCACTGGTCGTCGTCCACCCCGATGCGACGGAGCGCAAGCGCATCGAATCGGCGCTCGGCTACGCATGTCGAGGCACCTGGTCGAACTGCAACCGCGGCGGCATGACCGCAGTGACGCGACTCCTGCGCGAGCCGGCCCTTGCCCAAGCGGCGGCCAGCGAACGAAAGCGCCTGGTGACCCTGCTCGACGGACGCGTAGCGGCCTTCAACGAGCTCGCCCGGCCGCGGCGGTTGCGCTATCCGCGCTACGACGGCGGCTTCTTCGTGACCGTGTTCGTCGAGGACGCTCCTCGGGCTGCGGCAAAAATGAAGGAGGACGGTGTCTTCATCGTGCCGCTGAAAGGCGCGCTCCGGGTCGCGCTCTGCTCGGTCGCGGTCCCCAACATTCCCAGGCTCGTGGACTCGCTCGAAAAAACGAGCGTTGTTCGCGCACACGATGTTTGACAAGGGGGAGGCCGGCGCCTATCACTGCGGCCTCAGTTTTCTCGCCGGCCGCGACTTCCGTCTCGGCCGGCTGCATCGATCCTTCGAATTACTAAGTTCCTAGTTGCAATCCGGGGCCGTAGCTCATTTGGGAGAGCGTCTGCATGGCATGCAGAAGGTAGAGGGTTCGATTCCCTTCGGCTCCACTTCCGTTTCTTCCGTTTCTTCTCGCCACTCAGACTTTTCGGTTCCGGAGCTCGCGAACGCGAGCCCATCGCGCAGACATTTGCTTTGACGATCTGCGTCATGGCGCGCCGCTGCGAAAGCGGTTAGCGCCAGTGTCTCTCCACAACCGCGTCTTGAATCAGCGCGTCACTCGGTTTGGAAATTGGAGTGATCGAAACTTCGCACGCGATGGTGTGTATGCCCTTTCGCATGATGCTCCCGCACCACACTCGCGGTGACGCTTCACTCGAGAAAAACCGCCTGATCGTGCGCTGCGAAGTTGCGCTGACGAGTGCGCGCTGACGACGCGTCGAAGCGCAAACGGTTCAAATAAATTCTTCGCCCACATTCGAAAAAACTCTATTGCATTGTCAAAGAACCTAGGCTACTCGTGCCGGTCATCGCATCCTGAGTCGTTGTAGGCGTAGCGGCTGTACAACCTCGAGATCTCCAGTACCGAATTCCTTGAGGGCGCTGGGGCGAGGTTGGTCGAAGTAGAGGCATCACCTCTTCAAAAGCTTCACCCGTTGTTTGGCTCCCCCCCCCCGTGGCTCGGCCACACGCGAGTCAGATTGATCTGGCTTGTGGTTGAACTCCACCACCCCACGCAGCAATTGCCATATCCCGTGGAGAGGAATTCGTGACAATGCTCAAGAAGACGTTCTGGCATTGGGTCGTCTGCGCCATCGCGGCAGCATTACTGCTAACGCCGAAGGCGGCACTGGCCCAGCAAGGCGCAGCTGTCCTAACAGGAACCGTCACCGATGCATCGACCAAAGCACCGGTCGCCGACGTCGTCGTGACCGCAACCTCCCCCGCCTCTCCGGGCGAGCAGATGGTGGTCACCGACGCTTCCGGTCTGTTCCGAATTCCCGCCCTCCCGCCGGGGCAATACACGCTTCGCTTAGAGAAGGAGTCGTATCGCCCCTTCTCGCGAGACGGCATCACGCTCCGCGCCGACACGACGATCCGCGTCGACGCGCAACTTCTTCCTGAAGCTCTCAAAGCGGAAGAGGTGACCGTCGTCGCGCGACCCCCGTCGGTTGACGTCGGATCCGCCGCTACCGGCCAGAACATCGGTGCCGAGTTCACGCGCCGCATCCCCGTCGCTGCACCGGGCGGCAAGGGTGGTGGCTCGCGTTCGTTCGAAGCCGTCGCCGAGTCGACGCCGGGCGCCAACGCCGACACTTACGGTACGTCGATCAACGGTACGACGTCTCCCGAGAATCAGTACGTGCTCGACGGCATGTCCGTCAACAACCCCGCCTTCGGCGTCATCGGCACCCCGCTCTCGATGGAGTTCATCAAAGAGGTGAACGTCATCAGCGGCGGTTACATGCCGGAGTACGGCCGCGCGACCGGCGGTATGCTCAACGTCGTTACGAAATCCGGTTCGAACGAGTTCCACGGCGGCGTGTTCGGCTACTACTCGCCGGGCGCTCTCGAAGGAAAGCGCACCCTGGTTCGCCGCTCCGGTCAGACGGTCTCCACCGACACGAGCCTCGGCTATATCGGTGACATCGGCGCCGACATCGGCGGTCCGATCGTCAAAGACAAGTTGTGGTTTTACGTCGGTCTCGACTTTGCGAAGACCCGCTTCAACCTGAAGCGCGCTTTCAACCGCAGCAAGGTTCGCGCCTTGGCGAACCCCATGATGGGCGCTTTCGGATACGAAATCGATCCCACCGCTGCCGCCAACGGTGAGCAAGAGCTCATCCCCGGCTCGCAGAGCGACTGGGCCGCCGAGTCGACGCAGATTCAGGCGATGGGCAAGTTGACCTTCGCGATCAACCAGGACAACCAGTTGCACCTCGCGGTGTACGCGACGCCCACCCAGAGCGGTGGCAACGGCAAGTACGGTATCAGCCCGCTCACCGGTCAGCCCGAGGCCGACCCGCGCACGACGGCTGGTCTCAACGGCCCGTACAACGCTCTCGCTCACCAGCGCCTCGGATCGTCGTTCGACACGAGCTTGAAGTGGACGTCGGCCTTCGACAACAAGCGCGTCCTCATCGACACGACGGCCGGCTGGCACCATGAGACGGGCGGCATCCTCGCCGCGGACGGCTCCGGCCCCGAAGACACCACCAACCCAGGCGTTCTCGCTGGTCAGCAGCGCGTTGCTTGGCGCCGCAACAGCGTCGGCGCGAGCTACCACCAGGTCTATGACTTCGACACCGCCAACGTCGGCAACATCATGGATCTCTGCAATCCCGCCAACGGCTTCTGGTGCCCCGTCTCCACCTACAACACGGGTGGTCCCGGTGCCCTCAGCCGCCAGGCGCTCGATCGTTACCAGGGTCGCAGCATCCTTACGTACCTGCTCCAGGGTGCTGGCCACCACGTCATCAAGGCGGGCGTCGACGTCGAATACAACCAGTACGAGATCACGAAGGCCTTCTCCGGTACGCAGTTCTACCGCGAGTCGACCAACGGAAATAACTTCCAGGACTACCGCCAGTACAGCTTCCTCACGGCCCCCGACCAGATGCTTCTCTTGCCGTACCTCCGTACGAAGACGAAGTCGATCACGGCCGGCGGCTTCCTGCAGGACAGCTGGAGCGTGATGGACAAGGTCACGCTGAACATCGGTGTTCGTTACGACGCGCAGTTCCTCTACGACACCTACGGTAACCGCGGTCTCAGCTTGCCCAACCAGTGGTCGCCCCGCGCTGGCGTCATCTACGATCCCACGCAGTCCGGCCGCGCCAAGCTGTTCGGCAACTTCGCCCGCTTCTACGAGAGCGTGCCCCTCGACATGGCAGACCGTTCGCTCTCCGGTGAGGCGAGCGCCATCGGCCGCCACCGCACCGTCGGCAACGGCATGAACTGCAGCCCGAGCGTGCCCAACCAGCCGACGGGTCTCGGCCCCTGCCTCGGCGACGGCAACCTGATCCCCATCGGCAGCCCGCCGAACACCAACTACACCCTCTCTGGCGGCGGCGGCTCGATCCCCATCGATTCGAACATCAAGCCCCAGTCGTCGGACGAAATCGTGGCCGGCGGCGAGTACGAGGTGATTCGCGATGCTCGCGTGGGTCTCAGCTATACAAAACGATGGATGAACTACGTCATTGAGGATATGAGCCGCGACGAGGCCCAGACGTACTTCCTCGGTAACCCGGGGTACGGGATCGCCAACGACTTCCCGAAGCCGAAGCGCGACTACGATGCAGTGACACTGTACCTCACCAAGGTCTTCGCCGACGACTGGCTGGCCCAGGCGAGCTACACCATCTCGTACCTCCGTGGTAACTACGCCGGTCTCTTCCGCCCGGAAACGCAGCAGCTCGACCCGAACATCAACTCGGACTTCGACCTCCGTTCGCTGCTCGCCAACCGTGACGGGCCGCTCCCCGGCGACCGAACCCATCAGATCAAGCTCTATGGCGCCAAGGACTGGATCCTCAATCCCGAGCATCACGTCACGACCGGCCTCTCGCTCCGCGCGAAGTCCGGCACGCCGACGGGCTACTACGGTTCGCACCCGGTGTACGGCCTCGACGAGACCTTCATCCTCCCCCGTGGCTCGGGTCCCCGTACCCCGTGGGAGTTCGGAGCTGACCTCGCGCTCGGTTACCGCTTCCAGATCGACAAGGACAAGTCGGTTGCCGCCACCATCGACATCTTCAACATCTTCAACTTCCAGGCGGTCACCCTCACCGACCAGCGGTACACGGCATCCGACGTTCTGCCCGTGGCCAACGGCACGACCAACGACCTCGGCAGGCTCGTTCACTCGGCGGACGGCACCCCGTTCGACCCGGCGGAGAAGAACCCGAACTTTGGTCGTCCCCTCGCCTACCAAGCGCCGCGCGTGTTCCGCTTCGGCCTTCGTACGACATTCTAATCTTTAGCAATAACAGGCTACCTGAAAAGTTATAGGAAGGACGCGAACCGTGGATAAGCGAAGCCTGGTTTTGTACCTCTCGGGATTGGCAGCTGCCGGGGCCGTTGTTGGCCTCGCAGCTTCCTGTTCGGACCAGCCCCGCATCAAGTGCACCGCTGGACATGGTGCGTTTGCAGCGGTCTACACCCCGAAGGGCGGTGGGGCCGATCCGTGCGGCATGCCTGGCGAGCAGATTGGCGTCGAGGCTTATAACTTCCCGCTCGGCGACAAGTCGAACCTCGACCCCAACAACGGTAGCCTCGGTCTGGAGCCCATCGATCTCGCCGCTCACATCGACGAGCACGGCGGGAAAGATACGAGCAACGGTCGCTTGCCCTACTCGCTGGGCAAGTGGGCAACCTCGGAACCCACGGGTGATGACTTCTGCACGGTGGAAAATCCCAATGCCATCGAACAGGACTTGCCGTTCGTTCCGGGTAAGCCCCCGACGACCCCCGATGCGGGCGACGGAGAGGACCCCATCCCCTCTCTCTATATGAAGTACGCGTGGAGCAACGTCCGCTTCTACAACACCCCGGCCTCTTCTGGGACGCAGCTCGTCGCCGATCTGTCCTTTACTCGGACGGACGGTGCAGAGGACGGCGGAGCAGGTACCCCGTGCACCGCGGAGTATCATGTGGTAGGCCTCTGGCCCGCTTTCGATTGCAGCGCAGACCCGCCCGCCATGGGAATCGACGAAACGAAATGCTCGCCCTTCGCCGATCCTTCGAAGAACCGTCCGACGGGATCGGGCATCAGCCCGGACCTCGCGACGCGGTGCGATCCGGTTCTCAAGCTCTGCGTGCTCGCGAAGGAACCCCCGTCGTTCAAGTAACGAGTCGTTCAAATAACGACATGTAATGAACACTGGCATTCGGACACAATTTCGTTCATAGAGAAGACGTAGTTTCATGTTCGACTCAGTCCTCGAGCGTAATATCCCGAAGCGCCAGTTTGGCCGGGGGGCGATTCTCTCCTTCGCCGTTCACGCCCTGCTGTTCTTGCTGGTCGTTTACCTGTCATCTCGCCCTGCCAAGGCGATCGAGAAGGAGTTGCGGGCGGTGACGTTCCTAGCGACGCCACCGCCTCCTCCGCCTCCGCCTCCGCCCCCTCCGCCAGCTGGCGGAGGGCAGAAGAAGCCGAAGGTCGAGACGAAGACCGTCGTCAAGAAGCCCGACACGGTCGTCGAGTCCAAGGCGAAGCCGGAGCCGCAGGAGAACAAGCCCGCCGCCAAGGATGAGCCGGCGGGTCAGGTCGGCGGTGTAGAAGGTGGCGTAGCCGGTGGTGTCGTGGGCGGCGTCGTTGGCGGTGTCGTCGGAGGAGTCCTCGGCGGCCAGCTGGGCAACTCGACCCAGGCCATTCCGTTCGGCCCTGGTATGGAACGCCCGAAGAAGCTCTACGAGCGCGCGATCATCCTCACGCCCGAAGCGAAGGCGGCCAACATTCAGGGCCTGGCCATCGTCAAATGCGTCATCAACCTCGACGGTACCCTGTCGAACTGCCAAATCATCAAGGGGCTGCAGTTTCTCGACAAGGCGATACTTGAAG
>Ga0111539_10007908_pt1 | contig 13567 bp, 10 predicted proteins | sample RhiMethybrSRZTD1_FD_79667 | JGI IMG/M metagenome (GOLD analysis project Ga0111539, IMG submission 79667) | Populus rhizosphere microbial communities from Tennessee, USA - Rhizosphere MetaG P. TD hybrid SRZTD1 (version 2) (version 2) | ecosystem: Host-associated > Plants > Roots > Rhizosphere >...
AAGCGCCTGTCGCGGACGGACTCGCACCAGCTGCGCGACGGCGACGTGCTGTTCATCGACGCGTACCAGATCAAAGTCTCGCTCGCGAAGGATCCGGCGGCTGAGTCGCGCAATGATCCGTACGCATTGCTCCAGGCCCGTCACAACAAGTCCGTCGGCGCGACGCGCGAGATTCCGCCGCGGCCTGCGCCCGCTCCCGCGCCCGAAGAGGATCGCACTGCGAACCTCGTGAGGGACGCTGCGCCGAGCCGCAACGAAAATCATGCGACCGGCACGCAATGGTTCGGCATGACCGACATGTCCTCGGCTCCGAAGCCGGCGCTGCCAGAGAAAGCACGCGCTTCGCGTCGCGTGCCGCCGTCCGTTCCGGAACGCGCAGTGCGGCCGGCGCCGAGCCCGTCGCGGGCCGCGCAACCCGGCGACGATGACGCACAGCTGCGAGCGTTGATCGAAGCCGCCGGCATCGAAGGCCTCGATCCTTCGAGCGAAGCAGCTCAGGTTCTCGGCGCGATGCTGCGCGCCGCGGTCGGCGGCTTGATGGAAGTGCTGCGCGCACGCGAGCGAATGAAAGACGAGCTGCGCGTGCGCGGCACGACGTTCAAGGTCGCCAAGAACAATCCGCTGAAGTTCTCCGCCAACGTCGACGACGCGTTCCACAACCTGCTGGTGAAGCGCAACGCTGCGTACCTCGATCCGCAAACCGCGTTCGAGGATGCGTTCCGCGACGTGCGCGATCACCAGACAGCGATCCTGGCGGCGATGCGTCTCGCGTTCGAGTCGATGCTGTCGCAGCTCGATCCGAACCGCCTGCAGGAAGAGTTCGACCGGCAGATCAAGAAGGGCTCGATCCTCGGCGTGCCCGCCAAGCTGCGCTACTGGGACCTGTACCGCGACAAGTACACCGACCTCGCCAAGGACGCGGAAGGCGCATTCCGCGACCTGTTCGGCGACGCCTTCGCCAAGGCGTACGAGGAGCAGCTGGACCGGCTGCAGGGACTGGCGCGCGGTCGCGACAAGTAGGCTGCGGCACGCGCACATGGGGCTCGAAGACACAATCGTCGAAGAAGACATCCACCCGGTGTACGTCTCCGAGGGCGCGACCGACACCGGTCGTGTGCGCACCGCCAACCAGGATGCGTTCGCACAGCTCGGCGCGCACGGCATCTGGGCAGTCGCGGACGGCATGGGCGGCTATCGCGACGGCGACGTTGCCAGCCGCATGGTGTGCGAGGGCCTGCAGACTCTCGAGAGCACCGCATCGCTCGAAACGACGATCGATGTGATTCGTCAGCGCATGAGCGAGGTCAATCAGCGCCTGCACGAAGCCTCGATTCGCGAGCACGATCCGGTGATCAGCGGCAGCACCGTCGCGATCTTTCTCGTGCAGCGGACTGCGTGTGCAGTCGTATGGGCGGGAGACAGCCGCATCTATCGATTCCGCCACGGGCGCCTGACGCAGCTCACGACCGATCACACCTGGGCGGCGGAGCTCAACCTGCAGCAGCCGAACGAAGAAGCAGATCACGCGATCACGCGGGCCGTCGGCGGCGAGGACACGCTGCTGCTCGACGTGCGACGCGATCGCGTGCGCCTCGGCGATCGCTACCTGCTGTGTTCCGATGGACTGACACGCGAGCTGACCGATGTGCGCATCGCCGAGCTGATGGCCGGTGAAGACGTGCAGCAATGCGCGAAGGCGCTGATCGACGCGACGCTGGAGGCCGGCGCGCGCGACAACGTCACAGTCGTCGTTATCGAAGCACAATGAGCAGCGACGAAAAGACCGGGCAGCCGTACAAGGCAACGCTCGTTCGTCCCGCCGCGGAGGAATCCGAGGCGACCGTGCTGCGTCCGCCGACAGAAGTCGTGCCGCCGGTCGATCCGGACGCGACGATCCGCACTACACGCGAGCAGGTCGCCGACACCGCCGCGCGCACGTTGAAGGCGGATCCGCCCACTTCGCAGAGCGCCTACGCACCGACGCTGCAGTCTCCCGGACCCGCAGCTTTTGCTCCGACGCTGCAATCGCCGCCGCTCACCGGTCCCGAAGGCACCAAGGTGATGGCCAATCGCCTGGTCGGCTCGCTCGAAGCCGCCGGCGAAGGTCATCACGGTCCGCTGGAGCCGGGCTCGGTCATCAAGAAGCGCTTCGTGCTGGAGACGCTGCTCGGCAAGGGCGGCATGGGCATCGTGTTCGGTGCGATCGACCGGCGCAAAGAGGAAGCGCGCGACCCGAATCCGCGCGTCGCACTGAAAGTGCTGAACGCGGATTTCGAGCGCCATCCGCAGGCGTTCATGGCCCTGCAACGCGAGGCCCGTAAGGCGCAATCGCTCGCGCATCCGAACGTCGTGACGGTGTTCGACTTCGACCGCGACGGCGATGCGGTCTACATGACGATGGAGCTGCTGACGGGACGCTCGCTCGACTCGATGGCGCGGGAGGCGCGCGGCAAGGGCATCAAGCGCGAAGTGGCGCTGCCGATCATTCGCGGCATCGCCGAAGGCCTCGCGTACGCGCATCGCAAGGGTATCGTGCATTCGGATCTGAAGCCGGGCAACGTGTTCATCACCGAGGACGACACGGCGAAGATCCTCGACTTCGGCATCGCGCGCGCCGTGCCGAGCGTGAATACGGAAGCGAGCCGCGATGTGTTCGACGCGGGGAGTCTCGGCGCATACACCGAAGCGTATGCGACAGACGAAATGATCGACGGCGTCGATCCGCATCCGGCGGATGACATGTACGCGCTCGGGATCATCGCGTACGAGTTGCTCACGGGGTTTCATCCGTATCAACGGCACAGCGCGCCGGGAGCGCGCAAGCTCGGGCTGAAGCCGGCGCCGCTGAAAGGACTCAAGCGCAAAGAGGCGCGCGCGATCGAAGCGTGCCTGTCGCTGGAGCGCAAGAAGCGACCGCAGGATGCGCAGGCGTTCCTGAAACTCTTCCGCGGCGTCACGACACTGCAGAAGGCGACGCTGGCCGCGGCGGCTGTGCTCGCACTCGTTGCGGGATATCTGTGGTACCAGAACTATCTAGAAACCAGTCCCTCGATTCCGTTCAGTGCACTCACCGCGGAGACTCAGCAGAGGTTCAGGTACGACATGGAGCAGGGCAGCAAGGAGTGGGAGTTCTTCGAGAACGAGCAAAACCTCTATCAAGCGTTCAGCGCTATCGAATTCTTTGCGGATGCCTACGAAATTCATCCGCGCAACCGCGAAGCGGTCGCCGCGCTCAGGAAGGCAGCTGATGCATTGCTGGCCCTGCCGAACCTCGACAAGGAAACGCACCGGCAACTCGCCGGCGATCTGAAGAAGAAGAGCCTGTACTACGAGAAGTACGCGCCCGTCGTCGAAGCGGCCAGGGAATAAGAATTCGCCTGATATTGGAGTGGGTCAGGCTTCAGCCTGACTCAGCTTCCCGGCCATGAATCCTTTCCCTGATTGACCCTGCTGCGATTCGCGGCGTAGCGTTCGCGCATTCAAAGTAGAACTATGTCAGCTCAGGGATGGCAACGGTTGCCCTCGTGCTGAGTTGCGTCGAGGGAATGGTATGGAACGCCGTGTTGGGTCAATGGCCGCAGAGCGCGGTCGCAGCGCGTGTACTTGGTGGTTCTGGCTGCTGTTGATGGCGACCGGACCGGCGTTTGCGCAATCGACAATTCGCATCAACGTCGGTGGAGCAGCCTACACGGACAGCGCTGGGCATGTATGGAGCGCGGATAGCGGCTTCAACACGGGCATCACAACTACCGCAACCGTGCCTGTGACAGGCACTGCCGACCCTGCCCTTTACGAAACGATTCGCTGGGACTCGGCCAGCGCTCCGGAGTTGCAGTACAGCTTCCCTGTGGCGAACGGGGTATATCGGGTCAACCTTCTCCTGGCCGAGCAATGGTCCGGCGCATTCTTTCCTGGCGGGCGCGTTTTCAGTGTGCAGATGGAGGGTGTCACGCTGCTGCCGAATGTGGACGTTTTTGCAGAGGTCGGTGCTAACGCCGCTCTGGTCAAGACCGCCATCGTCAGCGTGAGCGACGGACAGCTGGATATTCAGTTCCTTCATGTCATCGAGAATCCATCCTTCAATGGGCTCGAGATCGTGCCGGCGGAAGTTCCATCCAGCCCGACGGGATTGTCCGCATCAGCCTTTTCGACGTCGCAGGTGAATCTGAGCTGGACCGCTGCCGTCGACAATACTGGCGTTGCGGGCTACCAAGTGGAGCGCTGCCAAGGTGCGAACTGTTCCAGCTTCGCGCGGATCGCGGGTCCGGCTGGGACCTCCTACGCGGACAGCGGACGCGCCGCTTCCACAACCTATCGCTATCGCGTCCGCGCAGTCGACGGTGATGGCAACGTCAGCGGCTACTCGGAAGTGGTCAGCGCTACCACGCACAGCGATGCGCCATTCACACCGATTCGCGTCAACGCAGGAGGCAGCGCGTATACGGATGCTGCGAGCCAGGTGTGGAGCGCCGACACAGGGTTCAATACAGGCAACGTCGCGAGTACTGGCGCGACGATCGCCGGCACTTCCGATCAGGCGCTCTACCAGACGCAGCGCTGGGACTCGGGAGGCACGCCTGAGCTGGAGTACAGCTTCGCCGTGCCGAGCGGCTCGTATGAAGCAAGACTGCACTTTGCTGAGTCGTGGGACGGCGCTTTCTTCGTCGGAGGGCGCGTGTTCAGCGTTCAGCTGGAAGGCACGACGGTTTGGTCGAATCTGGACGTTTTCGCGGAGGCCGGTGCGAATACAGCGCTGATGAAGACCGCAACCACCTCCGTTTCCGATGGTGTTCTGAACATCGGATTCCTTCACGGCGCCCATGACAATCCGATGGTCAATGGGATCGAGATCCTGCAAACGTCGGCGCCGGATGAACTGGCGCCGACCACGCCAACAGGTTTGTCTGCGGCGCCGATGTCGGCCGCACAGGTAGAACTGCATTGGAACGCGGCCTCGGACAATGTTGCGGTCACGGGGTATCGCATCGAGCGCTGCGCGTCGGCCGGATGCACGGATTTCGCAGAGATCGCCTCGCCATCGGGCACTACATTCAGCGACACGTCCGTCGTCGCATCGAAAACTTACAGATACCGGGTTCGCGCTACGGATGCCGGCGGCAACCTAAGCGGCTACTCGACACCGACCACTGTCACAACACCTGCCTCCGCAGACGGCCAGGCGCCGACAGCGCCAACGAGTTTGAGCGCGACGGCAACGTCGAGTACTCAGGTTCAGCTCAGCTGGACGACGTCGACGGATAACATCCGTGTTGCCACTTACGCGATCGAACGGTGCGCCGGAGTCGGCTGTTCCAGCTTCGCGCCGATCGGTACGACGCTGTCGGCGACATTCATAGATGGTGGCGTCAACGGTTCGATGATCTACAACTACCGTGTCCGCGCCGCCGATGCGACGCCGAACTACAGCGGCTACTCGAATGTCGCAATGATCACTACGCCCTCTAATGCCGACGTGCAGGCACCGACTGCTCCGAGCGGCCTCGCGGCCTCCGCTGTCTCAGGAAGAGAGATCATGCTGACGTGGACCGCTGCGACGGACAACGTGGCAGTTGCGAGATATCTCATCGAGCGCTGCCAGGGTGCGTCGTGTATGAGCTTCAGCGAAATTGGCACGTCGCTGGCTGTCTCGTATAGCGATGCAGCGCTCGCTACTTCGACGACTTATCGCTATCGCGTTCGCGCCGTCGATACAGCGAACAACGTGAGCGCGTATTCGTCGATTGCGGCGGCGGCGACGACTGCAGCCAGTGGCAAGGCGGGCAATGTCGTCTATGAATACGACTCCTTCGGGCGGCTGAAGCGAGTCACCGTGACACCTGAATAGAGCGCGCAAGTCATGAAGAACTCAACTCTGTTCGTGCGATCCGCGCTCGCAGCGGTGGCTCTACTGGCGCTTGCTCTGTTCGACTCGACGCCGGTGCTGGCGCTGCCGAGCCAGTGCAAGCCGAATCCCGGCGGCACCCAGGACTGCACGTCGCTGGTTCCGACACCGTATACCTACCTGAATGCCGCCTGCAGCACGCCATCGCTTTTGTGGCCGTCAGAAGGGCAGGCGCTTGCCGCTCATTTTGGCGAATTCGGGCCGGGGAACTGCCCCGCGCCGACTCGCATCGGCTGGATACCGAAGAGCGCGCCTCGATGCATGAACGGACCTTGCGTGCTCGGATCCGATTACATAGGGATCGCATGTGGCGGCTACCCGTATCCGGCGCCCGGCTACAGCGGCGATCTCGAAGTTATGAATTGGTTGCTGTACGAGTACAGCGGGACTTCGACGCAAGCGGATGCACGCCTCCGCCGCAACTGAGCGCAACTATCCGGCGTGAGCGGCCCTTTGTGTGCCAGCCCGGCTACATCAACGACGGTGGCGTGTGTATCCGTAGCGAGATAGATCCAGCGAAAAACATGGGCGGCGAGTGCCCGGTGTGCGGCAATCCGATTTCGCCCGGTACCGGCAACAAGTTTCAGAAGGAGACCGACTACGTCGGCACCGGCGAGTTTCCGCTGGTGTTCGATCGCTACTACAACAGCCAGCTTCGCGTAACAGATACGGAGTACAGTTACTTCAGCTCCGGCCAATACAATGGTAGTTCAGGCCTCGACGGTTGGCGGTCGCTGGCAGTCAGCCAGCATCGTGCCGGACTCGTAGTCACCGGCCAGGACCGTCGCGATGCCATGCGCTGGTCGACGCAGGGGATCGACATGATCGGCGCGAACTGGCGCCACACATATCAACGCTCTATCTACTACGTGGGCGATCCGACTGCCACCGCGAGCACGGCGTTCGCCTTTCGTCACAACGGCCGGGTGCTGTCATTTGTCGAGTACAACGGCGCGTTCTATCCGCAGGCTGACGTTTCCGATCGGCTGACCGGATCCCCGAGCACCGGATGGACCTACACGTCGGCAGCGAACGATGACGTCGAGACATACGACGCCGACGGACGGCTGTTGTCGATACGAAGTCGCGGGGGGCTCACGCACACGCTCGCATATGACGCCGACGGACGCTTGACCAGCGTTACGGACGATTTCGGGCGCGCGCTGACATTTGCTTATGATACGCCCGCCGGCAGCGCGAGCGCGGTGGCTCGCGTGGCGAGCATGACCAATCCGGCGGGAGGGATTTATCAATATGGGTACACCGGCGCGAATCTGACGTCGGTGACGTACCCGGATACCAACACTCGTCAATACGTCTACGCCGGCAGCACGGCTCGCGCGCTTACGGGGATCATCGACGAAAGCAATGTGACCTTCGCGACGTTTGCGTACAACCAGTTCGGCGAAGCCACGCTCAGTACTCACTCTGGCGGCGCCGAGCAAGTTTCCGTGAGCTACGTGAAGGCCGGCATCACGAACGTCGGCCCGGCAACGGTCTTGGATGCGCTTGGCGCAAGCCGCACCTATCAATTCACGAATGTGCTGGGCGTCGCCAAGGTCACCAGCATCACACAGCCGGGAGCGAGCGGCGGAACGGTAACGCGAACCTACGCGTACGACGCGAATGGCAACACTCGAAGCGAAATCGATTATCGCGGCGTGCTGACCTGCCGAACCTACGACTTGTCGCGCAATCTTGAAACGTCCCGCACCGAGGGTCTTTCGGGATCCACTTGCCCGGGCACGGCGGTCACCGGAGTCACGCGCACGACCGCAACAGCCTGGCACTCGACGTTCCGCCTGCCCACCCAGATCACGGTTTACCAGGGTGCTGGCGCTTCGGGCACGCCGATACGGCAGACCACGTTCACGCATAATTCAAATGGCAACATTCTGACTCGAACGATGACCGATTACAGCGTGACGCCGAGTGTCTCACGCACTTGGACCAATACCTACGACTCGTTCGGCCGCGTACTGACCACGGACGGTCCGAGGAGCGACGTCAACGATACGACCACGTACGCGTACTACAGCTGCACCTCCGGTTATCAGTGCGGGCGCGTGCATACGGTGACCGATGCAGCTGGTCACGTCACAACGTTCAACTCCTACAACGCACACGGTGCGCCTCTCACGATCACTGATCCGAATGCTGTCGCCACAGTGCTTACGTACGACGCCAGGCAGCGGCTCGCGTCTCGGACGACAGATGGAGAGGCGCTGACGCTCACTTATTGGCCCACCGGGTTGCTCAAGAGAGCTACGCAGGCGGATGGCAGCTATCGCGAGTATCACTACGATCCAGCGCACCGACTCGACCGCATCTCGGACGGGGAGGGCAACCGCCTGATCTACACGCTCGACGCCATGGGCAATCGCGTGAGCGAGAGCGCATACGATCCGAGCGATGCCCTTTCGCGGACGAGCTCCCAGGTCTTCAACGCGCTGAATCAACTGCGCAAGCACATTGGAGCGGCGGCGACGCCGAGCGTGACGACGACATTCACGTACGACAATGCAGGCAACCAGATCGGTGTGGATGCGCCGTTGGGTCGTAACACTGCTTTGCAGTTCGATGAGCTGGGACGCCTGAAACGGATGACCGACCCTGAATCGGGTGATGTTTCTTATGCCTACGATGCTGCGGACGATCTGACCGCGGTGGAAGACCCCAACGGGCATACCACGTCCCACGCACACAACGGCTTCGGGGACGTGGTGACTCTCGCGAGCCCGGAGACGGGTACGACCACGTCCACGTACGACGCGGGCGGCAACATCGCCACGAAGACGGATGCGCGGAACATCACGGGCACTTACGCCTACGACTCGCTGAACCGACTCATGTCGATCTCATATCCGGATCAGACGGTCACCTTTGGATATGACAGTGGAGCGAATGGAGCGGGCAGACTGACATCCGCGTCGGATGCGAACCATTCGATGTCCTGGTCGTACGATTCGCACGGTCGCATCATCGACAAGAGCCAGACAGTCGGTGCAGTCAGTCGAACTGTCAGCTACGCCTACAGCGGCGGACGACTTTCGTCGATCATCTCGCCTTCCGGGCAGGCGATCAGTTATGGCTACACGCAAGGACGCATCACCAGCGTCGCCGTCAACGGAACGACGATACTCAGCGGAGTGCTCTACGAGCCGTTCGGCCCGGTGCGTCAGTGGCAATGGGGCGATGGGGCGGCCTCGATACGCACTTACGACACGGATGGTCGCGTGACACAGCTCGACAGCGGCAGAGACTTCTACGGTTATACGTACGATGATGCTTCGCGGGTTATCAACGTAGCGAATGCCTCGGATGCGAATCTGACCTGGGGCTATGACTACGATGGCCTCGATCGACTGACGCTCGCCACGAGTCCGTTGTGGATCGAGAGCTGGAGCTACGATGCAAACGGCAACCGCCTCACGAAATCCGGCAATGTGCTCGGCGGGTCTTTCGCCGATACGAACACGATATCGTCGACAAGCAACAGGCTCGCGTCGATCAGCCGCACACATCCGAACACGTACAGCTACGACAATGCGGGCAACGCGACAGCGGAGACTGCCTCTGGACGCCCGGTTTCGATCGGCGCGGCAACCGAGGTCTCGTACGTGTACAACGCGATGTCGCAGCGAGTCCGCAAATCAGGCCCAGGCATCAACACCTACTTCGTCTACGACGAGGCGGGGCATCTGCTGGGTGAGTACGGACCCGGAGGAGCGCTGATCCAGGAAACGGTGTGGATGGACGACATTCCTGTCGCGACCTTGCGGCCGCATGGGAGTGGCGTCGACATTTACTACGTTCACACAGATCACTTGAACACGCCGCGGAAGGTCACGAGGCCGGATGACAACCTGCTGGTGTGGAGGTGGGACTCAGATCCGTTCGGCGGCACGTTGCCGGATGAGAATCCCGAAGGGGCGGGGACGTTTCGCTACAACCTGCGCTTTCCAGGGCAGTACTACGATGGTGAGAGTGGGCTGCACTACAACTACTTCAGAGATTTTGACCCGCAGGTCGGAAGATATGTCGAGTCAGATCCAATCGGACAACTCGGGGGGCTCAATGTCTACGAATACGCGGAAGGGAACCCGCTCTTGCTAATCGATCCGCTTGGTCTTAAGACCTGTGGATCCGGTTGGAGCGACGCTGTAGTTCCCGACGATCCCGGCTTCCCATTCTCCGACTGTTGCGTGAAGCACGACAAATGCTACGACGGCGACTGCGGCCGATACCCGTCGAAAGAGCAATGTGATAGCGCGTTCCGGAATTGCATGTACGACAAGTGCAAGGCGGCAGGATTCCGACGAGCAGGAGAGTGCGTGTTGGTGGCCGACACTTATCATTTCTTCGTCTGGGCGTTCGGCAATGGACCGTTCAGAAGTGCCCGGGCGACACCACCACCCAACATAGTGTTTGGCTATGCGTCGTTTTGGCAGCACTTGGCCGCGCCTCCCAGGAGATGAGAATGCTCTTCTGGATCGTGTTGTTAGGCTCGTGTGCACTGGCGACGATCGTGAGTACGATCCTGTCCAAACGGCCGATGGTGTCTGCCATCGGCGTTTCAACATTGGCAGGTATCGTCGTAGCGCTGCACGATGCGCACACGTCGGCGTTTTGGGGGCTCGCAGCGGTGATCGTGATCATCTGCTCGCTGCCAGTCACCGTCGCAGGTGCAATCGTGACCGAAAATCTGATGGACAAGTACAGACCACATTGGAAGGACTAGCGCTGCTTCGACGTCGCGGCAGAACTGGTGGTCGCGTGGTCGTGCTTACGCCCAGGCGATTGGTTGCGGACAATTCCACCCAATCCTGCGAAGTCGAAGCATCCAGAGCGCACCGGTTTGATGGCGGAGGGCTTCAGCAATTTAGCCGCCTGCCAGTCCTGGACCATGATTTCGCCGTAGGTGCCGCTGCCGCGCACCTGGCTGGTGATGGCCATCAAGATCACATCGCGCCGCACCCGGTTATACGCAGCGCTTGAAACTATGACGCCGGGGCGCTGCTTGGTCGTGGACTGGTCAGTGAACGGAAATGGCACCAGGACAACGTCGCCGAATTGGTAGGTCATCGCTGCGAGCCTTGCCTACAATCGGTCGTAGTCGGCATCGTCAGGGTTGTCCCAGCCTTCCTTGAAGGCGGGCTCGGAGGCATGCGTGGCGACGTGCGTAAGGCGCTGCTCGACCTCTCGGCTTTTCAGGAAATCGACGAAATCCTCGACCTCTGCACGCAGTTGCGGTGGCAGGCTCTTCAACTTCTCGATCAGTTGTTGGTCATCACGCGCGCCCATGATCGCAACCCTCCGGATCTCTATCGCGAGCTTATCAGCCGTTCGACTGGGCGGCATCTCGAATCCTTCCCCGCGCCTTGCGCACACCCGGCGAAGGACAGGGCAGAAGCGTTCCCTCAGTTCACGCACAAACTAGCGATTCTTTGACTTTGTTAGCAGGTCCGAGTGCATCGAGCAGCGGTGAAATACGCACCGAATCCAGTTCTTCCGAACTCGAGTCGATGAGGTCGCGAGCGACGTACGCCGCCTGCGCGTACGACACTGCAGACTCGACGTCTGCGTATAACAGCGCTTCGTACAAGCAGGTGAGTACACCGTGTGCTTGCAGGAGCTGGCTGCGCTGTTCGTGGATCTTCTTCTCCAACCGGTTGAGCGCCTTCAACGTATCATCCGTGGTACCCATGTCACTCTCCTTACCAGGGTGGCTGGCTAGACGCTCGGCGGTGTTCTAGCACCGTCGGGCGTCGCTTCTCGACTTAGAGCGGGTCAGATCGTACAACGCGGACCCCAGTTGTATATCCCCACAGGTTGCGTGTTTCCGCAGAAATGCGCGCCAGCCTCACGGCTCTTGGATGTGCCGGATCCGCTCCAGATTCGCATCCAGCTGCTTCAGCCTTCCATTCCCATCCTCACACAGCAGCACGAAGATTAAATCCAGCAGATGCTGGAGCGCCGACTGATACAGCAGCGGCTCGATGTGCGCTCGCTCATCGTGCGCTGAGACGAGTAACGACGCGTCCGCGTGCGCACGCAATGGATTCGCGGTGTGGCGCGTCACTGAAATCACCTTCCCGCGCCGTTCGCGAAACTGCCGGCAGATCTGATACAGCGACGGATGCTTGCCCTGCTCCGAGAACACCAGCAGCACATCCTTCGCCGCGACAGTCGAAATCCCCGAGCTCATCAGCACCGGGTCGGCATGAAACACGGCCACAAACCCGAGCAGCGACAACTTCGCTGCGAATGCCTGGGCACTAACACTGTCCTCGCCGAGCCCGATCAGGAACACTTTGCCCGCCGCGCCGATGAGCTCAGCGATCTCGTCGATCTTGTCCGGCGTATTGATCAGGCGCGTCTCCTCCTCGGCCTTCGCTTTGCTGCGCCACAGGCTCTCGGCCAGTGCCGCATGCGGATCCGACTTCACTGACTGAGCGGCAGCTGCAGCGTTGCCGCCATTGCCGCGCGCGATTTCCTCGCCGACCGAAAACTTCAGGTCCGGATACCCCTTGAACCCGAGCTTCTGGCTGAACTTCACGACGCTCGACTGGCTGATGCGCAGCGCATCCGCAAGCTGCTGCGACGAGTAGTCACGCAGCAGGTGAGCGTTCTCCAGCAGAAAGTCCGCAATGCGGCGTTCGATCGCACTCATCTGATCGCGCTCCGAGCGGATTTTGAGCAGCGAGCTCATGACGTTCACGCAGCGGCCAGCGCTTCCATGCCGCGAATCTCTCGAATCCCCAGGCCGGGCGCCTGCGTTACCGAGATCTCGGACTCGTTGAATGTCACTCCGCCCACGACCGGGTTGAACTGACACAGCGACGGACCATCCAGGTCCACCTTCGTGATCACGTTCGACTTCGCAACCGCAAGATGCACTGCCGCGGAAACACTCACGCTCGTCTCCACCATGCAGCCGATCATGCATTCCATCTCATACATCCCGCAGATGTCCGCAATCTGAATGGCGTTCGACAGCCCACCAGTCTTCATGAGCTTGATGTTGATGATGTCCGCCGCGCGCATGCGGATCAGCTCGATTACCTCCGTCGGACCGAACACGCTCTCGTCCGCCATGATCGGCGTGTGCACGCGCTCGGTGATGTACTTCATGCCTTCCAGGTCCTGCGCTTTCACCGGCTGCTCGACCAGTTCCAATCGCACGCCGGCGTCTTCAAGCGTCTGCAGCGCAAACACCGCCTGCTTCGCCGTCCAGCCCTGATTCGCATCGAGCCGCAGCAACGCGCGGCCCTCCACTGCCGCGTAGATCGCCTTGACGCGCTCGATGTCGACGCCGATGTCCTTCCCGACTTTGATCTTCAGCGACTCGAACCCCCGATCCACCGCGGCGACCGAATCCGCGACCATCTTGTCGATGTAATCGACGCTGATCGTGATATCCGTCGTGATCACCGGGTCGCCACCGCCGAGCATCTTGTACAGCGGCGCCTTGTACAGCTGCCCGAACAAATCGTAAACCGCGATCTCGACCGCAGCCTTCGCGCTGGAGTTCTTCTCCAGCGCAGTCTGGATCAAATGCGTGATGCGATTGAGGTTCGCAACATCCTCGCCGATCAGCCGCGGCGAGATGTACTTGCTGATCGCCTCGATGATCGAGCCGTGCGTGTCGCCGGTGATCACGGC
>Ga0111539_10007909_pt1 | contig 13565 bp, 10 predicted proteins | sample RhiMethybrSRZTD1_FD_79667 | JGI IMG/M metagenome (GOLD analysis project Ga0111539, IMG submission 79667) | Populus rhizosphere microbial communities from Tennessee, USA - Rhizosphere MetaG P. TD hybrid SRZTD1 (version 2) (version 2) | ecosystem: Host-associated > Plants > Roots > Rhizosphere >...
ATTGACACCGGAAGCGGTTGTTGGTACATCCTAGTGTTGCACGAATCCCTGTTCCCACGCCCGGCCACCGCCGGACCGGCGCCGGCCGCATCGATCAAAGTTTCTCTTCCACCGAGGTCGTCTCCAATGAAAACCGCTCTGTGCGTGACCGCCGCATCGATCATCCTCGCATCGCTGACCGGCTGCTACGGCAAGTACACGCCTGAACTCGAGGGTCTGGGCCATACGCCCCAGGAGTTCCGGAACATGCGCAAGGTGTCGATGAACCAGAACGTGCGCGAGTTGAATGACGAGATCACGCGTGCGCTGATGCTGGACAACCCCAGCCGCCTCTCGCCGTGGCCGGTGGTTGACACCTCGGGCATGCCGCGCTGATCGACAGGATCACGCGCCCGCCGTTCGCCGCGCCGGCTTCTGGCGCGCCGTTCAAGATCATCTGACCGGAACCCCGATGAACTCGGGGTTCCGTTGTTTTTGCGGATGCGCGAGGTGCGTGCGTGCCGCAGCGCTGGTCGCGCCGCGCCTACACTCGCCCTTTGATCGCACGCCGCCTGTCGAGAGGACCGCTGGCCCGCTGTGACCCAGGTTGATCAAGCCGCCATCACGCCACTGCGACGCATGCGCCGCGGGCTGGGAGGGATTGGCCGCGGCGTGCACGGCGGCGTGCGAGGCGGAATCCGCGGCATGCGCGATGCCGTCGCATCGTCTCACCCGCGCGCCCTGCCTCCCATGCTCCGCGCGAGTTACAGCCGCGAACTGGTGGCATGGTGGTTCCTGCCGGTGATGCTCGGTGCGATCGAGGGTGGCGCGATGGGCAACATCGTCCGCCGTGCCTTCGATGATGCGCGGGGTGTGAGCGTCGGAGCCCTCAACTTCGCCGTGGCCGCCGTCGTCGCCGCGCCGGCCCTCGCCAACATCACCAGTTTCATCTGGGCGTCGCTGGCGTGGGGGCACGACAAGATCCGCTTCATCGTCGGCCTGCAACTGGCCACCGCCATCTGCGTGTGCGTGGTGGGCATGGCGGGCGAGGATGTGCTGGGGCTGAACCTGCTGGTGATGAGCGTCATCGCCTCGCGCATCGCGTGGACCGGCGTCATCACGCTGCGCACCACGGTGTGGGCCAACAACTATCCGCGGGCCAATCGCGCGAAGATCGCCGGCCGTCTCGCCACGGTGCAGGCGATCGTGTTCGCGGTCGTCGGCATCGGTATTGGCCAGGCGATGGACTGGAACACGGCCTCGTTCCACGTGTTGTTTCCCCTGAGCGCGATGCTCGGCCTCATCGGCGTGTGGATCTACAGCAAAGTGCGCCTGCGCGGCCAGCGCCGGCTGGCGCGGCACGAACGAGCCGGCGACGTGACGCATCGCCTGTCGATGAATCCGTGGTCCGTCTTCCGCGTGCTCGCGCATGATCCGCGCTATCGCCTGTTCATGATCATCATGTTCATCTTCGGCCTGGGCAACCTCATGCTCACTGCGCCGCTGGCGATCGTCCTGCACGAGAAGTTCCACGTCGGGTACGCCACGGGCATTCTCATCACGACCACGATTCCCGCGATCACCATGCCGCTGGCGATTCCGCTCTGGTCGCGCCTGATGGCGCGCACGCACGTCGTGCAGTTTCGTTCGATCCATGCCTGGTCGTACGTGACGGCGTCGCTGGCACTGCTGCTGGCGGCGCTCACGGGCGATCTGTGGCTGATGTTCGTCGCGGCTCTGTTCACGGGGCTGGGCAACGCAGGCGGCGTGCTGGCGTGGAACCTCGGACACCAGGATTTCGCGCCGCCCGGACGCGATGCGCAATACATGGGCGTGCACGTCACGCTCACCGGCATTCGCGGACTGATGGCGCCATTCCTCGCCGTGGGCATCTACCAATGGTTGGACAGTGGAGCGACCGGCGCCGGCATCTGGGTGTTTGCCGTGTGCCTGGTATTGAATGTGATAGGCGCCATTGGATTCATGCTGATGGCCCGTGGAGTGGCGCGTCAGTCTCAGCCGCTGGACATCACCCAGACGACGGCGGTTTAGTGCCCTTTCCCATGCCGGCGCTCCTGCGATGGAGGCTAGGCTGGTGAGCCTTTGTTCGCCGGTGTGGCGTCCCGCCAGGACGCCGGCTCCGCCCCACGGCGCATCATCCAAACCCGCTAACCGTGGAGACTTAGAATGAAGAGTAGACCATTGTCGTATTACTGTACCGTGGCGATGGGCACTGCCGCGATGTTCGTCCTTGGCGGCCTCGCATCCACAACGTTCACCGACAACTTCAACAACAATGTGATCGGGCCCGTTTGGGATAACGGTTCGATCGGCGGCGTCAACGTCAGCGAAACCAACGGCCGCGTGCAGTTCACCGCCAACGGCTCCACCGGCGCGCTGAGTGCCGCCGGTTTGGCCATTGAGCCCTGGGGCGCCAACGTCAATCGCGACTTCCAGGTCGAAATCAACAGCGTCATCAACCTGAGCAACGTCAATGGCGGCAAGCGGGTGTTCCTGGGGTTCGGCTTTGCCAACGAAGCCGACGCAGCAATCTGGCCCAACGACGGCGCCGTACTCTGCGCAGGCGTGGTTCAGGACCAGTTCGGCATGGCCGTCGGGTGGGTCTTGCTCAACAACGGCGTGGTGGTCGACTCTGATACCTTCCCAGTCACCTCAACCAGCGGCAAGATCACTGTCGAGTTCGACAAGTCGGACGACGAGTTGAAAATCTCACGCAACGGACACACAGTCACCTACACGGGATTCTTCACCGATTTCGGCCAGGACAATCCAACCGGTCCGCTGGTGATTACGCTCGGCTGCGTGACGCTCAGCGGCAATATCGCATTCTCAGGAAACAAGGTCCGCCTGGATAACTTTGAGTTCAACGGTTTCAAGCGTCAGCGATAGATCGGGCCGTCGTCCTCCCAGACGAAGTCATGGCAGCGGCGCCCTTGGGCGCCGCTGCCGGTCATTTGGGATCGTGCTGTCACTGAGGCCAATGCGTTTCCGCTGCCGCTGACCTTTGCTGCCCGTCGGGCAGCGCGACGGCCAGGCGGCGCATGCGTGCGATCGATATGGCTATGACCTGCGCGGCGGCGACTCTCGCGACTGCCCGGAATGTGGCTTGCCCCGCGGCGAATCCGCGTAGTCGCAGGCGCGGTTACGCTCATGTCGCCGACATGGCTGCGCCGATACCTCAACAAGGAGCGCACATCATGTTGAACTCAATCGCAGCGCGGCGAACGCTTGCCGCCATCGTCGGCGCCGCCAGCATCGCAGGCCTCGCGGGACTGGCCCCGACAGTCGTCATCGTCCGCGACCGCTTCACCGACAACTCGGTCAACACGCAACTGTGGCTGCAACGCGGCTTCGGTGTGATGAGCGCCGCGGAGACCAATCAGCGCCTGCAATTCAGCGCGTCGGTCAACAGCAACAACGACAGTTTCGCAGGCCTCGAAGTCAAGAACTGGGGCGCGAACTGGAAATACGACTTCGAGATCCAGATCGACTACAAACTCAACCTCGGCAACGTCAGCGGCGATCGCGAAGTCATCGTCGGCATGGCGCTGACGGCGGCAGGCGATTTCCCGGCCACGCCGACAGGCTTCATCGCTTCGATCTCGCGCGATGCCCTCGGGCTGGTGCTGACGATCTCGCGACTTGTGGACGGCGAGGTCATGGCAAGCGATGAGACCAACATCGGCGCGATACAAGGGCAACTCACTCTGGAATGGGATCGTTCCGACGACCGCATGATTGCGAGGGTCGGGACCAACCAAGTCGTCCTCAATGGCCCCTGGGCAGCCTTCGGCGCGGCGTATGGCAACCTGCCGCTCGAGATCACCATCGGCTGTTATGCACTGAATGGTAATCGAACTTTTCCCGGCACCCGCGTGTACCTTGATGAGTTCAAGTTCGACGGCGTGAAGCGCGCGCGATTGTGAACGGATTCGACTTCACACTGCCGCCAGAAGCGGATACGCCAGGGCCCCCAGCACGGCCCCGATGATCGGGCCGATGACGGGAACCAGCGCGTATCCCCAGTCGCTGTCGCGCTTGCCGGGAATGGGCAGGATGAAATGCGCGATGCGCGGGCCCAGATCGCGCGCCGGGTTGATCGCATAGCCGGTCGTGCCGCCCAGGCACAGGCCGATCGCCAACACAACCAATGCGACAGGCAGTGCATCGAGCGGGCCGAGTTTGAGACTGATCCCGGCGCTGCCGCCCGAGTCGATCGTCCCCGGGTGCGTCACGATGGCCATGATCGCGAAGGCCAGCACGAACGTGCCGGTGATTTCGCAGAACATCGCCCAGACAATGCCTCGATACGTCGGTGCATTGCAGAACACGGCGAGTTTGGCATCGGGGTCGGCAGTATCGGCGAAGTGCGGGCGATAAAACGCGTACACCAGGATGCCGCCGACGACGCCTCCCAGCATCTGTGCGGCGATGTAACCGGGCACGAGATTCCATTCGAATCTGCCAACGGCCGCCGCCGCGATGGAAATGGCGGGGTTGAGATGCGCGTGGCAGTAGGGCAGCACACACATGACCGCGATGAAGAGCGCCATGGCCCAGCCGAAGGTGATGACGATCCAAGCCCCACCTCCCCCGCCGCCACCGTGGCCCTTGGTTTTCGAGAGCACCACGTTGGCCACCACGCCGTCACCAAGCAGGACCAGTAAGGCGACGCCAACAAACTCAGCGATGCAAGCGTTCATGCGCGAGATCTCCGGGAGACAGTGCAGACACTCATCGGAAACTCGCGGGTCCAGTCCGCAGGAATTGCGCCATCGAGTGCTGACTGCGCGGGCCTACGGCAGGTATCCGCGCGCCAACGTCGTTAAGGCCTCGACCTGCGACTTGATCCAGCCCTTGTCGCGCTTCAATTCCGAAGCCATGATCGCGGCGACTTTCGGCGCGGCTTCCACCGCCGCCTTGGCGTCCAGCAGTAGGCAGCGGGTGCGGCGCGACAATACGTCCTCGACCGTGCGCGCCATCTCGAAGCGCGTGGCCCAGACGACCTCCGCCGCCCGTGCCGCGAGATTCGGATGCAATCGCTCGCCCAGCGCGGCGTCGGATCGAATGAGCGATTCGATATCCATCGCATCCGCGCCGAAGTGCGCCAACTCGCCGAACCGCTCGCTGTTCTCGTGGAAGCCGTGCACATTCAGCGTCTTGGTCACGCACGGGCTCGCGGGCAGTTCCGCAAACTCGGCGGCCTTGTTCACCGCCTCCTCGGCCATGTGGCGATAGGTGGTCCACTTGCCGCCGCCGATGGTGACGAGGCCCGAATCGGAAATGTGAATGGTGAAGTCGCGCGACACGCTGGCCGTGCCCTTCGATTCATCATCGGGATCTCCCACCAAGGGTCGAATGCCCGCGAACACGCTCAGCGCATCATCGCGCGTGACGGCCTTCGCGAGATAGCGCGAGGTGTTCGTCAGAATGAACTCGATCTCCTCATCCAGCGCGCGCGGCTCGATCGTCACGTTTTCGATCGGCGTGTCGGTCGTGCCGATGACCGTCCGATCGTGCCAGGGAATCGCGAACAGCACGCGGCCATCGTCAGTGTGCGGCACCATGATCGCGCACTCGCCTGGCAACACGCTCCGGGGAAACACCAGATGCACGCCTTGGCTGGGCCGGATCATGGGCTTGCATTCGGGCTCGTCCAAGCGTCGCACGCCGTCGAGAAACGGCCCACAGGCGTTGATCACGACCTTCGCTTGCACGTGAAACTCCCCGCCCGTCTCGACGTCGTGGCACTTGACGCCGTCGATCATGCCATCGCCTGATTTCGTCAAGCCGACGGCCGCGACGTAGTTGACAACCGTCGCGCCCTGCTCGATCGCCGTGCGTGCGAGGTTGATCGCCAGGCGCGCATCGTCGAACTGGCCATCGTGATACTGCGTTCCGCCGCGCAGACCGTCCTCGCGCAGCGTAGGAACGCGTTCGAGCACCTCCTCGCGCGACAGCATCTTCGAGCGCGCGAAACCGAACTTGCCCGCGAGCAGGTCATACACCTTCAGCCCGATGCCGTAATACGGCGACTCCCACCACGCGTAACTGGGCACGACGAACGCGAGATCGTGAACCAGGTGCGGCGCGTTGCGGCGCATGATGCCGCGCTCGCGCAGCGCCTCCATCACGAGACTGATGTTGCCCTGTTGCAGGTATCGCACCCCGCCGTGTACCAATTTCGTGCTGCGACTCGAAGTGCCCTTGGCGAAATCGGACTGCTCGACGAGCAGCGTCCCGTAGCCGCGCGAGGCGGAATCGACGGCGATGCCGAGTCCCGTTGCCCCGCCGCCGATGATGACGATGTCCCACGGGTTGGACCGCGTCTCGCCTGCGCGCTTGAGCATCTCGTCGCGGTTCATCACTCGCGCGCCCATTCGCGCGAGCGATCCAGCGCCATCGTCCATCGCTGGCGCAACGCGCGAGCCTGGTCAGCCTGCATCTTCGGCTCGAAACGCTTGTCGACCTTCCACTTCGACACGATCTCGTCCGGGCTCTTCCAGAATCCGACAGCCAAACCCGCGAGATACGACGCGCCCAGCGCGGTCGTTTCGGTGATGGTCGGCCGCACGACGGGAATGCCGAGCAGGTCGGCCTGGAACTGCATGAGAAGGCTGTTCACCGATGCTCCGCCATCGACGCGCAACTCGCTCAGTCGCATGCCGCTGTCCCGATGCATCGTGTCCAGAACGTCGGCGACCTGAAAGGCGATCGATTCCATCGCCGCCCGCGCGATGTGGGCGGCGGTCGTGCCGCGCGTGATGCCGGAGATCGAGCCGCGCGCGTATTGGTCCCAGTGCGGCGCGCCCAGGCCGACGAACGCCGGCACCAGGTACACGTCGCCGTTGTCCTTGACCTTGCGCGCCAGTTTCTCGACGTCCTTCGATGACTTGATGATGCCCAGGCCGTCGCGCAGCCACTGCGTCACCGCGCCCGCGATGAAGACGCTGCCCTCGGTAGCGTATTCGATCTGCCGCCCGATCCTCCAGGCAATGGTCGTGAGCAACTGGTGCGGCGAGATCTTCGCGCTGGCGCCGGTGTTCAGCAGGATGAATGCACCGGTGCCGTAGGTGCACTTGGCCATGCCGGGCTTGACGCACATCTGACCGAACAGCGCCGCCTGTTGATCGCCCGCGATGCCGGCAATGGGAATGCCTTCGAATCCCTTGGCACTCGCTTCGGCAACGACCTCGCTCGAACCGCGGATCTCGGGGCACATGCTGCGCGGCGTCTTGAGAATGCCCAGCAACTCATCATTCCACTGCCCGCTGTGAATATCGCACAGCAGCGTGCGCGAGGCGTTGCTGGCATCGGTCGCGTGCGTGCCGCCCTGCGTCAAGTGCCAGATCAGCCACGTGTCGATGGTTCCGAACGCCAGTTCGCCGCGCTTGGCGCGATCCATCGCGCCAGCGACGTTCTCGAGCATCCAGCGGATCTTGCTGCCGCTGAAGTAGGCGTCGAGCACGAGGCCGGTCTTCTGCCGCATCGTGTTCTCGCGGCCCTCGCGCTTGAGTTGCTGGCACAGGTCAGCTGTGCGGCGATCCTGCCAGACAATCGCGTTGTGAATCGGAGTGCCGGTCTTGCGATCCCAGATGACAGTCGTCTCGCGCTGATTGGTGATGCCGATGCCGGCAATGTCCTTGGGCTTGGCCTTCGCCTTGCGCATCGCGGCGCGGGCGACGTCGAACTGCGATTTGACGATCTCCACCGGATCGTGCTCGACCCAGCCGGGCTTTGGATAGTGCTGCTTGAACTCATTCTGCGCCACGGCCTTGAAACGGCCGTTGCGATCGATGAGGATCGCGCGAGATGATGTGGTTCCCTGATCGAGCGCGAGAATGTAGGCCATGGCGGGGCAAGCTCCTGGCTGGGAAGTGGAACCGGCCGCGCTCAAGCCGTCAATTCACGATGCAATCCGCGCGCGACAACGCGGCCCGTGCAGGCCGCGTTGGTCCATCCAAGACGCATTTGTGAATCAGCCGCCCTGGCGCGGCCTGTTGACGTTGGGGCCCTGCGGGCCGCGCTGTGGCTGGCCCTCGCGCTGCTGCTGACGATCCTTGCTGCGATCGTCTTGCCGTTGCTCCTGGCGCTGTTCCTGACGTTTCTCCTGATTGTGCTCTTGCTTGTTGGGATCGGGCACGATGGAACTCCTTTCGGGGAATGGCGTCGCTCAAGGATGCTCGTACGGCTGGGCGGACGGAACCGTGGCGCCAGTCAATGCGAGCGTGTGTGTGCGATGAACGCCGAAAAGTCTAAAGCCGGCGCGCGCGCGCAGCCGCTGCTTCGCGCCGGTTCGCGCGACAATCAGCGGGTTTCCCTAAGGCATTGAGGAATCGTGAAGAATGGGCTGCACCGGGTCCTTTTTCCTGCGCTGCTTTCCTGACAGGCGACAGGCGGTTATCCTTTGCGGTTCGCCGCGTCGGTGGCCTTTCGAACGGCCGCGGACGCGGCCCGCATGGATGCAACAGCCAGCCCGTTCTCCGCAGGGCAGCGTGCCCCGCGGCGGTGTGTCTGTCTCTCCCTGCGTTTCCCCCACGCAGTCGCGGCGCGTCGCCGCGGCGGTGTCCCGGATCCGGGTCGGATGCCGGGCGAACACGTCCAGAAAGAGTCAACTTCAGTCAATGGTCAACTACAACCTGATTTCCCGCATCGGAGGCGTTGAGGAAGACGCCGACACAATGATTCGCGAGGCGCTGGGGGCCGAGATCGCCGCCGGCAAGATGGACAGCCTGCTCAAGGACGACATCAAGTCGTTCAACAAGGGCGCGATCCTCAAGGGCACTATCGTGGGCCGCGCTGGCGACGATTTCGTCGTCGAAGTCGGCCTCAAGTCCGAAGGCCTGATCGACAAGAACGAATTCGACAATCACGAAGACATCGACATCGGCGACACCGTGGAGGTCCTGCTCGAGGAACTCGAGGACGAGGAAGGCACGATCAAACTCTCCAAGCGCAAGGCCGACCGCATCCGCGGCTGGGAGCGCATCCTCGAAACCCGCAAGGAAGGCGACGTGGTCGAGGGCAAGTGCATGCGCAACATCAAGGGCGGCCTGCTCGTCGACATCGGCGTCCCCGTGTTCCTGCCCGCCTCGCAGGTGGACATCCGCCGCCCCGGCGATATCAAGGACTACATCGGCAAGACGGTTCGCGCCTGCATCCTCAAGATCGACGAGGAACGCAAGAACATCGTCATCTCGCGCCGCAAACTCATCGAGATGGAGCGCGACCAGGCCAAGGCCCGGCTGCTCAACACGATCAAGGAAGGCGACCTGGTCACCGGCACCGTCACCAACATCGCCGACTTCGGCGCGTTCGTCGATCTCGGCGGCCTCGACGGCCTGCTGCACATCACCGACATGTCGTGGGGCCGCGTTGGCCACCCGACCGAGGTGGTCAAGATCGGCCAGCCGGTGGAAGTCAAGGTGCTCAAGATCGACCATGAGCGCGAGAAGATCGCGCTGGGCCTGAAGCAGAAGGAAGCCTCGCCGTGGGAGAAGATCGAGGAGAAGTACCCGATCAACGCCCGCGTTCACGGCAAGGTGGTCAACCTCGTCACCTACGGCGCGTTCGTGCAACTCGAGGAAGGCATCGAAGGCCTGGTGCACATCTCCGAGATGTCGTGGACGCGACGCGTCAATCATCCCAGCGAGATCGTCACCGTCGGCCAGGAGGTCGATGTCGTCGTGCTCGACATCAACCGCGACAAGCAGGAAATCTCGCTGGGCATGAAGCAGACCGAGATCAACCCGTGGGATCTGGTCACGGAGAAGTATCCGGTCGGCACGCTCATCGATGGCACGGTGCGCAACCTCGCCAACTACGGCGCGTTCGTCGAGATCGAGCCCGGAATCGACGGCCTGCTGCACGTGAGCGACATGTCGTGGACCGAGAAGATCAGCCACCCCAACGAGAAGTACAAGAAGGGCGACAAGGTCAAGTGCGTCGTCCTCGACATCGACCGCGAGAAGCAGCGCGTCAGCCTCGGCGTCAAGCAACTCACCGAGGACCCGTGGGTGCACGCCATTCCCGACGCCTACCAGCCGGGCATGGTGGTGCACGGCACGGTCACGAAGATCACCAACTTCGGCGTGTTCGTCGAACTCGAATCGGGCCTGGAAGGCTTGCTGCACATCTCCGAACTCTCGGACCAGAAAGTCGAGAACCCGCAGGATGTGGTCAAGCCCGGCGAGCAGGTGGACGTCAAGATCCTGCGCGTCGATGTCAACGACCGCAAGATCGGCCTGTCGCTCAAGCGCGCCCAGTGGGGCGACGCGACCGCGCCGCGCGGCCAGGCCGGCGCTGCCGAAGGCGAGGAGGCCGCGGCCCCCGCTGCCGCCAAGCCATCGCGCAAGAAGCCCTCACGCGGCGGCATGGATGATCACGGCGCGCTCGGCACCGACAAGATCAAGCCGATCTGAGTCATCGCACACACAGGTTCTCGTCAAAAAAGCACAAAGCCCAGGCAGACCCATGCCTGGGCTTTTTCGTTGATCAAGGTTGCCACGCGTCAGGCGTTCAGCACAACACCGCGAACGTGAGCAGGCATAGGAACAGCATCCGCTTGCGGTTGTCGGTCAGTGAGATGAGGCTTTCGAGCAGCATGGCGTACACTCCGTGTCTTCAGTTGTTGTGCCTCTGGCAATCGTACAGGATCAAGAGCCGTGCCGGAATGGATGATGCGTGCATGACCGAGCAGAATCGCAACCGTCAGCCTTCGGCGGCCGTTCTTTCCGGACCTGCGCGAAGCCAGACGCCTTGCATGTTGCGTCGCCGCAACATGGCGTGGTGTTGCGTTTTCACCACATCGCTCGCCAGCAACGCTTTGGCGCAGAAGGCAAATGCCTTGGCGTTCGTGTCCCCCGCCGCCCCGGTTTGCGTTGTCGAATCAACGCAGCAGCAGCCTCGCGGCGAAGATGAACGCATCAATACGTCGCAGGCGGCCGACGGGTTCGCGCGGGCACGGTTGTGGGTGACGAATTTCGATGCGCCTCGCATGGACGCTCCGGAATCGCAGGTGCCGGTGGCGAACGCCAGCGGAGTCTGCGTCATACTTCGCCGGCACGGCCGCGTGATGGGCATCGGGACCGATGACGGCGGCGATGATCTCATGCTTCGGCGCGCCGTCGGCCGCGCCATGAATGAAGTGCTGTCGGACCCGGCCCTGCAATCGGTTGCGAGCGCGATCCGCCGTGACAGCGGGGCCGGCGGCATCGGGGTCGCCGGCAGCCGTCCCGATGACCGGCCTGATCAGCAGGCCGAGGCTCGGCTGGAGACGCTGCGACGCGACCTCGGCCGCTCGCTCACGCTCGAACTCGAGGTCGCCGGCCCGCGCACGCCGCTCGTCGGCGCGACCCTCGAGGCCATGGCTGCGAAGATCGAGCCCGGCATCGATGGCATGTCCCTCCGCCATCAACAGGAATGGGCCCACGCCTTCCCGTCTCAACTCCGCGCCGCGAACCTTGCGAGCGATCCGGCCAAGACACTGTCGAGCCTGGCCATGAGCGCGGGTGTGTCATTGGCTGATCTTGGTCAGGGCTCCATGCCGGCTGATTCAGGCTACTACAAGTTCACAAGCATCGACCTCGCCCAGGGCAGCCCGGACGCTGCGCCCGTGGAACTGCTTCGCGGCGAGCGCGTCGTGCCGATCGCTGCGGTCACGCGCGAGGGCATCGCGTCGATGGCCAACGGCTTGGCCCAACATCTTCTGCGCGGGCGCTTTCCCACGGCACCGGAAGGCCAGACGCCCATGCCGTTGGGATTCATGGGCGATTACAACCCGGTCGCAGACCAGTTCTCGCCGCTGGTTGCACCGCCGCTGGAGCAGGCCTTGTGCGCGCTGGCGCTGACGCGCTTCGCACAACTGCCCGACGCCAAGGCGGAATCCGCCAAGGCCGCGGCGTCCGCAGCGCGCCAGGCGATGCGCGATCTTGCCGAGCAGGCCCCCGGCGAGGAGCCGCCGCTCGACGATCAGCAGGCATGCGCCGCCATCATCATGGTGGTATGCGAAATGCCTTCGTGCATGGGCGATGCCAGCATCGCCACGATGGCACGGCAGGCGTACGCGCGGCTGACCGCCGCCCTCGAAGCGGGTCACGAAGGCGCCCAGCCATTGACGTCGTTGATGCGCGCCATGATCGGCTGCGCATGCGCGCGAGTCATGCTTGCGAAGGTCGAGTCGCTGGTTCCAGCCTCGCCCGATGGTCTGCGCGGCTTCCTCGATCATGCATGGGAATCTGCGCCGGAGCAACAGCGCGTAGGGCTGTTGCCGTGGCTCGGCTGGGCTGAGCGCGACGTCGCTGCCGCGACCAGGCAACCACTGGCGCACGCCGAAGAGATGAAGCGGCTGATCGAGGCGCTGCAGCGCGCACGGATCGAGGACGCTCCGGGCACACCGCTCGACTTGATCGGCGGCCTGACCCTGACCGGTTCCACTGGCGGTGAGGCTGCAAGCCACGGCCGAGCGACATCGCAATCGGCCCGTCCAGTCGCATGGCTGGCGTCTGTGGGCAGCGAGCCGGCGCTCACAGCAGCCGATCAGCGGGCGACGCTCTTGGCCGGCCACCTGCAAACCCTGCGGTTCCTGCGCCAGTTGGCCGTATCCGACATCCGGTCAGCAACTTGTCGAAATCCCGCTCGGGCGGTTGGCGGAATCTGCGCGGCCCCATGGGACAGCCGGCAACCCCTTGCTGCACAGGCGATAACGCTGCTGGCGATAGCGGAATCCCTGCAAAACTGGCCGAAAACACCCTGACCTGGCATGCTCGGCAGGTTACCCCGGTTTTTCGCATCCAATTGCCGTTTTTCTCACGAAACGGTGCCTGCCGAATATACTCATTGGTATCTCAGTGCAGGAACGTCCTGCCCGGCGCCCGCGCGGGCGACCGGCGGACGACGCTCGGTCTTCGTCTGCAATCGCAGCACCGGAGTAGTTCCATGAAGAGCACGACCTCATTCGTCTCCTACCCACGTTCCCTGTCGCTCGTCGCCGCAGGGCTGTGCGCGATGATCGCATCGACTTCATTCGCCCAGAGTCTGTCGGACCGCATCGATCATGTGATGCAGGAACGCAGCCGGGCTCAGGCCAACAACCAGTCGAAGTCCACACTGCTGAGCACGCTGCTGTACACCGATGTCTCGGTGCAGTTCAATCAGACGCCGCTGCGCGACGCGATGAAGTACATCGAAACGGTGCTCGGCGTGAACATGGTCGTGCGCTACAGCGATGACCGCAACGCCGACGGTTCCGGCCTCGATCCCGATTCGCCCGTCACCCTGACTACCGAGAACACGCCTGCGATCAACGTTATTGAGATGATCCTGGCACAGCAAGGCGACAGCGATCCGAGCACTTGGCAACTTCGCGACGGCTACATCGAGATCGGCACCAAGGAGCGCCTCAGTGCGCCAAACGCACGTGAGATCCGCTACTACCCGATTCGCGACCTGCTCTTCGAACCGCCGAACTTCAACAACGCGCCTGAGCTCGACCTCGACGAGGCCCTGAACCAGGCCCAGAACAACGGCGGCGGCTCGGGCGGCGGTGGCGGCGGCTTCGGTGGCGG
>Ga0111539_10007910_pt1 | contig 13564 bp, 10 predicted proteins | sample RhiMethybrSRZTD1_FD_79667 | JGI IMG/M metagenome (GOLD analysis project Ga0111539, IMG submission 79667) | Populus rhizosphere microbial communities from Tennessee, USA - Rhizosphere MetaG P. TD hybrid SRZTD1 (version 2) (version 2) | ecosystem: Host-associated > Plants > Roots > Rhizosphere >...
AAAAACCGATAATGACGGAGAGCTGCGCCCCGTAGAGGCAGCGCGAGAGCATGTCGCGGCCGAGATTGTCGGTGCCGAACGGAAAGGCCCAGGAGGGCGGCTTCAGCCGGTTGATCGGATTGATCTGGTTCATCCCGTAGGGCGCCAGCAGGTCGGCGAAGACGCCGCAGAACAGGAACAGCAGGAACACCACGCCCCCGAGGGCGCCGAGAGGCTTCTCGCGGAACAGGCGGCCGATGAAGCGCCCGGTGGGGCTCGCGGGGCGGCGTCTTGCCAGGGGTTCCGCGAGCGTCGCCATCAGCGGTACCTCACCTTGGGATCGAGCAGGCCGTAGCTCAGATCCACCAGAAGATTTATCACCATCACCGCCACGCCGACGATCAGGAACACGCCGGTGATGATGGGATAGTCACGCTGGTTGACGGCGTCCAGGAGCAGCAACCCCATGCCGGGAATGACGAAGATCTGCTCCATGATGACGGCGCCGCCGATCAGCAGCGGCGCCTGCAGGCCGATCAGCGTGACCACCGGGATCAGCGCGTTGCGGAGCGCGTGGCGCGCCACGACCAGCTTCTCCGGCAACCCCTTCGCCCAGGCGGTGCGGATGTAGTCCTGGCGCAGCACCTCGAGCATCATGGTGCGCGTGAGGCGCATGGTGACGGCCGAGAGCGAGGTGCCGAGGATGATCGCCGGCAGGATCATCTGCGAGAGGTTGTGCAGGGGGTCCTGCCGGAAGGGCACGAACTTCACCTCGGGCGACCAGCCCCACCAGATCGACGGGAACACCATGACCATGGTGCCCATCCAGAAGCTCGGCACCGCCAGCATCAGGATCGAGAACGAGCGGCCGACGTAGTCGCCGGCCGTGTCCTGGCGCATGGCCGAGTAAGCGCCGATGGGGATGGCGACGAGGAGGGCTACGACAAGCGCCATGAAACCGAGCTGGAAGGTGACGGGCAGGCGCGCCATCAGCAGCTCGGCCACCGGCGTGCTCTGCCACAGGGAGCGGCCGAAATCCCCGTGCAGCAGAATGCCGCCCATCCAGCTCGCGTACTGCTCCCACATCGGCTTGTCGAGGCCGAGCGCGGCGACCAGCTGCTCCCGGCTGAACTTGTCGGCCGAGATGTCGTTCTGGCTGAGCATCAGGTCGATGACGTTGCCCGGAATGAGGCGCACCGTCACGAACACGATGAGGCTCGCGAAGAACAGCGTCGGTATCAGCGCGAGCAGCCGGCGCACGATGTAGGCTTGCATGGGCCCTTTGGACCGCGTTTTCTCTCCCTAGGCGGGCCGCAGACAACGAAAACGCGTCCTGCGCAACTGTTGTCCGACAATCAGACTGAGCTATTGCAGTTCGTTGTGGCCATCCATGGCCGGGAGGTCGATCCGTCGAGGTTCCGAGAGACGAGGGAACCCGAAGCCCTCCCTCGGAGCCGCCGTCGCTCTCACGTCCGCGGCGGCGGAGCCGAGGCGATGGCGCCCATCACCTTGGTGAGCCAGAGCCGCTTCCCGCCTTGTGCTTGCCGGACATGGCGAGCCAATCAGCCGGCGACCGTATTACTTGGGCGGGGCGGCATCGCCGGCCTGGTGATCGGCCTCGTCAAGGTAGTTGCGCACGGGCGTGCGGCGCTTGTCGCGCCAGTGCGTGAACGCCCGGCGCTCTTCCGGCGTCAGGCTCTCGGCGAGCTTGACATAGAGCTGCTCGACCGCAGCCCGCGCCTGGTTCTCGGCCGCCGACTGCCGCCTCTGCGCCTCAAGGAAGCGCTGCCTGTCGAAGGGCTGATCCATCAGGGCGCGGATCGTCTCCTCGCGCGCGGCGCGTACGGCGCGGCGGAAGGGGCGCACGTGACCGCGTTCCTCGGCCGTCTCCTCCCACAGCTGCTTGCGGCGCTCGGCCGGCAGCGTGCTGGCATAGCCCATCAGGTTGGGGATGACCGGACCCGACGAGATCGGTGGCATGCGGTGCCGCCACATCGCGCCGGCAACGGAGCCTACGACCAGCAGGTTGACCGCAAGCGAGGTGAACAGCAGCGCCAGCATCCAGCGCGGGGCAGCCCGAACGGTGCGCGTTCCGCCGGTGGCGTCATCCGTCATAGCAGGTCCTCATCGAGCAGATCGACGTGCGCCAGACGACTGGCGGTGTCGAACCTGAGCCCGGTCGCCTCCTCGAGCGCCGGCACCACCACTCCCTGCGAGTAGCTGGAGAGGCCGAGAAAGAGTCCGAGCGCCAGCGACGCGGCAAGCAGACCGGCGGCGCCGCCCGTCGCCCTGCGGACGGGCCACGGCGTGCGGGGATGCGCGACCGGCAGCGATATCACGTTGCCGACCACCCGTGCAGGCCCGGGAGCCGCGGCGGCCGCTGCCGGCGCCGCCGGCACCATGCGCGGCGAGCGGCGCGCTGCCGCGATGATGCGATCGGCGAGCGCGGCCTCCCTGGCAAGCGAGGGCAAGGGGGCCGTCTCCAGCGCCCGGTCGAGTGCCTCCGCCTCCGCCAGCAGCCGGCGCGCCACCTTGTCGCGGGCGACGAGTTGGCCGGCGCTTGCCCGCGCCTCGACGGGCCAGCGGGCGCGGTCGCTGCCGTATACGTCGAGCAGCCGCTCGAACTCGGCAATCGTCATGGTGATGCTCGTATTGCTCATGTCGGCACCTTCAACGTCTCCGTCTCTCGGGTGGCCAGGTCGGAAGTCATAGCTCACCCTCCGGCATCAGCCCCCGCCAATCCTCGCGCAGCGTAACCTTCAGCGTGCGGCGCGCCCGGGCCAGCAGCGACTCGACGGCCTCGTCGGATACTCCGAGCACCTCGCCCACCTCCACCTGGCTCATGCCCTCGTAGTGGAAGAGGGTGATCGCCAGCCGCTGGCGCTCGGGCAGGGCCTGCAGCGCAGCGTCCACGCGGGCCCCGAGCTCCCGCTCGGTCAGGTGTCGCAGCTGCGTCGCGGGCGCGCTCTCCTCGGGCACCTCCTCCACGACCGACGTGTTGCGGCGGGCCCGCACGCGGTCGATACACAGGTTCGAGGCGACCCGGCGCAGCCAGGGGCGTACGCCATGGGGCCCGAGCTCGAGCCCGGCGGCATTGCGCCACAGCCTCAACAACGCCTCCTGCGCCACGTCTTCCGCCTCCGCATCGTCCCGCAGCATCCTGCGGGCAATGGCCAGAACGGTCGGCAGATGCCGGTCCACGAGACCGCGAAAGGCATCCGCCTCGCCCGCGGCAACGCGGGCCAGCAGCTCGGTCTCCTCCCCGTTGTCGTCGGTCCCGGACCGTGGGAGTGGCCCGGACCCGCTCTTGTGCGCCAGCACAATGACCTCGTGACTACCGCTCCTGCGACCGCTCAGACCCTAGCCCACCAGGCCAGCTCGCGTATCGGCGCAGCTGCGTCCTTGTAGCGAGGAGCGTCAACGTCACCGTCCCCGGAAAGCGCGCCGAATCGATGGCCAGGATGCACAGGCCCGTCGCGGGCCCAGCGCGCCGAAGGGGCGAACCTGCTGCCACCAGCAGGCCGGAGGCCGGCGACCGGATAGACTTCTTGGCCATGTTTCTTGCGGCTCCTGGGACGGGGCGCGATCACTTGCAGGCCATAACGCTGGCAATTGCCACAATCCGTCGGGTCGTCAGCGCCAGGGCCGCAGGGAAAATGGGCAGGCGGCCCTTGGCCGAATTCGCGTTCCGCTCGGCAAAAAAGACGCGGGGTCCCTTCTCGGTCAAATTGACCGCGGGCTTCCCCCCACCCCTAGCCCCTCCCCGCAACGGGGAGGGGGACCGGGCGTAGGGAAGGGTGACGGGCGTGTGGGCGGCGGGCGCGTACGAGCGGGGAATTTGGACGTCGGCGGGAGGCGCGGGACGGGTCAGGTGATCAGGCGGTCGAAACAGAGGGCGACCTCGGCCTCGCGGGCGGCGAGGTCCGCCTCCAGGTGCGCGAAGTTGGGGGCATCGCCGGCCCGCGCCAGCAGGGCCTTGAGGCCGTCGGCCGCCTTCGCCGGCTGGAAGGGCTCGTCGAGGCACAGCCGCAACACCTGGGTCAGGTTGTTAAGCAAACCGGCAGCCGGCAGCAGGGCGTCGGCTGCATCGGGAGGAAGCAGGCCGGCCTCGCTCAGCCTGGCGAGCGCGCCCGCCGTGTTCTGGCTGAGGATCGCGGGCTCGGCGGCAGCGTGCAGGAGTTGCAGATATTGGGCGATGAACTCGAGATCCACGAGGCCGCCGCGCACCTGCTTGAGGTCCCAGACATCCTTGGTCCCCTTCTCCTTCTCGATGCGCGCGCGCATGTCGCGGACGTCGGCGGCCGTCTTGGCTGGGTCGCGCGGCTTGAGGAGCGCATCGCGGATCGCCTGCTCGACGGCGCGTCGCAACGCCGGCGGGCCGGAGACGACCCGGGCGCGCGTGAGCGCCATGTGCTCCCAGGTCCAGGCCTCGCTCTCCTGGTAGTGGATGAAGCTTGCAAGCTGGGTGGCGACGGGCCCCTTCTGTCCCGAGGGCCGAAGGCGCATGTCGACGGGATAGAGGATGCCTTCGGCGGTCGGTGCGGTGAAGGCGCTGATGAGCCGCTGCGTCAGGCGGATGTAGTACTGGCTCGGCGCCAGCGGCTTGAGGCCGCCCGAGAGCGTGGCCTCCGGCTCGAAGTCGTAGATGAGGATGAGGTCGAGGTCGGAGGCGGCGGTCATCTCGCGCCCACCGAGCTTGCCGAGCGCGACGACGCAGGCACCGCCGCCCGGCACGCGGCCGTGCGCGCGCTCCATCTCGCGCTCCACCTCGGCCTGCACGGCCGCGATCATGCACTCGGCCAGAAGCGCGTAGGCGCCGCCAGCTTGCGCCGCGCTGATGGTGCCCGTGAGCACGCGCACCCCGATCAGGAACTGCTGCTCGTTGGCAATGAGCCGGGCGCGGTCGAGCACGTCCTGGAAGTCGCCGGCCTCGGCGAACTCCGCGGCGATGGAAGCCTCGAGATGGGCGCGGGCCGGCAGGCTGCCGAAGAAGCCGGGGTCGAGCACGGCGTCGAGCACGCGGCGACGCTTGCTCAGCAAGCGGGCGAGGCGCGGCGCCGTGCCCATGATGGCGGCGATGAGCTCGATGAGGCCCGGCTTCTGCTTCAGCAGCGAGAAGAGCTGCACGCCGGAGGGCAGCTCGGACAAGAAGCGGTCGAAGCCGATGAGGGCGAGGTCGGGATTGGCAGTTCTTGCCAGCTCTTCGACCAGCACCGGCTGAACCTCGGTCAGGAGCTCGCGGGCGCGGGCGGTGCGGACGGCAGGATAGCGCCCATGATGCCAGCCGCGGACGAGTCCGATGATCTCGGATGCGCGCGTGTAGCCCATGCGGGTCAGCGCCTCCACGGTGGCAGGATCGTCGGCCTCGCCGGCAAAGACCATGTTGGCGCCCCGGCGCGTCAGCTCGGGGCTGTGCTCGAAGAGGCGAACGTAGTGGCCCTGCACGCGCTCCAACTCGGAGGTCAGGCGGGCGGCGAACGCTTCGCGTCCGGCAAAGCCGCAGAAGCGGGCGAGGGCCTCGAGCCGTTCTGCATCCTCGGGGAGAGTCTGGGTCTGCTCGTCGGCGATCATCTGCAGGCGGTGCTCGATGGTGCGCAGGAAGCGGTAGGCCTCACTGAGCTCGTCGCGGGCCTGGGCCGTGATCCAGCCGCGCTCCTCCAGCCGCGCGAGCGCCGAAAGCGTGTCGGAGACGCGCAGGGAAGATTGGCGGCCGCCGGCGATCAGCTGCTGCGTCTGCACGAAGAACTCGATCTCGCGAATGCCGCCGCGGCCGACCTTGATGTTATGGCCGGCGACGCCGATGGTGGCGAAGCCGTGGAACGCGTGAATCTGCCGCTTCATCGCCTGGATGTCGGCGATGGCGGCGAAATCGAGATACTTGCGCCAGATGTAGGGCGCGAGGTCCTCGATGAGCGCGGCGCCCGCATCGGCGTCGCCGGCCGCGGGGCGGGCCTTGATGAGGGCGGCGCGCTCCCAGTTCTGGCCGAAGCTCTCGTAGTAGTTGAGCGCGGCCAGCGTGGAGATGGCGAGCGGGGTTGAGCCGGGGTCGGGGCGCAGGCGCAGGTCGGTGCGGAAGACGTAGCCGTCGCCGGTGCGCTCGGTCATGAGGCGGACGAGATCGCGCGTGAGGCGCACGAAGAAGGGCTGTACCTCGAGGCTCGCACGCAGACGGACGCGATCAAGGTCGTAGAAGACGATGAGGTCGATGTCGGAGGAATAGTTGAGCTCGAAGGCGCCGTACTTGCCCATGCCGAGCACGACATAGCCGGCCGGCGTATCCGCAAGCCAGTCGCCGGCCTTGGCGGCCTGGCGGAAGAGGAAGCGCACGGCGGCGCCGACGGCGGCGTCGGCGGCCTGCGACAGGCGGCGCGTGACCGTCATGACAGGCCAGACGCCGGCCAGGTCGCAGAGCGCCACGAGGAGGGCGACGTCGGTCTTGAAGATGCGGAGTGCGCGCATGGCGTCCGCGGAGGTATCGGGGGCGGTGGTGTCGAGGGCGTGGCAGAGCACGTCGAAGCGGGCATCGGGCGGGGTGGCGAGCGCGGCGAGCAGGCTCTCGGGATGGCGCTCGATGAGGCTCGTCAGGTAGGGCGAGGCGCCGAAGATGCCGGCAAGGAGGTCGCGCACCGGCGGCGCAGCGAGGAGCGGGGCGAGCGGGTTCAACTGGGGCTCGTCGGCGCACCGGCGCGCGAGGTCGGCCAGCACGCGCTCGGCCTTCGCGGCGTCATGGACGCGAGGGGCGGCGGCAATCAGGGTGTGGAGGGGCTGGTCGGTCAGTTGCGGCTCGCAGGTTGTATGCAGGAGCAGACGGCGAGCGGGTCGCGCGGCGCACTAGGTTCCGGCCTCCGCCGGAATGACGCCCGCTGAGAACGCGACCCCATGCCGCAAACGTCATCCCGACGGAGGCCGGGACCTAGGACGCCAAGCGGGGAGGCTCTTTCTTCCAATCCTCAGTTCCGGTTAGCGAAGCGATGACCCAACGCTGGTCGCGACCACGGCTTGTGTTGGTCGCCCGTGGGCTTCGCCGGTTGTGACCCAACCTACGGCGCGGCGGCGCCCGTGCTCAAGGGGACACCGGCGGTGGCCGCAGCCGGGCGGAGCGGCAGGGTGAGGACGGCGCGCAAGCCCGGGGTGTTGTCCTCGAGGCGGATCGAGCCGCCGTGCAGGCGGGCGACGGCGGCGACGAGGCTGAGCCCCAGGCCGCTGCCGGGATGCGAGCGGCTCTTCTCCAGGCGCACGAAGCGCTGCAGGGCACGCTCGCGGTCCTGCGGCGCGACGCCGGGGCCCTGGTCGGCGACGACGATCTCGACGCGGTCGCCGGCGCGGCGCACGCCGATCGATACCTTGGGGCGCAGGGCGCCGTTGCCCGATCCCAACCGCGATGCTGAGCCGGGAACGGAGACGGGCTGCGAAGGCGGATCGGCACCTTGGGGCGAGTCCGGTCCCGCGTCGGATGCGTCCGGATACGAGCCCGCGTCGGCTCGCGAATACTTGATGGCATTGTCGACGAGGTTGGCGACGGCCTGGCCGACCAGCTCGCGATTGACACGCACGCTCAGGCCCCCGACCGCATTCGTTTCGAACGCGAGGCCGGCTTCCTCGGCGACGGGCTCGTAGAGCTCGGAGACGTCGGCGACGATGGAGGCGGGGTCGACGGGCGCCATGCTCTCGGCCACGGCGCCGGCCTCCAGGCGCGCGATGAGCAGCAGGGAGTTGAAGGTCTTGATGAGCTCGTCGGCCTCCTCGATGGTCTTGACGAGGCCGTCGCGGTAGGAGGCGGCACCGACGGGATCGCGGAGCGCAGCCTCGGCGCGGTTGCGCAGGCGGTTGAGCGGCGTCTTGAGATCGTGGGCGATGTTGTCGGAGACCTCGCGCAGGGCGACGATCAGCTCCTCGATGCGCGCCAGCATCGCATTGAGGCTCTGGGACAGCCGGTCGAGCTCGTCGCCGGAGCCATGCAAGGGCAGCCGCTTGGAGAGATCGCCGGCCATGATGGCGCGGCTGGCGCCGGTGATGGCCTCGATGCGGCGGAGCACGCTGCGGCTCACCGCCAGGCCGGCGCCGATGCCGACCAAGGCGAGGAGGCCGACGCCCCAGAGCCCAAGCTGGCCCATGGTGCGGGCAAAGCGGCTCAGGTCCTCGATGTCGCGGCCGACCACGAGGGTGAGGCCGCCCGGCACGGGCAGCAGGACGCCGACGGCGAGGCGGGATTCGGCGGCTTGGCGCTCCTGCAGGCGCCGCAGGTAGTTGAAGACGGCGCCAGCCGCAGCGCCCTCGAGCTCGGTCGGCATGCGGTCGAGGTTGCCCGCGACCTTGCGCCCCGAAGGATCGACCAGCAGGTAGAGGCCGGAGCCGGGCTCGCCTGAGCGCTGGGCAATGATGGCGGCAAGGCGCTCCGCCCCGCCCGCTTGATACTGCTCGCGCAGGCCGACGACCTCCGCTTCCAGCGTCTCGACGACCTTGGTGGTGAGGAGATCGTTGGCGCGCCAGGCGATGAAGCCGACAACGAGGGCCGCAACGAGCGCGAACACGCCCATGTAGGCGAGCGCGAGACGGAAAGGCGTGGAGCTCAGAAGCCTAGTCAGCGCCGTCACGGATCATGTATCCCGCCCCGCGCACGGTGTGCAGCAGAGGCTTGGCGAAGCCCTTGTCGATCTTGCTTCGAAGCCGCGAGATGTGGACGTCGATGACGTTGGTCTGGGGATCGAAGTGATAGTCCCAGACATTCTCGAGCAGCATCGTGCGCGTCACCACCTGGCCGGCGTTCTTCATCAGGTATTCGAGCAGGCGGAACTCCCGCGGCTGCAGCAGGATCGGCTCGCCGCCGCGGCTGACCTTGTGGGACAGGCGGTCGAGCGCCAGATCGCCGACGCTGTAGCGGGTGGCCTGCTCCTCGGGCGCGGGTCGGCGCGTCAGCGCCTCGATGCGGGCGAGAAGCTCGGTGTAGGCATAGGGCTTGGTGAGATAGTCGTCGCCGCCGGCGCGCAGGCCCTTGACGCGGTCGTCCACCTCGCCGAGGGCGGAGAGGATGAGGACGGGCGTGCGCACGCCCTCCGCGCGCAGGGTCTGCACCACGGAAAGGCCGTCGCGGCGCGGCAGCATGCGGTCGACGATCAGGACGTCGTGGCGGCCCTCACGCGCGAGCGCAAGGCCGCTGTCGCCATCGCCGGCGACGTCGGCGGTGTGCCCGCTCTCGCGCAGCGATCGGTGCAGAAACTGCGCCGTCTCCCGGTCATCCTCGATCACGAGCACGCGCATGTGGGCTTCGCCGCTGCCTCGGGTGTCTCGGGGGCTTGTGCTCCCTCGCACCATATTATGCACCACAAACATGGAAGCGAGGGGGCCCGTGCGGTACCGGCCCACCTCGCCTGCCTTGCACCCTCGGAATAGGGTGTCAGACCCGGAGGGTCCGACACCCCGTGATCAGCTCTTCTTCAGCTGCACCGGGATGAAGCGCGTCTCGGAGCCAGACTTGACCCGCATCAGCACCGCCTTGCGCCCGAGCTTGGCGGCTTCCTTGATGCCGGTGGCGAGGTCCTCGGGGCTCTTCACCGCCAGATCGTTGATCGCCAGGATCACGTCGCCCGACTTGATGCCCTTCTGTGCGGCATCGGAGCCGTTGTCGACCTCGCTGACGACGACGCCGTCCTTGTTGGCGCCGCTGCCGGGCACCACCGTGAGGCCGAGCTGGTCCATCTCGGTGCCCTTGGATTGCGCCGGATCGGTCTTGTCGGGGTCAACCTTCGCCAGCTCGCGCATTGACGGGAACTTGCCGAGCTTGACGCTGATCGTCTGCTCCTTCGTCCCGCGCAGCACGCGAACCTCGACGCTGGCGCCGGGCTCGAAGGCAGCGATCTGACGGGCCAGGTCGCGGCTGTCGGCAACGGCAGATCCGTTGACGGCGAGGATGGCGTCGCCGTTCTTGAAGCCGGCGTCGTTGGCAGGGCCCGGGATCGTCACCTCCGTGATGAGGGCGCCCTTGGCCTCGCTAAGGCCGAGGCTCGCCGCAGTGTCCTCGTCGACGTTCTGGATCTTGACGCCGAGCCAGCCGCGGCTCACCGAGCCCGAGTTCTTGAGCTGGTTGACGACCTCGCTCGCCGTCCTGGAGGGGACCGCGAAGGCAATGCCGACGTTGCCGCCGGAGGGGCTGTAGATCGCGGTGTTGACGCCGACCACCTCGCCGTCGAGGTTGAAGGTGGGGCCGCCGGAGTTGCCGCGGTTCACGGCCGCATCGATCTGCATGTAGTCGTAGGGGCCCGAGCCGATGTCGCGCCCTTGCGCGGAGACGATGCCGGCCGTGACGGTGCCGCCGAGGCCGAAGGGGTTGCCGACGGCCACGACCCAGTCGCCCACGCGCGGAGTCTTGTCGGAGAACTTCACGAACGGAAAGGCCTTCGAAGCCTTGATCTTGAGCAGCGCGATGTCGGTGCGCTGATCGGCGCCGATCAGTTCGGCCTCGAACTTGTTGTCCTTGTCGAAGCTGACCTGGATCTTGCCGGCGCCGTCGATGACGTGATTGTTGGTGACGACATAGCCGTCAGCAGAGATGACGAAGCCCGAGCCCTGGGCCTGGGCGGGCCGCTGCTGGCCGGGGCCCGGCATGCCGCGCCACTCCTTGGGCAGGTTCTTGAAGAACTCGTGCAGCGGGTGGTCGTCGGGAAGGTCCGGGAACAGATCCCGCGGCGACCCACCTCTGGGAGCGGGGCCGCTTCTGGGGGCCTGCGCCGTCCTGGGCGTGCCGTTCGTGACCTGGATGCTGACCACCGCCGGCTTGACCCGGTCGACGATGTCGGCAAAGGAAACCGGCGCCCGGCCCACCGCCGCAGCACCATCCGGCTTCAATTGCGCGTGGACCGTGGCGAGCGGGAGCCCGAGACCGACGGCGCCGGCCAACGCCAGACCGGTCAGCGCGGAAGCATACGCCAGGCGCCGCGAGCCGACGCGCGGCACACGATGGGTGGCGGGGGAGGTGTCCATGCCGTTGAACCTCGAAGGTTGACGAAGATGTTGATAGCGAGTCGGTGTTGTTCTTGCCGGACTGGTATAGGGTAGACGGCCTTACGGCGCCCTTTCGGTCGCATTAAAACTTGGTAATAATGAGCCATGCAGGATAAGCGGGGGGCATGCGGAACGAAGGGGCGCGGCGATGTGCGCCGGGCCGGGGCCGCAGCGCTGGGAATACTTCTGACGGCAGCGCTTGCCGCTGATTCGGCCCTTGCCTGGCCGGCCGCGCGCGAGCGCAACGCCACCACCGCGGTTGAGCCCATCGCCGTCTTCGGCAGCGACGACCGCACACCCCTGCCCCCCAAATACAAGGACGTGCGCGAGAAGATCGGTCTGCTGTTCAATACGCGCCGGCCGACGGTGTGCACAGCCTTCTGCGTCGCCAAGGATGTGATCGCCACGGCCAGCCACTGCCTGCACGGAACGGCAAGCGACCAGGACGCACGCCTCGGCGACTTCATTTTCGCGCGCAACTTCGACGCGGCGCGCGACTTCACCCGCATCGCCGGCCACGACAACGGCACCGCGGCGCTGAACGTGATCGCGGGCGCGGCGAAACTCAGCGTGCGGCCGCCCATCGATGCCGCGCGCGACTGGGCGCTGGTGCGGCTGTCGCGGCCGGCGTGCAGCAAGGGCGTGCTGCCGCTGCGCTCGATGCCCCTCGAGCAAGTGCTGACCGAGGCCGCAGCCCAGCGCGTGTTCCAAATCGCCTACCATCGCGACTACACGCCCTGGAAGCTCTCCTACTCGCGGCCCTGCGACGTCGCCAAGAGCTTCGAGACCGCGGACTGGCCGCAGATCACGCAGGACTTCGCCGAGGCGCAGCAGCTGATCCTGCACACTTGCGACACGGGCGGGGCCTCGTCGGGCTCGCCGATCCTGCTCGATACCGAAGCCGGCCCCGAGGTGATCGGCATCAACGTCGGCACCTACGTGCAGTCGAAGGTGCTGATGCGGCAGGGCAAGGTGAAGGAACGGCTCAAGGCCGACACGGTCGCCAACACCGGGGTGGCGAGCGCCGCCTTCGCGAGCAGGCTCGAAACCTTCGAGCGTTCCAACATCGTGTCGAGCAAGGCCGAGATGCGCGAGCTGCAGGCGCTGCTCAAACAGCGTGCGCTCTACGCGGGGCGCCTCGACGGCACCTACGGGGCGACCGTGAAGGCGGCCATCGAGGCCTACGAGAAGGCCGAGGGGCTGCAGGTGACCGGGCTCGCGACCAGCGAGATCCTGCGGCGCCTTGCCAGCAGCACGAGCACGGAGCGGCCGAAGGATGCGCCGCGAGGCAGGCTGCGCCGGACGAAATCCTGACGCGAGCACCGGGGACGGCACGGGCCGTGCCCGAGCCGATGCCAGCGTTGCCTTGCAGCACGGCATTGCGCTCGCCGCGAAAAGCGCGGGATTTGATATGCTGCGCCTGTCCGCACAGGATCTGCGACGAGGTCATCCAATGAAACGTCGGGAGTTCATGGCTGCTTTGGCCGGTGTGGCCGCCGCATGGCCGCTGGCAACATGGGCGCAGCAAGCAGGAGCGCCGCGAATTGGCGTGCTTCTGGTTGGAAACCGGGAGCCGTTCTGGAGCCTGTTTCGGGAAGGCCTGCGCGAGCTTGGATATGTGGAAGGACAGAATGTCCTCATCGAATTTCGATCCGGGGAAGGCAAGCTGCAGGCCTTGCCCAACCTGGCCGCAGAGCTTGTTGGACTGAAGGTCGACATCATCGTCGCCTCGGAGACGCCCGCCGTCCAGGCTGCGAAGCAGGCCACGAAAGATATTCCGATCATCATGTCGCCGTCCGGCGATCCGGTGGGGACCGGCCTGATCGACAGCCTCGCCCGACCGGGGGGCAACGTCACCGGCTTGTCCGCGGCCACCGCGGAGCTGGCGGGAAAGAGCCTCGAGCTGTTACGAGAAATATCGCCCTCCGCACGCCGGGTGGCCGCGCTCGCAGACCCGAAGAACTCCTTCACGAAGCCCTTCCTGGCACAAATCGGGCTCGCGGCCGAACGCCTCGGCATCGAGGCCAAGCCCTACATGATCGAGGGAGCGGACGGGTTCGACCGTGCATTCGCCGAAATTGCCGCGCGGCAGGTGGACGCCGTGATCGTGCAGCCCACACTTCCACGCAAGGCGCCGGTCGAGCTGGCGATCCAGCATCGCCTGCCCGCAATCTCTGGAAACAGGGCGTTCGCGGATGCAGGCGGCCTGCTGTCGTACGCTGCCAGCCTTGCCGACAGGTACCGGGGCTCCGCGGTCTATGTGGACAAGATACTGAGGGGCAGTCGGCCCGCCGACCTGCCCGTGCAGCAACCCACCAGGTTCGAGCTGGTGATCAACCTCAAGACTGCCAAGACCATCGGCCTGACGATCCCGCCCGCGCTGCTGGCGCGTGCCGACGACGTGATTGAGTGACCGCGCCTATCAGCCGAGCAGCCGCGGCACGACGCGACACCGCCCTGGTGGTGTCGAAGGGCGGGAGGAAGGCACGGGATCGAGCGGCGCCGTCAGCTGAGCAGCCACAGGAGGAGGGCGAGGAGAAGGACCGTCGCCCAGTAGGCGGGCAGGAACCAGCTGCCCACGTGCCAC
>Ga0111539_10007912_pt1 | contig 13558 bp, 10 predicted proteins | sample RhiMethybrSRZTD1_FD_79667 | JGI IMG/M metagenome (GOLD analysis project Ga0111539, IMG submission 79667) | Populus rhizosphere microbial communities from Tennessee, USA - Rhizosphere MetaG P. TD hybrid SRZTD1 (version 2) (version 2) | ecosystem: Host-associated > Plants > Roots > Rhizosphere >...
CGTTACATGGATCGTCTGAATCTGCTCGGCGGTTTACAGGATGATCCGGTTGACGATCTCTCGACGATGCCTGAGCCGACGGGTGAAGTGCCCGAGTTTGAAACGTTCGCGGTGGTCGAAGACCAGGATGAGCCCGCGGAGCCTGCGCCAGTCTTTGAGGAATTCGAAACGAATGAATCTCCGGCCACCGCCGCATTCTCCGATCCGACGGCTTCGTTCGCCGATCTGAACGAGGACTTTTCTGAGTCCGTGTTTGAAACAAACACAGCCGCCGAACCTGTCGTGGCTGCTCCGGACGACGCTACCGAGGGCGCGCGTTCGGAAACAATGATGCGCCAGGAGCTCGAGAGCGTCGACTTCTACATCGTGCAGGGCTATTCAGACATCGCCGTCGATACGCTCGAGATGCTCGAACGTCAGTTTGGACCACATCCGGAGATTCAGGCGCGACGCGACAAACTGGCGGGCGGCAGTGCTCCGCCGCCGCAAGCGGCTGTGTTCGAGTTTGGCGGAGCTGAAGAGATTGCGGAAGCGACACCGGTCGTCGAAGCGGTCCCGTTCGAAGCCGAGACGTCTTTCGCGACGATCGTGGACGATGGCGACGGACATCAGTCGCCGGCTCCAAAGGCAAAGCCCGCAGGTCCGGGAATCGACGCTGGTCTCGCCGAATTGTTTGAAGAATTTCGGGCGGCGGAGGAAGGCGACACCGTCCAGGAAGATTTCGAAACTCACTACAACATGGCCACCGCTTACAAGGAAATGGATTTGATGGACGAGGCGGTGCAGGAGTTTCAGACGGCGGTGAGCCTCGTGAAACCCGGCGACGGCACGTCGCGTTTCTTACAGTGCTGCAATTTGCTGGGTCACTGTTTCGTGCAAAAAGGTATGCCGGAGGCCGCGGTTATCTGGTTCAAGAAAGGACTCTCCGCACCAGGGCATACTGAAGACGAGTATCAAGCGTTGCGCTACGAACTGGCGTCGGCGTACGAGCAGCTTGGGGATTTGCAGCACGCGCGCGAGTTTTATACAGAGGTTTATGGTGTCGACGTTTCGTACCGCGAAGTTGCCGACAAGCTCAGCCAGTTGAAAAATAAGTAAACACAGATTTAAATAGACCGATAAATGTCAGCTAAGCTCAGTGTCATTTTCTACATCATCCTGTGCCTCGAAATCGGCATTGTGCTAACCGTGTTGCCATGGTGGCCGCAGGGGATGTGGGGACTGAGCGACTGGGGCAACAACTATTTCCTGTTATATGCTGCGCAGAAGACGGGTTATCACTCGCTGCAAACGGTCGTCGCGTCGGGTTGGGTGCGTGGCGCGGTCAGCGGCGTAGGCCTGTTGAATATCGGCATCGCATTCTGGGAGTTGTTTAATTTCAAACGGACGGTAGCGGCGCTTCAGCAACAAACGGCTCCGCGTCCCGCCAAGCATGTAGAACGTGTCTCGCCAAGTTACATTCCCGAGCGTCTACGCGATCACGAGCGGCCAGACGACAATCAGGACAACTCCTGAATCTCCCGAGTTTTCAGACATTTTAAGGTTGGTTGAACGTGCGGTCGCGGCTGAGATCTCACTTGTTCAGCTACGTGAGAAGTGGTTGAGTGCGCGAGTGCTTTACGAGCTCACGACGCGTGCCGTCGCGATTACACGCGGCACTGCAACGCGATTGTTGGTGAACGATCGTTTTGACATTGCACGCGCGGCGGGTGCCGATGGCGTGCATCTTACGACGCGTTCGTTGCCGGTAAACATCGTTCGTTCGATCTGTGATGATGATTTCTTGATCGGTGTTTCAACCCATTCACTTGAAACAGCACTCAACGCACGAACTGATGGTGCAGATTTTATTGTTTTCGGCCCGGTGTTTGAAACACCATCAAAACAGATTTACGGCGAGCCGAAGGGATTAGAAAGACTTCGCGAAGTCACGAAGGCGCTCGAGGGTTTTCCCGTGATAGCGATCGGTGGTATCAACCGCGCGAACGCCGATGAATGTTTTCGGGCAGGCGCTAGTGGCATCGCGGCAATAAGGTTGTTCAATGAATAGACCAGTTGTCCTAACAATCGCCGGACTCGATCCGTCGGGCGGCGCCGGGATCGTTGCCGATATCAAGACGATTTATGCGCACGGTTGTTTTCCGGCGGCGGTGCTGACGTCGATCACTTATCAGAACACGACCGGCGTTTTTGGCGCTGAACATCAAACCGCCGAGACCTTGCGCGCGCAAGTCGAGCCTATCATTCGTGATTTGAATGTCGCGGCTGCAAAGACCGGCATGCTGCCAACTGCTGAGATCGTCGCGGAAGTCGCGCGTTTGTTCAGCGAGGAACAATTACAGCCGCCGGTCGTCGATCCTGTGATGGTCTCAACTTCCGGACACGATCTGATCGGCGACGAAGCGTTTCAGATCCTCAAGACCCGACTACTGCCGGTGGCACGCATCGTCACACCCAACATCCCCGAAGCTGAACGTCTCGTCGGATTCTCAATCGAGACGGAATCAGACATGCGGCGCGCGGCAGAAGCGATTTGCTCGATGGGCGCGCGCGCGGTGCTCGTGAAAGGCGGTCATCGCGCGATTCAACAACAGGCGATCGATCTGCTGCTCGATGAAACCGGAAACTTTGTTGAATTTCGCGAGGAGTATATCGACGTGGGTGAGATCCACGGATCTGGCTGCACTTTGTCTGCGGCGATCGCCGCGGGTCTTGCCAAGGGAATGACGCTCGAGGACGCGGTGCGTTCGGCTAAGACTTACATCACGAAACAAATTCGAGCATTACGGTCGGCGCCGCGCATCGGCCACGGCGCCCGACCGCTCTAACAACCATTTACTCGATAGTTACTTTTTCCATCTTTACTTCCTGAACCGGACGATCACCAGGACCTGTCGGCGACGTCGCAATCGCGTTCACCACGTCCTGACCCTCAGTGACGCGTCCGAAAATCGTGTAACTCGGCGGCAACGGATAGTCGACGTGCATGATAAAGAACTGCGATCCATTCGTGTTTGGACCAGCGTTGGCCATCGCCATCGTTCCCGCTTTGTAACCGGTCTGGTAAACAGGCGAGCTGGCATTGATCTCGTCATTGAAGCGTCCGCCCCAGGCTGATTCGCCGCCGCGTCCGGTGCCGGTTGGATCGCCACCCTGAATCATGAAACCCTTGATCACGCGGTGAAAGATGATGCCGTCGTAGTAGCCGCGCTGGGCCAACGTGATGAAGTTCTCGGTCGTCTTCGGTGCGTCCTCTTCCAACATCTCGACGCGAATTGTGCCTTTGTTTGTTTCGATCACCGCCGTTCGATTTGCCATGTTGTCTCCTCACTCTTATTCAAGATGAACTGTTCGATTGCGAGCGCGACGCCGTCTTCCGTGTTTGCAGCCGTCGGATACAGACCGGCGATCTCGCGCAGGGAAAGGGGTGCGTTGGCCATCACCACGCCGGTGCCGGCGAACAACAGCATCTCGAGATCGTTGTAGTTGTCGCCAATGGCCATGATTTCGTCCGGGCTAACGCCGAGTTCCGCGGCGGTCGCCGCCACGCCTGCGCCTTTCGACGCTGCCGGATTCACGATGTCGACCAGGGTGAAATCCTGTTCCGGATACTTTGTGCTCAACACCTTGACGGTCGATCCGAGCTCGGTGTGCAGGATCTCTTCGAGCGCATCCATCTTGCTGCAACTGCCTGAGAATGCGAGATGGATCGGATCGTGGACCAGGTACTCTTCGAGCGAGTCAACCTGCCGTACCGCGCGCTGTCCTTCTTCTTCGCCGTGGATGCGCCGCGCCCACGCGACGTACTTGTGCACTGCTGCGTTCTCGCCGCTCAAACGATCGTAGACGAGCACTCCCAAACCTTCATGATCGTCGCTCAACAACGGATCGGCGCCGGACGCGCGGCCCACGTGCAATGCGTGTCGCGCCGCTTCCAGCGGCAACGGCAGGACGGACACTGTTTGCAATGTCTCTGCGTGCTTCGTCAATGCGCCGTTGTGCGAGATGACCGGGACGTCGAGTCCCAACTCCAAAGCGATCGGGCGCGAATCGCGAAAACGTCGACCGGTAACCAGTGCGACGTGCACGCCGTTGGCCCGCGCGTTATCGATTGCCGTGCGATTGCGATCTGAGATCTGACCGCGACCATTGAGAAGAGTGCCGTCGAGATCCAGAGCCACGAGACTGATTGCCATAAAAAGTGAGGAACAAGGTAAAGGAAGCGCGAACAGAAGGCAAAGGTAGCCACAGAATGGGTTGAACCCTTTACAAACATGTGTAAGTCGCCCCGAAGCCCGGGTTGGGTGCCGGGCCACGAGGCGAGCTACTTTTCAGTATGGCTACGTTTTCAAGCCGGGATTAAGGCCCGAGCGTGCCAAATTGGAAGTTGTCAAAGATGGCCTTTCCGGATTGATTCGATTGAGCTCCCAACGTGCCGCCCCTCAATTCAAACTGAAAACCGTTAAAGCCGAGAGTTGAATTCCAGGGTTCGCTGTATCGCTGCACCCAAGTTCCAGGCACGCCACCACTGCCTGGCGCTGTTTCGAAAATGACCTGGCCCGTCCCTGAGTTGTGACGGATGCGCAGGAAGCGGTGCGCGACCGGATCGTAAGTGACACTAAAGACTGTGGTCGGGTTGCCTAGAATGTTCTTTACGCCGATCAACGAACCATGAGAGACAAGAATCTGGTAGTAACCCAAAAAATTGCCCAGGGCGAACCCCGCATCAGCATTCGTTTGCGCCGAAGGTGCTTGAACGAGTTCGACGTAACTGTAACTGCCGGCGGACAGGTTGACCTCAAGACCTGTAGCAACACCGCCATAGGCATCGGCGGTATTCACCAGCAATGGACCAATCTCCAGGCGCTGTGCAGTTTCTGTGACAAGCACATTGGGATTGGTGGCGAAAATAGTAAGAAGCTGGTCCGTCTTCCAGTACTGGCCAACGAGGTTTAGGGGACCACCACTGAGGTTGTTGTCGTTGAAGTCGTCAAAGAAAATGATCGTAGGTGTACCGCCACCGCCACCGCCAACGGGGACGGTCCGGTTGCAACTACTCACGTTACCCGCCACGTCGACACTTTCTATTTCAAAAGAGCCGTCGACGTTTGGATCGATCAAGGTTCCGGTTATAACGATCGGCGCAGTAGTGCCGGGCGTAAACGGCGGCACAACCACGTTGACGTTATCGGCAGACCTTATGTTGATATCCGCGAGACCGGTGCCGGTATCCTGAGTCGTTATATCTGCCGACGCTGGTGGACCAGGACGGAAGTCAGTTGGCGTACAACTCGGCGCTGTTGTGTCCGCGGGAGCGGCGTTGCAACTGGACTGAATGTTTGACAATAGCAACGTAAACGCCCGCACGCTGCCAATGTCGGTGGCTGCGTGGTCGCTAACATTCAAAGTCCAAACACCATTCGCGTTCTCTCCGCGGAATGAAGTGAGAGCTTGTTTCGGTTTGAAGCTCCCGGTGAATGGAGCATTCGCCGATGTAACGTTCTGAATCAGGTTAGTGGCCTGATCGTCCAAAACGGTATTACAGAAGTTGTCCCCGCTCCCGCCAACGAACTCGAACAGACTCACCGTCGTTCCGCCCGGTGATCGTAAGGTTGCGATGAGGTCGGAAACGAACGTGTGATCGAGACCGACGGTAGTGGTGCTATTGCACGTCGTGCCGTCGATGCGGAAATTCAGATCGTCAATCGTTCCGGTGGTGCCGGAAACAGTAAGGTTGACATTCACGCCAGTCGGATTGTCGTCGGGAATAGTTACAGGTGGTCCCGTGTAGCTTTGACTGGAATTACTGGAACTTTGTTGGCCAAGAGAAACAGAGAAGTTGTATTGACCTTGACTCGCAGGGCCGTTTCCTTCCGAAGTGACGGTTAACGCCAGTTGGATCGCTTCACCACATGCCATATTCGGCGGCGCATAGAAGACGAAAGGTATGAGGTTGGTCGCATTGGCCGATGGGGCAATGTCTGGGTAGTTCGAACCTGGTTGTGAGACTACGGCGCCTGCTGTCGAAGTGGACAGCCCCCCGCTAACGGTCGTGGCAGTACTCGTTCCGTCATTTATTAACTGCACGCTCAGCGTCGCGCCTTCGCCGGGATCCAGAAAAGCGTCACCGTCGCCTCCAATCGGCGTGACGGTGAACGAACCGAGCCGCAGCGCCGGAACCTCACTGACAATGAACGGGCCCACGATCTTGCTGGCACTTGAAACACCGCCTTCCACGGTGAACCGGATGTTATCCAAACTGAACGGGACTGCGTTCGTCGGGACGTTTATCACCACCTTCACGTTTTTAGTTTCGTTAGTATTCAACGAGAAGTTGGTGGGTGACACCGCCGAGATGAAGTTGAGATCGTCGACGGCATTGAGTTGATAAGTATCGGCCGGGCCGTTGTTTTTAACTTGAATGTTGTAGGTGCGGCTTTGACCAGGATGCAGGTTCGGAATCGGTTCCGACATGATCTCAACCGTTTGCGGTCTGATGACCCCAGGAACCAGCCGCTGATATTGTCCGCCGCCGTTGCCGGTGCCAGTCACGTAAACTTGAAACGGCACGTTCGGTACGGTGACATTGCCGATGTATTCTTTGAAGTTGGTCACCCGGGGAATGGGAAGCTCCGGGTCATCGCCGATCCAGGGGATTTGCTGAAGACTGAGCGTCTGCAACACCGTCCCATCGAGCGCCCGAAATTGAAAATTAGCAGTAGTTGAGCCTTCGGCATTCACCTTGGCGCCTACGGTCGTCGTTCTGCCCGCAATGGGATTGCTCCTGAGCGGTACAAAGCCCGGGTGAGCACCGACGTCTCTGAGTTCCAGAAAGTCAAACGAATTGACGTGGATCGTGCTTTCTCCTGCTACGCGGATAGAGAACTGCTCAGCCGCCTGGAACGGTGCTACGGGTTCTGCAACAGCAGCCGGTTCCAAACTCGCAGATGGGCCATGAGAGTCGTTGTCGTCGACCTCATTCGTCGACTGCGCGTATGCAACAGATGCCTCGTAAGCAGCCGGTGAAGTGTAAGTGTGGTTCAATCCCAACCCGGTACCGGTGATCGTGATGCTCCAGTTTCCAACGGCCGGGCCAATGATCGAATAGAGCGTGCCGCTGCTTACATCGATGCGAGTTACGTTCGGATCGTTCGGTTGGACGATCGAGTTGTCGGGCCGTCTTACTACGATGTTCGTAGCGCCAGTGCCGGTCACGCCAAGGATCATTCGCGGCATGAATGCATCTATGGGGATCGTAAAGATCTGATCTATTGAAGATCGAACTCCGATTCGTGAAAACAGATCGACCTGATTCGGCAGTGCCAGAAAATTACCGAGATGCGAAATCAATCCGACTTCCGAGGGAAAAAGTGACCAGAACTGCCCGCCGGTATCGAATGGCATAGATGAGAAGCGCGTGTCGATGAGCGGACAGAAGTCGTTTGCGCCGGAAAAGACACTGGTCAAACGAATTCCGGCTGAGCGTGCGAATGATCCCACCGCGAGAGTTAACGTAGGGTCGCTTGGCCGTGCGTCAGTAAACAAAAGAATGTCGCCGCCTGTATTCCATTCGCCAAAGGCCCGCAGCAGAGCAGCGTTTACAGGCTCAGGGCAGTCGCCACCGGCGTTGGCGGAGAGTGCGTTGACGGCGCTAATCATTACGTTCGGATCGGTGGTCATTGTTATCGTGCCAAAGCCCGGATCGTTAAAAGGAAAAAGGAAGTACTGAGTGGGAAGCCCCAGGCTGACCCTGGTTTGAATGATGTTCAGTATCTGTTGCCTGACACTCGCAATCTCAGACCCCATGCTACCCGTCGTATCGACGACGAATCCCATTCGTGGGAATCCGCCTAACAGCAGGCGCATTTGAGTGTTACCAATCAAGTCTCTTACCTCCTTGAGGTATTTCTTTGTTGCCTCGATCGCAGCCCCTGCCGCTTTAAAGTGATACTGCTCGCCGAGTGGGCTTGCAGTGCAATCCCGAGTGTCTTTGTTGATGCCGCTATGTTTAGCTCCCAGACCGAATTCATCCGCTCGTCCGAAAGCCACGCCGCCATGGTTGCATTTCCCCTCCGGTTTGTCGGGGATGTCTCGATCGCCCTTGTAATAACCGGTTGTGAGTATGGGAACGTTGGGGAGATAAATGTCTAGACATTGATTGCAGTTGTCTCGCTTGCAATCCCGGCACGTTTTTATGTTAGCAGGCGGGCGGGAGAATGTGGTGCCGAAGGCTCCGAGTGTGGGATGTATCTCTACCGGAGGCGTAGTATCTCTTTCGACCCAGTTGCTGTGTGAGTAAAAATCCTGCAGCGTGTGCAGCGCTCTACCGAGGGCATACTGTGACTCATAAATTTGTCTGCCGGTCGGGAAGAATGACATCCGCTCGTCGATCTTGTTTTTATAGTCCTTCAGACGCTCCTGTGAGCTATAGAAGTTCTCACCATCGAAGTGCGGCCAGGAATAGTGGAACTCTTCATCCATGTCCGTAGTGCCATTGTGCGCTGTGATGCTGTCTATGCCGTATTGAGTAAGTTGGTTGGTACTCGTAAAGCCAAACTCACTTACCAGAGACCACATGGCCGCTTCGGTTATGCTTTCATGATTCCAGTTATTGAAACCGGCAACAAAGAAACCGGATTTCGGACCGGGCATGAAACCTTTGACAGAGTGAAAGCGGAAATTGTAAAGCGGGGTTAGGAGTAACGCGGTTGCAACGAGTAAACACGTAGCTTTTCGAAGGGGTAGACGGGTGTGAGAGAAGCGCATAGAACCTCCTTGCGGCACGGGGTGAAGAGAACTTAAATTTTTAGGAACGATTGGTCGGGAGAGACTTGGACGGTCGGGGGCGGTGAAGTTAGTTGACTCTTGTTATGTTGTCAATAAAATTTTTTGCGTCGTGAACAAAATGTGATTTTTCATGTATTGAACCGTACATAGCACTGTTATGAAAACTTCAATTCGCCTGATGATGATCATGGTGATCGTTGCTTTAATGAACGACGCTGCGGGCGCGTATCAACGGAGTAATAGATCCAGGAAGGTACGAGAACTCATCAATGCAGCTGCTGTCGGCGACACCAGCAAGGTACTGCAAATACTCAACTCAGGCGTAAACGTAAATGCTACGTTTGCGCGAGACGATTCAGAGTTGTCAGGCAAGACAGCGTTGATGGCCGCATCGTCGCGCGGTCACTCAGATTTAGTTCAGGTGTTGATCAAGCGTGGCGCGACTGTAGACCTGAAACATTATTCGGGTCAGACCGCATTAATGTTCGCTGCCTACAGCGGTAACGAAAGCACGATCAGGGCTTTGCTTGAAGCCGGAGCTGACGTCAACGCTACGGTTGTCTCGCCTCACGCGGGCGAGTTTACGCCGCTGACCATCACGATAAACACTGATCACCCGCAACGGTTTGAGATCGTCCGGATTCTGCTTGCCGCGAAAGCAGAGGTAAATCCTAAAGGACGCTTCATTATGTCGCCCTTAATGCATGCGCTCGAAGATTTGGAAATGGTGAAGTTGCTGGTTGCTCATGGAGCGGATGTGAATCAGAAAAATTTTCGCGGAGCGACGCCATTGATGGGTGCGGCCGTTGGTAAAGATGCGGCTGTTGTGAAATATCTGATTGAAAAAGGCGCTGACGTCAAAGCGCGTGATCAAGACGGTACCACAGCTCTGATGGCCGCCGAGAGCCAGCAAACGATGGTTCACGCTGAGGAACGAGACGAAATAATTCAGGTGTTAAGAAAAGCCCAAGCGGAATCCAAGCCGCGGTGAAACAGGATTACATGACCAACGTTGATCGAATGACGCCTGACGACTGCGAGTCCCTTCAATTATCTTGAAGGTGTTAGAAGTGGGAGCAGTACTTTCGAGACAGAAGCGCCATCTCGGGGAAAACACGAATGAATTCTGACTTTTTTGTGCTTCTTTGCAGGTGAATCCCGCAATTAGCCCTTTCTTTGTGGCTCTCCTGTGGTATTATTCGCGCCCCCATCAGCAAAACAATTCACTGGAGGTAAGAGGGATGCGAAAAGCAGCATTGTCCATTGCCGTCGTGGCACTGGTGTCGGTGGCAACCTTTGTCTGGGCACAAGGGGGGTTCAAGAAAATCAGCGAGGATCTCACAGGCTACGAGGAGACCGGGACAACTGGTGGTGCAGTTTCAACTACTGGAAACGGAACCTTTAACGCTCGCATCAGCAACGACAACTCGCGCATCGACTGGGAGCTTAGTTACGCCGATCTGGAAGGCGCTGTTCAGCAGGCCCATATCCACTTTGGGCAAAAGAGCGTGACCGGTCCCATCAGCGTGTTCCTTTGCACCAACCTTGGCAATGGACCAGCGGGCACTCAACCCTGTCCCGCACCACCGGCCACGATATCCGGAACTATCACGGCAGCGGACGTGACAAACCTGGCCAATGAGCGTGGGATTTCGGCCGGCGAATTTGACGAATTACTCGCGGCGATTCGTGCCGGGGCTACTTACGTCAACGTTCACAGCACCCGCTGGCCCGGCGGCGAAATCCGCAGCCAGATCGACGGCAACAGCGGCCCGCACCACTGAAATCCGTGTTCCAGAACACGGATTGAACTGTAGAAACTTACTCCGAGCGCAAGGGGTTTGCTGCACCCGCAGTAAACCTCTTGCCGGTAAATACCTCACGTGCGGTAAGTCACTGGTCTGCCTTCCCATTACCTCAGATCCCCATTTCTATCGCATACTGCACCCGTTCGCCTTAATTCACGCGTAATCCGAGGACACCGCGCTAATGAACGTCACTCATCTTGAATGTGCCCTGTGTGGCCTGAAACACGAGGCACGTCGGTTGCTCAACCTCTGCACAGCGTGCGGCAAGCCTTTGTTGGTCCGTTACGACTTAGAGCGCGCCAAAGTCACTTTGACAAAGGAATCACTGCCCACGCGGCGCGCCGATATGTGGCGTTACCGCGAAGTGCTGCCCGTCGACGCTGACGACAACCTCGTTTCATTCGGCGAAGGCTGGACGCCACTGCTTCCGGCACGAAGACTGGGCAAGAAAGTCGGAATTCACGAACTCTACATCAAAGACGAGGGACAGAACCCGACGCAGAGTTTCAAAGCACGCGGCATGGCCGCCGCTGTTTCGATGGCGAAGGAATTAGGAGCGACGAAACTCGCCGTTCCGTCAGCGGGAAACGCAGCCGGCGCACTCGCTGCCTACGCCGCCCGCGCCGGACTGGAGTCGTTTATCTTCATGCCGCGCGACACGCCGCGGGCGAACGTCGTCGAATGCGAACAGACCGGCGCGCACGTGACGTTGATGGATGGTCTAATCACCGACTGCGGCGCCGAAGTCGGGCGGCGAAAGGAGGCGGAAGGCTGGTTTGATGTTTCCACGTTGAAAGAACCGTATCGCGTCGAAGGGAAGAAGACGCTCGGTTACGAACTCGCCGAACAGATGCAGTGGGAGTTGCCGGATGTGATCATCTACCCGACCGGCGGTGGCACCGGGTTGATCGGCATGTGGAAAGCGTTTGACGAGATGGAGCAGATGGGTTGGATCGATAGCCGCCGTCCGAGGATGGTGACAGTTCAGGCAGCGGGTTGCGCTCCGATTGTGCGCGCGTTTGAAAATGGTGAACGGTTTGCCGAGGAGTTTCCGAATGCCGCGACGACAGCTTCCGGTTTGCGCGTTCCGAAAGCGATTGGCGACTTTTTGATCCTCGACGCGTTGCGAGAGTCAGGTGGAACGGCGATCGCCGTGACGGATGAAGAGTTGATCGACGCGACAGGCGAGATCGGTGCGGCTGAAGGAATTTTTTGTGCGCCTGAAGGCGCGGCTTGTCTCCCCGCTTTGAAGAAGTTGATCGATGCCGGCGCGGTAAAACAGGGCGAACGAGTCGTGTTGTTCAATACCGGGTCGGGCGTGAAATATATGGAATCTTTTGCGGGAGGTTAGTTGAGTGAAAGTTCTTGGCGTTCTTGTTTTGTTACTGGCGGTCGCGTTTACCGCAACTGCGCAACAACCATGGTTGACTGACACGGAGCGCGAGCGCTTCGAAGCGTTGCGGCGCAGCGGTCTCGATGCGCTTTACAATATCGATTACGACAAAGCGGAACGCGACTTCAAAGAGATCGTCAAGCTACTCCCGAATCACCCCGGCGGCTATCAGCTCCTGGCGGCGCGCGTTTGGATCAAAACGCTTTACGAATCGCGGCGCCTGCAATCGTCTCTCTACAGCTCGGAAGGCTTTTACTCGAGCGGTGACGACAAAGTCGATCCGAAGATCGTGACCGAGTTTCGCAACCTCACTCGCCAGGCGCGCACACTCGCCGAAGCGAAACTCAAACAGGAGCCGAAGAATATCGAAGCACTCGATTTTCTCGCCAACACTGAAGGACTGAAAGCCTCGTTTGAAGAAGCAGTCGAGCGACGACACTACGCAGCGCTGCGCGACGGCAACGACGCTGTCGACCATCATCGCGAGGTGCTGAAGCTCGATCCGAAGTACATCGACGCCCAGATCACCATCGGTCTTTACGAGTACGTCGTCGGATCGCTGCCGCTTCCGATCAAGGTTTTGGCGGGAGCGACGGGTTATCGCGGTTCGAAGAAGCGTGGACTGGCGATGCTCGAGCAGGTGGCGAAAGAAGGACGTTGGGCGCAGGACGACGCGAAGTCGGTGCTGATCCTGCTCTACACGCGTGAGAAGCGATTTGCCGACGTGCTCACGCTCACGCGTGAGTTGAGTGCGAAGTATCCGCGTAACTACTTGTTGCGACTCGAAACCGCGGACGCGCTCGTCGCGCTCGCCGGAGTGAAACGAAAAGAGAAAGACCTGGTGGGCGCCGTGCAGTTGGAGAAAGAGTCGTTCGCCGTGTTTGACGAGCTGCTTCGCGATCGAAACGTGCGCGACTCAGCGGCGGGTGCGTTCGATTTGATCCACTTCAAGTACGGCGAGGTTCTCTTGCTGTCAGGTTACAACGATCGTGCGGCGAAGGAATTTCTGGCGGCAACGAAAGTCGATCGCGCGGAAGCGGGGATGGTGACGATGGCCCATCTCTTCGCGGCGCGCGCATACGACGCTGCCGGCAAGCGTGACGAAGCGCTTGCGCAATACAAGACGGTGCTCGCGCGTCCGAATATCTACGACGCGCACGACGAAGCGAAGCGTGGGTTGCAAAAGGCCTACAGATCGGAGGCGCTTTGACTCGCGCAAATAAATCCCTAACTCAATCACGCCCACGCAGATTATTGCTTTGTCTCGACGGCGTGCCTCACAAACTGATCGTCGCCGCCAAAGAGCGCGGACTATTCGACGCCTTTGGTCCACCGACGCGCCTGCTGTCACCATTCCCGACCATGACCAACGTCGCGCTCTCTGCGATGTTCAGCGCCACCCCGCCCGCCGGTTACGAAAGCCTGTACTTCGATCGACACGCCGGAGAACTGCGCGGCGGCATCAGGAAATACCTCGGACGCCGCACGCCCGACAAGATCCCGTCGTCGTACATGGACGATCTCGATTACCAGGAACCGCTGGCGTTCGAGTTTTTGATCTACGTCGCGC
>Ga0111539_10007913_pt1 | contig 13558 bp, 12 predicted proteins | sample RhiMethybrSRZTD1_FD_79667 | JGI IMG/M metagenome (GOLD analysis project Ga0111539, IMG submission 79667) | Populus rhizosphere microbial communities from Tennessee, USA - Rhizosphere MetaG P. TD hybrid SRZTD1 (version 2) (version 2) | ecosystem: Host-associated > Plants > Roots > Rhizosphere >...
CGCGCGCCACCGAGCCCAGCCGGGCTCCGGTGTGGGTGCCGAGGCCGCGGGCGGCCATCACGATATGGTCGCAGCCCTCGGACTGTGCGAGCGCGGCAATGGTCGGCCCGGGGTTGCCTACCAGCCGATGCTCGCGCGGGTTGATACCCGCCTCCTTCAGCAGCGCGCGCGCGGACGCGAGGGCCTCCTCGCCGCGCTCGAGGTAGTAGTCGTCGAGGGTGGCGCCGGGCACGAACCGCACGACGTCCGCGGACACGGGGCGCTGCACGTTCACCAGGTGCACCTGCAACGGCCACGGCTCGTGCAGGACCCGGTAGCGCTCGACCAGGTGGCGCACGGCACCCAGCGCGAAGCGCGAGCCGTCGACGGCGAGCAGCACGCGGCGCATCCCATCGGGTGAGGGTGGCGCGTGGGCGCCTGTCGCCTGAAGCGCCGCGAGGGTTTCGGCCCGCGCCGCCCAGTACTTGCCCACAGCGATGACGCCGATCGCGCCCAGCAACGGGACGATGGCGTGCTGGATCGCAGGAATCGCCGCGCTCACCGCCGCCTGCACCAGGTTGGCCTGCATCGCGACCCAGCCCTTGGCGGCGGGATCGGTCATGGCCATGTCTCCCGCCACCCATCCGAGCAGCGCCGCCCCGAGCGACACGATGATGGGCCAGCGCTCCATCACGCGCAGCAGGACCTGGCTCGCGAAGACCACCAGCGGGATCGAGATCGCGAGCCCGACCACGAGGAGGGTGAGGTCGCCCTTGGCCGCGGCGGCCACGGCGATCACGTTGTCCAGGCTCATCACGAGGTCGGCGACGAGGATGGTGCGGATGGCGGCGCCGAGGCTCGTGGTCGCCGCGCCCTCGGTGGAACCCTCCTTGCCGGGGAGCAGCAGCTTCACGGCGATCCACAGCAGCATCACCGCGCCGATGAGCTTCAGCCACGGCAGGCGCAGCAGCTCCACGGCGACCACGGTGAGGACGATGCGCATCACCACGGCCGCGCCGCTGCCCCAGGCCACGGCCCGCGACTGTTGCCGGGCCGGCAGCCCGCGCGCGGCGAGCGCGATCACGATCGCGTTGTCCCCCGAGAGAACGATGTTCACGCCGATGATCTGGGCGAGGGCTACCCAGAACTCGGTGCTCGAGAGGCTCATTTCCCCCCCGTGTCAGTGGTCGGGGGCCTCCCCGATCCTGCCGGGGAGGCCGGTGTCGCGCCGCGGATCAGTCGGCGTATTGCCCGGCTTTCTTGATGATCGGGTCCCAGGTCGCGATCTGCGCCACCAGCAGCTTGCGATGCGCGTCGGGCGTGGACTGCGCATCGGAGACCGGCTCGGTGCCGAGGTCGGCGAAGCGCTTGATCAGCGTCGGCTCGTGGAGCGCCACTTTGAGCGCCTTGTTGAGGCGCTCGACGATCGCCTTGGGCGTGCCCTTGGGCGCGTACAACCCGTGCCAGATGCCGACCTGGAAGTTGGCGAGGCCCGCTTCAGCGGCGGTCGGCACGTCGGGCAGCGAGGGGACACGGTTCTTCGTGGTGACCGCGTAGACCTTGACCTTTCCGCCCTTGATCTGCGCGGTCGTGTTGGTGGTCTGGTCGCACATGAAATCCACGGTGCCGCCCAGCAGGTCGTTCATCGCGGGGCCCGTGCCCTTGTAGGGCACCGTGAGCAGGTCGGTCTCGATCGCCGTCATGAAGAGCATGCCGCACAGGTGCGAGGCCGCGCCCAGTCCGGCGTTGGCGTAGGTGACCTTGTCCTTGTTCGCCTTCACGTACGCGACCAGCTCCTTCAGGTTGTTGGGCGGGAAGTTGCCGCGCGCGATGAGCGTCATCGGCACCTCGGTGACCAGCCCGATCGTCTCGAAGTCGTTCACCGGGTGGAACGGCAGCTTGCGGTAGAGCGCCGGCGCGGTCGACTGGCCGATGTGGTGCAGGAAGATCGTGTGCCCGTCGGGTGGCGCGTTCGCCACGCGTGCCGCGCCGATGGTGCCGCCGGCGCCGGCCACGTTCTCGACGATGACAGTGGTCTTCAGGTCGGCCGCCATCGCCTGCCCGAGGAGCCGGGCCACGGTGTCGGTCGGCCCGCCCGCGGAGAACGGGACGATGAGCGTGATGGTCTTGGAGGGGTAGTCCGCGGCGTGCGCGGCTCCGAATGCGAGCGCGGCCGCCATGGCCGCGAGGAGGGCGGTGAAGGTGCGTCGTTTCATGGGCTTTCTCTCTCTGCTGGCAGGTGTGAGTTGCACGCTACGCCCGCTCCGTCGGCAATCGTTGATGTGCATCAAACTGTCGTCCGGCCGTGGGCCCACGATGGGTGCGAAGGAGGCTCACCCTTGTTCCAGATTCGCATTCACGGCCGTGGCGGCCAGGGCGTCGTTTCGGGTGCCGAGATGTTGTCGGTGGCGGCCTTCCTCGAGGGGCGCCACGCCCAGGCTTTCCCGAGCTTCGGCTCCGAGCGCACCGGCGCGCCGGTGATGGCCTTCTGCCGCATCGACGACAAGGCGATCCGGCTGCGCGAGCCCGTGCTGCAGCCCGACGCGCTGATCGTCCAGGACTGCACGCTGTTGCACCAGGTCGACCTCTTCAATGGGCTCCAGCCCGGCGGGCAGGTGCTCCTCAACTCCAATCGCTCGATCGAGGAGCTGGGGCTGGCCGAGCTCACGGGCGGCGAGCGCCGCTACCGCGTGTCGATCATTCCCGCCACCGATCTCGCGCAGAAACACGTCGGCCGCCCGGTGCCGAACGCGGCGCTGCTGGGCGGCTTCGCGGCGTTGAGCGGGCAGCTCAGGCTCGAGTCGGTCGTGGCCGCGATCCGCGAGAAGTTTCCCAAGTCGATCGCCGACAAGAACATCGCCGCGGCCGAGGAGGCCTACGCGTTGGCCATGCGAGCCGTGGAGGCCGTCCATGCTTAAGCAGACAGAAGGTTCCCACGCGGTCGCCGAGGCGATCGCGCTCAGCCGGCCGCAGGTGATCTGCGCGTACCCGATCACGCCGCAGACCCACATCGTCGAGGGCCTGGGCGAGATGGTGAAGGACGGCAGCCTCGAGGATTGCGAGTACATCAACGTGGAGAGCGAGTTCGCCGCGATGTCGGTGGCGATCGGCGCCTCCGCGGCCGGGGTGCGCGCGTACACCGCCACCAGCAGCCAGGGCCTGCTCTTCATGGCCGAGGCGGTCTACAACGCCTCGGGGCTGGGGCTTCCGATCGTGATGACGGTGGGCAACCGCGCGATCGGCGCGCCCATCAACATCTGGAACGACCATTCCGACAGCATGTCGATGCGCGACGCCGGGTGGATCCAGCTCTACGCGGAGACCAACCAGGAGGCGCTCGACCTGCACATCCAGGCCTTTCGCATCGCCGAGGAGCTGGGCTGCCCGGTGATGGTGTGCATGGACGGATTCATCCTCACCCACGCCTACGAGCGCGTCGACGTCCCCACGCAGGAGCAGGTCGACGCGTTTCTTCCGCCCTACACGCCACGCCAGATCCTCGACCCCGCCGAGCCCGTGAGCATGGGCGCGCTGGTCGGTCCCGAAGCGTTCACCGAGGTGCGCTACCTCGCGCACCACAAGCAGTTGCGCGCGCTGGACCTCATCCCGCAGGTGGCGAGGGAATTCGAGAAGGGATTCGGGCGCGCCTCGGGCGGGCTGATCCGCACCTACCGCACCGATGACGCCGACACCATCGTCGTGGCGCTCGGCTCGGTGAACGGCACCGTGCAGGAGGTCGTGGACGAGATGCGCGGGCGCGGGCATCGCATCGGCTCGCTCTCGATCTGCTCGTTCCGGCCCTTCCCGCTGGGCGTGGTGCGGGAGGCGCTGCGCAACGCCCGCAGGGTGGTCGTCCTCGAGAAGTGCTTCGCCGTCGGCCTCGGCGGCATCGTTTCGGACGGCGTGCGCAAGGCGCTGTCGGGAATCCACCTGAACGGCTACACCGTCGTCGCGGGGCTCGGCGGGCGCGCCATCACGCGCGCCTCGCTCACGAAGCTGTTCGAGAACGCGGAGCGCGACAAGCTCGAGCAGGTGACCTTCCTCGACCTGAACGAAGGGATCGTGAGGCACGAGCTGGAGCGCGAGCGGCAGAACCGGCGCAGCGGGCCGACGGCCGAGGCGATCCTGCGCCATATCGGCACCGTCGCGTCGGGCATCGGCTGATCGGAGAACGCGTGGCACAACAGACCATCAAGTACTACCAGACGGGCACCTACACCGTCGGCAACCGGCTCCTCGCTCCCGAGCAGCGCTCGGTGCAGGCGGACATGCGCCGCACCAACTCGCTCAACTCCGGGCACCGCGCGTGCCAGGGATGCGGCGAGGCGCTGGGAGCCCGCTATGCCATCGACGCCGCCATGCGCGCCACCGACAACAAGGTGATCTGCGTGAACGCGACGGGCTGCCTGGAGGTGTTCTCGACGCCCTACCCGGAGACCTCGTGGCAGGTGCCGTGGATCCACTCGCTCTTCGGCAACGCCGCGGCGGTCGCCTCGGGTGTCGCCGCCGCACAGCGCGCGCTCGGCCGCGACGACGTGCGCGTCATCGCCCAGGGCGGCGATGGCGGTACCACCGACATCGGCTTCGGGTGCCTGTCGGGGATGTTCGAGCGCAACGACGACGTGCTCTACATCTGCTACGACAACGAGGCGTACATGAACACCGGCGTGCAGCGCTCGAGCGCCACGCCGCCGGCCGCGCGCACCGCGACCACGCCGGCCGTGGGCCCGGCGCCCGGAAACGTCTTCGGCACCGGCAAGAACGTGCCGCTCATCGCGATGGCGCACCGCATCCCCTACGTCGCCACCGCGAGTGTCGCCAACCTGCGCGACCTCGAGGCCAAGGTGACGCACGCGATGTCGATCCGCGGGGCGCGATACATCCACATCTTCGTGCCGTGCCCCCTCGGCTGGGGCTCGGCTTCCGAGGACACGATCCTGCTCGCCCGGCTGGCGGTGGAGTCGGGGCTCTATCCGCTCTTCGAGGCCGAGCACGGCAAGGTGACCTCGCGCACCAAGATCCGCCAGCACGTTCCGGTGACCGAGTACCTGAAGCGCCAGAAGCGTTTCGCGCACCTCTTCGGCAAGACGCCTGACGTCGAGCGCATCGCGCAGATCCAGGCGATGGCCGACCAGAACATCGCCGACTACGGCCTGCTGAACGACCCGAGGTGACATGGACAAGCCCTTCGCGATCACGCTCGACCCGGGTACCAGCCTCGCCAACAAGACCGGCGCCTGGCGCACCAACCGGCCCCTCTACGTGGACCGCTTGCCGCCCTGCAACCACGCCTGCCCCGCGGGCGAGAACATCCAGGGGTGGCTCTTCCACGCCGAATCGGGCGACTACGAGCAGGCGTGGAGAGTGCTCACCGAGGACAACCCGCTGCCCGCGATCATGGGGCGGGTCTGCTACCACCCGTGCGAGACGAAGTGCAACCGCGGCCAGCTCGACGAGGCCGTGGGCATCAACTCGGTCGAGCGCTTCCTCGGCGACGAGGCGATCAAGCGCGGCTGGAAGCTCACACCGCCCAGGGCCGAGAGCGGCAAGCGCGTGCTGGTGGTGGGAGCGGGGCCCTCGGGGCTTTCGGCGGCCTACCACCTGCGGCGCCTGGGCCACAAGGTCACGATCATGGATGCGGGCCCCTTCGCCGGCGGCATGATGCGCTTCGGCATCCCCAAGTACCGCCTGCCGCGCGACGTCCTCGACGCCGAGGTCCAGCGGATCCTCGACCTGGGCGTGGAGCTGAAGCTCAACGCGAAGGTCGAGCGCATCGAGGAAACGATGAAGGCCGGGGGGTTCGACGCGGCGTTCCTCGCCGTAGGCGCGCACATCGGCAAGCGCGCCTTCATCCCCGCGGGCGAGGCGGCGCGGATCCTGGACGCCGTCTCGGTGCTGCGCGACATGGAGGGCGAGGCGAAGCCCATGCTCGGCCGGCGCGTGGTGGTCTACGGCGGCGGCAACACCGCGCTCGACGTCGCGCGCACCGCCAAGCGGATGGGCGCGACCGACGCGATCATCGTCTATCGCCGCACGCGCGAGAAGATGCCGGCGCACGAGTCGGAGCTGCAGGAGGCGCTCGAGGAGGGCGTGCTGATCAAGTGGCTCTCGACCATCAAGAGCGTCGCCGGCGAGGCCACGCTCACGGTCGAGAAGATGAAGCTCGACGACAAGGGCTTCCCGCAACCCACCGGCGAAACCGAGACGCTGGAGGCCGACTCGCTGGTGCTCGCGCTCGGCCAGGACGTGGACCTGGGCCTGCTCGAGGGCGTGCCAGGGCTGGAGATCAAGGACGGCGTGGTGCAGGTGGGTCCCAACATGATGACCGGCCGGCCAGGCCTCTTCGCTGGCGGCGACATGGTGCCTTCGGAGCGCACCGTCACGGTGGGCGTCGGGCACGGCAAGAAGGCCGCGCGTTACATCGACGCATGGCTCAAGGGCGCCGCCTACCAGCCCCAGCCGAAGCACGAGGTCGCGAGCTTCGACAAGCTAAATACCTGGTATTACGCGGACGCACCCAAGACCGTGCGCCCGCAGCTCGAGGCGGCGCGCCGCACGTCCACCTTCGACGAGGTGGTCCAGGGCCTGGACGAGACCACCGCGCTCTTCGAGGCGCGGCGGTGCTTGTCGTGCGGCAACTGCTTCGAATGCGACAACTGCTACGGCGTCTGCCCGGACAACGCGGTGATCAAGCTCGGTCCCGGCAAGCGCTTCGACTTCAACCTCGACTACTGCAAGGGCTGCGGCATCTGCGAGGCCGAATGCCCGTGCGGGGCGATCAAGATGATTCCAGAGGAGACATGATGGGACACCCCAAGGAGACTTTCATGCAGGACCAGGCTGGCCAAGTTCCCGCGATGCGCGGCGTCGACGTGCTGCGCGACCCGGCGATCAACAAGGGCACCGCGTTCAGCCAGGAGGAGCGCGACACGCTCGGGCTGAACGGACTGCTGCCGCCGAACGTATCCACGCTCGAGGCGCAGGTCGGGCGCGTGCTCGAGAACTTCCGGCGCAAGGCGACGACGCTCGAGAAGTACATCGACCTCGCCGGCCTGCACGACCGCAACTGGACGCTCTTCTTTCGCGTCCTCATGGATCACCCCGACGAGATGACGCCGATCGTCTACACGCCGACGGTGGGCCTCGCCTGCCAGCAGTTCGGCCACATCTTCCAGCGTCCGAAGGGGCTCTTCGTGAGCGCCAAGGACCGTGGGCGCGTGGCGCAGGTGTTCGCCAACTGGCCGCGGCGCGACGTGAAGATCATCGTGGTCTCCGACGGCGAGCGCATCCTCGGTCTCGGCGACCTGGGGGCGAACGGCATGGGCATTCCCGTGGGCAAGCTCGCGCTCTACACCGCCTGCGCGGGCGTGCCGCCCGAGCAGACGCTGCCGGTGCTGCTCGACGTCGGCACCAACAACCCGGCCTTCCTCACCGACCCGCTCTACATCGGCCTTCACCAGAAGCGCCTCGAGGGCGCCGACTACGACGCGCTCGTGGAGGAGTTCGTCACCGAGGCGCAGAAGGCCTTCCCCGGCGTGGTGATCCAGTTCGAGGACTTCGCCAACCACAACGCCTTCCGTTTGCTGGAGAAGTACCGCAACCGCATCCCGACGTTCAACGACGACATCCAGGGAACCGCGGCGGTGACCGTCGCGGGCATCCTCTCGGCGCTGCGCGTGACCGGCGGCAAGCTGGGCGAGCAGACGCTGCTCTTCCAGGGCGCGGGCGAGGCCGCGGCGGGCATCGCCGACCTCGCCGTGGCGGCGATGGTCGCCGGGGGCCTGAAGGAGGCCGACGCGCGCAAGCGCTGCTGGCTGTTCGACTCGCGCGGCCTGGTCGTCAAGGCGCGCGGCGACGAGCTCGCCCACCACAAGGTCAACTACGCCCACGACCATCCCCCGGTCGCCACGCTGCTGGATGCCGTGAAGGCGATCAAGCCGACGGCGATCATCGGCGTCGCGGCGGTGGGCGGGGCGTTTACCCAGGAGGTGGTGGGCGCCATGTCGGCGATCAACGCGCGTCCGATTGTCTTCGCGCTCTCCAACCCGACGTCGAAGTCGGAGTGCACCGCGGAGCAGGCCTATGCATGGTCGAACGGCCGCGCGCTCTTCGCCTGCGGCTCGCCCTTCGATCCCGTGACCTTCAACGGCAAGCGCCTCGTGCCGCGGCAGGGGAACAACTCCTACATATTCCCGGGCGTCGGGTTGGGCGCCATCGTGACCGGAACAACCAGGATCACGCAGCCCATGTTCATGGCCGCCGCGCGCACGCTGGCGGCCATGGCCACCGAATCCGACCTCGCCCAGGGCAGCCTTTATCCGCCGCTCTCGGACGTGCGCGAGGTCTCGGCGCGCATCGCCGCCGAGGTGGCGCAGATCGCCTTCGACGCCAAGCTCGCGACGGTCGCACGGCCGCCCGATATCCTCGCCTGGGTCAAGGCGCAGATGTACCAACCCAACTACGGGAGGACGCCGTGATCGACCAGATCCTGCAGGGAGTCCTGCGCAGGCATCACTTCGTCGAGGCGTTCGAGCCGGCGCACGTGGACAAGCTCGCGGCGCTGGCGACCCCGGTGCGCTTCGAGCGCGACCACGTGCTGTTCCACGAGGGCGACGAGTGCAACGACTTCTACCTCATCACCGCGGGCCTGATCGCGCTCGAGGTGGAGGAGCCTGGCTCGACGCTGCGCGTGCAGACCCTCGGGGCGGGCGACGAGCTCGGCTGGTCGGCCCTGCTGATGGCGAGCGGCAAGTACTTCCAGGCGCGGGCGCTCGACAGGGTCGAGGCGCTCGCCTTCGACGGACCGACCCTGCTCGCCGAGTGCAAGCGCGATCCGGCGTTCGGCTTCGCCCTCATGCAGCGGCTGCTGGGCGTGGTGGCGGCGCGCCTGCAGGCCACGCGCCTGCAGGTGCACGACCTGTATTCGCCGGTGGCCAAGCGCGCCGGGACCTAGGAGGACCGGCGCGGCCACAGGCTGCTGAATCGCGGCATTGCCTGATGCGCATCAAGGGGCAGTATTCACCCGACTCTAGAATGGAAGCACGCAACCAGAGTCTGGAGACGAATATGCCCCGCATGATGTCTATCGCCTCGGCGACGATCGCCGCGCTGTCCCTCGCAACCTCGGCCCATGCCGCCGACACCCTCGTCGCCGCAAAGGTCACACACCCGCCCAAGGCCGCCGCAGGTGCCGCCGACCCCGCGTGGGCCAAGGCGAAGCCGCTCGCGATCGAGCTCATCGGCGGCGCCAACTTCAAGGGCGGCGCGACCACCGCCGTCCTCAAGGCCGTCTACAGCGGCGATTCGATCTACTTCCTGCTGCAATACCCCGATCCCACCGAGTCCGTGCGGCGCGCGCCCTACCAGAAGCAAGCCGACGGGACGTGGAAGAAGCTGAAGGATCCGGAGGACAAGGGCGGCGACAACAACGTCTACTACGAGGACAAGGTCGGCATCCTCTGGAACATCGACGACTCCATCAAGGGTTTCAACCAGCAGGGGTGCGCGGTGGCGTGCCACACGGGCGAGGGCAAGCCGTTCGGCAACAAGTACACCGCGAGCGCCGGGGAGATCGGCGACCTCTGGCACCTCAAGTCGATCCGCACCGGCTACATCGGCCAGCTCGACGACGGCTATCTCGACAACACGCGAGCCGACGAGAAGAATCCGAACGCCGGCCGCAAGACCGATCCCAAGACCGCCGGCGGCTACACCGACCTGAAGCTCATCGACGGCAAACCCGAGTTCATGGACAAGAGCGGGCTGCCGGCGCGCGAGAAGGCGCCCGTGAAGGTGGCCAGCACGGCCAAGGGCACCGCGCCCGCGCCAGGTACGACCTACTACCTGCGCGAGGAGAACAAGGTCGCGTTCGACGACGCGAAGTTCAAGGCCGGCGACGAGGTGGCCTCCATCTCGGTGGCGCCGTTCGTCGGAGATCGCGGCGACGTTTCGGCCTCGATCGGCTGGAACAAGGGCAAGTGGACCATGGTGCTGGCGCGCAAGCTCACCACCGGCAGCAAGTACGACGTGCAGTTCGCGGATCTCAAGGCGACGTATCCGTTCGGCCTCGCGGCGTTCGACAACGCCCAGGTCCGGCACGCCTACAACGTGGGCGCGCTCAAGCTCGCGTTCGCCCCGTAAGAGGGGTCAAAGGAAGAAGGGCCCGGCTGTTTCGGCCGGGCCCGCGCATCGCGACCCGGGAACCGGGGCGCGGCGTTCCGAGTGCGTTAGTTGATCAGCACCCGGTGGGTCGCCGCCTCCAGCTTCTTCGGCAGCGTGAGCCACAGGACGCCGTTCTCGTACCTCGCCTTCGGCTGCAGGTACACGACCTGTAATTCGCCGGCGGCCAAGCGGGCGGGGGACCTTGGACCGGGCTCACCCCGCGGCTTGGCCGGGCAGCAACGGCGCGGGCCGACGGCCGTCGAGCAGGTGCAGGGCGGCGATGATGGGATGGCGCCAGGCCATCCGCGGGCCCGCCCACCGCATCATGGCGCGGACCTTCTCGCGCATTTCCGCCTTGTAGCAGTGGACGGAGCAGTTCGCGCAGGTCGGCTTCGCGTCGCCGAAGACGCAGCGCTCCAGGCGCCGGCGCGCATAGTCGAGCAGCTGCGCGCATTCCGCGCAAAGCACAACGCCCCCATGATGGCGCCGGCAATGCATCTCCATCATCGTCTCGAGGGTGCGCAACTCCCGGCGCCGGCGCACGAAGCGCCTGTCGTGGACGAATTCGATGACCTTGGGTTGCACGTCATGCCCACCGCAGGAAGGGGGTCTTCACCTCACCCGGTGCGGCGGTGCGCCGGGCTCTTCGGGAGCGTGAGGAGCAGCACGCCGCACTCGTATCTCGCCGACGTGGCATCGAGGTCGACCGCCAGCGGCAGCGTGAAGGTGCGCGACAGCGTGATGCCGTGGAAGCGCTCGGCGTGGATCATCTTCGCTTCCGGGCCTTCGGAGGGCTCGCGCGGCACCTGGGCGCGGATCGTCACCACCGGGCCATCCACGTCGACAAAGATGTCCTCCCTCTTCACCCCGGGGATGTCGGCCGTGACGGTGTAGGTCTTCTCGCCTTCGGTGACGTCGAGGGGGAACGGGGGAGCGGGAAACGTCCTCATCTCATTCTCCTGCATGCCGGCCGCGGCGGCTCTCGCCTTCACCGCCACACCGGCCAGTCCCGCGCCGGCAAGTCCACATTACGCGGGCCGAAGCCGGGTTCCCTTGCGGGAGATCAGAACCCGGCGAGGCAGGCCGCTAGCGACGCTCTCTCGCGGCCATTCCGGCGAAGTACTCGCGCCGGTTGGTCTCGGAGGCGAACTCTTCCAGCTCCGGGTCGAGCGCGCTGCGGGCCGAGACGATGCCGAGCACCTTCGTGTCCTTCACCACCGGGAGGTGGCGGAAGCCCTCGCGGTGCATGACCACCAATGCGTAGCCGAGCGGCAGGTCCGGATGGATGGTGATCGGGTCGGGGGTCATGACCGCGGCGATGGAGGTGGTGCGCGGGTCCAGCCCCTTGCAGACCACGCGGAAGACGATGTCGCGTTCCGTGAGGATGCCGAGCAGCCGGTCGCCTTCGACCACGAGGATGGCGCCCACGTTGCGGGCTGCCATGCGCATGGCGGCGCGTGCGACCGAGGTGCCCGGCACCGCCGTGAGCAGCTTGCGCTTGCGCATGATCTTGCTGACCGGATCGTCGAACATCGCGATGCCTCCGCATGACCCGTGAGGGGCCCGGGTCCGAATGGTCTCGAGCCATTCTGGGACGCTGATTTCACCCGAGGTTGTCGCCGATCAACCATTGGCGCTGAGGCATCGAGCGGCGGCCGGCACTGCAGGCCGTCCCAGCACCCGGCCCATTGCCCCGATGCCGGCGACTAGGGGTCCGTGGATGCGAGTCCCACCAGCAGCCTCATGAGCTCCGCCTGGCGATGCGTGCCGGTCTTCTCGAAAATGCTCCGAAGGTGGGTCTTCACGGTGTTCTCACTGACCGAAAGGCGCGCGGCGACCTGATCCATCGCCGTCCCGGTCAGGAACGCCTGCGCCGTTCGGCATTCGGCAGAAGTCATTCCGTAGACTCGCTTGAGCACTCGCTCGTCGAGCCGCAATGCGCACTCGGGGTCGCTGACAAATCCAATGGCTCGCACATGCCGCCCCGGCGCCGACAGCTCGTTGTCCAGGGCGAGCGACGAAATCTGGACGATGTATGGGCGCCTGGCCGAGGGGCGCGTGATCGCAAGCCCTCGGGAGAAATGCGTTGGCGTGAGGGGGTTCATGGAGATGGCGTCGAGGATGCACTTGCGTAGAGCGTCGTCCTCCTGGGAGCGTGTCGCCGTGATCAAACCGAGCGATTCGCCTGGCAGGCCGCCGGACCGGAGCGCCAGCCCATCTCCCGCCGTGAAGACGCTCATCGCCGAGGGGTTTGCATAGGCGACCTTGCCGCGTTCCCCGAAAAGGACGATCCCGGAAGCTATCCGGTCCAGCGCCGCCGTGGTGCATGCAAGGCGAAACTCCGCGTCGCGAATGCGCAGCATCGACCCGATCGCGTGCGAGAGATGCCTTACGGTCAGCGAATGCAGCTTGCGGTCGTGCTCGGAAAAGGACGGGGACGCGCGGCCTCGAAAGATGCCGCAGCCGGCGGGCATCGTTCCGGGTGCGCTGCCGTCGAAAACGATGCCTGCGCACGTATGCCATATGTCCAGCCGACTATGAAACTCGCGGTAGATGATCGATTGCTCGAACGTGGCCTCTGGAACCAGATCCTCGGTGAAGAGTACGTTCCCCTCGCGAATGAGGCCCAGCTCGTGCGCCCTTTGCGCCAGGAGGTCGTGCTGAACGTACTTCGTCGCCCAGAGCTGCGTGTCGGCTTCGCTGACCCCATGCGCGAAAACGAAGCCGCCCACACGCGGCGAGTGCAGGGGGGTATTCAGGACGCATTGTCGACAATCGTGCACGTCCGCTATGGCCTTGAGCGCACTTGGCCACCGCGCGGGACGCAGGGCTGCGTCGTAGATGGTATCTACTGCGTGGCTGAATCGATCAAGAAGCCGACTATCGATCGCCCCGTTTCTTGATTTTCTCGGCATGCCCCCGCTCCTGCGTAGCCGGCAACGCACCAAGGTGCCCCTCGGAAGATTGTCCCTCACGGGCGGGGGATCTGGCAACGAAGGCGAGGTCAATGGCCGCCGGCCAAGCGGCCGGCTCGGCCAATATCATCCGTTCGGGTGATGCCATGACCGCATTGAAGTGGCCAACTGGCGATTGTCGTTCGCACGAGATTTCGAGGAGAACAACACCACCGACAACTCGAAGGGAGTACGACAATGAGAACCGCAACCCTGCTGTTCGCGTCCGCCGCCCTGCTGCTTTCATTCCCGGCGCCGGCCCAGTCCGCCGCTACGCCCGAACCGACCATCCGCCTGGTTCACCACGTCGAGCCGAAGTGGCCGCGAGAAGCGCTGCGGGAGGGCATCAGCGGGATCGTGACCGCTCGGCTCACGATCGATGCGCGTGGCAACGTCACCGACGTCGTTGTGGTGCGCGCCATCCCTCGCCGCGTCTTCGACAGGAGCGTGATCGAGGCGCTTTC
>Ga0111539_10007914_pt1 | contig 13553 bp, 10 predicted proteins | sample RhiMethybrSRZTD1_FD_79667 | JGI IMG/M metagenome (GOLD analysis project Ga0111539, IMG submission 79667) | Populus rhizosphere microbial communities from Tennessee, USA - Rhizosphere MetaG P. TD hybrid SRZTD1 (version 2) (version 2) | ecosystem: Host-associated > Plants > Roots > Rhizosphere >...
CACACGCATCCGCACGGCGAGAGTCAGCGGCAGGCGCTCGATGGCATGTCCGGCGCGATCGTCGTCGAGGGAATCGATCGGTACGTGCCCGATGTCGCCACGCTTCCCGAACGCGTGCTCGTCGTTCGCGGGCGTGACATCGAACATGCGCCGGATGCCGCGTCGCTGCGGCGTCAGGTCGGCATACCCGACCAGTCCTGCGGCTCCAGCGCGGATGCGCCCGAGCGCGTCATGACGGTGAACGGTGTCCTCCGGCCGGAAATCTCGATCGCGCCCGGCGAACGCCAGTTCTGGCGCATCGTCAATGCCGGTGCCGATACCTACGTCGATCTGCAGATCGACGGCCAGCCACTCGACATTGTTGCGCTCGACGGGATGCCTCTGGGCTACTACGACGCACCGCACTCGAGCCGGCGCGCCGACCATAGGCTGGTTCCGCCAGGTGGACGCATCGAAGTGATCGTGACGGGCCCGTCAAGAGGTGCCCGTGCCGCATTGCGCACACGCTGTGTGGACACCGGCAAAGCGGGCGATCCGAATCCGGAGATGGTGCTTGCCGATCTCGTGGCGGGACCGCCGTCAGCGTCGCCACCGATCCCTCGAACGAGCGGCCGGCCGCCTCTACCTCGGCATGCACCTGTCGACGATCTGAAACAGACCGAGCCGCACTTCGTCGCCACGTTCACTGAGGACAAGAACGGCTTCTACATCAATGGGCAGAAGTTCGCCATGGCTGCGGCGCCGATGGTGGAAGTGCACGTCGGTGCCTATCAGCATTGGCGCATTGTCAACGACACCGACGAGATCCACCCGATGCACATCCACCAGGTCCACTTCCTCGCCTACGCAGAAAACGGTGTACCGCTGGCGCAGCCGGTGTGGGTCGATACGTTCAACGTCCCATCCCGCGGCTCCATCGACGTCATCGCTGACTTCACCGACCCAATGATTCGCGGCATGTCCGTCTTCCACTGCCATCTGCTGAACCACGAAGACAAAGGCATGATGGCCAAGGTGTTATTCAAATGACCTGGGTCATCGATGCAGCACAGTGCGCTCGCGCAGTTCGCGGACGAACTCGTCGGGGGGCACATAGAAGGGATTCTCCTGGAGGATCCCGCCGACGATGATCATCGGGTGGGTCCGCATCACGTCAATGATGATCGCGCCATTGTGCTTCGAGACGTCGTAGGTGCAAATGACGGGGTCCTGGTGACCCTTGTGAAGCTGCTCGAACCCGACCTCGTATGCCAGGAGATCGTTCACGCCCTCTCGATCCTCGAGCGACCATTCCATGTGGGCGACCAGACGGGTCTGGGAAAACGCTCCCCGTTTGCGGCCCCAGAGATTCTCTTCCCACATGGTCAGCATCCGATGTTGATCGAATCGCCCGTCAGGGAAGTACGCCTCTTCCCAATCACACAGTTTGAGCTGACCGTCCCGCTCAACTCTGTTGACGTCGATGCCGACTGCCTCCAGTCGGCTGACGTGGTCCTCACGCAGCGAGGGCTTGACCACATGGAAGGCTTTCTCGCCGCGCTCGAGACCTTCCTTGATGAACGGCAGCAACACCCGATACTCCTCTTCAGGAGTACTAAAGAACGCGCAGATGTGACGTTTCGAGCCTAGCTCTGAGCCGGCGAACCGAATCGGTTGTTCATGCGCATTCCTGTTCGATTCCATGATCCTTCTCCGCTGAGCTCACTGTTCGGGTGGCCGTTCCGGCTACCCACGATCCCGCGATCCTACACTCCGCACGCCGGCTGCGATGAAGTGCCAGACATCGCGTTCAGCCCCCGCTCCGGGCGTCGGCGACGATGAGGAAGTCCACATCGATCATGTCTTTGACTTTCACGACCCCCGCGACCGTGACCGGCGTCATGCCATAGTCGGTCTGCTTCACCCGCAGTTGCCCGCGGGCAGTCAACGTGTCGTTCGTGGTGAGCTCGATGTGAACGGGAAGGTTCAGTGATCTGGTGACGCCGTGCAAGGTGAGCTGGCCTGCAATCGAGGCGTCCGCTGCAGTGCCATCGCGCTTATCGACAGTCAGGCCGGTACTCTCAAAGGTGATCGTCGGATAGCGCCCGACGTCGAGCACTTTGTCGCTCAGCATCACCCGCTGTATCTCCGGGACATCCTTGGCGGGTTCACCCTTGCCGGTCACGCGAAGACCTGCCGCATCGATCGTCAACCGTACGCGCGAGGCAGCGAGGTCCACGGCGTCGAGGTTGATGACGCCGCTGATCGTCGGAGCCACGACCTCGTGTGTGTGGCCCGCCGCGAACGACAAGGCGCCGCCTTTGCCGACCGCAATGGTCGCGCGGCTCCGGCCGGGATCGATCGTCAAGGCGCGGGTCGCCGCGTCAGAGCTGAGCGCCGCGGCCGCGATCGCCACGGCGAGCGCCCCTCCAACAATCAAAGACTGGCCCTGCAAGGTGGTCATCGGTCTACGAACGGCAATTGCTGCGCCACCGGAATCAGCGCGACTCTTTGCGGCCCGTGCGCCTGAGTGTTCCGTATCCCCCGCCGAAGTGCGTGCCAGTGCGCAGCGTGCGTGCGCCCTTATGCTCTTTGGCCAGTACGAAGGCACGCCGTTTGCCGGTCGATCGTCGCCTCGCGTGGCACGAACGTTGCCCTGAGTCCCCGTCAAATGATGTGGATAGTCCGGCTCGCACTCAGCCGGCCGTACACGTTCGTCGTAATGTCGCTGCTCATCGCCGTCATGGGCGTGTTGTCCATCATGACGATGTCGGTGGACATCTTCCCGAAGATCGACATCCCCGTCGTCAGCAGCATCTGGAGCTACGGCGGGCTGTCGCCGACCGAGATGCAGGATCGCGTCGGGACCATCGTCGAGCGTGCGTTGACGACGACGGTGAACAACATCGAGCACATCGAATCGGCGTCGGTCCGTGGCAACACCGTCATCAAGATGTTTTTTCAGCCGGGCACCGACGTCAACGGTTCGGTGGCCCAGGTCACAGCGCTCAGTCAGACCGTCATCAAGCCGCTGCCGCCGGGAATCACGCCGCCGCTGATCCTTCAGTACAACGCCTCGGACGTGCCCGTGCTCATGCTCAGTCTGGGCAGCGATCAACTATCCGAGCAGGAGATATTCGACCTCGGCAACAGCTTCATTCGTTCGCAACTCGTCACGGTGCAAGGCGCCGCGGTGCCCCTGCCATACGGCGGCAAGGATCGCGTCGTCAACCTCGACATCGACTCCGACGCGCTCTACGCGCGAGGATTGTCGCCACAGGACGTCGTCAACGCGCTGCTGCAGCAGAACATCGTCGTCGCGCCGGGCACCGCCAAGATGGGCCCGATCGAGTACGACGTGGCGATCAACAGCAGTCCCGCCGCACTCGGCGATCTCAACAACATCCCGATCAAGTACGTCAACGGGACGCTGGTCTACGTGCGCGATGTGGGTTTCGTGCATGACGGGTATCAGCCGCAGACCAATCTGGTGCGACGGGACGGACGGCATTCGGTCCTCCTGCCCATCCTGACGAGCGGGAGTGCCTCAACGCTGTCGGTCGTCAGCGACGTGCGCAAACTGATGCCGACCATCATGGCCGGCATGCCCAAGACCCTGAAGCTGGACTACCTCTTCGATCAGAGTGTCTTCGTACGCGCGTCCATCTCCGGCGTCGTGCGCGAGGGCATCATCGCCGCCTGCCTCACCGGAGTGATGATTCTCGTCTTCCTGGGTTCGTGGCGGAGCACGCTGATCGTCGTCACGTCGATCCCGCTGTCAATCCTGGCGTCGATCTCGGTGCTGTATCTGTTCGGACAGACGCTCAACGTGATGACGCTGGGCGGTCTGGCGCTCGCCGTGGGCATTCTGGTGGACGATGCGACGGTCGAGATCGAGAACAACCATCGACACCTCGATATGGGCAAGCCGATCACACACGCGATCCTCGACGGGGCGTCGGAGGTCGCCACGCCGGCGATCGTCGCGACGTTGTCTATCTGCATCGTGTTCGTCCCGATCTTCCTGCTGACCGGCGTCGGCGGGTTCCTGTTCTCGCCTCTGGCGATGTCGGTCGTGTTTGCGATGCTGGCCAGCTATCTCCTCTCGCGCACGCTGGTGCCGACGATGTTCTGGTACCTGATGCCCGCGGAGGTGCGGGAACGACAAGCGCATGAGGGTGGCCAGACGCGCTCGTCGATCTTCAGGCGGGTGTCGAGCCGCTTCGAGGCGGCGTTCCTCCGGCTCGCCAACGCGTATCAGGGCGCGCTGGATTGGATGCTCGAATACCGCGTCGGAGCGATGGTCGGCTTCGTGGCGTTCGCGGTCCTGTCGCTGCTGCTGTTCCCATTCGTCGGCCGTGACTTCTTCCCGGCCGTCGATGCGGGGCAACTCCGCCTCCATGTGCGGTGCCCGCCCAGCACGCGGATCGAGCAGACGGAGAGCTATTTCCAGCAGGTCGAGGACTACATTCGTCAGGTCATCCCGGCCGGCGAGATCGCCGTCATCAACGACAACATCGGCGTGCCGAACAACATCAATCTGGCACTCAGCGACAATGTCTCGGTCGCGCCATCGGAGGGAGAAATCCTCGTCGCCCTCAACTCGAATCATGGTCCGACGGCGAACTACCTCCGCACGCTCCGGAAGGAACTTCCGCAGCAGTTTCCGAACCTGGAGTTCTTCACCCAGCCGGCCGACATCGTGAGCCAGATCCTCAATTTCGGGCTGCCGGCCCCCATCGACATCCAGATCAGCGGTCCGATTCAGGAGAGCGACAGAAACTACGCGATCGCCCAACAGCTTGCCCAGGAGTTGAAGGGCGTGCCCGGCGCAGTGGACGTGCACGTGAAGCAGATCGTCGATTCACCACGGATCATGGTCAACACCAACCGTGAGGCCGCCTTACAGACCGGGCTCACCGAGTCGGACATGGCCAACAGTCTGTCGGTGTCTCTGGCGGGGAGCGGCACGGCGACGACCAATTTCTGGCTGAACTACAAGAACGGCGTCAGGTATCCCGTCGTGGTTCAGACGCCGCAGTATCGCGTCGACTCGATGGACGATCTGCACCGCATGCCATTGACGGTAGCGGGGCAGGGCCAGCCGCAGCTGCTGAGCAATCTCGCGACGTTCACTCGGACGACTACGCCGCTCTCGCTGAACCACTACAACGTGCAGCCGGTCTTCGACGTGCTCGCCAACGTGCAGGACACCGATCTTGGCAGCGTCTCGGATGCCGTCGACCGCCTGGTGGCCAAGTACAGCGGGCAGGTCTCCAAGGCCACGACGCTCACCGTCCGCGGTCAGGTGCAGAGCATGAAGCAGGCGTTCTTCGGTCTGGCGCTGGGGATCGGCTTTGCGGTGTTGCTCGTGTACTTCCTGGTGGTCGTCAATTTCCAGTCGTGGCTCGATCCGTTCATCATCCTCATGGCACTGCCCGGTGCGCTGGCCGGCATCCTCTGGGCGCTGTTCATCACCGGTACGACTCTGAGTGTGCCCTCGCTCATGGGCTGCATCATGGCGATCGGCGTCGCCACGTCGAACAGCATCCTGATGGTGACCTTCGCCAACGAGCAGCGGCAGCCCGCGCTCGGCGGCCACGACGCACGGAGCGCGGCGCTCCTGGCTGGCCGCACGCGGCTTCGACCAGTGCTGATGACGGCGCTGGCGATGCTGATCGGCATGCTTCCGATGAGCCTCGGCCTCGGCGAAGGAGGGGAGCAGAACGCGCCGCTCGGCCGAGCCGTGATCGGCGGACTCATGGTCGCGACGTTTTACACGCTGTTCTTCGTGCCGGCCGCTTACAGCATTCTCAAACGGACGCCGCCGAAGGACTTCGATCGCGAGGTGGAAGCATGAGTACTGAGGCGAGTGCCGAGGCCGTCTCGCGCGTTCACGCGCCGCGAGCGCGCACGCGCACGATGGCGATGATTGGCATCGCGCTCCTGGCGCTGTTTGTCGTTCTTTTCGCCATCGGTGTGATTCCCCGCGTGCGCAACAGCCGTGCGCTGGCCTCGTCTGCGGATGACGTGCGGAAAGCAGTGCCGGTCGTCTACGTGCTCGAGCCGAAGGCGGCGACTGACGTCGGCCTGACACTGGCGGCCACGACGCAGGCGATTCAAGACTCCATCATCTACGCGCGAACCAGTGGCTATCTGAAGAAGCGCTTTGTCGATATCGGCGACCGTGTGAAGGCCGGCCAGGTCCTCGCCGAGATCGAATCGCCCGAGGTCGACGCGCAGCTGCGGCAAGCCCAGGCCAATCTGCAGCAGGCGCAGAAGAACCTCGATCTCCAAATCGCCAACCGCGACCTGGCGAAGGTGACGATGGATCGCTATGTGGCCGCGGATAAGGAAAAGGCCGTGGCCGTCGAGCTCGTCGATCAGAACGTCGCCGCCTACCGCACCGCTCAGGCCGCGGTTGCCGCGGCCGAGGCCACCGTGGCGTCGAACCGGGCGACCGTCGAGCAGTACGCGAACCTGACCTCGTTTCAACGCGTCCTCGCGCCGTTCGACGGCACGGTCATCCAAAGGAACGTGGACGTCGGTGCGTTGATTACGGCGGGCAGCCCGACCGACAACACCGCCGCGGCGCCGCTGAACCTCACCGGCACGCCGAACGGCCTCTTCGAGGTCGCTCAGATCGACCGATTGCGTGTCTACGTCAATGTGCCACAGGCTTTCGCGCCAAACGTGCAGACGGGTCTGCCGGTGAAGGTCAGGGCCCGCGGGCACCTCGACGAACCGGTTGCGGCATCCGTGACGCGCACGTCGGGCGCGCTGGATCCAGGTACGCGCACGCTGCTGACGCAGGTTGATGTCCCGAATCTGTCCGGCCGCCTGCTGCCTGGGATGTTCGTCTACGTGGACTTCCAGATCACGCCGTCCGGCACGCGCTGGCGCGTGCCGGCCACCGCCGTCATCTTCGACACGCAAGGCACGCGCGTCGCGACAATCGCGCAGGGGAACGCCATCCGTTTTCAACAGGTCGAGCTGGGCCGCGACTTCGGAGATTCGTTCGACGTTCAGGCCGGGCTGCACGGCACCGAGATGATCGTCGCGCAGCCGACCGTTTCACTCAAGGAGGGGCAGGTTGTCAAGCCGATGGCATCTCCAGGCACGCCGTGATTGAAACTCTCTAGTCGGTGGATGTCGCCCCCTGTGGCCGAATGTTCCACGGTGCCATCCGCCTGAGGACTCCGTCCCTCACGATCAGCGTGTGAAACAAGATCGCTCCAACGTGAGCGACGAACATCATGAAAAAGAGGTAGGCGAGGACGGTGTGCCCTTTCCGCAGCGCGGCATACAGCGTGACATTGTGCGGAAGGATAGCCGGCAGATGCAGGGAGCCGTAGAGGGTAACCGGATAGTCCGCTGCCGACAACATTCCCCAGCCGACCAGCGGGAGCGCGAACATCAAACCATACATCGTGAATTCAGATCCCGTTGCCGCCAGACGCTCCGCGCGCGACATCGTCGCTGGAAGAGGCGGAGGGGGATTCAATAGCCGGTTCACGAAGCGAACGACGACCAGGATCAGAATCGCAATACCCACTGGGCGATGGATCGACACGAGCACATGATAGTCGGCCAATGAGGCGACCATGGCCACGCCGATGCAAAGCATGGTCAACACCATCGCGGCCATCGTCCAGTGCAGCAGCCGCGAGAACGAGGTGAACTGGAGGCGCTGGGTTGACATTCTCATTGTCCCTTCCGCGCGGCGAGAGGCGTGATCGCGCTCGGCTGCTTCGTCTCGCCGGCTCGTCTTGTAAACGACTGTGAGTACACCGCCGAGCGAGCGCTGAGCAACGGGTCATCCGATGGCACGATGCCCGCGGGCAGCACCAAGGGGTCGAAGTTGAGATCCGTCGCGGCACTGGTGTCGTCACTCTCTACTCGATCGAGCGTCAGGGTTCCCACATCCAGATTGTCCCGCTCCTCCGGCCAGGCGATGGTGGCGTCATGGGTGGGATCGCCGGGCTGTCCAACGATGACGATGAGATGCCATCGCAACGGCTGGCGGTGTATCTGTGCGATCAGCGAGTCGAAGAGATAGTTCTTGTCGTGGGCTGCCGAAGCGCTTGCCGCCTCGAACGGCTGCATCGGCGTCAACAGCCAGCGCACCGGGATGGAATCGCCCGCCGAATTGATGAAGCAAAACGCATTCAGACCATGGAACGTGCTGTTGTCAAAGCCAGAGGAGACCGGCTGGTTCTTGATAACCGTCATGGCCCGCACGGTTTCCGGATGGCGGGCGAGAAACGACGCCATGGTGGCTGGATCAGGCTTGCCGGTTCGGGCGTCTGGCTGTGACGCGAGCATCTGCTCGTAAAAGGCTTCGGGCGTACTGAAAGGAAACACAGGCAAGTGGATCATCGCCGTTCGCCACAGTTCGCCGTCGGGCAGTGAAAACTGAAGCCCCAGGCCGCGCACCGCAGCCGCCGTGTCGGCAGCATCAGGGTGGCCACCTCCCAGCGAGAAGCGGCCGATCACCGGCACGCGCCCCGCTCGAAAGACGAGCGCCTTGGAGAGACGGACGCCGTTCCCATTGCTTTCAAAGAACCCGGACACGCCTACGCCCTTGGCATGATTGCGACGGAAGCCGGAGTGGACTCCGTTCACGCGCTCGAAGCCGTCGGCGAACCGAGCGGGGGTCAGCTCATTCGGAGTGAACCACCCGCCGACATAGGCGAACGTCGCTGTGACCGCCGCAAGAGCGACACCGATCAGCGCGAATCTCGCCAGCGCGCTGGCCTTGCCGAGCTCGACCCCGGCGCCCACCGTGCGCACCAGAAATCTGCGTTGGTTATTCATATGACCCTGAGCTCTCAAGCTCTACGTGGCATCGCCGGCGCGGTGCGTCTCGAGCGTGATCTCCATATGCCTGGTGGTCTCGCCATCGCAATGTTTGATCCGAGAGTGCTCACACCCGCAGCCGCTTGTGCACACATGTGTTCACTGACGTATGGCTGACCTCATCCCCTTGGCAATGCGCATCGGTGTTCAGTGCGGCACGTTGCAGTTGCTCAGAAATGGACGTCTGACTGCCGCTATGACGTCAGCTCTTGTGACATCCAGGTACGCAAGTCGCGGCGCGCAATTTGATCCGCGTCCTTGCGAATGTGGCGCGGGAGTTGCCGCGAGCACGAGTGAGGGAGCCACCATGGCAAGAATAGGATTTCTGGGATTGGGAGAGATGGGCACGCCGATGGCCAGCCGGTTGATCCGTGCTGGCCATGAGGTGATCGTCTGGAATCGCACGGCAGCGAGGACGGCGCCGTTAGCGCGGCAGGGCGCGGTGGTCGCGCCATCTCCGGCGACTGCCGGCTCTGGTGCGGACTTCGTCATCACGATGCTCGCGAGTCCGGAGGCGCTCGAGCAGGTCTTGTTCGGCACTGGACAGCTCGCTGCCGCACTGTCACGCGGGCAGGTGTTGATCGATATGTCCACGGTGGGGCCGGACGCGGTCCGCGCGGCTGCGGCTCGATTACCCAAAGGCGTATCGCTCGTTGACGCGCCGGTTCGAGGAAGTGTGCCTCAGGCACAGTCCGGCAGCCTCGAGATTTTCGTCGGTGCGACCGAGGAGGACTACGAGCGCGTGCGGCCGATCCTGTCGATCCTTGGCGCGGTGCGGCACACCGGGGCACCGGGGGCGGGAGCGGCCATGAAGCTCGTGGCGAACCTGGCCTTGGGCGCGGCGATCGTGACGCTCGGAGAAGCGCTGTCTCTCGGCGAAACACTCGGCCTCAAACGCGATGACCTGTTCGATGCCCTCGCCGGCTCTCCCGTAGGCCCGATCGTGAAAGCCAAGAGATCCAACGTCGAGTCAGGCCGGTTTCCACCCAGCTTCAAACTGCGGCACGCCGCCAAAGACCTGAGGCTCGTCCTGGCAGTGGCAGCCGCCACCCGACGGGATCTCAAGCAGGCCCGCGCGAACCGCGCCTGGCTGGACGAGGCCGCGCAACGCGGCGCGGCCGACCTCGATTTCTCAGCGGTCGTCGGGACGATCCTCGGACGGACGCCGTCCGCCGAGCCGTTGCCGAACACGGCTGACGACGACAGTCACCGCAGCCGTTCGTCTGTGGCGTGAGGAGCGCACCGGAGATGAAGCACAGAAGACTTGGACATACCGGACTCATCGTGAGTGAGGTCGCGCTCGGCAGCATGCAGTTCGGCGGCAGGATGAACATGGGCAACCTTGGCCAGCAGGACACGACGCGGATGGTGAAGCTGGCTCTCGACCATGGCATCAATTTCATCGACACCGCCGACGTCTACAGTCTCGGCGAAAGTGAAACCCTGTTGGGCAATGCCTTGAAAGGGATCCGGGACGAGATCGTGCTCGCCACAAAGGTCCGGCTTCCCATGAGTGAGAACTTCAATCGAAGCGGCGCGACCCGCGTGAACATCATGCGCGAAGTGGACGCCAGCCTGCGACGACTGCAGACCGAGTACATCGATCTGTACCAAGTACACGGTTGGGACAGCAACACACCGCTCGAGGAGACGCTGCGCACGCTCGACGACCTGGTACGTCAAGGCAAGGTCCGCTATATCGGGCTCTCCAACCTGATGTCATGGCAAGCGGCCACCGCCGTGATGCTGCAGGAGCGTTTAGGGTTGGAGAGGTACGTGACGGCGCAGATGTACTACAGCCTCATCGGGCGAGGCCTCGAGCACGAGTTCCAGTCGTTCGCTCAATACCACGACATCGGAATCCTGGTCTGGAGTCCGCTGGCCGGTGGTTTCCTGGCTGGCAAGTACGGTCGCAACAATCCGCCGCCTGCCGGAAGCCGATTCGCGGACGCCGGTCAGTTCGTGCCGTTCGACAAGGACAAGGGCTATTGCGTCCTGGATGCGCTGAAAGATGTGGCCGCGCGACACGGCGCCAGCCCGGCGCGGGTAGCGATCGCATGGGTGCTGAGTCGGCCGGCGGTCAGCAGCGTGATCGTCGCCGCGCGCAAGACTGATCAACTCGAGGACAACATCCGCGCCGTAGACCTCCGGCTCTCGGACGATGACGTCCGGCAACTCGACGCGGCGTCGGATCCAGGTGTGCCGTATCCGAAGTGGATGGTCCTTCAGCTCGACGCCGCCGAGGATCCGCGTTCGAGGCTCCTGCATCCCGATCTCTACGCCGGCGACGGGCCCTGGAAAGACCTTCGACGGACGCAGTGGTCGGGTTGAAAGAGCGGCGATTGCCGGTGACGCGGATCACGGACGCAATGGCGGCCGTTGCCGTGCTGCTGATGTCGAGTGTCGTGCTCGCCGGCTGCATGGTCGGCCCGCACTATGTACGCCCCCCGCTCGACACACCGGCGGGCTTCAGGTCGCAGGCGACGAACGAGGAGGCTCCGCTGATCGCGCCGGAGTGGTGGCAACTGTATCAGGAGCCAGAGCTCGATCAGTTGATCGCGACGGCGAATGCCTCCAACCAGACCGTGAAGCAGGCTGTGGCGGCGGTGGATCAGGCGCGCGCGCTGGCCCGTATCGCCCGCAGTTACCTCGCGCCGACGATCGTCGCCAATCCCACCTTCACACGCGAGCAGACGTCCGCGAATCGCAGGAGCATTATCACGGGCCAGCCGGTGGGAGTGAGCGCCACGTTCAACGACTGGCTGGTCCCCGTCGATCTGACCTACGAGCTCGACGTGTGGGGCCGTGTTCGTCGCGGGCTCGAATCCGCTCGCGCCCAGGCCGTGGCGAGTGCCGATGATGAGGCGATGGTGAGACTCACGGTGCAGACCGACGTCGCTCAGTATTACTACGCGATCCGCTTGCTCGACAGCCAGGCCGAGATCCTGACCCAGACGGTGGCCTCGTATCGAGAGCAAGTACGCATCCTCTCGGTCCAGGTGAAGACAGGGCTCACCAGCCCGATCGTGCTCTCTCAAGCCGATGCGCTGCTCCAGTCAACCGTCGCGCAGCAACGGGATGTCGCGCGCGCCCGCGCCGATCAGGAACACGCGCTCGCGATTCTGTGCGGGCAGGCCGCACCGTCGTTCGACGTCGCCGTCAATCCGCTGCGCGAGGTGTCCCCACCCGAAGTGCCTTCGGGTCTGCCGGCGATGCTGCTTACCCGGCGGCCGGACGTCGCCGCGGCGGAGCAGGCGGTCGTCGCCGCCAACGCCCAGATCGGCGTGGCGATGGCATCGTTCTATCCGACGTTCTCGCTGTCCAGTTTCGTGGGATTCGAGAGCGCCAACATCAGCACTCTGGGCAACTGGCAAAGCCGTGTGGCGTCGATCATCCCGGGCGTGATGGTGCCGATCTTCGAGGGCGGCCGGCTGAAGGCCAATCTCGCGGCCACCCGTGCGCAATACCGGCAAACCGTCGCTACGTACATCAACCAGGTTCTGATCGCGTATGCCGATGTCGAAGACGCGCTGACCGATCTGCACGCGTACAACGACGAGATGGGCAATCTGCGCAGCGCCGTCACCGCCTCGCAGGAGTACCTTCGTCTCGCGCAGGTCCAATTCAAGATCGGCCTGGTCGACTACCTCACCGTCATCGACGCCGAGCGGACACTCCTGATCAATCAACTGGCGCTCGCACAGAACGTCAACCTGCAGGTCGGCGCGAGCATTCACTTGATCAAAGCCCTGGGCGGAGGCTGGGAGGATCGCCGGTGATTCGACAAGGACGCTGGCTCACACGCGGCCGTGGTCTGTCGCGTCCGCGGGAACGGCAACGAATGACCGGAAGCTGTCGACCACCTCGGGTTCGCTGTCGAAGCATTCGAACACGGTGAGCAGCCTGGTGAGCACCAGCAGGTCGTTGATCCGATCGGTGACGTGGAGCAGTTTCAGCTCGCCGCCACGTGTATGGGCCGCGGCGTACGCCTGCACCAGCTCGCCGAGGCCGGCACTGTCCACGTACCTCACGGCGCCCAGATCGAGGACCAGATGATCGTGCCCGCGATAGAGTGCATGTCGCACCGCGTCTGCGACTCGATTGCCGCCGTCGTCGCTCATGGTGATGTCCCCGCGGATCGCGAGGATGACCACGTCGCCAACCAATCTCTCTTTGATATCCATGATGTCCATCCTGTGTCGTGTTGCGCTCTCGTACGATTTGACGTGAGGGACGTGAGCGGATCGTGACCGGACGATTAATCACCGCTCATCGAGGGCAGCATCGGATCACGGAGCTCGCGCGTGAGCGACGCGTCACCCCGAGCGCCGGGCTCGTGCCCGCCGCTCGGAGCGCGTCGACGTCACGTCAGGCTACTGACCGGAATCGTCGGAAGGCGCCTGCGGTGCGACCGGAGCGACGGTCGGCGATGCCGGCGCGGTCGGGGGAGCGCTGACCTCGCCAGGTCGCAGCGGCTCGAGGCGGTCAGAGAATTTCACCGTCGAGCCCGGTCCTGCGTAGATGCTGCGGGTCACGGTGCGGTAGCCGTCCCGATAGATCGTGATCACGTGCCCACCGGACGCAAGGGGCACACGCTCATTGGACTCTCCCGCGTAGTAGCCGTCCACGAACACCTGGGCGTCCTTCGGAGTGACGTTCACTTTGAGGTCGGAGTTGAGCGTCAGGCCGTACGCATACCCGGCGTAGGGATAGTA
>Ga0111539_10007915_pt1 | contig 13553 bp, 6 predicted proteins | sample RhiMethybrSRZTD1_FD_79667 | JGI IMG/M metagenome (GOLD analysis project Ga0111539, IMG submission 79667) | Populus rhizosphere microbial communities from Tennessee, USA - Rhizosphere MetaG P. TD hybrid SRZTD1 (version 2) (version 2) | ecosystem: Host-associated > Plants > Roots > Rhizosphere >...
AGCGACGCCTCCTTGACCCCGGCGATCCCGCCCAGCTCCTTGGTCAGGCGCTTGCGACGGGTCGGGCCGAGGCCCTTGATGTCGTCGAGCACCGACTTCGTCATGCGCTTGCCGCGCAGCTGGCGGTGGTAGGTGATGGCGAACCGGTGCGCCTCGTCGCGGATGCGCTGGAGCATGTAGAGCGCCTCGGAGCCGCGCGGGACCCGCACGGGGTCGGCCTCGCCGGGCACGTACACCTCCTCGAACCGCTTGGCCAGCGAGGCGACCGGGATCTCCTCGTCGAGCCCCAGCTCCTCGAGCACCCGCACGGCCACGTTGAGCTGGCCCTTGCCCCCGTCGACGAGCAGCAGCTGCGGCGGGTACGAGAACTTGCCGGGCCGCTCGGCCGCCGGCTGCGCCCGCTCGGCGAGGTAGGCGGACAGGCGCCGGGTCAGCACCTCCTCCATGGCCGCGAAGTCGTCGTTGCCCGCGACCGACCGCACCTTGAACCGCCGGTAGTCGGACTTCTTGGGCAGCCCGTCCTCCATCACGACCATCGAGCCCACGTAGTCGCTGCCCTGGATGTGGCTCATGTCGTAGCACTCGATGCGCAGCGGGGCCTCGGGCAGGCCGAGGGCCTCCTGGAGCTCGTTGAGTGCCCGGGCCCGGGCGTTGTGGTCGCTGGCCCGGCGCAGGCGGTGGCGCGTGAACTCCTCGGCCGCGTTGCGGGTCACCGTGGCCTGCAGCTCGCGCTTGGCCCCCCGCTGCGGCACCCGCACGGCCACCCTCGATCCCCGGAGGTGCGACAGCCAGTCGACGTAGAGCTCGGGATCGTCGGGCTCGGTCGGCACCATCACCGCCTTGGGCACCCCGAGGGGCGCGTCGTCGTAGAGGCCTTCGAGCACGTCGCCCACCAGCTCGCCGGGACCGACGTCCTCGACCTTGTCGAGCACGAAGCCCTTGCGCCCGACCACGCGGCCCTTGCGCACGAAGAACACCTGCACCGCGGCCTCGAGGTCGTCCTCCGCGATGCCGATCACGTCGAGGTCCTCGTTGCGGTCGGCCACCATCTGCTGACGCTCGATCGCCTTGCGGACGCTGGTCAGGCGGTCGCGGAGCCGGGCGGCCCGCTCGAACTCGAGGGTGGACGCCGCCGCCCGCATCTCGCCTTCGAGCCGGCGCACGATCGTGTCGGTGTCGCCGTCGAGGAACTCGACGAGCTCGTCGACCAGGCGGTCGTAGGTCTCGTGGTCGACCTCGCCCACGCACGGGCCGGTGCACTTCTCGATGTGGAACAGCAGGCACGGCCGTCCGAGGCGCTCGTGGCGCCCGAACTTGTTGTCGCTGCACGTGCGCAGGGGGAACGTGCGGAGCAGCAGGTCGAGCGTCTCGCGGATGGCGTAGGCGTGGGCGTACGGTCCGAAGTAGCGGACGCCCTTGCGCTTGCGGCCCCGCATGACCATCGGGCGGGGCCACTCGTCGCCGACCGTGACCGCCAGGAACGGGTAGCTCTTGTCGTCGCGCAGCCGGATGTTGAAGCGGGGCCGGTGCTGCTTGATGAGGCTGTACTCGAGCATGAGGGCCTCGACCTCGTTGCGGACCTGGATCCACTCCACGGACTCGGCGGCCGCCACCATCGCCGCCGTGCGGGGCGCGAGGTGGCGGGGGTCCTGGAAGTAGTTCGAGAGCCGCTGGCGGAGCGAGCGCGCCTTGCCGACGTAGATCACCCGGCCGTCGCGGTCCTTGAACTGGTAGGAGCCGGGGGCCTCGGGGATCGTGCCGGTGGGGGGTCGCTGCACCACGTCGCCGAGGGTAGAGCCTGCCGTCTGATCTCCGATCGCCGCCCCCGGCGCCGTGTTGTCAGATCTCCGCGTGGAGTTCGTAAACTGCCGTTCAAGCCGGCCCGGCATTCCGGCTGCATATCGGTTCCGGGGACGACATCCCCGTGGGAGAGGCGACCGGGCTGTCCCCACCGTCCGACAACCGGAGCCACGACCTTCATCCGGAGGGCACCACACGATGCTTCGGCTCCAGACCCCGCTCCCCGAGCGGTACACCGCGGCGGACCCCGACGACCTGGCGGCGCGCATCGCCGCCGCCAAGGCCACGCTCGGCGACCGCCTGTTCATCCTCGGCCACCACTACCAGCGCGACGAGATCATCCGCTGGGCCGACGCCCGGGGCGATTCGTACCGGCTGTCGGTGCTGGCCCAGCAGCGTCCGCAGGCGCAGCACATCGTCTTCTGCGGCGTGCACTTCATGGCCGAGTCGGCCGACGTCCTCACCGCCGACCACCAGGCGGTGATCCTCCCCGACCTCAACGCCGGCTGCTCGATGGCCGACATGGCCGACATCGACGAGGTCGAGGACGCCTGGGAGAGCCTGGGCGCGGTCGTCGACGTCGAGCGCGTCGTCCCGATCACCTACATGAACAGCTCGGCCGCCATCAAGGCCTTCGTGGGCCGCAAGGGCGGGGCCGTGTGCACCTCGACCAACGCGCGGGCCGTCCTCGAGTGGGCGCTGGGCGGCGGGCCGGGCGCCTCTGGCGGCCGGGGCGACAAGGTGCTGTTCTTCCCCGACCAGCACCTGGGCCGCAACACCGGCGTCGCCATGGGCTACGGCCTCGACGACATGCGGGTGTGGGACCCGCGCCGCGACCTGGGTGGCCTCACCGAGCTCGAGGCCAAGGAGGCCACGTTCCTGCTGTGGCGGGGCCACTGCTCGATCCACCAGCGGTTCCGTCCCGAGCAGATCGCCGCCTTCCGCGCCGAGCACCCCGACGGCATCGTCGTGGTGCACCCCGAGGTGCCGCACGAGACCGTGCAGCTCGCCGACCAGGTCGGCTCGACCGACTACATCATCCGGGCCCTCGCCGACGCGCCGGCCGGGTCGACCGTGGCGGTCGGCACCGAGGTCCACCTGGTCAACCGGCTGGCCCAGGAGCACCCCGACAAGACGGTCGTCTCGCTCGACCCGCTGATCTGCCCCTGCTCGACCATGAACCGCATCGACGAGCCCCACCTGGCGTGGGTGCTCGACGAGCTGGTCGAGGGCCGGGTGGTCAACCGGATCACGGTCGATCCCGACACGGCCGAGTGGGCCCGCGTCGCGCTCCAGCGGATGCTCGACATCACCTGACCCGGCCGCGGGTCACGATGCGACCACGGGTCGGGACGCCGCGGCGTCCCGGCCCGCTCAGGCCTGCTGGCCGCGCCGCTGGGGCTCGCGCCCCCACGGCTGGCTCGGACGGGGCCGGTGCGGCACCGGCGTGACCGGCCGCACCACCTCGTCGTCGCCCAGCTCGAACGCCTCGCCCTCGTGGTGGATCGTGAGCGACGGGCCCTCCCACAGCCGGTAGGTGGCCGAGCGGCCGTCGGTCTCGACCTCGACCCCGCTCCCCCGGTAGCGCACCCGGAAGCGCAGCCGCCCGATGTCGCTCGGCAGCCGTGGGGTGAACCACACCTTGCCGTCGCGGGCCCGCATGCCCCCGAGGCCCTCGACCAGCGCCGTCCACGCACCGGCCAGCGACGCCATGTGCAGGCCGTCCCGGGTGTTGTGGTTGCGGTCCTCGAGGTCCATCAGCGCGGCCTCGGCCAGGTAGTCGTAGGCCAGCTCGAGGTAGCCCAGCTCGGCCGCCATCACCGACTGGGTGCACGCCGAGAGCGACGAGTCGCGCACCGTGATGGCCTCGTAGTAGCGGAAGTTGCGGTCCATCTCGGCCTGCGCGAACGCGTCGCCGCGGAGCTGCATCGCCAGCACCAGGTCGGGCTGCTTCACCACCTGCTTGCGGTAGAGGTCGAAGTACGGCACGTGCATGAGCAGCGGGTACTTGTCGGGACCGGTGCCCGCGAAGTCCCACAGGGCCAGGTCCGTGAACCCCTCGTTCTGGGGGTGGACGCCGAGTGCCCGGTCGTAGGGGATGACCATCGCGTCGGCGGCGTCGCGCCACGAGGCGGTCTCCTCGGTCGTCACCCCCCGGTCGTGGGCGAGGTCGTCGTGCCGGGTGGCGACCTCGGCGGCCGCCCGCAGGTTCTGCTGCGCCATCAGGTTGGTGTAGACGTTGTTGTCGACGATGGCCGTGTACTCGTCGGGTCCCGTCACCCCGTCGATGCGGAAGGCGCCCTCCCGGTCGTGGTGGCCCAGGCTGCGCCACAGCCGGGCCGTGCCCACCAGCAGGTCGAGGCCGACCTCCCGCTCGAACCGCTCGTCCCGCGTGGCGTCGAGGTAGCGCACGACGGCGTCGGCGATGTCGGCGTTGATGTGGAAGGCCGCGGTGCTGGCCGGCCAGTAGGCCGACGACTCCCGGCCTCGGATCGTCCGCCACGGGAACGCCGCCCCCTCGAGCCCCAGCTCGGTCGCCCGTTCCTCGGCGACCGGCATCGTGAGCTTCCGCCACAGCAGGGGGTCGGCCGCGATGTCGGGCTTGGTGAAGATGAGCACGGGCAGGACGAACGTCTCGGTGTCCCAGAACGTGTGGCCGTCGTAGCCGGGACCGGTGAGCCCCTTGCCGGGGATCGGCCGCTGCTCGGTGCGGGCCGCCGCCTGGAGGATGTGGAACAGCCCGAAGCGGACGGCCTGCTGCACCTCGGCGTCGCCCTCGATCTCGACGTCGGCGCCGCGCCAGAAGTCGTCGAGGTAGGCGCGCTGCTCGTGCCGCAGCCCGTCCCACCCGGTCAGCCGCGCCGCGGCCAGCGCCGCCACGACCTGGTCGTGGAGCGCGGGGCGGGTGCGCTGGCTCGACCAGCCGTAGCTCAGGTACTTGACGATGCGCAGCTTCTCGCCCGGCTTGAGGCGGGTGGCGATGGTCAGCCGGCACACGTCCTCGGAGCTCCAGATGTCGAGGTCGGTGTTCTCCGGGCCGTCGACCACGTGCCGCATGCCCGCCGCCATCCGCAGCCCGCTCTGCCGGGTGTGGTGCACCATGAGGGCCTCGGTGCCCGAGGCGGTGTGCTCCTCGTTCTCGAGCGGGTGTTCGAGCACCGCCGCGGTGCGGGGGTCGGGCCCCATGTCGGGCAGCTCCTCGTTGGCCACGAGCTCCGACTGCACGACGATCCGCAACGGCCCGTCCAGCGGCTCGACCTCGTACTCGATGGCGGCGATCGCCCGCTGGGTCAGCGACACGAGCCGCGTCGAGTGCACCCGGATGCGGTCGCCCGCCGGCGACTGCCAGTCGACCCGCCGCTCGAGGGTGCCGGCGCGCAGGTCGAGGCGCCGGACGTGCGACTCGACCGTGCCGTACCGCACGTCGAACGGCTCGTCGTCCACGAGCAGGCGGAAGATCTTCCCGTTGGTCACGTTGATGACCGTCTGGCCCGACTCGGAGTAGCCGTAGCCGCGCTCGCCGTACTCGAGCGGGCGCAGCTCGTAGAACGAGTTGAGGTACGTGCCGGGCACGCCGTGGGGGTCGCCCTCGTCGAGGTTGCCGCGCAGGCCGATGTGGCCGTTCGACAGCGCGAACACAGACTCGGCGCTGGCGAGGTCGTCGAGGTGCAGCTCCTCCTCGGTCACGCTCCAGGGTTCGACCGAGAAGAGCCGCCGGCCCTCGCCCGTGATGTGCTCGCTCTCGCGCTGGACACGGTCGCTCACCCGACCCCTCCCCCGGCGTCTCCCCGGGCCTGTCCGCCCGCGTCGCCCTGAGCCTGCCCGCCGGCACCGCCGCCGGGCGCTCGGCCGAGCAGGTCGGACAGGTCGTCGACCACGACGTCGGCGCCGTGCTCGAGCAGGGCCGCGCGCTGGCCGACCCGGTCGACCCCGACGACGAAGGCGAACGCCCCGGCCCGGCCGGCCTCGACCCCGGCGAGCGCGTCCTCGAACACGGCGGCCTCGTTCGCCGTCACGCCGAGCGCCTCGGCGCCGGCGAGGAACGTGTCGGGGGCGGGCTTCCCCTGCAGGTCCCGCTCGGCGGCCACGACGCCGTCGATCCGCGCCGCGAACAGGTCCGCGATGCCCGCGGCGTCGAGCACCTGGGCCGTGTTGGCGCTCGACGACACCACGGCGGCGCGCAGACCGGCGGCACGGACCTCCCGCACGTACCGGACCGAGCCCTCGAACACCTGCACGCCGTCGCGGTCGAGCAGGCGCAGCACGAGGTCGTTCTTCTCGTTGCTGAGCCCGTTCACCGTCGGGGAGCCGGGGCTGTCGTCGGGTGACCCCTCGGGCAGCTCGACGCCGCGCGACTGCAGGAAGCCCCGCGTGCCGTCGCGCCGCGGGCGGCCGTCGACGTAGCGGTCGTAGTCCGACGGGGTGAACTCCTCGTACGGTTCGCCCGTCTCGTCGGCTCGGCGGCGGAGGTACCCGTCGAACATCTGCTTCCAGGCCCGCTGGTGGACGCTGGCGGTGTTCGTGAGCACCCCGTCGAGGTCGAAGAGGCAGGCGGTCACGGAGTCGGGGAGCCCGAGCACCGGTCCTCCGGGGAGACGGGTCGACGCGTCACGACAGATGGTTACCCGATCGGCGGTGCGTTGTGAACGATGGTGACCGCGAGACCGCACCGGGCGCCGTCCGGCGTCGCCGACGCACCCGGGCGGAACGCCACCACGCGAGACTGCGGGGCGTGCCCGCACCCGACGACGTGTCCCCCGTCGCACCCACTCCCGAGGTCGCCGCCGTCGTCGACCGCCTGGGCCTGCGGCCCCATCCCGAGGGCGGCTGGTACGGCGAGACCTGGCGCCACGACGACGGTGCCGGCGGCCGTGGGGCCGGCACCGCCATCTACTACCTGCTCGCGGCCGGCCAGCGCTCGCACTGGCACCGGGTCGACGCCACGGAGATCTGGCACTACTACGCCGGCGACCCGCTGCGCCTCGGCATCCGCGAGGACGACGCTCCCACGCGGTGGGTCGCCCTCGGCCCCGACCTCGCCGGCGGCCAGGTGCCGCAGGCGATCGTGCCCGAGATGGCGTGGCAGGCGGCCGAGCCGACGGGCGCCTGGACCCTCGTGGGCTGCACCGTGTCGCCCGGCTTCACGTTCGAGGGCTTCGAGCTGGCGCCCGAGGGCTGGTCGCCTCCGACCTGAGGCCTCGATCTCGGCGACGCGGTGGCGCGTGAGGGACCACGGCCTCCTCGCGCAGATCCCGGCCAAGACCCCGCCGCCCCACCCATCTCCGTCACCTTGTGGTGCCCAGCAACCACAACGTCACCGAGATGCCCCCGCACGTCCGCCCGGTCACGACCCCGCCGCCCCGCCCATCTCCGTGACGCTGTGGTGCGCCAGCAACCACAACGTCACCGAGATGCCCCCGCACGTCCGGCGCACGGTCGCGAACGCCACGAGCGCACCCGGGTCCCGCCCCCGCAGGTCCCGCCGGCCGAACCTCCGCGCACCGAGCGGCGGCGTCGCCGACCGGGAGCCGGGCCGGCGGGTCAGCCGGTGGCGGCGCGGGTGCCGTCGCCGAGGAGCGGCACCAGGAACTGGCCCGTCCAGCTGGCCGACTCGGCGGCGACCTCCTCGGGCGTGCCGGTGGCCACGATCGTGCCGCCGCCGCTGCCGCCCTCGGGCCCGAGGTCGATGATGTGGTCGGCCGTCTTGATCACGTCGAGGTTGTGCTCGATCACGAGCACCGTGTTGCCCTGGTCGACGAGGCGCGACAGCACGGTCAGCAGCTTGCGGATGTCTTCGAAGTGCAGGCCGGTCGTGGGCTCGTCGAGGATGTAGATCGTGTGGCCGGTGGACCGCTTGGCCAGCTCGCTCGAGAGCTTGACCCGCTGGGCCTCGCCGCCCGACAGCGTCGTGGCGGGCTGTCCCAACCGGACGTAGCCCAGGCCGACGTCGACCAACGTCTGCATGTGGCGGGCGATCGCCGGCTGGTTGGCGAAGAACTCGAGCGCCTCCTCGCACGACAGGTCGAGCACGTCGGCGATGTTCTTGTCCTTGAACGTGATGTCGAGCGTGTCGCGGTTGTAGCGGGCGCCCTTGCACACCTCGCACGGCACGTAGACGTCGGGCAGGAAGTGCATCTCGATCTTGATCGTGCCGTCGCCCGAGCAGGCCTCGCACCGGCCGCCGCTGACGTTGAAGCTGAACCGCCCCGGCAGGTAGCCGCGGACCTTGGCCTCGTGCGTCTGCGCGAACAGCTTGCGGATGTGGTCGAAAACGCCGGTGTAGGTGGCCGGGTTGGACCGGGGGGTGCGCCCGATCGGCGACTGGTCGATGTCGATGACCTTGTCGACGTTCTGGATGCCGTCGACGCCCGTGTGGAGGCCCGGCGGGGTCTTCGAGCGGTAGACCTTCTGCATCAGCGACCGGTAGAGGATGTCGTTGACCAGCGTCGACTTGCCACTGCCCGACACGCCCGTGACCGCCACGAAGTTGCCCAGCGGGAACGCCACGTCGATGTTCTTGAGGTTGTTCTGCCGGGCGCCCCGCACCTTCAACCACTTGTCGCCGGTGGGGCGCCGCTGGGCGGGCACCGGGATCGCCCGCTTGCCGGCCAGGTACTGGCCGGTGATCGACCTGCGGTTGCGCAGCAGCTGCTTGACCGTGCCCGTGTGCACGATCTCGCCGCCGTGCTCGCCGGCACCGGGGCCGATGTCGACGACGTGGTCGGCGACCATGATCGTGTCCTCGTCGTGCTCGACCACGAGCACGGTGTTGCCCAGCTCGCGCAGCCGGATGAGCGTGTCGATGAGACGCCGGTTGTCGCGCTGGTGCAGCCCGATCGAGGGCTCGTCGAGCACGTAGAGCACGCCGACCAGGCCCGACCCGATCTGTGACGCCAGCCGGATGCGCTGGGCCTCGCCGCCGGCCAGCGTGCCCGCCGAGCGCGACAGCGTCAGGTAGTCGAGGCCGACGTCGAGCAGGAAGCCCATGCGGGCGTTGATCTCCTTGACCACCCGCTCGGCGATGAGGCGGTCGCGCTCGGAGAGCTCGAGGGCCGCGAGCGCCTTGGCGGCCTCGCCGATGGACATGTCGCCGATGTCGGCGATCGAGAAGCCGTCGATGGTGACGGCCAGCGACAGCGGCTTGAGCCGGGCCCCGCCGCAGGCGTTGCACGGCACCTCGCGCATGTAGCCCTCGACCTGCTCGCGGGCGCTGTCGCTCTCGGCCTCGGTGTGGCGTCGCTGCAGGTACGGGATCACGCCCTCGTAGTTGGCGTTGTACGTGCGCTCGCGCCCGTAGCGGTTCTTGAACCGCACCCACACCTTGCCGACGCCCTTGCCGTAGAGGACCGCCTGCCGCTGCTTGGCGGTGAAGGACGAGAACGGTGCGTCCATGGAGAGGCCGAGCTCGTCGGCGACGGCCACCACCAGGCGCTGGAAGTAGCGCTGGTGGCCGCCGGCCCACGGTGCGATCGCGCCGGCCTCGAGGCTGAGGTCGGGGTCGGGGACGATCAGCTCGGGGTCGACCTCGTAGCGGGTGCCCAGCCCGTCGCAGGTCTCGCAGGCGCCGTAGGGCGAGTTGAACGAGAAGTTGCGGGGCGCCAGCTCGTCGAAGCTGCCGTGGCCGTTCGGGCAGGCCAGGTGCTGGCTGAACGTGAGCGTCTCGGGCCCGGCGTCGGCGTCGCTGTCGGGCGCCTCGTCGGTGCCGGCGACGTCGCTGCGGTGCACGGCCCGGTCGCCCTCGCCGCCCCCGGGGATGCGGTCGGCCCCGCTGCCGTTGCGGGGGACGATCTGGACCTCGGCGACGCCGTCGGCCAGCGTGAGCGCCGTCTCGAGCGACTCGGTGAGCCGCCGCCCGATGCCGTCGCGCCGCACCAGCCGATCGACGATGACCTCGATGGTGTGCTGCTCGTAGCGGGCCAGCTCGACCTTGTCGGACGTCTCGTGGATCTCGCCGTCGACCCGGGCGCGCGTGAACCCCTGGGCCGACAGGTCGGCGAGCAGCGTCTCGTAGGTGCCCTTGCGGCCCCGCACCACGGGGGCCAGCACCTGGAACCGCGTGCCGTCGGGCAGCTCCATGATGCGGTCGACGATCTGCTGGGGCGTCTGCCGGGTGACCTCCGCGCCGCACTCGGGGCAGTGCGCCACGCCGATGCGGGCGTAGAGGAGGCGGAGGTAGTCGTACACCTCGGTGATGGTGCCGACCGTCGACCGCGGGTTGCGCGACGCGCTCTTCTGGTCGATCGAGATGGCGGGCGACAGACCCTCGATGAAGTCGACGTCGGGCTTGTCCATCTGGCCGAGGAACTGGCGGGCGTAGGCCGACAGCGACTCGACGTACCGGCGCTGGCCCTCGGCGTAGATGGTGTCGAACGCCAGCGAGGACTTGCCCGACCCGGACAGCCCGGTGAAGACGATCAGCTTCTCGCGCGGCAGCTCGAGACTGACGTTGCGGAGGTTGTGCTCGCGGGCACCACGGATCACCAGCGATTCAGCCACGACGTCTCAGGCTACCGGGCGCGCGCAACCCGCGAACGGATGTTCGTGTCCACCGCCGTGACCAGGGGTTCCATGACCTCGCCGGCGGTCTGTGGTCACCGCAGGACGAGCAGGTCCTGCCCGAGGGGCCAGGGCGACTCGCCGGCGACGCGGGCCCGCTCGATGGCGGCCACGCCCTTCGCCCAGCCCTCGTCGTCGATGCCGACCAGGGCGGTGTCGCTGCGGCGCATCACCGTCAGGTGGTCGAGCATCTCGTCGTAGGTCGCGAAGCTCGGCTCGCGGACGCGCTCGAGGGCGACAACCGAGAACCCCGCGTCCTCGAAGGCCGAGATCACGGTGCCCAGCCGCGGCCAGGTCTCGGCGAGCCGCATGGCGTCGGGGAACAGGTGGAAGAGCTCGATCTCGTCCTGGCGACCCGGGTAGCCGCCGCGGATCAGGACGGTGCCGCCGGGCTCGACCACACGTCGGATCTCGCGCGCCGCGGCCGGCACGTCGGCGAACTGGTGGACGACGGTCGACAGCCAGGCCGCGGCGACCGCGTCGTCGTCGAGCGGCAGCTGCTCGACCGAGCCCTCGGTGTACGTGACCAGGGGGTGCGGGCGGGCGCTCTGGGCGCGGGCCCGCATGCCCCGCGAGGGCTCGACCCCGTGCACGCGCGCGCCCAGCGTCTCGGCGAACGCCAGCGCCCAGATGCCGGTGCCGGCGCCGATGTCGACCATGGCGGGCGGGGGTGCGTCGGGCAGGTGGGCGGCGGCGCGCTCGCACCACACCGCCTGCGCCGCCGGGGTGCGGTCGCGGACCCTGTCGAAGTCCTCGGCGACTGCGATCTCTTCGTACCGGACGTTGCTCATGCAGGCCTCTCCAGCAAAGGGACATCCATCGCTCCCGGTCGCGGTGCGGTGCCCGGCATCGCTCGCCGCAGGGGCCGGACGGAGCACGACGCGGCAGGGAGGTTCGCCTCGAGGACACCTCACAGCCAGCTGGAGTTCATCCATGATGCCCCGAGATCCCCCGCACGCGCCCGGGTTTTTCGGACACGGCGTGGCTCGACGACCGGCGGCTCCGGCCGCTCGGCCTGCCGGACCGAGGGCCGACCGCCGCTCGGCGCCGGTCAGACGCCGGCTTCGCGCAGCTCGCGCTTGAGCTCGTTGACCTCGTCGCGCAGGCGGGCGGCGTACTCGAAGCGCAGGTCGGCGGCGGCCTCGTGCATCTCTTCCTCGAGCGTCTGGATGAGCCGGCCCAGCTCGGTGGGGGGCAGATCGCCGAGCTCGTCGCGCAGTGTCTTGCCGGCGCGACCCCGGCGGTCGCGGCGGCGACCGTCGCCCGGCACCGGGGCACCCTCGGCCGGGCGCAGGTGGGCCAGGATGTCGTTGACCGCCTTGCGGATGGTCTGCGGCTCGATGCCGTGCTCGGCGTTGTAGGCGATCTGCAGCTGCCGGCGGCGCTGGGTCTCGCCGATGGCCCGGGTCATCGAGTCGGTGACCGTGTCGGCGTACATGACCACCTGGCCGTCGACGTTGCGGGCGGCGCGGCCGATCGTCTGGATGAGCGAGGTCTCGCTGCGGAGGAAGCCCTCCTTGTCGGCGTCGAGGATGGCCACGAGCGACACCTCGGGCAGGTCGAGGCCCTCGCGCAGCAGGTTGATGCCGACGAGCACGTCGAACTCGCCCAGGCGCAGCGCCCGCAGGATCTCGATGCGCTCGATGGTGTCGATGTTGGAGTGCAGGTAGCGCACCCGCAGCCCCTGCTCGAGCAGGTAGTCGGTGAGGTCTTCGGCCATCTTCTTGGTCAGCGTGGTGACGAGCACGCGCTGGTCGAGGTCGATGCGCTTGCGGACCTCGGTGAGCAGGTCGTCGATCTGGCCCTTGGTCGGGCGCACGATGACCTCGGGGTCGACCAGCCCCGTGGGCCGGACGATCTGCTCGACGACGGTGGAGGAGATCTCGAGCTCGTAGGGCGATGGCGTGGCCGACAGGAAGACCACCTGGTTGACCCGGTCGATGAACTCGTCGAACTTGAGCGGCCGGTTGTCAGCCGCGGACGGCAGCCGGAAGCCGTGCTCGATGAGCTGCTCCTTGCGGCTGCGGTCGCCCTCGTACTGGCCGTGCAGCTGCGGGACGGCCACGTGGCTCTCGTCGATGACCAGCAGGTAGTCGTCGGGGAAGAAGTCGAGCAGCGTGTGGGGCGGCTCGCCCCGGCCCCGGCCGTCGATGGGGCCCGAGTAGTTCTCGATGCCGTTGCAGAAGCCGACCTCCTGCATCATCTCGAGGTCGTACTGCGTGCGCATGCGGAGGCGCTGGGCCTCGAGCAGCTTGTCGTGCTTCTCGAACCACTGGAGGCGCTCGGCCAGCTCGGCCTCGATGCGCGTGATGGCGGCCTGCATGCGCTCGTCGCCTGCGACGTAGTGGGTGGCGGGGTAGATCCACAGGTCGTCGAGCGCCCGCAGCTGCTCGCCGGTCGTGGGGTCGACCTCGGTGATGCGCTCGATCTCGTCGCCGAACAGCTCGATGCGCAGGATCGTCTGCTCGTAGGCGGGGTGCACCTCGATGGTGTCGCCCCGCACCCGGAACCGGCCCCGTTCGAGGTACGTGTCGTTGCGCTCGTACTGCATGTCGACCAGGCGGCGCAGGAACGCCCGCTGGTCGATCGAGTCGCCCACGAGCTGGTAGAGGACGTTCTCCTTGTACTCGGCCGGCGACCCCAGGCCGTAGATGCACGACACGGAGGCGACGACGATCACGTCGCGCCGAGTGAGCAGCGCCGCCGTGGCCGAGTGGCGCAGGCGGTCGATCTCGTCGTTCACCGACGAGTCCTTCTCGATGTAGGTGTCGGACGAGGCGATGTAGGCCTCGGGCTGGTAGTAGTCGTAGTAGCTGACGAAGTACTCGACCCGGTTGTCGGGGAAGAACTCGCGGAACTCGTTGGCGAGCTGCGCGGCCAACGACTTGTTGGGGGCGATGACCAACGTGGGCTTCTGCACCTGCTCGATCGTCCACGCGATCGTGGCGCTCTTGCCCGAGCCCGTGATGCCGAGGAGCGTCTGGTAGCGCTCGCCGTTGCCGAGCCCGGCGCTGAGCGCGGCGACGGCCGCGGGCTGGTCGCCCGCGGGCTCGAAGTCGGAGACCATCCGGAAGGGCATCTGCTTCGCCGGCATCGCGTCAGGACTGTATCGGCGGGGTGTGACAGCCATGATCGTTATGCCGGTCCGGAACGGCGTGGAGGAGACTCCCCGGTGGTGGTCCCGCTGCTCGGGTCTG
>Ga0111539_10007919_pt1 | contig 13549 bp, 17 predicted proteins | sample RhiMethybrSRZTD1_FD_79667 | JGI IMG/M metagenome (GOLD analysis project Ga0111539, IMG submission 79667) | Populus rhizosphere microbial communities from Tennessee, USA - Rhizosphere MetaG P. TD hybrid SRZTD1 (version 2) (version 2) | ecosystem: Host-associated > Plants > Roots > Rhizosphere >...
GCTGAGACGCGGACCCTCGTGCCTGGAGCGCATAATCGGATTGCCGATGACCTCGACCTTCTCGAAATTGTCCGGCGCCACGGACCAGCGCGCCGGCAGATCTAGAATGCGGGCGAGAGCGTCAAGCTGTCGTCATGCTCGCTTACTGGAAACGCCGCATACTCCTCCTCGACGAAGGCATCGATCAGGTTGACCGTGGTCTTGTCGTAGAGCGTCCGCATGCGCAAGCGCGGCAAGATGATGCGACTCTGCTCCAACAGCGGCATCAATCGCCTGATCATGTCGACCTCGCCTATGGTGCCGCCGACCGGCTTGATCGAGAAGCGATAGTTGCGCTCCCGCGCTGACCGTTACGCTGAAATAACCATAGTCGGCATCCGCGATGCGCGACCGTCTGCGAGCTTTTTTCCTCCCGGCAGTGTGATCGGCCGGGGTCGCTTCTAGACGTTCACAAAAGTGCTGCGTTGTTTATCGTTGTCCATCTGCTTCAATCTACGTTTGCCCCAAAGGTCGGGAAAAAGGTTCCGCTTAGTCATTGGCAGGAGCATCCGCAATGTCGCCTATAGCCATGCTGCTCAATCTGCTCTGGCTGCTGTTCGGTGGCCTATGGGCTGCCATTGGCTGGGGGATTGCCGCCGTGATCATGGCTATCACCATCATCGGCATCCCGTGGGCCAAGGCGGCCTTCAACATCGGCGTCTACACGCTACTCCCGTTCGGCTTCAAGGCGGTGTCACGTGACGAGCATTTCGGCCGCGACGACATCGGCACCGGCTTGTTGGGAACCATAGGCAATGTTGTGTGGCTGGTATTAGCCGGGTGGTGGCTAGCGCTCATTCACATCCTATTCGCCATTGTCCTTGCGGTTACCATCATTGGCATTCCCTTCGCATGGGCGCACCTCAAACTTGCGGGTATCGCGCTTTGGCCCATCGGAAAGGTCATCGTACCGGCCGACGATGCGTCACTAAGGTATCCACCACCCCGTCAGTGAAACGTTACAGCCCAGACGGAACGGCAATGTGCGGCGCATTGGGGTCAGCACTTCGCTGCCTGGCGTCCAGCCGGCGATTGAGACAGCGCCGTTGGCGAGCGTTCCGGTGCCCAGCGTGCGCAGATGCTTCTTGACGGTGACGTTTGCCATAATTTCGTTCCTTTGACGTGGGCTAAGAGTTGCGGATGCGGGTCTTCATGCTGTGGCTGCTGGCGATGATAGCCCTGGTGATATGGCTGGCGCCGCCGTTCGAGGCGCGCGAGCGGCGCCTGGAGGTTGAGGTCGAGCCGAGGTCCTATAAGATCTTGTGTTGCGCTGCGGCCAACTGTGATCTCCTGCGACAGGAGAGGTAGCGTGGACCCCTACAGCTTCACATTCACACTTATGATCCGGATTGTGTCCGCTGATCTCCCCACCGAGGTGGTGGAGATCCCAGGCCTCAGCCTGGCTGAGTGCGTGGATGCGGCGAGGGAGATGGAGAAACGGGAGCTGGTGAAGCCTGAGGTGGCCCCGCTTGTTCAGACAGTTTTTCCGCTTCGATAAGTGGATCCTCTGCCGGGGTTAGGCTGCCAAGCGGATCGGCAGCATGCTCTGTGGACCAAAGTAGGCTTCATCGGGCGTCATGCCGTCAAGGCTCGAGTGCGGACGGCGGCGATTGTAAAGATCGAGGTAGCATCCGATCGAGACGCGCGCGTCCGAAACGCTGTCGTAGGCGCGCAGGTAGACCTCTTCGTACTTCACGGATCGCCAAAGCCGCTCGACAAACACGTTGTCCCGCCAAGCCCCTTTGCCATCCATGCTGATGCAGATCTCGTTCCTGATTAGAACGTCCGTGAACGCTGCACTCGTGAACTGTGAGCCTTGATCCGAGTTGAAGATCTCCGGCTTGCCGTGATTTGCCAGCGCCTCCTCCAATGTCTCTAAGCAGAACGATGCTTCCATCGTAATCGATACGCGCCACGACAAGACACGGCGGCTGAACCAGTCGAGCACGGCGGCCAAGTAGACAAAGCCCTTCGCCATGGGGATATAAGTGATGTCCATCGCCCAGACCTGGTTCGGACGCGTGATCTCCACGCCGCGCAAGAGATACGGATAGGCCTTGTGGCCCGGCTCTGGCTTCGTCGTGCGCGGACGCCGATAGAGCGCCTCTATCCCCATGCGAGCCATCGGCGTCTTCACGTAACGCCGTCCGACCTTGCTCCCATTGGCAGCCAATAGACGGCGCAACATTCGCGCCCCTGCGAAGGGGAAATCCAGCTGACCGTCTCTGACCGGGCTCTCCAGCGCAGCACGGCTGAGTGTGGGTCAGTATCGGGTGCGATCCAATTTGTCGAACAGTTGGCCAGGGCGTTCCAGGTGCCCGGTTAGACAGGCGTCGTAAATGCGCAAGGCCGTGCGCTGCAGGGCAACCTGGGCCTCGGCGGATGGTGTGGGCTTTTTGCGCTCAATCGTGGTCAGCATGCCCTTGTAGGCTCGACCACAGTCCGTCCGACTCGGCAACAGCGACGGTTGCCAGTCCAAACCCGAAAACAGAAAGTGCAGCAAGCCTGCGCATGGGTGTCTGCAAACATGTCATTGCACGGAGCTGTTGGGGAAACGCCGGGCGCGGCGGGGAGTTCCCGTCTCGGCTGCCTGATGCTGCGGAATGCCAGATGCGGCGCAACGGCGGAGGCTCGCGTGGTGCAGCCGTGCTTTGCCGTTCGGCGGATTGCGCTCAGCCGTTGCGGCGGCGTTCGCTGCTCGCGCGACAGCTGGAGGGAGGCAAACCAAACCGTCCAGCACTCCGGTACAATTGTGCCCGCTAAGCTCACGATGCGGGAAGCCGGCATTTTATGGGGCGGGATCAATGACACGCTATGCGTTAATCGCCAGCTTGTTTATAGAATGCTCCAATCTTTCAGTGCGGCGCGCAGGCTAGCGCAAGTGCGAACGCCGCTCTCAGCCACGCGCGGTACCGTTAAATGTTTTCATTTCAATTCATGCTTTCGCAGGACAGTGCGTTGACCTCGCTCATCGTGCCTGGATTTGACATTTTTTGACAGGCTCGAGCCTAGGCAAGGCTAGGCGGAGAAGTAGCGCAAACTTCCGTTTAGAGAGCTGCAGCCCGGCTCTAACGCCTCCGCGCAATTATACGGTGGATTGGTGATGATGTTGTTGGCCGAGCGTTCGGCCGACAACGTGCCGGCGCTTTTCATCAACGGATCGCGGAAGGAGCAATTGAAAGCACCTTGGCGAAGGGCAGGATGGGGTAGCCTGATGTAGAAATGGGCCGCCGAGTTGACCTTGACGGCCTCGCAATGCGTCTGTACTTGCCCGCTGGCCTAGTAATCCATCCCTCCCATGCCACCGCCTGGCATCGGCGCATGAGCAGATTCTTTTTTCGGACGCTCGGCCACCATCGCCTCGGTGGTGATCAAGAGACCTGCGATTGAGGCCGCACCCAGTAGTGCGTTGCGCACCACCTTCGTTGGGTCGATGACGCCTTGGCTCGTGAGGTCACCGTATTCACCCGTCTGTGCGTTGTAGCCGAAGCTATAGGTCTGCCTTTCGAGGATCTTGCCGACCACGACCGAGCCGTCCTCGCCGGCGTTGATCGCGATCAGCCGAGCAGGCCAGGACAGCGCCTTGCGGACAACGTTGATGCCGATCTTCTGGTCATCGTTCTCTGTCTTTAGTTCATCAAGCGCCTTTGCTGCCCGCAGCAGGGCGACACCACCGCCAGGCACGACCCCCTCCTCGACCGCCGCGCGGGTGGCGTGTAACGCATCCTCAACTCGGTCCTTGCGCTCTTTGACCTCAATCTCGGTTGAGCCTCCGACTTTGATAATCGCTACACCGCCCGCCAGTTTAGCCAGCCGCTCCTGTAGCTTTTCTTTGTCGTAATCGGAGGTCGTCTCTTCGATCTGCGCCTTGATCTGATTGATCCGGCCCTCAATGTCCTTCTTCTTGCCAGCACCATCGATGATAGTGGTGTTCTCCTTCTCGATGCGCACGCGCTTGGCACGGCCGAGCATGTTGAGTGTTACGTTCTCAAGCTTGATGCCGAGATCCTCGGAGACCATCGTGCCGGCAGTCAGGATCGCGATGTCCTCCAGCATAGCTTTGCGTCGATCGCCAAAACCAGGAGCTTTGACAGCTGCTACTTTGAGCCCACCACGCAGCTTGTTCACAACGAGTGTAGCGAGGGCCTCCCCTTCCACCTCCTCAGCGATGATGAGTAGAGGTTTGCCGCTCTGCACCACCGCCTCTAGCAATGGTAGTAGCGGCTGCAAGCTCGCCAGCTTCTTTTCGTGGATCAGAATGTAGGGCTCCTCCAACTCAGCGACCATCTTCTCCGCATTGGTGATGAAGTAGGGCGAGATGTAGCCGCGGTCGAACTGCATACCCTCGACGACGTCGAGCTCGGTCTCCATCGACTTTGCTTCCTCGACGGTGATGACGCCTTCCTTGCCGACTTTGTCCATGGCCTCGGCGATCATCTTCCCGATCTCGGTGTCGCCATTCGCAGAAACGGTGCCAACCTGGGCGATCTCTTCGTTGTTGGTCACCTTCTTGGATTTTGATTTGAGCTGCTCAATGATGGCGTGCACCGCTTGATCAATGCCGCGCTTCAGATCCATCGGATTGGCGCCAGCCGCCACCGCCTTCGCACCTTCTTTGACGATTGCTTGCGCAAGCACAGTTGCGGTTGTGGTGCCGTCGCCGGCGACGTCGGAGGTCTTGCTTGCGACCTCCTTCACCATCTGCGCGCCCATGTTCTCGAACTTATCTTCGAGCTCGATCTCTTTGGCGACTGTGACGCCGTCCTTCGTGACGCGCGGCGCCCCGAACGATTTCTCGAGTACGACGTTGCGACCTTTGGGTCCGAGCGTAACTTTGACCGCTTCGGCGAGTATGTCGACGCCGCGCAACATGCGATCGCGCGCGTCTTGAGAGAACTTGACGTCTTTGGCTGCCATTGGTGGTTCTCCAGGTTTTCACGGGGTCGATCGAACGAGCCCGTCGTGGATTTTTGGATAGGCTCCGAGAAGTGTTCGAAAGAGATTGTACCCTTTCGACTAATCCCTCATTCGCGGGCGCCTGCCGCGCTTTGAAAATTCCTCGGGACAAACCGAGAATGAAAGCGAAGGTCGCGATCAGGCTGCGGCGCGCGCCGATGCTTTTCCCTCGATCACACCGAGGATATCGCTCTCCTTCATGATAAGGAGCTCGTCGCCGTCGATCTTCACCTCCGTGCCCGACCACTTTCCGAACAGCACCTTGTCGCCATTCCTCACGTCGAGGGGAATGATCTTGCCGCTCTCGTCGCGGGCCCCCGGTCCAACGGCAATGACCTCGCCCTGCATGGGTTTTTCCTTAGCGGTGTCCGGGATAATGATGCCGCCTGCGGTCTTCATGTCCTCTTCAATCCGACGCACGACGACGCGGTCGTGCAGAGGGCGAAACTTCATGGCCTCCACCTCGCTATTCTTGAATTTCATAGTGGTCGGGGTGCCAGTGTTGGGCATTCCCCAGGAAGCGCGAGTGCGGGCCCGAGATCCCGTAAGGACGAGCCGACGCGCTTGAAAACAACAATAGAAGGGTCGTTAGCAGAGTCAAGAGAGGAGTGCCAAGACCTTCCAGGTCGTGCAGAAGCCGTCCTTCGAAAGCTTCCAAGTCCCCTCACCCCCCACCCCGGTTTTACCTTGTGGTTTGCGCGTCACCTTGCCATCCACCTTAAACACCATCGTGAACTTAGTATTCGAAGGCGTTGAGGACGTGAACGGCTGGCCATTGCAAAATTCGGCTTGGATCTCCTTCGGTGACAGTTGGCTTGGCGGCATCGGAGGTGTCGGTGCCGGCAAAAAACAATGCTGCTGCGAATACGCTGCTTGAGGCACGCACGGCTTCTCCTCCCAGGCTCATCAGGACGCAGATCATACGTCCAAGCGGTGAAGTCACAAACTGACAGAGCGTAAGCAGACAACTCGAACTACAAGAATGTTCAGGCGTGTCCCGCACATCTCCAAACCGTGAGCTCGTCGCGGAATGCGGCTCGACCTAGCGGAGCTCTAGCGTACTTGTGCCTTCGCCTTGGGCATGATCGCCTCAACATCGAGGTTATCAAGACGAGTCTGGATGCGCTTGCAGGTGTTCGACCATGCCTGCCGGGTCATATGCGTCCCGGCATCCCACATCCCCCTGCAGTCAGCGACGGCGCTGTCATGCAGGTTCGGCTGTGGGCGGAGCGACGGCCTCTGCGGGTCTTCCGCTGGGGGCACCGCGCCTGAGGGCAGACGATGGTTCAGAGATATCGGGTTGCCGTCTGGCGATCTTGGCGCGGCGCCTGATGCAGACGATCCGCCAATGTTGGTCTGAGCAAGCGATTGTCCAGTTCCCAGACTGGTCACGATTACGAGGACGAGCAGTCGCATGGGACGATCCTCACACGCCGGAAATGGGCAAAAGCGCCAATGCAACAAGCCGGGCAGCTGGGCACTGAAAAGGCTGGCCACATGCGTACGGCGAAAAAATTTCATGCCACCCGAAATCATCAGCGCATGCGGCGACGGTGCTGCCAAGGTTCGGAAAGTGCTTATCCGTTTCAATCGGATGCGGCGAAAACTACGAAACCCAAAGCCAGCGCAGATACCTCCTCGACATTGCCTGAGTTCGAAATGTAGCGATCCACAGGACCCGGCTCTGGGACGCGGAGCGCCGCGCGTCGATTGCCAACCTCAAGGCCAGAGACGAGGTCAACGCCGTGGCGTTCAGCCCGGACGGCAAGCTCCTCGCGAGCGGCGGCCGGGAGAACACGGTGCGACTGTGGGATGTGGACGGTCGCCGGGCAAAGGGTGCCATCGACATCGTTTCCACCACCTCCGGATGGGTCAGGAGCCTGGCCTTCAGCCCAGACGGCCGGGCCTTGGCTGCCGGGAGCGTCGACAGCCGGATTCGGATCTGGGACGCCGCGCTGGCAAAGACCTTTTGCGGAGCACGTCGGAGCGCCATGCTCTGCTCTCAAATACCGGTTTCACTAGATCGACTTCGACTGGAAACTGACATTTGAGGGACCAGTAAAGCTATGAGCAACGGTGTAGACCGCCGCGCACAGATGGACGTCGAGACGTTCAAGGCGCTGCTGCTGATCAACGGCGGTGGCGCCGTGGCGTTGTTGTGGGTCTTCAGTGCGCTGGTCGGCAAAGACGGATTCGAGCAGCTCTTGTCCGCCGTCCTCTGGGCGGTCTTCGGCATGATGCTCGGGTCAGCCTTCGCAATCTTTCACAGTCACTATCGGCGAAAGTGCTCGTTACACTACGAACTCCACAAGATGTCGCTACCGAGAGGCAGCTTTTTTGGCGTGCCGCTTCCTGAACCCGGTGTGTGTTTCATCGGCACGCTGTTTTTATGGGCTTCCGTTATCTCCTTCATGTCGGCCGGCGGCTACGTGACCTACACCGGGCTTGCCCACATGGAGCAAGTGCAGAAAGGAGCTAAGAGCAAGGCTCCGCCGCCGACCGCACTGGACGCGAAGAAAAATCCGGACACAAAGGCGAAGAAGTAACGTTGCCCAATGTGTTGGTCGGGCCCCACGTGAACGCTGACGATTTTGCCACAACCTGACCGTGACCAATTAGCGCCGCGTCACTTTTTGGTGGCGAGCTTCGCTTCCGGAAGGACAAGCTAACTGCTCGTACGCACTTCCGGTCTGATCCAAACAACGCGCTTTGCGTGGCGGTGGCCTTGGCTCGCCGCGTGTCGATTGGTCTGGATTGCTTTATAGCGGCGCCCTAGAGGCGGTTGCTTTATGCCGTATCGCCTCGGCGGCTCGGGCATATCGCTCCACGACACCGCGTGCAGATCCGCGAACCTAAACCGCACGGCCAAACGAACGAGCGACGGCCTGCTGCAAAGACCGACGCTCTGGTATGCCCCCGCGTTTGGGAAAACTGAAGGGGAAAAACGCGGGCGCCTGGGAGGATTAACCGCGACGCTTCCCAGCGGTTCCCTGTGGCTCAGGCTCGTTGTTGTCGTCGTCCTGCTCGGGAGCACGCGCTGCCAGTCGCGTGTATACCTGGCTGATCCGCATCATCGCCCACTTGTTGGCCGCAGTCTGCATTCTTTCAGCGCTGGCGCGAACGTCGGCCGCGCGCTCTTCCCAATAATTCCTGCTTCTGGACATACCGCTCCTTAACACCAATGAACGTGCAGCATGGCTAAGCGTTCCGTTGCAGGTCGGCAGACGTGTCGCCAGCGAGCGTCAACCATATGCAACCGCACCGCGTGCAAGAGGGAGGAACAGTAGCGTAGGCTGAGCAACTACCGGGTAGCAGCGGGAAAGGCTGCCCATGACAGCTCAGCAGTTAGCCCAGCACCTGCGGCATCTCGCTGAACTCAACTTGCTTATTGTCCAAAGCCGTAAGCGGATAGAACGCCAACGCTTGCTTCTTGGAATGCTGGATGCTGACGGGCACAAGGCGCGCAAAGCACAGGACACCATGGCCCGGTTCGTGAAAACTCTGCAGGGCATTGCTTCAGGGTCGCGCTTTGATCTTGGAGGACTTAAACCGCGCCGATGGCGTCCTCGACGAACCGGCGGGTTTGCGCGGACGTGCGAGGGAAGCGCGCACCATTGGCGATGACATGACTGTTCGCGAAGGAAAGCGAATGATGCTCAGGGTGGCGAAATCGTATGAGCGGCTTGCCAAACGCGCAGAGCATCGGCTTGCCAGACGCCGTCCTCGTTCGGGCTAACGGTATTTTGCATCCGGGAGCAGCGACATCCTTCAGCGGCCGGAGGGCTGACGTCTCATCCCCGACCACCCGCGACGCGCCGCTTGGTGTTGGTGCGTCGCCGGCAATGTTCGTAGAAAAAAACGACCCCCGATTTGTGCGGGGGGCAAGGGGCATTGGCTCAACTCGAAGTTGGGGCATCGAGGTCGGCCGTTCCGGTCTCCCATAGTTAGGGCTCCGCGGCGCTTGCCGCACTGATCTAGGTTAGTGCGGCATGAGCGGCGTTCCGTTATCTAAAAATCGCGGCGGGGTAGGCGCGACTGCCCCCTAAGGGTCGCGCAATCCTCCGGGAGACGCCTCGCGGCCCGATGCGGCTCCCGGAGTTTGCCCAAAATACGCAAGCGCGCGCTCAGTTCGCAATTCCGCGACTTCGCAGCAATCCCTCCACCGTGGCTACGAGGTGTTGAGGCGATGCAGGTTTAGGCACGCACACGGTCTTGTCGTCAGCCGCCCAGCCATGTTCTCTGGTGCCGTACCCACTGTGGAGAACGTAGGGGATGTTCCGCTCTTTTAGGCATTCGCGGAGCTGCGAACTCTCGCCGTCGGTAAGCGCGTGATCCAGGATGACGGCCGATGGAACCTCGTCTTCGACAGCAATGAGCGCATCGGCAAGTGACCGCACCTTCAATACCTGTGCACCCGCGCGTGAGAAAGCATCTGCAATGCCGAGTGCTATCAAAGGCTCGTCCTCGCAAATGAGGATAGAGCAACCAGTCAAGCCGGCGTTGCTCATGGTGGTGACCCGTGGCGCGGCTAAGCGCGATCTGCCTAGGCAGGGGCGGCCTCTTGTAATGGGCCGCACGGTGTCCCGAGCCGTCGATCAATCCTCGGAACGCGCAGCAAGCGCGATGATCGCCCAATATCCACCATGTCGAGGAACGCGACCAATCTAGAGCGGCACGCTTTGCGCCTCAGCTAGGTGACGGCATCGGCCGTCATACTCTTAACGAGCATTGTGCAAAGAGTGCTAGATCGCGATGCACGAAAATGCTGGCACTTTCGAGGCACGCAGCGATGGCGACCAACAGGCGAAATGTAAAGAGTGAGGCATCGACCACCGATGCTCACGAGCGCAGCAAAGACTTTCTGAGTGGTCCGGAGATCGATCAGCTGCTTGAGGCTGCCAAGAAAGACGGCATCCGTGATCACGCGCTCCTAGGCACGGCTTGCGGGTCAGCGAGGCCATCCAGATGCGGCGCAACCAGCTCGATGTCAAGCGCTCCAGGCTGTGGGTCGCTCGCCTGAAAGGTAGCCACATGCCTCCGTCGCACACAACTAGATTTTGAATGGCGCCAAGCGTCATCTCTTAGTCCGTTCAACGGGGTCGAGCTGACCAGTTGGAAGGCACGGACACAGCCCCAACTAATCGCCGTTTTTGACCCAATCCGGTCCTCGTGCCGGCACGCAAGACTGGTGATGCAAGGCTTGCAGGATATCAGGATTGGATCCTGGGCTCGAAATGCAGCCTGCAATATAGGCGAATAACCGACGGTCGGTCGTCAAAGTTTACGAAGAACCTGAGCAGGAATCGAGACCGTCTCAAGCCTTTCTCTGACGCGCTCGCAAGTCTGACGGCTGATCAAACCCCTCGATCAGGTTCAGCATCCGCGACAGCAGGGCTGAGCTGTCGTTCGGTCGATAACTCACAATGATCGGTGAGGCGACGTCTGGCTCTTTGAGGGGGAGATAGTCCACGTCTTCCCGGCCAAGACGACGCACGGACAAGGGAACAAGCGAAATGCCAAGGCCGGCGGCAACCAGACCCAATGCTGTCTGCAGCTCGCGCACTTCGAAGCCTACTTTGGGCTCAAGCCCGCGCTTGCGATAGAACGACAGCACCTGATCGGCATAGCTGGGCCGCGGGGCATTCGGATAGATAATGAGCGGCACGTCAACGATCTGCTTGAGCGTCAATCGCCCCCTCATGCGAGTGAGATGATGGCCATGGGGAGCAGCCATTACCAGCTTCTCCTCGCGCAGCACGCGGCGTGTCAGACCATCATCATCGAACCAGAGTCTGCCGAAACCGATATCGATCCTGCCTTCCTTCAGCGCGACCGCCTGCTCGATCGTGATGAGCTCAGACAGAACGATCTCAACATCCGGTGCGCCCAGCCTGAACTGTCGGATCAGTTCAGGCAAGGTGTCGTAGAGAGTAGAGGGAACGAAGCCGATGCCAAACTGCCGCTTCTTGCCGGTTCCGATCCGCTTCGTCATCGTCCGGAGTTCGTCGGACTTCCGCAGCATCTGAACCGCTTGCTCGAGTAGGTATCGACCCGCCTCGGTCAACGTGATCGGACGACCGCGATTCAGCAACTGAGTACCGAGTTCGTCCTCTAGCTGTTGGATCTGCCGGCTCAATGGCGGCTGGGCGATGTGAAGCTTCTCGGCGGCCCGGCTGAAGCTTCGCTCAGCGGCGACCGTCACGAAGTACCTCAGGTGCCTGAGTTCCATCACTATACCTTTCGGGTATGATAGTAGACGCAATCGATCCTGCCCCGAGGTCACTGCGGATGCTAGCCTGAAATCAATGGCTCATCAGACTTGAACGAAGAAAATTGAGACGTGGGTGATCGTGTGAGCGAGAAGTGGCCGGCGCCCAGAATGATGGTGGCCGATAAATTGCCCAACAATTAAAACGCACGGATCAACGCAAGGGAGTGACTCATGACCGACATAGTCAGAAGTGCAGCAGTGCAGAGTCTGCTTGACCGCGCCAGCGGCCTCGGAGAGAGCGGCGGCAATCCCCGCCTCAAGAGCATCACTCGCGACCTCTTGCAAGCGCTCATGACGATCATTGAGAAGCACGATATCTCGGAGAGTGAGTTTTGGCAGGCCGTCAAATTCCTGCAGGAGGGCGCTGGTGAGTTTGGCCTGATCGCGCCTGGCGTCGGACTCGAGCATTTCCTCGACCTGCACATGGACGCCAAAGACTCTGCCGCCGGCCGCACGGGCGGCACGCCGCGTACCGTCGAGGGGCCGCTCTATGTCGATGGGGCGCCGCTGGTCGAGGGGGACGTCAACCTGTCGAACGATCCCGACGAGACCGACACCCTAAGCATGACCGGTTTGGTTCATGGGCCCGAGGGCGAGCCCGTCAAGGGCGCCATCCTGCACGTCTGGCATGCCAACTCGCAGGGCTTCTACTCGCATTTCGACCCGACTCGGGAACAGACGCCTTTCAACAATCGTCGTCGTATCAAGCTTAGCGACGACGGACGCTATGCCTTCCATTCGAAGGCCCCGCGCGGCTACAGCTGCCCGCCCGGCGGCGCCTGTGACACGCTCATGCAGGCGCTCGGGCGAAAGGGCGATCGGCCCGCGCACGTGCACTTCTTCGTCGAGGCGCCGGGCTATCGCACGCTGACGACTCAGATCAACTTCGGCGACGATCCTCTGGCGGCCACCGACTTCGCCTTCGGCACGCGCGAGGGTCTGCTGCCAATTCCCAATCGCCAGGGCGACCGCGTGCACGTCGGCTTCGACTTCGTGCTGCAGAAAGCGCGCGGGCCCGCAGACGAGACCTTTTCCGCCCGCCCACGTCTGCGCGTTGAATGATCGCCCGCAGTGATCGGTGGCTCTTTCACGCACTCGGAAAATGCGCTAACGCGATCGGCGGCTAAAAATTGAAGTGGCGGCGTTCGTCTCTTGCAGACTGTGCAGGGGCTGATGCGCCGCCAATCCTCGTGTGGTGAGTTTCGGACATCGGTCGCGCGGATTTTTGATAGCACCAACGACGACCGCCACGAGGACACCTGCATGCCCGAAATTGACGTCCGCTTCGCCAATATCGCCGCCGACCGGCGCTACAAAATCCTTTGCTCTCTAGTCATTCCGCGCCCTATCGCGCTGGTGACCAGCATGAGCGAAGACGGCGTCGTCAACGCGGCTCCATTTAGCTTCTTCAATGTCTTCGGCGACACGCCGCCGATCATCGCGCTCGGCCTGCATCGGCGCCCCGACAGGACGCTCAAGGACACGACCGCCAACATCCATGCCACCCGCGAGTTCGTCGTCAATCTGGTCGACGAGACGCTGGCCGAGGCCATGAACATCACGGCCATCGACTTCCCGGCGCAAGAAAGCGAGATTGTGGCGGCCAACTTGGCACTGACAGCGTCGACCGACGTGAAGGTGCCGCGCATCGCCTCGGCGCCGGCCGCGCTCGAATGCCGGTGGGTGCACTCGGTCAGCTTCACGGCAGAGCGCGAGCTGCTCCTCGCCGAGGTTGTGCGGGCCTGGACGCGCGAAGGTGTCATGGACGACAAGTTTAACGTCGATTTCGTGGCTTACCAGCCAGTAGGGCGGCTCTACTATAGCCTCTACACGCGCAAGCCCGAGGTGTTCGAGATGCAGCGCATCGCTCACGCGGACTGGGTGAAGGCGAACAAGCCGTGACCGGTCACCGCGGCGGTGAAGTCGAGACAGGGAAATTCCGAGAGTACCCTATGGCGCCCTGAAGCCTCGCCCGGCGGCCGGCTGAGGTCGAGAGGCTCGGTGATCACCATGGACCGACCGTTCGTTGCCGCGAGGTATAGCAATCCAGCTGCAGCGCGCGGTGGCGTCGCCAAGTACGTGTATACAGTGCGGGAGGCGCTCGGTAATGAACGTCCCTACCGCGATCTTTGAACGTCAGATTTCTGCGCTTGCTCACGTCCGTCTTTGGCAGATAATGGGATGGTCCGGCCGTGCTCAGCGGCCTAAAGCTACCGTTGAGCAGGCGGGGAGGCATCAAAGCTCACGGAGCCCCATGATGCACACCCATCAGAAATCATCCGA
>Ga0111539_10007920_pt1 | contig 13547 bp, 14 predicted proteins | sample RhiMethybrSRZTD1_FD_79667 | JGI IMG/M metagenome (GOLD analysis project Ga0111539, IMG submission 79667) | Populus rhizosphere microbial communities from Tennessee, USA - Rhizosphere MetaG P. TD hybrid SRZTD1 (version 2) (version 2) | ecosystem: Host-associated > Plants > Roots > Rhizosphere >...
ACGAGATCGTGTGGCGCGCGCACAACCCCTGGGACCTGGCGGGCAACCTTCGCGGGCTCGTCCTGACCCTCAACACGGGCAACGGCCAGCCCGGCCCGTTCGACGATCCCACCAGGCCCTTCGACCCGATCGAGGATCAGGTGCGCCTGATGAGCGTGTCCCTCCACAACCGGCTCGGCGCCCTCCACATCGCCCACACGTGGGACGACTACGGGCCCGGCACGCACTCGTGGCCCTACTGGCGGCGGGACCTCGAGCGGGCGCTTCCGTCGCTGACCGCAACCTTCGCGCACCCGCGTGCGGCCCCGTCGCCGTTCACCTTCACCGCGGCCGAGCACGACTACGGCGCCTACGGGTGGCGGGTGCGGTTGCGGAGAGCGCGGATGGCGTTCAGCACGCTCGCCGACGCGGGCCCGCGCGGCTTCCGCCTCCGCAACGCCGGCGGTCGCGCGCGGGTGACCACCGGTCCGCTCTACCGTGCGCGATCGGCGCACAGCGTCGCGATCGGCCGCGCCGCCCCGCGCACCATCACCGCCGACCGTCGGGGGCGGCTGCGGATCGACCTGCGCGGCGACGCGACGGTGAGGATCGGGGCGCGCGCGGGCTCGCTCGCGGCATGACCCTGCGGCTCCCCGACCCGTGCCTGGTCGTGCTGGTCGGTGCCACGGCGGCCGGGAAGTCGCACTGGGCCGCCGAGTGGTTCGCGCCCGACCAGATCGTCGCGTCGGACCGCCTGCGGGCGGTCGTCGGCGCCGGCGAGGACGACATGCGCGCGAGCGGCGATGCGTTCGAGGTGCTCGAGCTGATCGTCGCCAAGCGGCTGCGCCGAGGCCTGACCACCGTCGTCGACTCGACCGGCCTGGACGCGAAGCGCCGGGCGGCCTGGCTGGCGCTGGCCGAGCGTCACAACGTCCCGGCCCATGCCGTGCTGTTCGAGCCCGACGCACGCGTCGTGCGCGAGCGCGCCCGCGGCCTCGGCGTGCCCAGCAAGGTGGTCACGGCGCAGCTGCGCGACGTCGCCGCGGCGGGCGAGGCGCTGCGCGCGGAGGCGTTCGCCGGCGTCCACGCGCCCGGCCCGGTGCAGCTCGTCCCGCCCGCGTTCCTCGCCGCGCCCGAGGCCGCCGCGCGCCAGCGCGACAATCCCCGCGTGCTCGCGTTCGGCCTGCAGGTGTCGCGGTTCGACTTCGCCGGGCATCCGGCCACCACCGGGGCCACGCTGGCCGACATGGCCCGAGCCGCCGAGGAGGTCGGCTTCCAGAGCCTGTGGGTCATGGACCACTTCATCCAGATCCCTCAGGTCGGGCGCGAGTGGGAGGACATGCTCGAGAGCCACACCACGCTCGCGTACCTGGCCGGGGTGACCGAGCGCCTCCGCCTGGGGACGCTGTGCACCGGCATCACGTACCGGAACATCGCGCACCTGGCCAAGATCGTCGCCACGCTCGACGTGCTCTCGGGCGGGCGCGCGGAGTGCGGGATCGGCGCGGCCTGGTTCGAGCGCGAGCACCGGCTCTACGGCTGGGAGTTCCCGTCGCTGGCCGAGCGCTACGCGCGGCTCGAGGACGCGCTTGAGCTGCTGCCGCTGATGTGGGGCAAGGGCGCGCCGGCGTTCGAGGGCCGGACCATCATCGTGCCCGAGGCGATCTGCTACCCGCGGCCGCTGCAGGAGCGGATCCCGATCCTGGTCGGTGGCTCGGGCGAGCGGCGCACGCTGCGCCTCGTCGCCCGCCACGCCGACGCGTGCAACCTGTTCGGGCCACCCGACATGGTGGGGCGCAAGCTCGCGGTGCTGCACGAGCACTGCGCGACCGAGGGCCGCGACCCGGCCGAGGTCACCGTGACGCATCTTGCGCCCGCTCGCGTGGTCGAGGCAGGCGAGGAGCGGGCCGGACCCGGCGCGGCGAGCGCCGACGAGCACGTGGGCCGCTACCGCGAGCTGGCCGAAGCGGGCGTTCAGACCGCGATCGTCGGTCTCTCCGACGCCGAGGGCCCCGAGTCGGTCGCCCGCTTCGCGCCCGTGATCCAGGCGTTCCGGTAGCCCCACGTCGCCGGCGCCCAGCCCCAGACCGGGGCTCCGGTCGGGCTCGCGTGAACGGTGGCGACGAAGGAGGGGGGCGCGGGGGCAGGGGGTTTGTGCACTTGGGACCGCTATGCGGACCTAATTGCACACACCCCCCGGCCACCGCCGGTTCCGCGCGCCACCCACCGTCGGACCCATCCTCTCTCGTCGCCGCCGTTCACGCGCCTGCTAGACGCGAGCAGCGCCTACCCGGAGTGGTCCTCGGACTCCAGCGAAACGTGGCGCTCCTCGCCGTTGATTACGTAGGAGGAGACCAGGGGGATCGCGGCCTGCACCATGCGCTCCGCGAAGCACCCCTGCTTGGCGAGCCGCACGATCCGCAGCACGTCCTCCTCGGACTCGGGCGAGTCGATGATGAACCGGGTTCGACATTGCGTCGCGCCCGAGTTCACCGTGCCGCGCAGCACCGATCCCTCGAGGAACCAGTCAAGCTCGACGTGACACTCGGCCCGGTCGATGGTCGTCTTCAGTGTGGACGCGTACCGCGTCACCTGGGTGAGCAGTCAAAACCCGATCGCCGCCGCCACATAGTGCAGCGGCTGCGGAAACTCGTCGTCGCCACCCAGGTTCGGAGGCTCGTCGCAGTGCACCTCGAAGCGCTTCCCCAGCTCCGAGTCGATCTCGGCGACCTTCACCTGGTCGTGGAGGATGCGGATGTGCGCACCCATCGCGAAGCGGTTGCCGCGTTCGGGCCCGGCCTCCTTGATCGGTGCGCGGGTCTCCGGACCGACAACCGGTTTGCGTCGCGGCTCTGGCATTGGCGCCCCCTTCGATCAGCGAGCAGCGGCCTTCCTTTACCAGGCACTTCCCGGATCGGCGGCTGACCAACCGTGCCGTCATCCGCTGGCGAGCGATGAACATGAGCGTCGGCCTGTGGGTAGTCTCGCCTGGGTGCTCGTCCGCCACCGTGGCCATGCGCCGTCCGTGGATCGGTCCGCCTACCTCGCGCCGAGCGCCGAGGTGATCGGCCGGGTTACGGTTGGTCCGCGCGCCCGGGTGATGTCGGGCGCGGTGCTCGACGCCGAGGGCTCTCGGATCGACGTCGGCGAGTGCGCGATCGTTTGCGAGCATGCCGTTCTGCGCGCACCGGCGGTTGGTCTCGAGGACCATCCGGTCGTCGTCGGCGACCACGCGTTCGTCAGTCCCCACGCCACCCTGCTCGGCTGCCAGGTCGAAGCGGCGGCCTACGTCGCAACCGGTGCGACCGTGCTCCACGGCGCCCGGATCGAGGCGGGCGCGGTTGTCGCGGTGGAGGCGCTCGTGCACGGTGGGACGGTGCTGCCGAGCGGTTTCTTCCTCGCGCCCGGGCTGATCGCGATCGGCGACCCGGTGGTTACCTACGCGCCGGGCGATCCGGCGCTCCCCGAGGCGATCAAGGCCGTGGGCTTTGCCGGGCGCGCCTTCGGCGTGTCGACCGACTGGGAGGACCGGATCGCGCGCTACCGCGAGATCGCCGCGGTGCGCTCGGAGGAGTTCGGTGCACACGGCGACGACGAGACCGTCGCGCCGTAGTGCGTCAGCCGGCCTTCGGCCAGTAGACGAGCGTGAGCACGCCGTCGCCGACAACGGTGCAGTCCGCCAGGTGGAACGAGGCCGCCTTCTCCGCGTCCGGGAACAGCCGCTTGCCGGAGCCCAGGACGACCGGGAACACCATCAGGCGCAGCTCGTCGACGAAGTCGTCCGCCAACAGCCCGTGCACGAGCTGGTTGCTGCCGGCGACGAGGATGTCGCCTTCCACGCGGTCCTTGAGCTGCGTGATGGCATCGGCGAGCTCGCCTTCGAGCACCGTCGTGTTGTTCCACGTCGGGTCCTTGAGCGTTGACGAGACGACGTACTTGGGCATGCTGTTGATCCGATCGGCGAACTCGCCCTCGCGCTCGGGCCAGGCCGCGGCGAACCCCTCGTAGGTCCGGCGGCCGAGCAGGTGCGCCTCGCTGTTGGCGAGCTCGTCGGACTTGAACCGGTCGCCCTCGGCGCCCCGGTCGAACTTGAACGCCCAGCCGCCGTGCTCGAAGCCCTCTGCCCCGCCCGGGTCCTCCATCACGCCGTCCAGGGTCAGGAACTCGGTCACCACCACGCGTCCCATCGGTGCTCCTCGCTCGTCGCTTGCGAAAGGACCGTCCTAGCAGAGGGAGTGCAGGCGGACGAGGTCACGCGGCGGCAGCCTTGGCCGAGGGGCCGCGCAACGGCCGCTCCTTGAGGAACAGGACGGCGAGCAGCCCCAGGGCCGCGACCGGCGCGGCGGCGAGGAACACGGTGTCCAGCCCGTCGGCGATCGCCCCGGCGCCGGCGCCGGGCGATACCCGGCTTGCGAAGATCGCGCCGAAGACCGCCGCGCCGACCGACCCGCCGAGTGCGCGGAACAGGTTCGCCGACGCCGTCGCGATCCCGATGTCGCGCTGGTCGACGGCGTTCTGGATCGCGAGCACGAGGAGCTGGGACACCATCCCAAACCCGAGGCCGAACACGAGCGTGTAGGCCGCGACGGTGGCGTACGAGGCGTTTGCGTCCAGGCGCGAGAGCAGCAGAAGCCCCGCCGACATCAGGCCGAGCCCGACCACGGGGAACGCCTTGTAGTGCCCGGTGCGCGTCACCACTCGCCCGATCACCGCGGTGCTGATGGTGCCCGCGAGCAGCATCGGCAGCAGCAACAGCCCCGATTCGACCGCGGTGGCGCCGGTGACCCGCTGGAGGAACAACGGCAGGAACACGATCGCAGCAAAAAACGCGCACGTGGTCAGAAACAGGACGAGCGCGACCACGTTGAAGACCGGCTCGCGGAACAGGCGCAGGGGCAGGATCGGCTCCGCCGTGCGCCGCTCCTGGGCGACGAAGCCCAGCAGGAGCACGACGGCGGCGACGGCCAGGCCGATCATCTCGGGCGACGCCCAGGCGTACTGGCGGCCGCCCCAGGTGGTCACGAGCAGGATCGCCGTCAGGGCCCCTCCGAGCAGCGCCGCCCCCAGGACGTCGATGCGGGCGCGCTCCCGCTTGACCGGCAGATGCAGTCGCGTGCTGATGAACGCGAGCGCCAGGGCGCCGATGGGCAGGTTGACGTAGAACACCCAGCGCCACGACGCCTGGTCGGTGAAGAGGCCGCCCAGCAGCGGCCCGGCGACGCTTGCGAGCACGAACACCATCTGGATGTAGCCCTGGTACCGGCCGCGCTCGCGCGGGGCGATGATGTCGGCAACGATCGCCATGGCGAGGGTCATCAGGCCGCCCGCCCCCAGGCCCTGCAGGGCGCGGAAGGCGATCAGCTCGCCGAGGGTCTGGCTGGCGCCGCTGAGCGCGGAGCCGACGAGGAACACGACGATCGCCGCCTGGAAAAGGCGCTTGCGCCCGTAGAGGTCGCTGACGCGGCCCCACAGCGGCATCGAGACGGTCGCCGCGAGCAGGTACGCGGTGACGACCCACGAGAGCTGGTCGATGCCGCCGAGGTCGTGGACGATCGTGGGCAGGGCGGTCGCGACGATGGTCTGGTCGAGCGAGGCCAGCAGCATCGCCAGGAGCAGCCCGGCGAAGGCGAGGCGAATATGTGTAGTTGGTTCAGTCACTAGAAAAATACTGTAGCAGTATATTCACGGCAGCGGTAATATTCCTGCATGGCCACCGGTTTGCGGGAGCGCAAGAAGCAGCAGACGCGCGAGCTGATCGCGCAGACGGCCCGGCGCCTGTTCCTCGAGCGCGGGTTCGACCACGTCCCGGTGGCCGAGATCGCGCGCGCCGCCGACGTCTCCGAGAAGACGGTCTTCAACTACTACACGCGCAAGGAAGACCTCGTCTACTTCCAGCTCGAGGCCTTCGAGGAGGAGCTGCTGGCCGCCGTCCGCGACCGCGCCCCGGGCGAGTCGGTGCTCGACGCGTTCAGCCGCTTCGTGCTCCAGCGCCGCGGGCTCCTGGCCGAGTCCGACCCCGAGGCGGCCGAGCGGCTGGCGACCCTGACGCGCATGATCACCGAGAGCCCGGCGCTGCTCACGCGCGAGCGCGAGATCTTCGAGCGCTACACCGACTCCCTCGCCGAGCTCCTCGCTCGGGAGACCGGGGCGGCGCCCGACGACGTCGAGCCGCGGGTGGTCGCCAACGCACTCATGGGCGTCCATCGCGCACTCGTCGACTTCACCCGGCGGCGCATCGTGGCCGGGGAGCGCAACCCCCGCCTGCACCGCCAGGTACGGGCGCAGGGCAGGCGCGCGCTCGCGAGGCTCGAACGCGGGCTCGAGGGCTATGGTGAACGGCGATGACGACGGCCTTCGCCCCACCCGCGCGCCACCTGCTCCGGGCCAAGGACTTGGCCGACGCGCGCTATTTCGAGCCGCTGGACGTAGACGACCTCGCGCGGGCAGCCGGGCTCTCTCGCGCGCACTTCAGCCGCGAGTTCCGCCGTGCGTTCGGCGAGCCACCGCACGCCTACCTGCTCACCCGGCGGCTCGAGCGCGCGGCCGCGCTGCTGCGCAACACCGACCGCTCGGTCACGGACATCTGCTACTCGGTCGGCCTGCAAAGCCTGGGCTCGTTCACGACCAGCTTCACGCGCACCTACGGGGTCGCGCCGACCGCGTACCGCGCGTCGTTCCCTCCGGCGGCGAGCCGCGCGATCGTCCCGTCGTGCGTGGTACGCGTCTACGGTCGGCCGAAACGACGCACGTTTCGAGAAGACGGGCGTCAAGTCTCGGAATAGCGTGGCCGGCGTCCGCATTCCGAACCCGGCAGGAGGAACCCGATGATCAAGGTGGGCAACGCGCAGCTATGGGTGCACGACCAGGAGGAGGCGCTGGCGTTCTGGACGCAGAAGGTCGGCATGGAGGTCCGCGCCGACGTGACGCTGCCCGAGCTGGGCGACTTCCGCTGGCTCGCGGTCGGCCCGGCCAACCAGCCCGACTTCGCCATCGTGCTCATGGCCATCCCGGGCCCGCCGGTTATGGACGCCGAGACCGCCGGCCAGGTGGAGGACCTGATGGCCAAGGGCTTTGCGGGCACGGTGTTCCTGGTGACCGACGACTGCCGGGCCTCGTACGAGGAGCTGAAAGCCCGCGGCGTCGAGTTCACCGAGGCGCCCGAGGAGCGCCCCTATGGGATCGACTCGGGCTTCCGCGACCCGTCCGGCAACGCCATCCGCTTGACCGAGCCTCGCGACATCTGACGGCCGGGTTTCGCGCCGGGCACGGCCCGGGTAAGCCGTGACCGGCGCGCATTCCCGCGCGCCGCTCTAGGGGAACGGAGTGGGTGATGGTGGTACTTGGGTCGATCCGGCGCGGATTCGTCGTGGCCGGCGCTGCCGTGGCGCTCGCGGTGGGACTGGTGGCGTCCGCGCAGGCCGCGGTCTACGAGAATCCACCCGCGCCGACGTCGGCGCGGGTGGACGACCTGATGCGGCGCATGACGCTGCAGGAGAAGATCGGGCAGATGACGCAGGCCGAGCGCGACACGGTCTACGAAGATGCGCGCCCGATCACGAAGCTGAACCTCGGCGCCATCCTCTCCGGCGGCGGGTCAGTGCCGACGTCGAACGTGCCTTCGGCGTGGGCCGACATGATCGACCGCTTCCAGCGCGCCGCGCTGAAGACGCGGCTGCACATCCCGATTCTCTACGGGATCGACAGTGTGCACGGCGACGGGAACCTCTACGGCGCCACTGTCTTCCCGCACAACATCGGACTGGGCGCCACCCGTGACCCTGGTCTGGTGGCCGACGTCGAGCACGTCACCGCCGAAGAGACGCGCGCGACAGGGCCGCAGTGGAGCTTTGCGCCGTGCGTCTGCGCGGCCCGCGACGACCGCTGGGGCCGCACCTACGAGAGCTTCGGCGAGGATCCGGGCCTGGTCGCGCAGATGGAGGCCGCGATCGACGGCTTTCAGGGCCCGCCCGGCCACCTCTCCGACAACGACCGCGTGCTCGCGACCGCCAAGCACTACGCCGGCGACGGAGATACCGCCTACGGGACGGGCAGCGGCGACTACACGATCGACCAGGGCGTCGCGATCACCAACCGGCAGGACTTCCAGCGCCTCGCGTTGAGCCAGTACGAGCCCGCGGTACGCGACCACCACGTGGGCACGGTGATGCCGTCGTACTCGAGCGTCGACTGGACGGAGGACGGCATCGGCAACCCGGTCAAGATGCACGCCAACCAAGAGCTGATCGCGGGCACGCTCAAGCACGACATGGGCTTCGGCGGGTTCGTCATCAGCGACTGGGAGGGCATCCACCAGCTGCCGGGTGACTACCCGACGCAGGTGCGTACCGGGGTCAACGCCGGCATCGACATGTTCATGGAGCCCCACTCGGCGCCGCAGTTCGAGCAGACGCTCACCGACGAGGTCAAGGCCGGCCGCGTGCCCGTGGCCCGCATCGACGACGCCGTCCGCCGCATCCTGACGAAGAAGTTCGAGCTCGGCCTGTTCGAGCACCCGTTCACCGATCGCACGCACATCGGCGACATCGGCTCGCCGGCGCACCGCGACCTCGCACGCCGCGCCGTGGCCGAGTCCCAGGTGCTCCTACGCAACCGCGCCAACGTGCTCCCGGTCAAGCCCGGGAGCGAGGTCTACGTGGCCGGCTCGAACGCCGACAGCATCGGCAACCAGGCCGGCGGCTGGACGCTGACCTGGCAGGGCGGCTCGACGAACCAGATCCCCGGGACCACAATCCTCGGCGGGATCCGGGATGCCAACCCGGGTGGGACGACCACCTACAGCGAGGATGCGTCCGCACCGGTGCCGCCGCACGCGGTCGGCATCGTCGTGGTCGGGGAGACCCCCTACTCGGAGGGTTTCGGCGACGTCGGCGGCCCGCGATGGGCCTTCGACCCCGGCGACCATGGCGTGCCGCGGCCGGTCAAGGACATGCAGCTCTCCGCCGCCGACAAGGCGGCCGTCGACCGCGTGTGCGCTGCGTCGAAGTGCATCGTGGTCGTGGTCTCGGGCCGTCCGCTCATTCTCGACCCGCCGCAGCTCGACGAGATCGACGGCCTCGTGGCCGCCTGGCTGCCGGGCAGCGAGGGCGAGGGCGTGTCCGACACGCTGTTCGGCCGCCGCCCGTATACCGGGAAGCTGCCGGTGACATGGCCAAGGACGCTCGACCAGGAGCCGATCAACGTCGGCGACGCGAACTACGACCCGCTGTTCCCGTTCGGGTTCGGGCTCGGGACCTAGGTCAGGCGCTCGGCGATCCGGTCGAAGAACCCGCCCCAGCCGGCCTTGGTGCGCTCATACCACTCGGGCGAGAGGTGGCCGCGCTGCTCGAAGTGCATCTCGGTGCGGCCGTCGCCGAGGTCGGTGAGCACGACCGTGACGAGCTCGTAGCGCTCGCCGCCGGGCTGGTCGGACATCGTCAACACGAGCCGCTCGGGCGGCTCGACGTCGACGTACTCGCCCTTCCAGTGCATCTCCCGGCGGTCGGGGCCGGCATACATGGTCAGGCGCCAGGCGCCACCCGGCCGGACGTCCATCGAGACCGAGGACAGGGGGACCTCGGAGGTCGGCGCCCCGAACCAGTCCGCGAACGCCTCGGGCTCGGTCCACTCGCGCCACACGCGCTCGCGCGAAGCGTCGAACACCCGGGTGACCGTGAAGCCGTTTTCAGCCATCGCGCAGTCGGGCGTCGAGGCGGTCGAAGCCGCCCTCCCAGAACGCACGATACGTCTGCAGCCAGGCCGCCGCTTCGCCGAGCGCCGCGCCCCGCAGGCGCGAGGGCCGCTGCTGGGCGGCGCGCCCGCGCTCGATCAGGCCGGCGCGCTCGAGCACCCGCAGGTGCTTGGAGATCGCCTGGCTGCTGATCGTGAACGGCTCGGCCAGCTCGCCCACCGACGCCTCGCCCTCGGTCAGGCGGGCCAGGATCGCGCGCCGCGTCGGGTCGGCGAGGGCGGCGAAGGTCGCGCTGAGGGGGTCGGCAGTCTCGGGCATGACAACCACTGGGTTGCACAACTGATAGGTTGTAAATAATACCCGGACCACCAGACAGGAGGGGACAGCATCATGGGCAAGATCGTCGTAACCGAGTTCATGTCGCTCGATGGCGTCGTCGAGGACCCGGGCGGCGCCGAGGACTACAAGCACGGCGGGTGGAGCTTCGAGATCTCCCGCGGCGACGAGGGCGACAAGTTCAAGCTCGACGAGGCGCTCGCATCCGACGCGCTGCTGCTCGGTCGCACGACCTACGATGGGTTCGCGGAGGCGTGGCCCCAGCGCGACGGCGAATTCGCCGACAAGTTCAACGGCATGCCCAAGTACGTGGTCTCGTCGACCCTCCGCGATCCCGAATGGACGAACTCGACCGTCATCGCCGGGGACCTCGCCCAGGCCGTCGCCGACATCAAGGCCAAGCACGACGGCGACATCGTCGTCCACGGCAGCGCGCAGCTGGCCCAGGCGCTGCTTGCACAGGACCTCGTCGACGAACTGCGCCTGATGGTCTTCCCGGTCGTGCTCGGGAGTGGCAAGCGGCTCTTCGACGACGACGCGGTGAAGAAGCCCTTGCGACTGACCGACTCGACGATGGTCGGCGACGGCGTCGCCATCCTCGTGTATCAGCCCGCGCGCTGACCGGGCGCCGGCGCTATTCGCTCGTGACGGTCAGCGTGTGCTGCGCGCCCGGCGGGACGGATGCCGTGACTTCGAGCCCGTGGTTGGTGACGCGGGCGTCGAAGCGCTCAAGCGGCCGACCGTCGAGCAGTACGGCCGTCGGGCGCGATCCGCGTGGGAGCGCATGGCCGACGATCAGCGTGCTCGCGGGCGCGTGCGTCGCGTCGACCGTGGTCGAGAAGGTGCTGCCCGAGCGCGTGGCGAGCACGTCCAGCGACCCATTGCCGACGCGGATGTTCGTGCCCTCGACGCTCGCCTGGCCGGGGGGCACCTCGGGCACGACCTGGAGCTGCCCGTGGTTCAGGAACGGCCGGACGCCGAGCTGCTGGTGGATCACGGGCCAGGCCGTTCCGTAGTTGCCCCACGCCTGCATGAACATCGAGCGGCACGTCCAGCACCGGTCGATGTTGGGCGGGATACCCGCTGACGCAGCACCGCCTGGCGTGGAGGGGAAGATCTCCGGCATGGCGCCGGGCTGCTCGTCCGGCGTCCCGCCCGTCGCCGGCTCGGAGAACATCGTCTCCGCGTTGGCGTCCGTGTAGCGCTGCTGCTGTCCCGCCCCGAGCCGCCCGTAGTTGCCCTCGCCGACGGCCTGGATCGCCGTGGTCAGCGAGAAGATCTCGAAGTCCCCCTTGCCGTCGGCGCCGCCGTTGCAGCCGGTGTGGTACAGGCCGAGGCTGCCGGGGCGGTCGCCGCTGTAGCAGGAGCTCTCGCGACCCGCCAATGCCGTCGTGCCGTGGTCGTAGGAGGCCAGCCCGGGGGTGGCGCGGTCGCCGGGGGTGGTCAGCTCGGCCTCCATCGGCACCTGGCCGATCCAGTGCTTCTGGAACGACTGCCGGTTGCCGGGGTCCAGCAGCGAGTCCGCGTACTGCTGGGCGGCCTGGTCCCACCATGTGCCCTCGAATTGGTCCTGCAGCTTGTGGGCTTGGCGCATCGCCCAGGCGTTCGTGCGTCCGTCGCCCCTTGAGCGCGCCATGTCGGCGAGGTCGTAGAGCGCGCGGACGTAGTAGGCCGCGTTGTCGAGCTTCTCCGGGCCCATCCCGGGCCGTTCGACGTTGCCCGAGCCCTCGGGCCACCCGTCGCGGTCGAGGTCGAGGCGCCGATCGACGGCCTGCAGATTCCGCTTGGCGAAGTCGTACATCTCGTCGCGGAAGCCGTTGTCGCCCGTCCAGCGCCACACGGTCGCGACGATGCTCGGGAGCTTGATCGTCTCGTCGGTGTTGAAGTCGTTCGTCTTGCTCCCGTCCGCGTTCGTCGTCTGGGAGTCGTGGCCGAACCAGACCGACCCGTCCGAGACGGTCTCGTGGACGACGATCCCCGAGCCGGCGTTGAGGACGTCGGAGATGTCGCGCAGCGCGCGCAGGTGGTCCTCGGCGGTCTCGAACTGTCCTAGTGCCAGCGCCGCGAAGGCCGTGTACTCGCCGTCGGTGGCGAAGATCCAGGGGTAGTCGGGGAAGCCGGCGCCGAACCACCGGGCCCGTTTGACGGTCCCGAGCGGCGGCGGGAACTGCTTGCCCTGGTTCGTCCAGCGGATCTGCAGGTCCTCCGCTGCCTGGGTGAGATCGGCGAGGTTCTGCTTGCCCCAGTCGACCGCCTGCTGGAGCAGCGGGTCACCGGGCAGCGAGACCTGTGACCACTGCGCGAGCTGCTCGCGCGCGGCCAGCTTCGCGCTGAGCTCGCCCTCGGGATCCTGTAGCGCGGCGTTCAGCTTGGAGCGCGCGTCACTCTCGCCCGTGTCCGAGCCCGCAGCCGCGACCCACAGCGTCCTGCTCCCGCCCGCCGGCACGGTGACGGCGTACCGCAGCTCGCCGCCGGTGCCGTGCCCGAACGGGCCGTCGTCGCAGTCGCTGGGCGCCGACGTGCCGTCGCTGGACTGGCAAACGGTGTTGCCCTGCGGCCCACGGAACGTGCCGCCGGTGTCTGAGGCAGTGCCCGAGGTCGGCTCCAGGTCGGCCGCGACAAGGGCGGCGTAGTGGTGCTCGGGCGCGCCCGGAAGCGCGCCGTCGTCGGTGAACTGCAGCGCTTTGTCGGCGAACGCGCCGTGGTCGGCGATGTTGTCGCTGGCGTTCGGCGTCACCCCGGCAAAGCCCCACGGGTAGGCGGTCATGAGCTCGGAGTGCGCGTCGACCTTGACCCTCACGGTGCGGTCGGCCGCTCCCGGATTCGTCAGCTTGAGCCCGAACAGCGCCGCGCGCCGGCCATCGGGCACGAAGTCGGTGCGCTGCAACTGCAGCCCGTCGGTGTCGGGCAGGTCGTAGCGCGTGTGGCCCGAGCCGCTGGTGAACTTGGTCGCCTGCCCGACCCACTCGTCGTCGAGACCGAACCACACGCCGTCGAGCAGCTTGAGCGGCGGCGTCCAAACACCGCCCATCTCACCCGCGGTGTGCCAGCCGTTGGCGTAGAAGCGGCCGTCCTGGAAGCCCTCGACATAGGATCGGTCGCCGGCCGCCACCTCGCGGCGGTCCTGCAGGCGGTCGGTGGTCGAGGCCTCGGGCGTCGCCGCGCGGGCCGCCGGCGCGAGGAGGAAGGCGGCGACCAGCGCCGCCGCCGCGGCTCGCCCTAGGAGCACGGCGCCGCGTTGTACCGGCAGGCGACGATACTCGGCCGCTCGACCGGCTTGCCGGCGTCGATCGACCACGCGAGCCGCACGAACTGGGCGTGCGACCACGCCAGCGGGGTGGCCGAGAACGTGCCCTCGCCGGTTGGGAAGCCGGGCTCCCCGGCGGGCGGGAAGTCCGGGGCCCAGACCTGCTCGGCGATCATGTAGCCGTCGTTGGCGGCCGACGCCATCTGGCCGAGCCGCGCCTGCGCGTCGGGCTTGTCGCCCAGCGTGAGCTCGTACTCGCCGCGCTCGCCTCCGAAAATCGGCCAGTTGCGGCCGATG